>OGQM01000065.1_pt1 | contig 115389 bp, 92 predicted proteins | sample 1553191 | NCBI WGS metagenome assembly OGQM01 (sample SAMEA2579954, study PRJEB22360) | human gut metagenome | biome: human gut; feature: human-associated habitat; material: faeces | place: Denmark | collected 2008/2010 | reverse complement strand
AGAGCAGAGGACTGAAAATCCTCGTGTCACTGGTTCGATTCCGGTTCTGGGCATTCTGTTTAGTTAAACAGATGGGATACTAGCTCAGGTGGTAGAGCACTTGACTTTTAATCAAGTTGTCCCGGGTTCGAGTCCCGGGTGGCTCATTATATTTTATTTATTCCGGCGCCGCGTATGTAGCGCCGTTTACTTTTGTAAAGAGAGGATCCCTATGGAACAGAAAGAAAACAAGATGGGTGTGATGCCTGTCGACAGGCTTTTAATCAGTATGTCCCTGCCAATGATGATTTCCATGCTGGTGCAGGCACTTTATAACATTGTAGACAGTATCTTTGTATCAAGAATTGATGAAAATGCCCTGACAGCGGTATCGCTGGCATTTCCGTTACAGACACTGATGATTGCCCTGGGAACCGGTACCGGTGTCGGAATCAATGCGCTGTTATCAAAGTCTCTTGGCGAGAAGGACTTTGATAAGGCAGATAAGACTGCAGAGAATGGTGTTTTCCTTGCTCTGATCAATTATGTGGTATTCTGCCTGATCGGTATTTTCTTAACGAAGCCCTTTTATTTAAGTCAGACCAGAGATCCGCAGATCATAGAGTATGGGGTACAATATTTGAGAATCGTGTGCTGCTGTTCCTTTGGTATGTATGCACAGTTTGTGTTTGAGCGGCTCCTGCAGTCTACCGGAAAAACAGTTTATACCATGATTACCCAGAGCCTTGGGGCAGTGATTAATATCGTTCTGGATCCGATTTTTATTTTCGGATATTTCGGTGTACCCAGAATGGGCGTTGCCGGTGCGGCAATTGCAACTGTTATTGGACAGATTGTTGCAGGGACGGCTGCCTGCATCATTAACCTTAAAGCCAACACGGAAATTCACCTGCGGATTAAGGGCTTTCGTCCGGATGGAAAGATTATCGGATTGATTTATGAAGTGGGTATTCCTTCTATTATTATGCAGTCGATTGGATCGGTTATGACTTATGGCATGAATAAGATTCTGCTTGGATTCAGTTCTACCGCAGCGGCAGTGTTCGGGGTGTACTTCAAGCTCCAGAGTTTCATCTTTATGCCGGTATTTGGACTGAACAACGGCATGGTGCCGATTATTGCGTATAATTATGGTGCGGGCAAGAGGGAGCGCTTGATTAAGACCTTAAAGCTCAGCATTCTGTATGCAGTGATTCTGATGCTGATCGGATTCCTTGTATTCCAGGTTATGCCGGACAGCCTGCTGGGACTGTTCGATGCGTCAGAAACAATGCTTGCGATCGGTCGTCCGGCACTCCGGATTATCAGCATCAGCTTTCTGCTTGCAGGCTTTTCCATTGTGTGCGGTTCGATGTTTCAGGCTCTTGGAAATGGTGTGTACAGCATGCTGGTATCCATTGCCAGACAGCTGATTGTACTGCTTCCTGTAGCATATCTGCTTTCGAGGACAGGAAATATTGACATGGTATGGTGGGCATTCCCGATTGCAGAACTCGTATCCGGTGGACTAACCATATTTTTCCTTGTAAGGATTTACAGGAATGTGATTGTTCATATCAGTGAACCGGAGCATGAGACCGCTCAAGATAGTCAATCTATACAATCCGTCAGCTTATGAATGGGCATGGCTGAACTGTAACAGATAGTCCGGGGATCGTTAATAATTGTGAATCCTGAGATGGTTTAAAAATTGAGATTGACAGGAATCTGGTGGAATGATAACATAATAAAGTTCCATCAGTTATCCGCGGGTGTGGCGGAATTGGCAGACGCGCTAGATTTAGGTTCTAGTGTCCCCGACGTGCAGGTTCAAGTCCTGTCACCCGCATGAAAAAGTCTAGTGTTTACTAGACTTTTTATTTTTTGTGTTGCATTTCGTGTTGCATATACTGGTAAAAACATCATTTGCATGTTTATTGATCGTCCCGGATTGATCTGATAAAGCATGTCTGTATGGAAGAAGAGCATTTACCTTGATGTTTTGGTGATATGAAATACATGAGACTTATTTGACGAAAGGCACATAATATAGTATTCTTAAAGTAATAGAGTTGGTTAGTTACTGCTCATACACCAGCCGGGCACCTGCAGTCAGACGGCGCAGGTACAGGCTTCAGGAATGGACAGTAATAACAATTGGGAGGTATAGGTATGATTTCAAAAATTTTGGGGAATTATCTTATCAGTAAGGGGAAGATTACATCGGAGCAGTTAGACGATGTAATAGAAGAAATTACCAGGGTTCGTGTGAAGTTAGGGCTGATTGCAGTAGCAGAAGGGATGATTACGCAGGAACAGGCAGATAAGATCAATCGTCTGCAGGCAGTGATGGACAGGCGTTTTGGTGATATCGCGGTTATTAAGGGGTATCTGACACAGAAGCAGGTGGACGAGCTGCTGAGACTTCAGGGAAACCCGTATCTTGCATTTGCACAGGCTCTTGAGAATCTGAACCTGATGAAGATTACAGAGCTTGACGATATTATGAGAGAATATCAGGCAGAGAATGAATTTACGAACTCCAGTATGGAGGACTTAAAGAGTGATGATGTGGATCGCGTATTACCGCTGTTTTTGCCGACAGATGCAGCAGAGTATCTGGATATGGCAGGGGTGGTACTCCGTACGATGATGCGTTGTGTAGATAATAATGTCATGCCAATGAAGGCATATTTTGATAAACAGTACCTTGCAGATAACGGTGCAATGCAGCTTGTAGAGGGCGAGAGGCCGGTTACCTGTGCTTTCGCGGGAAACGGTCAGGCACTTTTACCGATTGCCTCCTGTTTCGGACATGAAGCGTTTGAAAAGGTGGATGAGGACGCTCTGGATGCTGTGGCAGAACTGATTAACTGCATAAATGGTCTGTATGCATCGGATATGAGCCAGCAGAGAATTGAAATGGAATTATGTCCTCCGGAATTTTCCAATTCCATCAGTGGATTTTACAGCGGAAAGATGCTGGTGCTTCCACTCGAAGTATGTGGAGAGACTATACGGGTGCTTATTACCATAGGCGACAGCCTTGAAATGCGATAGAGAAAACAGGAGGAGAAATAAAAATGGGAAAGATACTGATCGTAGATGACTCCAGAACATCCCGTAAGATGTTGAGAGAGATTTTGGAGGGCATGGGACATGAAATTGCCGGGGAGGCCACGAACGGTGAGGAAGGCTATGTCATGTATAAGGAACTCAATCCGGATCTTGTAACTCTGGATATTACCATGCCGAAGATGGATGGTATTGAAGCCCTGATGCTGATTAAGAAGTATAACGAGAATGCAGAGGCAGTAATGATTACAGCAGCAGGACAGAAGGAGAAGATGATTCAGGCAGTAAAATACGGAGCATCCGAATTTATCACGAAGCCTTATGAAAGTGATGAGGTGGAGCGTATTATTGCACAGATTCTGGATTGATTTTTCACAGGAAACAAAAGGAAAGATCCATAAGATCTTTCCTTTTTAGCAAAAAGGGAGCAGAAAGCAGATGGAACTATCAGGATTTAGTCAGATTCCGGTGTGGCTCAGAGAATTACGGGAATTGAATATGCTGTCAGTAACGATCCGGCTTCTGCTTGCTCTTCTTTCAGGAACCCTGATCGGAATTGACCGTGGAATGAAGCGTCGTGGCGCCGGAATTAAAACGCATGTACTGGTCTGTCTTGGGGCGACACTTGTTATGATGACCGGACAGTATATTGTGGATTGTTTTGGCACCAGACAGGAGGTTGCACGTCTTGGAGCGCAGGTAATCAGCGGAGTCGGCTTTTTAGGAGTCGGTACGATCATTGTAACGGGCCGGAATCAGGTAAGAGGACTCACTACGGCGGCGGGGCTCTGGGCTTGTGCCTGCATCGGACTTGCGTTGGGAATCGGGTTTTATGAAGGGGCATTTGTTATGCTGGTACTCGTTCTGGTTACCTTTGTGGGGCTTGCACGGCTTGACCGGTATGTCTATATGCATTCCCGTGTGCTGGAGCTCTATATCGAGGTGGACAGTGCGAAGAGCATTGTGGAACTGCGTAAGCAGCTCCGTAAGATGGATCTGCGGATAGCAGGATTTGAAACTATGGAGACTATGATCAGGGGAGATGATACTGTGGTGATGACCAGTATTGAGCTTGCCGGTCCCCATATGCACGACTCGACGATACAGGCAATCCGTGACATTGAGGGAGTTGTTTATGTAGAGGAACTGTAAGCGCTTTTGACTTGCATTTTAAGCGTAAAAGCGTTATAGTTTTTAAGAAATACGTAATTATTCAGTATGTTCTGACTGGACAGAAATATAATGATATGAGTGTCATTTGTGCAGGAACATCTGGTAACAGGAACGGATATCATTTCAGGATATTTATGGAGGAGATTATGGCAGGACAGACGAACTTACAGAAGGATGTGCTGGTACTGAATATGGAACATCAGCTTTTGGAAATTGCACAGAACATGTTTGATAAGGAGATTGCAGAGCTTACAGATCAGGAGCTGTATTATGTGCTGCTGGTATTAACGAAGCGCCTCATGAAGGTCTCGGATGAGAATGAAGGCGAGAAGAAGGTGTTCTATATCTCCGCAGAGTTTCTCATAGGTAAGCTGCTTTCCAACAATCTGATTAATCTTGGCGTATATGACAAGATGGTGGAGATCCTTGATAAATATGGAAAGAAGCTTTCTGTGATCGAGGAGGTTGAACCGGAGCCTTCTTTGGGAAATGGCGGTCTTGGAAGACTTGCTGCCTGCTTTATGGATTCCATTGCAACGCTGGGATTACCCGGTGAGGGAATCGGATTAAATTATCATTTCGGTCTGTTTAAACAGGTGTTCCGTGATAAACTGCAGTGTGCAGAGAAGAATGAATGGATGGAGAAGGAATCCTGGCTTACCAGAACAGATATTTCCTTCGATGTTTTTTTTGGCAGGAAAAAGGTCGTTTCCCGGCTGTATGACATTGATGTTCCGGGATATGACAGTGGTGTCAATAAGCTTCGTCTCTTTGATATTGAAAGTATAGATGAGAGTCTTGTTAAAAAGGGTATCGACTTTGATAAGGAAGCCATTGAGAAAAACCTTACCTTATTCCTTTATCCGGATGATTCGGATGAGGCAGGTAATCTGCTCCGTATTTATCAGCAGTATTTCATGGTATGTAATGCAGCACAGCTCATTTTGCATGAGATGAAAGAGAAGAAATATAACCTGCGTAAGATGTATAACCATGCAGTGATTCAGATCAATGACACCCATCCGACCATGATTATTCCGGAGCTGATCCGTATTCTGGTTGAAGAAAAAGCATTTACCATGGATGAAGCGATTGAAGTGGTAAGTAAATGCTGTGCCTATACCAATCATACGATTCTGGCAGAGGCTTTGGAAAAGTGGCCTTTAAAATACCTGGAGAAGGTCGTTCCCCAGCTTGTTCCTTATATTAAGGAGCTGGATAAGAGAGTAGCTGCGAAATACAAGGATCCGAAGGTGCAGATTATTGATAAGGATGGCAGAGTGCACATGGCACACATCGACATTCACTATGGATTTTCTGTAAACGGTGTGGCAGCCATCCATACAGAGATTTTGAAGAATACCGAATTAAATGCGTTTTACAGGCTGTATCCCGAGAAATTCAATAATAAGACGAACGGTATTACCTTCCGCCGCTGGCTGATGAGTTGTAACCGTGAGCTGTCAACCTATCTTGCACAGACCATCGGGGATGGCTTTAAGAAGGATGCCGATAAATTAGAAAAGCTTCTGGAATTTAAGGATAATCCGGAGGTTCTGGATCAGATTGCGCAGATCAAAATGAACCGCAAGCAGGAACTGGTTGCATATGTGAAGGAAAACGAAGGCGTTACCTTAAATCCGGATTCCATTTTTGATATTCAGATTAAGCGGCTTCATGAGTATAAGCGTCAGCAGATGAATGCCTTATACATTATCCATAAATATCTGGAGATTAAAGCAGGTAAAAAGCCGGTTCGTCCCATCACCTTTATTTTCGGAGCCAAGGCAGCACCGGCCTATATCATTGCACAGGACATCATCCATTTACTTCTGGTATTACAGGAAATCGTGAATAACGATCCGGATGTGAACCGGTACATGACCGTTCTGATGGTGGAAAACTACAATGTAACCTATGCAGAGAAGCTGATCCCGGCATGTGATATTTCCGAGCAGATTTCTCTTGCATCCAAGGAAGCATCCGGAACCGGCAACATGAAGTTCATGCTGAACGGTGCCGTGACGCTGGGAACCTCCGATGGTGCGAACGTTGAGATTAATGAGCTGGTTGGAGATGATAACATTTATATCTTTGGTGCGAAATCCGAAGAGGTTATTGAGCATTATGCCAAAGCTGACTATGTTTCAAAGGATTATTATGAAAGGAGTCCGGTGATTAAGGAAGCCGTGGACTTTATCGTTGGAAAGCAGGCACTGGCAGCAGGACATAAAGAGAATCTGGAACGTCTCTATAAGGAGCTTCTGAATAAAGACTGGTTTATGACACTGCTTGATCTGGAGGCATATATCAAAGAAAAGGATAAAGCATTTGCAGATTACGAAGACCGTACCAAATGGAAGAAGATGATGCTGGTAAATATTGCAAAGGCAGGCTTCTTCTCATCGGACAGAACCATTGCTGAGTACAATCGCGATATCTGGAAATTAAAATAGTTACAATAGTGTTTATATATGCTTCAGAAGAAAACAGACAAAAGAATGAATGGAATAAATGATGAAAAAAACAATAATTGTAATGCCTGTTGCGAATGAAGAAAGTACGATGGGGCAGATTCTGGATGAAATTCTGGAGCTGCCCTATGACCGTTTATACGTATATCCTGTTGTTGACGATTATTCAAAGGATCGTACGGAAGCGATTATACGTGAGAGGGAGAAGCACAGCGATAAGGTAAAATGCATCTATTACAAAGAATCAACCGGTGTGATCAGTTGTTATCTGGAAGGCTTCCGGAGAGCTCTTGCAGATGGCGCGGAACAGATACTTGAAATGGATGGGGGCTTAAGCCACTTACCCTCTGAAATTCCGCAATTTCTGGAAAAGCTGGAGGAAGGGTATGAATGTGTCTGGGGATCACGTTTTATGAAAGGCGGTTCCATGAGGGAACAGCCTCTGTACCGGAGAATTTTAAGCGGAGGTGGAACGCTGCTTTCCAATCTGGTACTGGGAACGCGGCTTAAGGATATGACCAGTGGATTTGAGGCTTTTCAAAGGGAGATTCTGGAAAAGATGAATTTTGAAAAATTCCTTTCTACCGGACATATGTATCAGACAGAAATGAGATATTATTGCAGAAACTGCAGGACTGTTGAAGTTCCCATTCATTATGTGGGAACAGCATCCAGCCTGAAGGGAAGCTCTGTTGTGGAGGCTCTGAAAATATTATTTAAACTAAAGAAGAATGAAAGAAATATATGGAAAAAGTAAAGTATTTGATTCTGGGAGCGGGACCTGCGGGATTGACCTTTGCAAACAGATTAAAACAGTCAGGTGAAGATTCTTTTCTGGTAGTGGAAAAGGAAACAGAAGCAGGAGGACTTTGCAGATTCTGTCAGGTGGATGGAAGTCCTTTTGATATTGGCGGAGGTCATTTTCTCGATGTCAGACGGCCAAAAGTGAACGAATATCTGTTCCGTTTTATGCCGGAGGAAGAATGGGAGAGGTTTGACCGTGACAGCCGGATTGTAATAGGAGAAAGAGAAATCAGTCATCCGCTGGAGGCGAATATATGGCAGATGGAACCGGAGGTTCAGGTTCAGGTGCTTTCTTCGATTGCCAGAGCCGGATGCAATAGTGACAAGCCGAAGCCGGAAAAGTTTCGTGAATGGATCACATGGAAACTGGGAGATCAGATAGCCGGGATGTATATGCTCCCCTACAATCGTAAGATGTTTGCGGATGAACTGGATGAGCTTGGAATATACTGGCTTGATAAGCTGCCTGATGTAAGCTTTGAGGATACGCTGCGTTCCTGTCTTACTCATAAGGCTTACGGGCAGCAGCCGGGACATGCCTCCTTTTATTATCCGAAAAAGTATGGTTATGGAGAGCTGTGGCTTCGTATGGCACAAGAAATTGAAGGTCATGTAAAGTATGGAACAGATGTCATTGAGCTTGATCTCAATTATAGCAGAATCAGAATGGCGGATGGAGAGTATTGTGAAGCAGAAAAGATCATAACAACTATTCCCTGGAACAGCTATCAACATATCACGGGATTACCGGAGGATTTACATCTGGCAGTGAAAAGATTGAAGCATAGCTCGATAGAAACCAGATATGTCGGTGATACCTTACAGACAGATGCCCAGTGGCTCTATATTCCGGATGAACAGAAGCCCTATCATCGAATTCTGATCCGGCATAATTTCTGTCAGGGAAGCAGGGGGTTCTGGCTGGAAACCCGAAAAGAGCGCGTGGACATGTATCCGGACGAAGCGCAGTTTTGTTATATGAACGAATATGCTTACCCGTTAAATACGATTGATAAACCGCAGATTATGCAACAGCTGCTTGCATTTACTTCTGAAAGACAGGTTTACGGCCTGGGAAGATGGGGAGAACACTGTCATTATAATTCAGATGTGGTTGTTGACTTAGCAATGAAACTTTCGGAGAAGATTTGTCATGAATAATAAAATTTGGTTGAAAAGAATCATAGGAAGTGTATTCGGACTGTTCGTTTTTGCAGCGGTCATGCTTGTGCTTACCCATACTGCACAGAATAGTGTTGCTACTACGCAGATTCTTCCGACGATTAACCCGGATCCTGTCTATGTGGAATGTCCGGCGGGAGAGGAAAGGGAGATTACCTGGAAGGTGAAAGAGGATTTTTCCGTCAGTGGCTTTGATCTTCTTCTGGTTAATGTTTCTTCGGAAAGTCAGGGAATCTTTCGTATGAAAATCTGGAATTCCGAGAAAGAGCTTATATTTAATGATTCGCTTGCCGTAAATGAAATTGAGCCGGGTAAGTGGACGGTTTTTCCTGCGGAGCTTTCGTTTCAGGAAGGAGAGGAGTACCGGATTGTCATCGAGGCGGATGCAAGTGATCCCTATTTCATGCAGGTGCCGGATGGCTGGGGAGAAAAGCTTCCTTTTGAAGAAACGGTATGGGAGAATGGAGAGGCTCTTTCCTGTGGAATCTCTGTCGGAATAGAGAAGGTGGAACCTGTGCAGGTAACTTACGGAGACATTTTCTACTATTCCATTCCTGCGAGTATTCTGCTGTTGATTGTATATTTATTGCTGATATGGATTGGAAAGGAACGGTTGCTTGGATTTGTCCGAAGAATTCCTCTCAGGGAATGGATTGGAAAATACGGAAGTGATGTTTTCCTGATTCTGGTATTCGGAATGGTTTGTATATTGATCTATTCAAAAGCATATCTGAATGGAATTTACATATCCGCTGATTCCACAGGCTATCTGGAAGAAGCGGAAAACCTCGTGCAGGGCAATGGCTTTCAATATGACGGTCTTGCCGGGTATCGTTCCTGGTTTGCCAACTGGCCGGTTCTTTACCCGGCATGTATTGCGGCGGTAATGTTTGTCACGAAGGTAAATGCGTATCTGGCTTCCAAAATACTGGCCATGCTGATTGTGGGTCTTTTACTTATTCTGGTGCGTGTGTGTTTTCGAAAGGATGCTTGGATTTATGCACTGTGTCTTACAAATATCGGCTTTCTTGATCTGTGCTATTATACGTGGAGTGAAGTTCCCTTTATTCTTTTTTTGTCTGGCTTCGGTCTTGTGCTTGCACGGATTCTGAAGGAGGACCATCCCGGGGTGAAGTGGTATGTTCTGCTGGGCATTATGGGGATATGCAGCTTCCTGACCAGATATTTCGGAATTTATGTATGGATTGTTACCGGGGTATACATTTGTGCATTATTATGGAAATATTATAAGAAGAGGGAAAAAACCGATTTTCACAAGGCAGTCTGTCTTGGAATAACATCAGCTGTTTCCGGAATATTGAGCATGGGATATCTCATGATGAATAAGATCATGAATGGAATGGCCTCCGGAGTAAGCAGAACAATGTGGTGGGATGATTTCCGGACACTGACAGATGATCTGATCCAAAGCCTGCTGACAGAATTCTTTAATATATTTTCATTACAGATACCGGAGTATATGGAGAATTTCCCATATAGAATTAAGGTCTTTGCGGTTCTTTTCATCGTCATTCTGCTGATGATTCTGATTATGAAGAGGTGCAGGCATTTTTCATTGCAGTCAGTAATGATTACCATGGCGGTAACCTATTATATGGTGTTCATTGCCATTCGTTATGTATCGTCCATGGACACCTTTTATTTCCGATTTTTTGAACCGGCAACTTTTTTGTTGTGCATCGGAGTGATTGGACTGATCCTGCCCGATATAAAAAATGGTGGGAAGGCTTATGTTCTTGGAGGGGCAGTGACGGTCTGTGTGATTCTTTCGATATGGTCTGTCTTTGACAGAGGGGAATTGACAGTTCAGCAGCCGTATTATGAGGCAGTTACCGAACAATGGGAACAGGCTTACGCAGAGATTCCACAGAAATCCGTAATTATCTTTAATGATATTGACTACCGGTCTTCCTGGTACCGTCCGGATGTAGTAGATGGAACCATAACCCCACAGGACAGTAAAGAGAGCGTAATGAAAACCTATTATGGATCCGAATATTTATGTATCCGCAGAACATTTGCTGAGGAAATGCTTTCCGCAGGTGACTACAATAAGGAGATTCAGGACTGGCTGTCACAGGGATTGGAGAACGGCACAGAGGATCAGAAATTTGTTGTCCTGCCTTTACGGTAAAAGGAACGGATGGAATGACAGGAAAATCTAAAGCTGCTCAGGAATGAAATAAGAATGGGAGAAGGGCTGCAGCATGGGATCATTCATGCTACAGCCCTTATATTAAGTAAATATGAATTCGCGTAATTTAGAAAACGAAACTAAATTCTTTCTGCAAAGCTCATGTAATATTCTCTGCAAAACTCATTGATTCTATCTAAAATTTTCTTCATAACAGTCACCTTAACCTTTCTGTAAACAATTCTGTTACAACTTACCCAGGTACTTTTCCTGTTTGGCGGAAAAGCCTTTTAAGAGGTCCGGCCTGACTTCCTTTTGATGATTTTACTTTAACATATGTGACCTATAATGTGAAATACATATAATGACATTGATATAATACCTATAAGGTATTATACGTGCGGCTCAATAGTAGGGAAATAAATGGAAAAGATAATACAGAAAAGATAATACAGAGAACATAATATAGGAAGCCTAATACAGAATATATAATACAGGAAGCATTAAGCTCATAGGAAAGAATCCATATGGACTTGGCATGATTGTAAAGATAGAGAATTTGAAGCATTAAGTCATTAAGACATTAAAATATTAAATATACTGTTGGACGCAGGTGTAATTATAAGAAAAATACAACATTTTGTAATAAAGTGTTGCATTTTTCTGTACACTTATATTATCGACATACTCAGAAATTACTTAACCCATGAAATAAAATTTTTTAAATAAACTTTTTTTTTTAAATAAACTTTTTTAATTGTTTTTCGCCACACTCAATTGCCAAAGTAAATTCCGGAAATTCTATCCTCAAGGCTGAAGTGACTTTCTCAATTGCCAAAGTAAATTCCGTGAATTCTATCCCCAAAGCTGAAGTTGCTTCGGCAAATGTAACAATTCAGCCATGGCCATTCATAAGTTGCCGGATTATACATATTGGCTAACAAATATACGTGCTTTCCGGCAACTTATTTCATGTCGGGCGTCAGCCCTATAGAAATGATTGTATAAGCTGCCCTTAGTGAGCAAGCTCCCACGGTCATCTTGCACAATCATTTCTGCATGGCTGAACTGTTAACGGCAAATTCTTCCTGCTATAGCCTGATTTTTTCAAACACCTGATCCTTATCATCCTGATCAATTCCAAGATACCGTCTGGTGATCTGGTAGGAGGAATGATTGTAAATATCCATCAGCATTGCCGGAGGTACACTTTGCTTCCATGCATGATAACCAAATGTTTTTCGCAGGGAGTGACAGCTGATATGCTCCGGCATTCCTGCATAAACGGCAGCCTGCTTTACAATCCGGTACGCCTGGTACCGGCTCAATGGCATATTTTTATATTTATAGCTTGCAAAAATAAACTCGTCTGCAGCTCTTTGATTCAGCAGGCACTGGAGTAAAGCCTGCCTTACCTCTTTATTTATGTAGATGGATGTCTGTTTGCCGGTCTTGCTTTCCATTACTTCAAGATGCCTCTTGAAGCTTTGCTTTTGCCAATCCCAGACATCGGATACCCGCAGCTGCAGAATATCTGAAATACGAAGTGCCGTATTTAATCCCAGAATAATCAGCGCATAATTACGTTTCTCCGGAATAATTTCCTGATAATACTTTTTAAACTGATTCAATTGTGTTGTTGACCTGATAGGCTGTGTTTTACTCATATGAACTCCCTTCTCCTGTTTTCTCCGTACATTATACGCCGGCTTATTGGACATAAATGGACAATCAAGTCAGGAAAAGTCCAAAATAGGAAGCTGTCAGGCGGTGAACCACGGAAAGTAACTGGTTTTTTGGATATAAATGGATAATTAAGCCAGGAAAAGTCCAAAATAGGAAGCGATCAGGCAGTGAACCACGGAAAGTAACTGGTTTTTTGGATATAAATGGATAATTAAGCCAGGAAAAGTCCAAAATAGGAAGCGATCAGACAGTGGACTCATGAAAGCAGCTGGATTTTTGGACATAAATGGACAATTAAGCCTGGAAAAGTCCAAAACAGAAAGCGATCAGGCAGTGAACTCCTGAAAGCAGCTGGATTTTTGGACATAAATGGACAATCAAGTTGTAAAAAGTCCAAAATAGGAAGCGATCAGGCAGTGAACTCCTGAAGGCAGCTGGATTTTTGGACATAAATGGACAATTAAGCCTGGAAAAGTCCAAAACAGGAAGCTGCAAGCAATGAAATTCCGAAATCATTGTTAGTGGTTTCTTGTAGTGCTGCACAATTCCTGAACCATGGCAATTCATAAGCTGCCGTTTGCCACTTCATACCTATACGGTTGATATTTGGCCGGCAGCTTATTTCATTGAGGGCTTCGCCCTATAAAAAGAGAAATTCAATCAGCCTCATGTGAGCCAGCTCCCATCGGCTGGTTGAATTTCTCTTTTTGCATGGTTCAGGAATGCAACATTTTATTACAAAGTGTTGCATTAGGAATAACAACAGCCAGGAGGCTCGAAGGAGACAGGAGGTTTCTATGTTAAGACTAACGGTAAGTACGGAAGAATATCTGATGATTGGTGACAACATCAAGGTCGTATTCCTCGGAGGAACGAAGAATCATCTGCGAATCATGGTGGATGCTCCAAAGGATGTCAACATTGTACGAAGCTCCATGTTAGAGAAGCAGATCACCGATCCGGAAGAAAAGGCAGCTCTTCCTAAATACTATGCAGAACCCGAAACGGATCCCAGGTATTTAAAGAAGAAAAAGTCTAACGTCGTAATTGCTCACGGCAATCTGGAACAATAACATCGGTAATAGCCGGAAGCTTTGAATATCACAAGTCAGGGCCCGTCTTTGAAGTTCGGGTTTCCGGTTACTATAAAGCAACAAAAAGAAACTATTTACAAAGCAACTGACACAAATGGATTTGTGCCAGTATTACAAGGAGGTAATATTATGGTAGTACAACACAATTTAACAGCAATGAACTCTAACAGAATGTTAGGCGTAACCACAAAGACACAGGCTAAGTCCACTGAGAAGTTATCTTCCGGATATAAGATCAACCGTGCAGCAGATGATGCAGCAGGACTTTCCATCAGTGAGAAGATGAGAAAGCAGATCAGAGGTTTAACACAGGCTTCCCTGAATGCACAGGATGGTATCAGTGCAGTACAGACCGCAGAAGGTGCGTTAAACGAAGTTCAGGATATGCTTCAGAGAATGAACGAGCTGGCTGTAAAGTCTGCTAATGGAACTCAGTCTAGTGATGATAGAAGTTACATTCAGAACGAGATTGATCAGTTGACTACGGAAATTGATCGTGTTGCTGAGACAACTAAGTTCAATGAAACCTATCTATTAAAAGGTGATCCCAATGGTTCTAAATCCAAGGATTTTCAGTATAAGTCAGCAGAAGTTACAAGCAAAGATTTATATTATCTGAAAGATGGAAATGTTGAAACCTTGAAGAAGGGTACCTATAAAAATGCCGTGAGTGCTGATTATAAGTATTTTGAAGCAAAGGAAGGAAGCAAAGTAGGTACTGCTATCGAAACAGCTGAAGAAACTACTTATTTTGGTACCGAGTTAGACTTGATTGATGAAGATAATCTTTATCAAAAGAACTCGGATGGTAGCTATGTACTTGTAGAAAAAGGAGCTAAATACTCTGGTACAGCTGGTGATTATTATACGCTTACATTCAATGCAGATGGTAAGGTTGCAACGGCAACGGCTAAGACTGCTGATCCTACTACTAAAAAAGGATATGAACTACAGAAGGATGTATATGATCAGCAGGGAAATCTTGTAAAAACGGGTACTACAATTGCAAGCACAGATAAGGCAAAGTATTATAAAGAAATTACTGTTGCAAAGTTTGATACAACCAAGGCCGTAGATCCAGAATATGAAAACAGTTCTGTACAGTTTACAGATAAGAATGGAAACGAAATTGCAGCAAATGGTTTATATAAGTATATTAATGAAGATGGAACTTTGAAAGCTGACAGTGAATTGTATTTGAATGGTAAACTTGCAAATCAAGATGATGTTAACGCATTGGTAGATTTCTCTAAATCTTTTGATACTGGAGCTTTAACACTGAAGCTTCATGTTGGAGCTGATGCAACGGATAATAATCAGATTTCCGTAAAGCTTGATGCTATGAGTGCGAAAGGTCTTGGAGTTCGTGATCTTAAAGTTGATGGTACTAATGACACTAACGCTAAGAATGCTATAGAGACAATTAAAGAGGCTATCCAGAAGGTTTCCACACAGCGTTCCGCTCTCGGTGCAGTACAGAACAGACTTGAGCACACAATCAGCAACTTAGACAACGTAGTTGAGAACACCACAAGTGCAGAAAGCCAGATCCGTGATACCGATATGGCTACAGAGATGGTTAAGTACTCCAACAACAATATCCTGTCTCAGGCAGGTCAGGCTATGCTGGCACAGGCTAATCAGTCCAACCAGGGTGTACTTTCCTTATTACAGTAATCTTAATGAACAGAACTGTATGAGTAAAATTGCATAATTGAGTTGTAAGTAAAGGCGGTCAGGCAAAAATACCTGACCGTCTTTTCCCATTCTGTCTATTCTTTATTTGCCATCTCATTACATTTTTGCAGCAAATTCATCCATACTCGAAACCTTCGCAGCAAGCTTATGCCATTTCTTTAAGGTATCCGGATCCTGCTCACTTAGGATCTTTTTGTGAAGTTCTTCCGGGATAACTCCATAATCCTCTAACAATTCCATAATATCTTCAATGCTGCGTTCCCGTTGTCCATCATGATAAACCTTCTGTAACTTTTCCCATTGTTTCATATACTTCACCGTCACTTCCGCATCTTTTTTGATTTGGTTAACCATCTGCGCGATTTCTAAGGCTTCTGTCTCCTCCGGTTCGAGATCTTCCTCTGATCGTCCTCCATCAATATATTGTAGCAGCTTCCGGAGTTTTTCCGGCGGATTGCCTTCGGTTCCTTTCGTATAAAGGAAGATCGTCTGTGCACCATCCTTATAGTTCATATCCGGTTCTTCCACACAGCCGGTTCTTACCGTATAGATCATCCGGTTTAATCCGAAGGGATCATAATCGGTAATCATGATGATCAGCACATTTTTGAGATTTCCATAGCTCTTGCCGGATTTCAGACTGTGGGAATCAATTACGGCATGATAAAACCGTACCCGCTTCGGCAGGTTGTCTTTTGATTCCAGATCCTTTTTCTTCTCGGGCTCAAGGTCATAAACACTGGGAACACCTTCATCCTCAAAGTCCAATAAGAAGTCCGGTTCTTCCTCCTCCAGATAAACATCCAGCCGTGCGCCATGCAGATCGGTATCCTCTCCATAGTATTCCTTCTGCGGAATCACATGCAGTTTACCGACATCCCTGCCAAGGATCAGTCTCAGCAGCAGTCTGCTGAATTTCGGTCCATACTTTGGATGATTCATCATTTGAAAGAATAGAAAATCGTCAATCAGATGTAGTTCATCCAGTTTCTGTTTTACATACGTGTTGTTCATTCGGTTCCTCCTTTGCGTGCAGAAACCATCTGAAAACCCGAAAGCCATCCGTCAATCGAATATCTGAACATCCATTAACATCCATTAACATTCTGAAAAGTCCCTGCCTGCTATTGTGAAATAAAGTGAAATGGTAAAGCATAGACTTTCTGAAAATTAAGAGGGATGCTTTCTGTCCGACGGGCAGATGCATGTAAGAAAGGATGAAAATGCAATCCTTAATACCTGATTCATAGAAACTGTATGCTTTGTCTGCATTATAGGAAATAACCGTCAAAGCGTCAATGGTTAAATTGTATTTTCGGCATATTGCACAGAAAATCATAAAAAAAGGAGAAAATGAGAGGGATCAAAATGCAAAATTTATTTGAAAAATTTGAAAACAGAGAAGCAGCATAATTTAAAAATCAGGTTTAAAAATCGGGAAGCAGTGTAAACTTGTCTCCCGGTTTTGTTTGTGATAAGATGTAACTGTTCTGAAGAACCATATTTCGCAGATCCCGTGCAGAAGCAGAAAGACGAGGAAGACCATGTATCAGTATCAGACCAGAATTCGTTATAGTGAATTGGATGAGTCCGGACATTTAAAGCCGGAGGCATTATTGGATTATTTTCAGGATTGTTCCACGTTTCAGTCCGAGGATCTTGGAATCGGAATCGGGTATTTAAAGGAACGGAATATGGTGTGGGTGCTTAGCAGCTGGCAGATTGTGGCAGAGCGGTATCCATTGCTTGGAGAGACCGTGACGGTTGGAACACAGCCATATGAGTTCCGCAGCTTTATGGGCTTCCGTAATTTTGTGATGGAGGATGAAGCCGGGAAACGGATTGCCTATGCGAATTCGCTGTTCAGTCTGATTGATATTGAGACAGCGCATCCTATGAGACCGACTGAAGAGATGCTTGAAAAATATGTGCTTGGTGAGAAGATCCCGATGGATTATGCTCCAAGAAAAATTACGATTCCGGATGGAGCGGTAAAGGGAGAAGAGATCCTCATTCTGCCGCATCATCTGGATGTGAACCATCATGTAAACAACGGTCAGTATGTACGGATTGCCATGGATTGTGTTCCCAAGGGACTTAAGATCCGTCAGCTGCGTGTGGAATACAAGAAGCAGGTGAGACTCCATGAGGTGCTGGTTCCTTATGTGTCGCGTACAGAAACAGGCGCCTATGTTGTGGTACTGAAAAACAGGGAAGATGAGGTCTGCTGTGTGGTGGAGCTGGAATGCCGTGAAGTGTAGCGGAGGCCGACAGTAAAATGACAGAGGATGGCCTGAAAGAAACAAATGACAGAGGATGGCCTGAAAGAAACAAATGACAGAGGATGACCTGAAGAAATAAATGACAGAGGATGACCTGAAGAAATAAATGACAGAGGATGACCTGAAGAAACAAATGACAGTGGATGATATGGAAGAATAAATGGCAGTGGATGACTTGGAAGAAACGAAAGCAGGTGAAATGACCTATGGTTATACTGAATGATTATCTGTATTCCGGAGATACCGTACTGCGTATTTTGCAGAAATATATGCAGGATTTACGGAAGGAAGCAAAGGAGACGCACAACGAAATTGATCTGGCGCATTGTAATTTCCTGATTCAGATCATGGAACTGTTAGAGCATAATGACTTCCTGACAGCGCAGTCCCAGAAGATCCGGGAATTCTATAAATATATGGCGAGAGAGTATCCGTATCTTTCCTTTACCTTTAAAGGAAGAATCAAATCGCTCATTCGTGCCGAAGAGAAGTTTAACGGCTATGTGGTGGAATATATTTATGATTACTATACGAAGTATCATGAATATCCTTCGGTGTCGGAATTAAAAGAAAAGCTGAACTGCTTCCGGGATCTGATCGCATACCGGATCGTGGTATCGATGCCCCGGTGTCATTTAAAGAATTCTTCGGAGCGTGAACCGGAAGAAATCCGGCATCTGTATGAAATTGCGAATGTACTTCCGAATTTTCTGGAGGAGAGGGGATTTACCGTGGAACCGACCGGAGGAGTCAAGGAGAGCCGTTCCCCATTGTTATCCGATGAAGTACGTCCCTATTACAGGGATTATATTGAGGGAGAAAATCCGGGTAATTACCGTTCCCTTCATATTACCTTTTACGATAACAGCGCAAGGTGTTACATGGAAATGCAGCTCCGGACGAAGGAAATGGATGATATTGCAGAGATTGGTTCTGCCAATCATCAGGCGTATGAAAAGCGTCAGGAGGAGTCCCGTGCCAGGAGAGATGCAATCCCGGAGGGAGAATGCATTTACTTTGATGAAGCATATGAGCGGGGAATGCTTTTGCAGAGGCTGAATTTAGCTGACGTGGATGTCAACATGTTTGCAGCCGTAAGCAATACCCTTATGAATGACGGGTGTGGCTTATTCCGCGGCCGGCTGATTTTACCGTATGAACACTTATCACGCTTCCAGAATGATCTGATTGATTAATAAGAAAGGTGACATAGATGTCAGAAGTAACCAAGAGAGCATTGGAGCAGTCCTTAAAGAATCTGCTGCTGAAAAAGCCGTTAAATAAAATTACGATTAATGATATTGCGGAGGACTGCGGAATCAACCGCATGACGTTTTACTATCATTTCAAGGATATTTATGATCTGGTGGAATGGTCGTGCCTTGAGGATGCCCAGAAGGCCCTGAAGGAAAAGAAGACCTACGACACCTGGCAGGAGGGACTGCTGCAGATCTTTTATGCAGTGAGGGAAAATAAGCCTTTTATCATGAATGTGTATCACTGCGTAGACCGGGCGCAGGTGGAGAAGTATCTGACGCCGCTTACGGATGAGCTGCTGATGGGTGTCATTGAAGAAAAGTCCAGGGGAGTGCAGGTGCGCAGTGAGGATAAGGAATTTATTGCACGGATCTTTTCCTACTGCTTTATTGGAATGATGCTCGACTGGATAAGGGATGATATGAAGGAGCAGCCTGAGATTATCGTGGACAAGCTGGCGTTGGTATTGAAGGATGCCGTAACCAATGCCATTGAGCGCATGAGAGTATGAGCGTATGATAATATGAGAATATGAGGCTCTTTGCGGAATACATCAAAACGGTTGATTTGATAAAATTTTATACAATATGAAGGCTTCTGATAAAAGTTTTATCAGGAGTCTTTTTCTGTTTATAGCAAAGGATTCGGGGCAGACTTATAATAGGCTCATAACAAAGAGATACAGGAAAGAAAACAATTTCACTGTAAATCAGAAACCCATAGGAACAGGCTTAAGAGATAAGCAGACAACCATTTATTCAAGGAGGTAATTGATTATGTATTATTCAGCAGGTACTTATGAAGCTTTTGCACATCCGGAGAAGCCGCAGGGCGTTGACAACAAATCCGCATATATTATAGGAACAGGCCTTGCAGGACTGACCGCAGCATTTTATCTGGTACGTGATGGTCAGATGAAGGGAGAACACATTCATTTATTGGAAAAGCTGGAGCTGGCAGGCGGAAGCTGTGACGGCCGCAAGGATATCACCAAGGGCTTTTACATGAGAGGCGGACGTGAGATGGATAACCATTTCGAGGTTATGTGGGATGTTTTCCGTGATGTTCCTTCCATTGAAACCGAGGGCGTATCCGTATTGGATGAATATTACTGGTTAAACAAGCATGATCCGAACTATTCCCTTTGCAGAGCATCCGTAAACCGTGGTGAGGATGCCCACACCGATAAGCAGTTTAAGCTGGATAAGGAATCCGCAATGGCACTTTCCCAGCTGTTTATTACACCGGAGAAGGATCTGGAAGGAAAGAAGATTTCTGATGTGCTGCCGGATTCCTTCTGGGAGACAAACTTCTGGCTTTACTGGCAGACGATGTTCGCATTCCAGCGTTGGTCCAGTGCTTTGGAAATGAAGCGTTATCTTTGCCGTTATGTTCATCATATTGACGGACTTCCGGATTTCAGTGCACTCCGTTTTACCAAATATAACCAGTACGAGAGCATGATTCTTCCGTTGGTTAAATATCTGGAAGCACATGGTGTCAAGATTGAATATGGCATGGATGTGAAGAACGTCATTATTGATAAGGCTGGTGATAAGAGGGTTGCAAAGCAGATCGTTTATGTAAAGGATGGACAGGAACAGACCATTGACCTCATTGAGGATGATCTGGTATTTATTACCAATGGCTGCTGTACCGATACCTCCTGCTATGGCGATCAGACGCATACACCGGATTTGAGCCAGGTAAAGAATGGTGCCGGAGAGTCCTGGGATATGTGGAAAAACATTGCAGCTCAGGCAGAGCAGGGTGAATATGGTAATCCGGATGCATTCTGCAGCGATGTGGATGCAACCAACTGGATGAGCGCTACGGTAGCCACCTCCAATGAAGAGATTATTAAGCACATTATGAATGTCTGCAAGCGTGATCCCAGAACCGGTAAGGTTACAACCGGTGGTATCGTAACTGTAAAGGACAGTACAGAAAACTGGTATCTGTCATGGACCATTAACCGTCAGCCGCAGTTCAAGTCCCAGGATAAGAACATGGTGCTTGTATGGTTATATTCCCTCAATACTAATAAGCCCGGTAATTATGTACAGAAAGCAATGCGTGACTGTACCGGTGAAGAGGTTTGTCAGGAATGGCTGTATCATATCGGTGTTCCGACCGACCGGATTGAAGAGCTTGCCAGGAATGCATGTAATACAACGACCTGCTTCATGCCGTATATCAATGCATTCTTCCAGCCCAGAAAATGGTCCGACCGTCCGCTGGTTGTACCGGAAGGTGCAGTAAACTTCGCATTCCTTGGACAGTTCGCAGAGACGCCGCGTGATACCATTTTCACAACCGAGTACTCCATGCGTACCGGTATGGAAGCGGTTTACACCCTGCTGAATGTAGACCGTGGTGTGCCGGAAGTCTGGGGCAGCAAGTATGATGTCCGTGAGCTCCTTCGCGCCTGCTATTATGCAATCGACAAGAAGCCGATCACCGAAATGAAGCTTTCCCTTAAGGAAAAGGAGCTTCTCCGTATCGTGCTTAAGAAGGTAAAAGGAACGGATCTTGAGATCCTGCTGAAGGAAAGCGGATTGATTGGGTAAAAAAGATAACAGGAAATGCAGGAGAAGCTTTCAGCATAAAAAGTAATGATGAGACCGGATATCTGTTGCGTGCAGATATCTGGTCTTATTACTTTTTAGGGGCATATGAATTGCAGTTGCTGCTAAAAAAAACCAATTGAATGAAAAAGACTGGATGTATGAGAAGAGAAATGTGTTATATACCCAATGTCGTGGAGAGCGTTGGGTATGAACAGAGAAAAGAATAGAGAAAAGGTAAATAAAAACCCATGAAGCTATATTTTATGATAGAATGAAAATACCAAACTCAAGAGGAGGAATAATCATGGTAAAACGTGTAAAGAGACTTATGATCGCGGCATCTCTTCTTATGCTGTTGAGTGCCTGTGGTAAGGCAGAAGCAGATCTGCCAGGTACGGAGACAGAGGTAGAGGTACAGGAGGAACAGACACAGGAGGATCTGGAGGATCCGTCTGCCATGGGTAAAGAAGAAACGACCGGACAGGAAGAAGAAGGCACCGCAAAGGCAGGTGAAGATTCAGAAACATCAGCAAATTCAGAGACTACGGAGATTCCGGACGATGCCGTGATGATTCAGGATGTGGCGGTACGGCTCCTTAGCGTAGAAGCGGATGAAAATATCGGACTGATGCGGAGAACCTTTGAAGCATATGGTGACCAGGCTGTGATTGAGAAAATTTTCCGGGGAAGCAATACGGTTATGGAAAAGGATGCACAGAAAGTAACTGTGACAGAAACAGCCTTTTTTAATAGTGTGGATGAAGTATGGAAGCTGTCCTGCCTTCTCGATGGAGAGGGTGCGGAATACACCTTTGAGGAAGGACAGATAACGGCGATGGAACAGAAAGAATTCACAGCAGCTACAGATAGCGGCAATCAGGCCGAAGTGATTCTGACTCCTTATGGGGTATGGATTCAGAGTGTGGACAACTGGATGGTGATGTCGGAGGCTTATCAGTTTACGGCAGAGCTTGCAGATGGAAGTGAGGATGAAATTGTAATTCTGCCGCTTACCAGAAGCCGGCAGGCACGAAGTCAGGAGATGAAGGAGCTTCCGTACCTGGGCGATGGCTATGTGCTTGGAGAAGAGCTTCAGGATGAAAATGGTGATACCCGGGGCGGCAGATTCATTTTCTTCGAAGAAGTTTCACTGGATGACGTGGTGGATGTACATATCTACCAATAAAGGGATCCATGATAAAAGATAAGATCTGATTAAAAGAAAAGAGCCAGATATTTGTCAGGAATACAGATATCTGGTTTTTATTTTGAAATAAAATACTCTTCATGAAAAAGTTGCACAAAGATTGTATATGATATGATAATATAGATGTGAGAGTAAGGTGACAAATCTTAATAAGAACAGAACATTATGGGATTATTTCATTGGGGAAAGAAATTTGGAAAGGAATAAACTTATGAGGGTTATGGAATACATCAGAGAGCACCGGGAGGATGAAAATCCGTTTGAGTGCGTGATTCTGCCGGATGGGAGTGTGGATGCGCCTGTACCGTCCCACATTGAGAAGCTGGCACAGATTGCGGGAGAGGACAAGATCTCTTTAAATAAGAAGATGGAGAAAAATATGGAGCCGTTGTTTTTCATGGTGGAGTATACGGGATGTATGCTCGTCTGGGAAACAAGGGTGGTAGAACCGTCCCATCCAACGAAAGAGCAGAAAGAAACGCTGGAGCTTCTTTATGATGCAGCGATGCTTTCTCCAGGACTTAAGAAGGAGCAGGCAGGACCGGAGTATGAGGCCTGTGTCAGACGGGTGAAAGCAGATGAGTTGCCATGCATATGAGAAAATGATCCGGTGGATCATTTTTGAGTGAAGGAATTCATATCGTAACAGTTCAGCCATGCCCATTCATAAGCTGCCGGATTGTACAGATTGGCTGACAAATATACGTGCTTTCCGGCAGCTTATTTCATGTCGGGCGTCCGCCCTATAGAAATGATTGTATAAGCTGCCCTTAGTGAGCAAGCTCCCACGGTCATTTTACACAATCATTTCTGCATGACTGAACTGTAACACCCATATTGACAAGAAACCGATATACTGTTTATAATAACTTAGAACAAAGGCGTTCTTATATGCACGATAGAAATCGATGGATATAGGGATGCCTTTACGCATTTTATAGGGAAATTTACATTTTTAAGGAAAACAGAAAGGACACAGCTTATGAAGAAGGGTTATACGAAGGAAGACATTTTAAGAATGGTAGAAGAAGAGGATGTGGAGTTTATCCGTCTGCAGTTTACCGATATGTTCGGATGCCTGAAGAACATGGCGATTACCGTAAGCCAGTTGGAGAAGGCGCTGAACAACCAGTGTATGTTTGACGGCTCCTCCATTGAAGGGTTTGCAAGAATCGAGGAATCGGATATGTATCTTTATCCGGATCTTGATACCTTTACGATTCTGCCCTGGAGACCGCAGCCGGGAACCGTTGCAAGACTGATCTGTGATGTATACAGGAGCGATGGAACACCGTTTCAGGGAGATCCGAGACAGGTGCTGAAAAAGGCAGTTGCCCATGCGGCAGAGCTTGGCTATGAGTTCGAGGTCGGACCTGAGTGTGAATTCTTTTTATTTAATGTAGACGAAAACGGAAGACCGAGCACAGAATCCTATGAGCAGGCAGGCTATTTTGATCTGGATCCGCAGGAAATCGGTGAAAATGCAAGACGTGACATGGTTTTAACCTTGGAGGATATGGGACTTGGTGTGGAAGCCTCCCATCATGAGGCAGCTCCTGCCCAGCATGAAATTGATCTGAAATATGATGAAGCAATTTCAACAGCGGATAACCTGATGACCTTTAAGATGGCGGTCAAGACGATTGCAAAGCGTCATGGACTGCATGCGACCTTTATGCCCAAACCGAAGTTCGGCATTAACGGCTCCGGTATGCATATCAATATGTCCCTGAATTGTGACGGACAGAACATCTTTAATGACCCGTCCGGTGAACTGGGATTAAGTAAAGAAGCTTATTATTTTATGGGTGGAATCATCCGTCATATGAAGGGGATGACCCTGATTACCAATCCGCTTGTAAATTCCTATAAAAGACTGGTGCCCGGATATGAAGCACCGGTTTATATTGCGTGGAGTGCAAGCAACCGGAGTCTGGCTGTGCGTGTGCCGTTTGCACAGGGAGCGGGAAGCCGTATTGAGCTCCGGTGTCCGGATCCGGCAGCCAACCCTTATCTGGCACTTGCTGTATGTCTGGAAGCAGGACTCCAGGGAATTATTAAGAAGATTGAACCTCCGAAGAGCGTAGACTGTAATATTTTTGCCATGAGTGAGGAAGAAAAGGCAGTGAAGAATATTGAAGCTGTGCCGGATTCACTGGATGAGGCGATGGAGGAATTCGAAAAGGATACCTTCGTGCAGGAGATTTTAGGAGAGCACATGGCGAAGAAATATCTGGCAGTGAAGAAGCAGGAATGGGCAGAATACCGTGAACAGATTACCGACTGGGAGACGAAGAAATATCTGAACCAATTCTAGAGGGGAGATCCGGAGATGGGTAATATTATCATTACATTTCTCAGGATAAATGATGCTCAGAATATCAGGAATATTCTTGTCCGAAACGGATGGGGCAATGTCAGTATCTGTACATCGGGAGCCGGAACCCTTGCCATGGCCGATCAGCTGGAGAGCGGTGTAGTCATCTGTGGATACCGTCTTCCGGATATGGCATATATGCAGCTCAAGGAGGATCTTCCGGCAGGCTTTCAGATGCTTCTCATTGCATCAAACAGTGTTATGACAGGGGCGTCTTCTGCTGAGGTGACGCATATGGAAACACCGCTCAAGGTACAGGAGCTGATCCAGACCATTCATTTCATGGAGGAGGATGCAGCAAGACGAAGGAGAAAACGGCGGGAACAGCCGCGGCAGCGAAGTCCGGAGGAACGTGCAATGATCCAGCAGGCAAAGGAGCTTCTGATGAAGAGTAATCATATATCTGAGGATGAAGCACACAAATACTTATTAAGAACCAGTATGCAAAGTGGCAGAAATCTGTTTGAAACAGCACAGATGGTACTGCTGCTCAAAAATAAATAAAAGAGGTAAAAGCGATGACACGTGTGAATGAAAACTATTTAAAGCTTCCCGGAAGCTATCTGTTTTCCACGATTGGAAAGAAGCGTAAGGCTTATGCAGAAGCACATCCGGACAGCAATATCATCAGTCTTGGGATCGGAGATGTTACCCAGCCGTTAGCTCCGGCCATTATTACGGCACTGCATAAGGCTGTGGATGAGATGGCGAATGCAGAAACCTTCCATGGCTATGCACCGGATCTCGGATACGAATTTTTAAGGGATGCAATTGCGAAGAACGATTATCAGGATCGTGGCTGCGAGATTTATGCAGACGAAATATTTGTTTCCGATGGAGCAAAATGTGACTGTGGCAATATTCAGGAGATTTTCAGTGCGGATGCAAGGATTGCAGTGTGCGATCCGGTGTATCCGGTTTATGTTGACACCAACGTAATGGCAGGAAGAACCGGAGAGTACGATCCAAAGTCCGAAACCTGGAGCAATGTGATCTACATGCCCTGTGTGGCAGCCAATAACTTTGCACCGGAGCTTCCGAGGGAGGTACCTGACCTCATTTACCTGTGCTTCCCGAACAATCCGACGGGTGCAACCATTACCAAAGCACAGCTTCAGGAATGGGTTGATTATGCAAACCGTACCGGCTCCGTCATCATTTATGATGCTGCTTACGAAGCATATATTTCAGAAAAAGATATTCCACATTCGATTTATGAATGTGAAGGGGCGAGAACCTGTGCGATCGAGATGCATTCCTTCTCCAAGAATGCAGGCTTTACCGGCGTGCGTCTGGGATATACGGTTATTCCGAAGGAATTGACCTGTGGAGGTGTTGCCCTGCATGGCTTATGGGCAAGAAGACATGGAACGAAATACAACGGTGCTCCCTATATTGTACAGCGTGCCGGAGAAGCGGTTTATTCTCCGGAAGGAAAGCAGCAGTTAAAGGAGCAGGTCGCTTATTATATGAAGAATGCCGCTTATATCCGCGAAGAGCTGGCTGATGCAGGCTTTACGGTATCAGGTGGTGTGAATGCTCCTTACATCTGGTTAAAGACCACGAACGGCATGACCAGCTGGGAATTCTTCGATTATCTGCTGGAAAGAGCCAATGTGGTTGGTACTCCGGGATCGGGCTTTGGACCGAGCGGAGAGGGGTACTTCCGCCTGACCGCATTCGGCAGCCATGAGAGTACGAAGGAGGCCGTACGTCGGATTAAGGCGCTGTAAAAATAGTGTCTTTAGCCACTCCGTTATGGAGTGGCTGTATAGCTTTAAAGATTGATGCCACTATCTGTGGAATAAGAAAGCAGGGGATCGAGATCGGATCCCTTCAGCATATGGATCAATGCCTGAACCGGAGGCGTCAGTGGGTGCAGAGGATTCCGGATCAGGCAGATCTGTCTTTTGGGAATGAAAAAATCTGTGTTCAGCTGTATAATTCCGTAATTAATTAAATAATAGCGGGCAAACTTAAAAGGAACGAGCCCGATTCCCAGATTGTGGACTGCGGCCGGTGCGATCAGATCGTTGGAGTTCAGCTCAATATTGGGGGTAAGTTCATACCCCTGCTCCTCAAAAAGAGTATCCCAGAATCTGCGGGATGCAGTTCCGGTTTCCATGGAAATGATTGGATAGGTCAGAATCTCTTCCATGGAAAGAATCCGGTTCTCCAGATAGGAATAACGGCTGCCGGCAATCAGAATATCCTGAAAATCGGAAACCTGGGTAACCTCAAAATCATAACAGTTATCAAGTGGTGTGATACTCAGGGCAAAATCAGAGGTTTCTTCACGCAGCGAAGTGATTGCAGTTGGAAAGGAATGCGCGTGGATCTGCAGCTTAACATTGGGAAAGCAATGCTGGAACCGCTCCATAAAGGGAAGCAGAAAATAGCGCATTGTCAGCTCGGTAGCACTGATGGTGATTCTGCCATCCTGGTTCGTTACGTATTCCCTGATAACCTCCTGAGCCTGTCCCATTTGCTGGCAGGGATGGCTGATCTGGCGATAAAGGCGCTGACCCTCCGATGTCAGGGAAACCCCCTTTTGTGAACGGAGAAACAGCTGGCAGTTAAGAACTGCTTCGAGATTCTTTATGTATTTTGTAACGGTTGGCTGTGTCAGACACAGATGACTGGCAGCCAGAGTAATACTGTGACTTCTTGCTACTTCATAAAACACCTTATAATAGTCAAAGCTGATTTCCATCAGATTCTGCATAAAAACTCCCCCTCTGAAGTATGGTTTATCTATTGCGTTAAGTATAATATAGTCCATTCAAAAAATCTATGGATAATACAAAAAAAGTGAATTATGGAATTACAAATTTTTGTATTATAATATTTGCGTTGAGATACGGGACAGAAACCGTTATTACACATTAATAAAAGGAAAGGAAGTGCGAAGATGGGTAACTTGGGACAAGCACTCAGGGAAGAGCTGAATTGTGAAAGCGTTTTTACGATCGGCGGTATCGGGATCTATGAATCGGTTGTTGTCACCTGGATCATTATGGCCGTTGTCCTGCTCTTATCACTGATTCTGACCAGAAATCTGAAGGTTGAACATCCGGGAAAAAGGCAGCTGCTTTTGGAACAGGCGGTAACCTCGCTGGAAGGAATCACGGAAGGTATTCTGGGAGCAGATGGTAAGCGGTATGCAGCATATCTGACATCAGTGCTTATGTATCTTGGTATTGCAAACCTGATCGGAATTCTGGGCTTTAAACCGCCGACCAAGGATCTGAATGTAACAGCTGCCCTGGCTATTATGAGTATCGTTCTCATAGAGTACGCAGGAATTCATCAGAAAGGTGTAAAGCGCTGGCTTAAGGGCTTTGCAGAACCAATTGCATTGGTTGCACCGATCAATGTACTTGAACTCTTTATCAAACCGTTGTCACTTTGCATGCGATTGTTTGGTAATGTACTTGGTGCTTTTGTCATTATGGAACTGATTGAGTACATTATGCCGGTCGGTTTACCGGTCGTATTCAGTATGTATTTTGATATTTTTGATGGATTGATACAGGCCTATGTTTTTGTGTTCCTGACAGGTCTGTTCATAAAAGAAGCAATGGAATAAGGCAGCGGGGAACGATAAACAGGAAACAGCTGTAATCAGGTAAAAGAAAAAGGACAAAAAAAGGATAAGAAAAGAGGAGAAAAATTATGAGCACAACACTTATCGCAATTGGTGCAGGTATTGCAGTATTAACAGGTATTGGTGCAGGTATTGGTATTGGACTGGCTACATCCAAGGCAACAGAGGCAGTTGCAAGACAGCCTGAAGCAGAAGGCAAGATAACCAAGCTGCTGCTATTAGGTTCGGCACTTGCAGAGGCAACTGCAATTTATGGCTTTGTTATCGGACTTCTGATTATTATTCTGCTTAGCTGATCAGAATAGGAAAGGAATGAAAACATATGTTAAAACTAGATATTAATCTGCTGTTTACCGTTATCAACCTGGTGGTATGGTATCTGTTGATCAAAAAATTCCTTTTTAAGCCGGTGAATAACATTATTTCCAAAAGAGAAGAGGCTATTGCAGACCGTTACCGGGAGGCAGAGCAGGAAAAGGTGCAGGCAGGTGAACAGAAGCAGAAGTATGAGGCCTTACAGAGCAGTATCCAGGATGAAAAAACAAAGGTGATGCAGAAAGCACAGGAGGATGCCAGAGAAGCTTACCGGCAGATCGTTGATGAGGCAAACCGGAAAGCCGGAGAGATCATGGAGGATTCCAGAAAGACAGCAGAGCTGGAGCATACAAAGATGGTAGAACGTGCCGAGAAGGAAATCCGCTCCCTGCTTTTTGAAGCCGCATCGGAAGGAATGCAGAAGAAAGACAATAACAGTGAATTATATGACAAATTTTTGATAAAAGCAGGTGAGAGTGAGCATGCAGAATCTTAATATTTATCTGGAAAAAATGATAGGTGAGCAGATTACGGAGAAGTCGCTTGATGAAGCTCTGGATCTGCTGCAGATGGTACCGGAGATACAAAAACAACTGGATGATCCCACTGCTTCACAGGAGAACAGGGAAAAACTGATCCGGAAGCTTTTTCCACTGGAGATCAGGGGACTTCTCGGACTTCTTTCCAGGGATCATCAGGTATCTGAGCTGGCAGCATTGAAAAAGGAATATGGTGCATTAAGGTCAGAAGAGAAGGAACCTCTTAACTGTGTACTTGAATATGTGACCGAACCGACAGATAAGCAGTCAGATGGAATAATCCGTTTCCTGAAAGAAAAATATCCGGGAAGAGTCTTAAACCTGACTAAGAAGCAGAATACAGATCTGGGAAATGGATTTGTCCTGCGGGCAGGAAGCGAAGAATATGACTGGAGTATGAAGGGCCGGGCAGCATTATTAAAAAAGAGGATTGATTCCATGGAGCTGTCTGGAAAGGATTCTCTGCTGGTGCAGAAGGGTATCATCAGCATTCTGAAGGATAGTCTTGAAAATATTGAGGTATCCGGAAATGAAGTGGGAATTGTTAACAGCATCGGCGACGGAATCGTTTATGTGGATGGAATTGATCATGCCATGTATGGCGAGATAGTGATCTTTGAGAATGGGCAGAAGGCTATGGTACAGGATGTCCGTGAGGATGAGGTCGGCTGTATTTTGTTTGATGATGAAGAAGAAATCGAAGAAGGCACGAAGGTGGTTCGAAGCGGACGTATGGCGGGAATTCCGGTAGGTGATGAATTTATCGGAAGAGTTGTGAATGCGCTGGGAGTACCGATTGACGGCAAGGGAGAAATCAGTGCCTCGGATTATCGTCCGATTGAGCAGCCGGCTCCCGGAATTGTGGACAGGAAGTCAGTGGATACGCCTCTGGAAACCGGTATTCTTTCCATTGACTCCATGTTTCCGATCGGACGTGGGCAAAGAGAGCTGATTATTGGAGACCGTCAGACCGGTAAAACCTCAATTGCAGTAGATACCATTCTGAACCAGAAGGGAAAGAAGGTTATCTGTATTTATGTAGCAATCGGACAGAAGGCCTCTACGGTTTCCAAGCTGGTGCATACACTGGAAAAGCATGGGGCAATGGACTATACCATCGTTGTATCTTCAACGGCGAGTGATCCGGCACCGCTTCAGTATATTGCACCATATTCCGGTACGGCGCTTGCCGAGTACTTCATGTATCGGGGGCAGGATGTGCTGATCGTATATGATGATCTCTCCAAGCATGCGGTAGCTTATCGTGCATTGTCCCTTCTGCTGGAACGTTCCCCCGGCCGTGAGGCATATCCCGGAGATGTGTTTTATCTGCATTCCAGACTTCTTGAGCGTTCCAGTAAACTGAGTGATGCATTGGGCGGCGGTTCCATCACGGCACTTCCAATTATTGAAACACAGGCAGGAGATGTATCCGCTTATATCCCGACCAATGTCATTTCTATTACAGACGGACAGATATTTCTGGAGAGCAATCTGTTCTTCTCCGGTATGCGCCCTGCTGTTAACGTGGGACTTTCGGTATCACGAGTAGGTGGTGCAGCACAGACAAAGGCAATGAAAAAGGCAGCAGGAAGTGTCCGTATTGACCTTGCACAGTACCGGGAAATGGAAGTATTTACGCAGTTCAGTTCGGATCTGGATGCTGTTACCATGCAGCAGCTCCAGTATGGAAAAGGATTGATGGAGCTGTTAAAACAGCCTCTGGAGCATCCGATGTCCCTGCATGAACAGGTTATTACCCTGTGCAGTGCCACTAATAAGCTGTTTCTGGATATCCCGGTATCGGGGCTTAAGGATTTTCAGGCAAAATTACTGGCTTACATGGACGAAAAGCATCCGGAGATCGGAAACGAAATTGAACAGATGAAGTCGCTGAGTGATGATCTGGTACAAAGGATTATTTCAGCAGTGAAGGAATATAAAAGTCAGGTGGTGAACTGACATGGCGGGTTTAAGAGAGATTCAGGGCAGGATCAGAAGCATCGAGGATACACGTAAGATTACAGGTGCAATGTATATGATCTCATCTACCAAACTGAAAAAGGCAAAAAAGGATCTGGAAAAAACGGAACCATATTTTTATATGCTGCAGTCTACCATTGAGCGTATCATGCGCCATCTTCCGGAAATGGAGCATCCGTATTTCGAAGATACTTCCAAAGAGGCTTCCAGGATAGGACTGCTGGTGATTACCGGAGATAAGGGACTGGCGGGGGCTTATAATCATAATGTCCTGAAGCTGGCACAGCAGTTTCTGGACTGCGCCGGAAAGCAGGTGAGCCTGTTTGTGGTAGGAGAACTGGGAAGACAATATTTTGCAGGTCGGAAGATCCCGATTGCAGAGAATTTTACCTATACCGTTCAGGATCCGACCTTTGACAGAGCCAGATGGATCTGCAATATTCTGATTGAAAAATATATGACAGGCGAAATTGAAGAGCTGCATGTTATTTATACCCGTATGGAAAACAGTATGCTGTGTCAGGCAGAGGATAAAAAGCTTCTGCCATTGTCCGGAAAACAGCTTCCGGCTCCGCCTGCCGATGTATATCAGGAAGAATTTAAACTGGAGCCTTCCGCCAGGGATGCTGTAGATATGATCGTGCCAAATTATCTGGCAGGTTTTATTTATGGAGCTCTGGTAGAGGCCTTCTGCAGTGAACAGAATGACCGGATGCTTGCGATGGAGGCAGCTACGGATAATGCAGATAAGCTGCTGCATGATTTGAATATTCTGTATAATCGTGCAAGACAGGCACAGATTACGCAGGAAATTACTGAGGTGTCAAGCGGAGCACGTGCACAGCGCAAAAAACGTAACAACAAGAAGAAACGGGCTGCAATGCTGCAGCGGAGAATAGAAGAGGTGAATGTGTGATGGAAAAAGGAAAAATCATACAGATATCGGGTCCTGTCGTTGATGTAATGTTTGAAAAGGGACCACTTCCACATATTAAAGAAGCGCTTACTGTAGAGAATCAGGGAAAGCAATGCGTCATGGAGGTGGCAAAGCAGCTTGGTAATAATATCATCCGCTGTATTATGCTTTCTGCCAGTGAGGGACTTTGCAGGGATATGGAGGTGACACCGACGGGAGCCGGAATTACGGTTCCGGTAGGAGAAAAGACTCTGGGAAGATTATTTAATGTTCTGGGAGAAGCCATTGATGACGGAGAACCGGTTACAGACAGTAAAAGGTGGTGTATTCACAGAAAACCGCCGACATTTGAAGAGCAGAGCCCTGTGGTAGAGATTCTGGAGACAGGAATCAAGGTAATTGATCTTCTGGCGCCCTATGCCAAGGGAGGTAAAATCGGACTGTTTGGAGGTGCCGGTGTAGGAAAGACCGTTCTGATCCAGGAGCTGATCCGTAATATCGCGACAGAACACGGAGGTTATTCCATCTTTACGGGTGTCGGTGAACGTTCGAGGGAAGGAAATGATCTATGGACCGAAATGAAGGCATCCGGTGTTCTTGAAAAGACAGCGCTTGTGTTCGGTCAGATGAACGAGCCGCCCGGAGCCCGTATGAGAGTTGCAGAAACAGGTCTGACAATGGCAGAATATTTCCGGGATGAAATGAACCAGAATGTGCTTTTGTTTATTGATAATATTTTCCGTTATGTACAGGCGGGCAGTGAGGTATCCGCATTGCTTGGACGTATGCCGTCTGCTGTTGGTTATCAGCCCACACTGGCTACGGAAATGGGTGAATTACAGGAAAGGATTGCATCGACAAGAAAAGGCTCTGTTACTTCGGTACAGGCAGTTTATGTGCCGGCCGACGACCTGACAGACCCGGCACCGGCTACCACATTTGCCCATCTGGATGCGACCACTGTTCTTTCAAGAAAAATTGTTGAACAGGGAATTTATCCGGCGGTTGATCCGCTGGAATCCTCATCACGTATTCTGGAAGCAGACATAGTGGGACAGGAGCATTATGAAACAGCCAGAAAGGTGCAGGAAATGCTGCAGAAATATAAGGAACTGCAGGATATTATTGCAATTCTCGGTATGGAGGAGCTGTCTGAGGAGGATAAACTCACGGTGAACCGTGCAAGAAAGATTCAGAGATTCCTTTCCCAGCCCTTTCATGTGGCAGAAAACTTTACCGGTATTCCGGGGAAATATGTGCCGCTTAAGGATACGATACGTGGCTTTCAGGCAATTATTAACGGAGAGGCAGATGCCTATCCGGAGGCTGCTTTCTTTAATGTTGGAACCATTGAGGATGTGGCAGAAAAGGCGAAGAGCATGGAAAGTGCTCTGTAGGCAGACATAATCTGTTCAAAGCTGTGTGTAGCTGTACGCAGCGTTTCATTCAGCCGGAGTCCATATCTCCGGCTGGGCTGAAAGGAGTTTGGAATGTCAGAATTTTATCTGAAAATGATTTCCAGTAATGGAGTGTTTTATGAAGGAATGTGCAACTCACTGATTGTTCCGGCACCGGATGGGGAAAGAGCTGTCATGGCGCATCATGAGGAGCTGATGATCGCTGTGACAGAAGGCGAAGCCAGGTTTCGTAAGCAGGAAGGAGAAGACTTCAGCTGTGTTGTGGTAGGACGTGGCTATTGCCAGGTGGCAAACAACAGAGTGGTATTTCTGGCAGAAACTATGGAAAGACCGGAAGAGATTGATGAAAAACGTGCCAGAGAGGCTCTCGAACGTGCGAGCGAACGTCTGCGTCAGAAGCAGAGTATCCGTGAATATCATATGACCAGAGCTGCCATGGCAAGAGCCCTTGCCAGAATCAGGGAAACGGAAAAATATGCCAATAGAGTTTGAACCAATAAAGAATTTATAAATTTGATAAGTTCAAAATTAATTAAGTTACCAACACCGCATTTTGTGGTATTCTATAATGGAGTAGAAAGAAAACCAGAGAGACGGATTCTGAGATTGTCGGAAGCATTTGAAGTGCCTACAAAAGATCCGGAGTTGGAATTAAAGGTAACCATACTGAACATCAATCCTGAAATGAATGAGGAACTGAAAGAGAAATGTCCTGTTCTGAAACAGTATACACAATATGTGGAGTTGGTGCGATACAATAGTATTGGTATGCCGTTGGAACAGGCTGTGGAAACAGCAATCGAATACTGCATCAGACACGATATATTAAAGGATTTTTTGTTAAAGCAAAGATTTCCCTTTGCAGGAAGCATGGTGGTGATACCCGGGAGCAGACGATTCAGGAGTTATGTGAAGGCTGTGAACTGACCACAGAAGAGGTAGAAAAGAAAATGCTGATTTATTGGAAATAGGATATACAGTAAAAGACTATCCGATTCGTAACGAATCGGATAGTGGCAATTTAAACAGATTCATATCCATTAATAATATAAGTCTCTATATAAAATTGGTGAAAATGCTGAAAAAGATAAACTTTTAAAAAATATATTGACTAAATTTGCATATAGAATTACACTTTTATTGTCCAACATCCTACGTTGAACAATAAACAATAATCTATTATATAGGGAGGGTACATATGAAAAAGAAATTAGTAGCTGGTTTGATGAGTTTGTGCATGATGATAGCTTTATTGGCTGGATGCGGAAGTCAGAGCACAACAGAAGTAACTAAAGATGTTACAGAGAGTACAACAAGTGAAAAATCCGATACAGGAGAAGTTGCTGGTGAGAAAAGCACTAATGAGTTGTCTGGAAGTATTACTATTTGGTGTTGGGATGAAACTTTTAATGTTCCGGCAGCGCAAAAAGCGGGAGAAATTTTTAAAGAAGCACATCCGGACGTAGAGGTGGTAGTGGAGGTTGCCTCTCAGGATGACATTAATACAAAACTTACAGCAGCAGCAGTAAGTGGGGACATTAGTGAATTACCGGATATTGTTCTGCAAAATGACAGAAATGTTAGCAAGTATGTAACTTTGTATCCAGATTTATTCGTTACACTGGATGATGCAGGTATTAATTATGATGATTTTGCATCTTATAAAGTTGGATACAATACGGTGGACGGTCAGATGTATGGTGTACCGTTTGATAGCGGAGTCACTGTATTGGCATTAAGAACTGATATTATTTCTGAGTGTGGATATACTGTAGATGATTTTACAGATATTACTTGGAGCAAGTTCATTGAATTGGGTAAAGATGTTTATAGCAAGACGGGATGTAATTTATTAGTTGACAGAGCTGATGTTGCACAGCTTTTAAATGTTATGATCCAGAGTACCGGAAGTTGGTATTTTGATGAGTCAGGCAATGTGAATATTGCAAATAATGAGAATTTGGACAAGGTGTTTACTGTATACAAAGAGTTGGTGGATAACAATATTGTTGCTCTTTACAATGATAGTCATGGTTATAATAACGCATTATGGAGTGGAACTACCGCAGGTGTTTGTCAGGGATGTTGGGTAATGTCTACCATTAAAAAGGGAGAAGATCAAAGCGGTAATTGGGCATTGACAAATATCCCTAAAGTTGATGGAATTGATAGCGCGACAAATTATAGCAACAATGGTGGTGGAAGCTGGATGGTTATTAATAAGGAAAACGCTGCTGTTGCCAAGGAATTCTTAGCAGAAACCTTTGCAGGAAGTGTTGAATTATATAATGAAATCCTTCCGGAAACATCAGCTATTGCCACTTATCTTCCGGCACGCGAAGCTGAAAATTACGGTCTTGGTGATGACTTTTTTGGTGGACAGACTGTATATCAGACAATTATGTCGTATGCAAATGAAGTACCTCAGATCAATTATGGATTATACAGCAGTGAGGCTTATGATGCTATTGCAACGGCCATGACCAAGGTTTTAGGTGGAGCTAACATATCGGATGCATTACAAGAAGCAGAAGAAACTGTTTCATTCCAGATGCAGTAATTATTGACAAGCGGACTGCTTGCAGTCCGCTTAAATGAATAGGAGAGAGGGGTATGAGATTAAAGAAAAAATATAGTGTAATTGCCTGGGGCATGATTGGACCGGCAGTATTGTTAATTGTTTTTACGAAATTTTATCCCATATTTGAGGCCTTTCGTGTATCATTAACCTCAGGGACAGGTTTGAATCAGACATATGTGGGAATCAGCAATTATGCCAGAGTATTAGAAGATGGTTTGTTTAAAACAGCTTTATTCAATACAGTTTTCTACCTAATACAGGTACCAATTATGCTGATATTGGCTTTAATACTGGCATCCCTGTTAAATAGCAGTACCTTAAAATTAAAGGGAATCTTTCGTACCGCCATTTTCTTACCTTGTATTATGGCAACGGTTTCTTATTCCATGGTTTTCAGGACATTGTTTTCAAAGGCAGGAATGATTAATAGCTTTTTGATGAATCTCGGAATTATAGATGTACCTATTGCTTGGCTGGAATCGGCATGGATTGCCAGAATAGTTATCGTTGTAGCGATGACTTGGCGTTGGACAGGATACAATACTATCTTTTATTTGGCAGGACTTCAGAATATTGATGATAACATTTATGAGGCCGCAAGAATTGATGGAGCCAATATTTTTCAACAGTTCAGAAAAATCACAATTCCATTGCTTAGACCAATTATTTTGCTGACGACGATTACATCAATCAATGGAACATTGCAGTTATTTGCTGAAACTCAGAATATCACAAGTGGTGGACCGGGGAATGCGACAATTACATTATCCAATTATATATATAAATTGTCCTTTGTCTATGTTCCACAGTTTGGGTATGCATCTACAATTGCGTTTATTGTACTTATTATGGTAGCAGTTCTGGCCTTTGTTCAGATGAAAATGGGGGATACAAGATGAGATTAAAAAGAACAGTATGGTTGGTAATCAGATACATCTTTCTAATAATTGTTTGTTTTTTGTCTGTATTTCCAATTTATTTTATGTTTATATCAGTGACTAATTCGAGTACGGACATTGCTGCAGGAAGATTGCTCCCAGGCATGGAGCTTTTCAATAATTTAAAAACCCTTTTTAACAATAGTGCTTTCATTGTGGATTTCATTAACTCTATTAAATATGCAGTGATGGGAACAATTATCAGTGTGATTGTTTGTTCAATAGCAGGATATGCTTTTGAGATATACCATAATAAGGTAAAAGATCTGGTGATGAGTATTTTGCTGCTTTCTGTTATGGTTCCTGTTGCAGCAACATTAATTCCACTGTATACAGCTTTCGGAAAGCTGAACCTGTTAAGTAAAGGAATTGGATTTGTACTTCCATTTCTTTCCACGGCATTTCTGATTCTTCTTTTCAGACAAAGCACGAGAGCTTTTCCATTGGAATTGGTAGAGGCAGCAAGAATTGATGGGCTTGGAGAAGTAGCTATTTTTATTAAGATATACGTTCCGGTTATGCGTTCCACATTTGCAACCGGAGTAATTGTCAGCTTTATGAATATTTGGAACGATTATTTATGGGCGTTGGTTTGCCTTCAGAAAAAAGACAGCCAGACATTACCGTTACTATTGTCAAGTGTATTGGATTCTTATGCTATAGATTATGGTCAGATGATGTTGATTGCAAGCTTTACAACGCTTCCACTTGCTATTATTTTCTTCACATTACAGAAGAATTTTACACAAGGAATTACAGGTGCAGTTAAGGGATAAAGAGACGAGGACGTACATGGATAAATGGATTAACCAGATAAAATTGCAAGGTAGTGAAAATGTAAATAATATTGAGTGCTTGGGATACAGAGCAATGTTTTCTGGATATGATGACTTTATATCGGCTCAGAATTCCTGCGAAAATGACAATGAGAAAAGAGTTTTGTCTTTGAATGGAATGTGGGATTTTTTCCTAGAACATAAGGTAAATAAAGCCGTGCAGGAGCTATTTGAAAGTGATTACAATTTTCAAAAAATAAATGTTCCATCGAACTGGCAGTTAGAGGGGTATGATTACCCTATCTATACAAATTCAAGGTATCCATTCGATGATATCCTGACAGAAAACGGAAAGCTATGTCCACCGTTTATACCGGAGGATAAGAATAGTATTGGAATTTACAAAAAGCTGTTCTCAATACCGGGGATAAAAAAGGAGAAGAAACCAGGAGAAGAAACCAGATGCATTATTCGGTTTCTCGGAGTTGAAAGCGCATTCTATGTTGGAATCAATGGAAAGATTATAGGATATCATTGTAATTCCTTCAGTCCGGCAGAATTTGATCTTACGAATTATCTGAATTATGATAAAATAAATGAGTTAAAAGTGGTCGTTTATCGCTACTGTGCCAATTCCTATCTTGAAGATCAGGATATGTGGAGAATGAGTGGTATATTCAGAGATGTAGATCTATTATTGATACCTTCGGTTTCTATTTTTGATTTTGCAACGGAAGCTGAAATTGATGATCACTGTACTGAAGCAGTTTTGAAAATTAATATAAAAATCAAAAACTATTTATCTTATGAAAAAGGGCCGTATACGTTATCTGTAAGGGTGTTTGATCATTTGGGAAACCGGAAGTCAATAGAGGAGATTCAGGGCTATACTGGCATGGAAAATCCTGAGTGGCCGGTGGATACTTGGAGAAAGTATGATGATACACTTGATCTGAAGCAGCAATTTATAGAGAAACCAAAGAAAATACCTGGAAATATGTTAAGAACGGTCTATCTCCAGATAAAGCTATCAGAGATTGATTTATGGTGTGCGGAGAATCCTTTATTATACACGATTTATTTGATACTGGAAGATACTGCAAAAAAAGTGGTTGATGTAGTTCGTTATCAGTATGGTTTAAGAAGGATTGAGGTAATCAACAATCAAATATGCATTAACCATCATCCGATCAAGCTGAAGGGAATGAATTATCATGAGTTTGATCCTGTCAAAGGGAGAGCTCTTAGTAGAGAGCGAATAAAACAGGATATCTGTATGATGAAGGAGGCTAATGTGAATGCGATACGTTGTGCACATTATCCGCATCATCCATATTTTTATTATCTGTGTGATGTATATGGAATGTATGTTATGGATGAGTGCAATCTGGAGACACACGGCATCTCTTATAAGGATGATGTTTTACCAGGAAATGATGCAAGATGGTTGTACAGCTGTATGGATAGAGCTTCTGGAATGTTGCATTTGAGTCAGAACCATGCATGTGTGATTATTTATTCAACCAGTAATGAAGCGGGATACGGAGAAAATATTGCTGCAATGGCAGCCTATTTAAGAATTGCAGGTAAGGGGCGTTTGATACATGAGCGACAGATGTGCTCAGTTGCGGATATGGATAGCGATACTTATCCTAGCATTTCATGGTTAAAAGAGAAAGAAAAAAATCCTGCAGATAAACCATATATTCTTGTGGAATATGCTCACGCAATGGGGAATGCCATGGGAAACTTGTTGGATTATTGGAAAATTATTAATGAATTCGATCACATTTGTGGGGGATTTATCTGGGAGTGGTGTGATCATTCTCTATGGAATGAAAAACAGCAGAAATATATGTATGGCGGTGATTTCCACGATTTCCCTAATTCTTCAAATTTCTGCGTTGACGGTGTGGTGACAGCAGACAGACGCTGTACTCCCAAATACTTGGAAACATGGAGTGTTTATCAATATATTCAAACTAGGTGGAAGGCAGATTCTGGAGAAATTTTGATAAAAAATTCATATTTCCATAGTGGATTAACTCCATATTATTGTATGATTGATATATTAGAGAATGGAAATATTGTATCCAGCCAAAAAATAGAGAATCTTGAAGCTGAACCGGGTGAAGAGGTAAGTATAAGGTTGGAAAATCTGATGGATTATTCAGGAGAATGTTTCGTTAATTTACATTTTTATTCAAAGGATAATTTCCATGGAATTAGAAAAGATCATTGTGTGGCAGCGTCGCAGCATTTGATTCATGAGAATCGAATGGTACAAGTGCAGAAACGGGATGAAATTAATATTACACCATTTGAAGAAGAAAATAATTTTATACTTTCCAATGAAAAAAATACAAAGCTGATCATGGATAAGAAAAGTGGTAAAGTGATATTCTGGATACAAAATGGGATTCGGTTTGTGGATACCAATGAATGTGCATCAGGTGAGAAACTGAGTATCTCAAGGGCATATACAGATAACGACCTGCATAGTGAGTCCTATCTTATGAAAACAGGATGGAGAGATCTCAATCTTGCGGATATGGATAGCAAAATTCAGGAAGTTAAATGTTATAGGAATGGAATTGCAGTTCATAGAAGTTACGGTAATACCTATGTGGGAATTCATGAATATATTCTGTATTCCATGACGGATGAGGGTACATTGATTAAAGATATGTATATTCAGCCATATGGTACAATTAGAAATTTGCCAAGAATTGGTCACGAACTGGTTCTGGACACAGAATTAGAGAAAGTAGAGTGGTATGGAAGAGGTCCAGGAGAGAATTATCCGGATCGGAAGAACAGTACATTAGTAGGATACTATGAAGGTAATGTATCTGATGATGAATTTTATATATTTCCACAGGAATATGGATCACACCAGGATGTGAGATGGATTAAGCTGACAGATGGAAAACGTAATCAGGTATATTTGTCGAGCAATCGATTGATTGCTTTTTCGGTTCGAAGAGAAACTGATCGACTATTGTCTGAGAAGCTGAATATTTCAGAGCTGAAGCAGAAAAAAGGAGCAGTACTGGAGTTGGATTATGCAGTTTCCGGATTAGGAAATGCGAGCTGTGGAACGGATGTGATGGAAAAGTATCAGGTTATACCTGCACCGATATCCATACAGGTTGTATATGGTAGCAGAAGAATTAATTTTGAAGCAATTGATTTGCATGATGTTTTTGAGATTGATGACGATTTGCAGATAAAAGGCAGATGTGGAGTAAACGAATCAAAATATGTTGACCCTAGCGATGCGGAAAGCAGAACAAAAGCAGGGTTCTGATGGAGAAAAATGGATACTAAAAAGTTCACAACAACAATACAGACTAAGTCTATGGTTGAGCAAGTAAAGGAAAATATTATTAATGCGATTATCATGGGAGAACTCAAGCCGGGAGATCAGCTTCCTACAGAAACAGAAATGTGTGAGCTCTTTGGAGTGTCACGTAATACGATAAGGGAAGTGATCAAGATACTGACAACGTATGGGATTGTATATATTAAACGTCCGGAAGGAACCTTCGTGTCAGAGGGCTATAATCCTAATATGCTAAATCCCATGATGTTTGGTATTTTGCTTGGAAAGAAGGACTGGAAGGAACTGATTAATTTCAGAATGGCGGTAGACATAGGAACATTATATCTAGCATGCCGTTATCAAAGTGAAAAGGGCATGAGAGAAATTAAAGATGTTTTGGAAAAGTTTGAGGAAACTCTTCATAGAGAGGAACTATCTGTCAAAGAAATTGCAAAGATGGATAATCAATTTCATCTTGCAATTACTAAAATGGTTGGAAATGAAATACTGTATACTATCAATGATTATATCAGTAAGTTCACTCTCCCATCTAGATTAAAGACAACAGAAGAAAATATTAAAAATGACACTATTCAGAATTATTATGTGTTACATAAAAAAATATACAGGCTATTGGAAGAAAAGAATGTGTCTATGATTGAGCAGATTATCAAGGAACATTATATCTATTGGGAAAATACATCAATAGATGAGTAGGAGGTAGAAATTTTTACGCAGGGGAACAATATGTTGGAACACAAAAACACAAGAATATTGAATCAATATTTAATTCATACGCAAAGGGATCTTCTAGGAGAGCTAAGAAGTGAAATTCAAAGATCAGGAATACATAAAATTGTGGTTCTTGATGATGATCCTACCGGTACTCAGACGGTAGCCAACGTTCCAGTCTACACGGGATGGGATGAAGAAAGTATTAAAGATATTTTTGCCAATGAGTATCTTCTGAATTTTATTCTGACAAATTCACGAGCATTTGGTGAAGAAAAAACAGTTCAGGTACATCAGGAAATAGCCTTGAATTTAAAAAAGTCTGCAGCGGTTACTGAAAAGAAATACCTGCTAATCAGCAGAGCGGATTCTACATTGCGTGGACATTATCCGACGGAGACTGAGGTATTACGACGGGAACTTGAAAAGGACAATACCATATGCTTTGATGGAGAAGTTATATGTCCTTATTTCGCTGAAGGTGGAAGATATACAATTGATAATGTTCATTATGTGCGATATGGTAGTGAATTGATTCCTGCGGCAGAAACAGAATTTGCTAAGGACGAAACCTTTGGTTATCATGAATCAGATCTAAAAAAATATATTCATGAAAAAACAGAAGGCAGATTCAAAGAAGACGAGGTCGTTGATATTTCTTTGGAGGAACTCAGTGATATACGAATTAATGAAATTGTAAGTAAGCTGAAAGCGGTTGAGCATTTCAACAAGATAATTGTGAATGCTGTAAATGATGAACAACTGATAGTATTCTGCATCGCCCTGTATCGGGCTATTAGTCAAGGAAAAAATTACCTGTTTCGTACAGCTGCGTCTTTTGTAAGGGTTCTTGCTGGAATGGCACGAAAGAATTATCTGGAGAATTATATACAGGGAGCAAGAGGGATTATTATTGTAGGCTCGCATACAGATAAAACTACAAAACAGATTAAAAAAGCCAGTGAACTTGATATGGTAGTACCGATTTTGTTTGAAGTTAATGGTAAGGAAGGCACAGAGTTATCTAAGGAAAGTACAAAGCTGTCGGAATTATGTTCAGAATTAATGAAACAGAATAAAATACCTCTCGTATATACATCAAGGCAGGTTGTTAAAAGCGCAGCAAAAGAGCAAGCACTTGAAAGGTCTGTACAAATTTCAGATGCGGTTCAAAGAATCGTGGCTAATTTACAGATTAAACCTGATTTTGTAATAGCAAAGGGGGGAATTACATCAAGTGATATTGCAACAAAGGCATTGGATATTAAAAAGGCCATTGTGATAGGGCAAGCTGCTCCAGGCATACCAGTATGGCGTCTGAATTATAAAGCTCGTTTTTCAAATATTTTATATATTATTTTTCCAGGGAATGTAGGTGAAGAGGAAACCTTAAAGCAAATAATAGAGCATATATGCAAAGTAGGAGGCGGATCATGAAGATAGGAATAGTTTATACGGGGACAACCCCAGAATTAATCGATGATGTAAATAAGCAGATTCACAAAGAACTGGGAAATAATGTAGAACTCTTGACATATGGAGACGTAACCATTCTTTCAGATGTTATTACGTATGGAGATGTTTATTCAAAACCGGCAGCTAAGCTTATCAGTCTATATTCACAGGCAATTATGGATGGAGCTGAGGCTATTTTAAACACGTGCTCTTCAGTAGGGGAGATTGTAGACTCCATGCAGAGCTTTGCGGATGTTGCAGGAGTACCTATCGTTAGAATAGATGAAGAAATGTGCAGAGAGGCGGTGATAGGATATGACAACATTGCTGTAATGGCAACACTGTCTAGCACATTAAATCCGACTGTTGGAACCATAAGACATATGGCAAAGGTTTGTGGGAAAAAGATAAATATTACAGAAATTCTGGTGGAAAATGCTTTTGGCATTGAACAGAATGTTTTTAAAGATAAAATGTTGGAGTATGCTGAAAAATACGCAGGAGAATCGGATATTATTCTTCTTGCGCAGGGGTCTATGAGTTATTGTGAGGAATTCCTGCAAGATAAGCTTGGGAAAGCAGTTGTTTCCAGCCCATCCTTTGGAGCAAGGGCATTAAAGGAGGCACTCGTGAAGAAAGGTGCAGTGAAATGAAAAAAATACTTTTATCGGTTGCACCAGTAGAGGCTATTAGACATAAAATAGATCAATCTGCATTAGTAGAAGACATTTTAAAATGCTCAGAACTTGGAGCTTCGATGGTACATTTACATGTTCGAGATGAGAACGCCTGCCTTACAGAAGACATGGAATTTACAAATCAGATTATAGAGGAGATCAGGAAATACTCGAATATCATTATTGAAATATCCACTGGAGGTGTTTCCGATCTGACGATAGAGCAGAGGTGCGTGTGTGTGTCTGAAGATATGCGAATTGAAGCGTATTCTCTGAATGTTGGCTCTGTGAATCTGGGAGAACAGGTATATATTAATTTGCCAAAGGAGGTGGCATATTGTGTCAATAAAATAAAGCAATATCGAAAGAAAGCAGAGGTCGAGGTTTTTGAACTAGGGCATATTCATACAACTTGGGAGCTGGCAAGGATGTATGAATTCTCTTTTCCAGTTCTCTTTAGTGTAGTCTTAGGACATGTAGGCGCTGCACCCGCAGAGGAAGAAGTTCTGAAATATATGGTTCAGTACATTAATAACTCTTTCAAGGATCAGAAAGCAATCTGGGGCATTACACATGCGAAACGGACAGATTTCGATTTGATTAATATAGCGATAGCCATGGGAGCAGCAACGGTTCGATTAGGATTTGAGGATTCTAATTATGGTTCTAAAGAACAGGTGTGCTATAACTGGGAAATTATAAAAGAATTTAAAGAGGTTTGCCGAAATAATGAAACAGAATTTATGAATGTAAATGAGGCTAGAAATCTGTTGAACATCATCTAGTGCATTGGCATTTACTGAAAAGTATAAGGTTTTGGTAAGCTAGGAACTTTGCGTTAATAAATCAATACAGGATACAGCCATGGAGCTGTCAGAAAATATGATGTTATTATTCATATGAGAGCATCAATGGAACGTATAGAAGAACGTTTAGCAGTTGTTACGGAAAAATGGTTTTCTCAAATCCGGTTTCGGGAATTGAACAAATAAAGAATTATATTTTTGTAAGTAATAGAAAAATTATTTATAGAGGAGGTTTTTTATTTATGGCTAATAAATTGGTTTTGCAAAAATTATTTGGAGACGAGAAGAAAAGGTTCATTATTCTAACAGACATGGAAAATGAACCGGATGATTCTCAAACTATGGTAAAACTTCTTTTGTATTCTAATGAAATTGATATTGAAGGACTTATTGCCGTTACCTCATGTTGGTTGAAAGATGATGTATATCCTGAATCGATTGTGAGTAGAATCCAGGCATTTGGTATTGTTAGACCTAATTTGATGAAACATGCAAGTGGTTGGCCGACAACAGATTATCTTTTATCAATAACAGGTGGTGGTCAGGCCGGTTTCGGGATGGAAGCTGTAGGTGAAGGAAAGAGTACACGTGGAAGTGAAATAATAATTCAGGCACTGTTAAAAGAGGATCCCAGGCCTGTCTATTTTTCAATCAATGCTGGGGCTAATACTTTAGCACAGGCTCTTTATGATATGAGAAATAGATTGGATAAAGATATTCTGCAAGTTTGTCTGAGTAAAATTCGAGTATTTGATGATTCAGGTCAGGATAATGCCGGTGCGTGGATTAATCAGGAATTTCCAGAAGTATTTTACGTAAGAAACTCTCCTCAAGTTTATAGCTTGAATGGTCCTGATTTGAATATGGGACCTCAGCCATGGAAACCACTCAATCAATTTGAATGGGCTGAAGAAAATGTCCGTAAAAGGCATGGAATTTTAGGAGAATTGTTTCCACAGCGGATTATGAGTTTAAAAGGGACAGGTGTTCCGGCGGGTGTGGTTATGCTTATGTATTGGTTTATGGATGGAGGTGGAACGACAGGAGTATTATATGTTCTTAACAATGGCCTTAATGTTCCTAGTGAGATAACCTGGGGTGGCTGGGGAGGCCGCTTCAGGGATAAAAAAAGAAAGATTTTTGCCGGAGAAAGTCCACAAGCATCACAAGATCCTGAATATGCAAAAAATAGCGCAGGTGCGGCTAATTCTTCAATTGATGAGAGTGCCTATGAATGGAGTAATATGTATGGCTGCACATCAGATACGTGGTTTGATGAAGATGAGAATATCCTATATGAGAATAATATTTTTGCGCCCTTATGGCGATTTAGAAAGGATATACTATTTGATTTCCAAGCAAGAATGGATTGGTGTGTAAAAGAATATAGTGAAGCTAATCATCATCCGCTTGCAAAGTTATATGGCGATGATGGTGAGCGAGCAATAATGAAAGCGGCAGTTGAAAGAGGCACAGAATACGAAGTCGATGCATCTGCTTCTGAAGATCCGGATGGCGATACATTGAATTTCCGTTGGTGGATCTATTCTGAAGCTGGAACGTGCAAAAAATGCCCACTTCTTAAGAATGAAAAAAGTGAGGTTGTAACAATTAGTATTCCTGAAGATGCTCAAAGTGGAGATACTATTCATCTTATTCTTGAAGTGTTTGATGAAAATGAAATCGTTTCGTTGAAATCTTATCGTAGAATCATTCTTGAAGTTCAGTGAAAAGTTTTTCTGTCTGATTATTTTAGAGAAATTTGGAGCATAATATCCGTAGTTCTCTGAGGCGATCAAAGAAAAAAATCGGGTCTGCGGTAGATACCAAGGATTTGGAAAAACAACCTTCTATATTGTAGGAATAGCTTCGGCAGACTTTAGGTATCAAAACGAGGTTGGAACACCAGATGGATACGCTGGACAGGGAGCATTTTGAACGTAAAATATTGGACTTGCAGCGCCGGTATGATGAAGCAGTATGATACAATGGAGTGAATTGAATGCAGTACAGCAAAAGACCGCTGCTCCTTGACGGAGTCAGCGGCCTTTTTCACAACAACATTTATAGGAGCTATGTAAAGAGATTACTCAACATCCTGAAGTGCATCGTAATCTTCTTCGCCGGTACGAATCTTTACAACCTTGTCAACGTTGTATACGAAGATCTTACCATCACCGATATGTCCGGTGTACAGAGCCTTCTTGGCAGCTTCAATAACATCCTCAACAGGAATCTTGCTGACAACAACCTCGACCTTAACCTTAGGAAGTAAAGTTGCATCCATTTCAACGCCTCGGTACATTTCACCGGCACCCTTCTGGATACCACAACCCATAACCTGTGTAACGGTCATGCCGGTAACACCTAAGTCGTTCATGGCTTTCTTTAAGTAATCGTATCTGGAAAGCTTTGCAATAATCACAATCTTATGAATACCTGTATCAAGGGAAACAGGAGCGGCAACAACCTTTACGGAAGCGTTCTTTGCAGCAGGTGAAGCTGCTTCGTAGGAATCGCTGCCAAGACTTGTGTTGGCATTTGTTTCCATCGTCATGGTGTTGGAAATATCCATGATGCTGAATCCGGAATAAGCAGATGCAAGACCATGCTCGGTAGGATCCAGACCAACAATTTCTTCTTCTTCCGTAACTCTTAATCCAACGGTTGCTTTAATAATTAAGAAGGTAATCGTAATGGTAACAGCGGTCCAGGCAGCAACACTGGCAAAGCCAAGAAGCTGTAAGCCAAACAGATGGAAGCCGCCACCATAGAATAAACCGGTATATGAATCATTTCCGGGAGCAGAGGTGGTTGCAAATAAACCAACTGCCAGGGTACCCCAGATACCGTTTAAGCAGTGAACTGCTACGGCACCAACCGGATCATCAACGCGGAGCTTGTAATCTAACAGCCAGACACCGAATACAACTAAAACACCGGATACGGCACCGATAACAATGGCACCGAAAGCATCGGTTACATCACAGCCAGCAGTTATTGCAACAAGACCTGCAAGGGATGCATTCAGACACATGGAAACATCGGGCTTGCCATACTTAATCCAGGTAAAAATCATACATACAACGGTAGCAATTGCAGGAGCAATGGTCGTTGTTACGAAAATGGATCCGAGCTGCTCTACGCTTGTGGCTGCAGCACCGTTAAAGCCATACCAGCCGAGCCAGAGAATGAATACACCGAGTGCACCGATTGTAATGTTGTGACCGGGGAAAGCATTTACCTTTATGATTTTACCGCTTTCATCCTTTGTGTATTTACCGATACGGGGGCCTAAGAGAGCAGCACCGATTAATGCGGAAATACCACCAACCATGTGGATGGCACAGGAGCCTGCAAAATCATGGAAGCCTAACTGGGATAACCAGCCGCCGCCCCAGATCCAGTGTGCCTCAATGGGGTAGATCAATGCAGAAATTACTGCAGAATAAATACAATAGGATAAAAATTTGGTTCTTTCTGCCATGGCGCCGGAAACAATAGTTGCAGTCGTTGCACAGAATACCAGGTTGAATACGAAATTGGACCAGTCAAAGTCTGCGTAGCTGGTGAAAATATCAAATCCGGGCTTACCAATGAGACCGACCAGATCCTCACCAAGTAAGAGGCTGAAACCAATTAAAATAAATACTACGGTACCAATACAAAAATCCATCAAATTCTTCATGATGATGTTACCGGTGTTCTTGGCTCTGGTAAAACCAGCCTCCACCATTGCAAAACCGGCCTGCATCCAGAACACCAGCGCTGCGCCAATCAAGAACCAGACGCTGAAAACTTCACTGCTTACGGCACTTAAAATTTCTTCTGTCATAATACATCTCCTCCTTTTTGACACCTGATGTGGAATACCTGAAAAGTATGATTCATTTTATACGCCATTTTACCTTATGAAGCAAAACAGCGTGCATACTTTAGAAAGTATACACGCCATTGTGTCGTTTTTATGTATAACTATCCGGAACCATGTTTGAGGTGTGGAATAGTTACCGTCATTATTCTATTTATTTTTATTTATGATCAGATATGGAACAGCAGATCACCATACTGCGGGAACGGCCAGGAGCTTTCTGCAGTATCTACTTCGAGTGCATCACAGTCGCTTCTTAATGCTTCCATAGCAGGAAGGATCTGATCCTTATAGAAGGTTGCCTGAGCAAGGCCATCGGAAAGCTTTCCGCCTTCTTCAAGGAGAGCAGCCAGTTTATTTGCTTTGTCATAAGCAGAATCTTCCAGTACAGAAAGCTTTTCAAGCAGATCTTTTTCCATCCTGCAGGATAAACCTTCGGTAACCGACAGCTTCTTCTTTGCAGTGGAAGCGAGGTTCCCGATATAGGAATTTACAGCAGGCAGAATCTGTTTCTTTGCCATATCAACCATGGTAAGACCTTCGATGTTGATAACCTTGCTGTAGGTTTCCAGCAGGATTTCGTATCTGGATTCCATTTCCTTTTCGGTAAAGATTTTATGCTTGGTGAAGAGCTCTACATTCTTCGGTGCAAGGAAGGTAGGAAGGGCATCCACGGTAGTCTTTAAGTTCAGAAGACCTCTCTTTTCAGCCTCGGCCTTCCATTCTTCTGAATAGCCGTCACCGTTAAAGATGATTCTCTTATGTTCCTTGATGGTTTTTTTAATCAGTTCGTTCAGCTTTTCGGTAAAGTCTTCGGCACCTTCGAGTTCATCGGCGAACTGCTTTAATTCCTCTGCAACAATCGTGTTGAGAATAATGTTCGGTCCGGAGATCGACTGGGAAGAACCAAGGCTCCGGAATTCGAACTTGTTGCCGGTAAAGGCAAACGGTGAAGTACGGTTACGGTCTGTCGTATCCTTCGGGAAGGAAGGAAGTACATGAACACCGATTTCCATCTTTTCAATGCCGCTTCCGTTATATGGCTTACCGCTTTCGATGGCTTCCAGGATAGCTTCCAGATCATCTCCAAGGAACATGGAAATGATAGCCGGAGGTGCTTCGTTAGCACCCAGACGATGATCATTTTCAGCAGATGCAACGGAAACTCTCATCAGATCCTGATATTCATCCACCGCTTTGATGACTGCGGATAAGAATAAGAGGAACTGTGCATTTTCATAAGGAGATTTACCGGGCTCTAACAGGTTGACACCGGTGTCGGTTGTCAAAGACCAGTTGTTATGCTTACCACTTCCGTTCACACCCTTGAACGGCTTTTCATGAAGCAGGCAGACCAGATTATGTCTCTTTGCTACATTCTTCATGATTTCCATGGTGATCTGGTTGTGGTCGGTTGCAATATTGGTAGTAGAGAAGATCGGTGCCAGCTCATGCTGTGCAGGCGATACTTCGTTATGTTCGGTTTTCGCTAAAATACCCAGCTTCCATAATTCTTCGTTTAATTCCTTCATGAAAGCGGAAATTCTTGGCTTGATCGCTCCAAAGTAGTGATCCTCCATTTCCTGACCCTTCGGTGCCATCGCACCAAATAAGGTACGTCCGCAGTAAACAAGGTCTTTTCTCTGCTCGTATAAGTCCTTATCTACAAGGAAGTATTCCTGCTCGGGACCAACCGTTGTGATGACACGCTTTGCATCGGTGTTACCGAAGAGACGTAATACACGGACGGCCTGTTCGCCAAGGGCTTCCATGGAGCGGAGAAGAGGTGTCTTCTTATCCAGTGCTTCACCGCCGTAGGAGCAGAATGCGGTAGGAATACAAAGCACTCCGTCCTTTACGAAAGCGTAAGAGGTAGGATCCCATGCGGTATAGCCTCTTGCTTCAAAGGTGGCACGTAAGCCGCCGGAAGGAAAGCTGGATGCATCCGGTTCGCCTTTGATCAGCTCTTTACCGGAGAACTCCATGATGATGCGTCCGTCATTCTGTGGAGAAATGAAGCTGTCATGCTTTTCAGCGGTGATCCCGGTCATCGGCTGGAACCAGTGTGTATAATGGGTAGCTCCTTTTTCGATTGCCCAGTCCTTCATGGCAATGGCAACCACATTGGCTACAGTAATATCTAAATCTTTGCCATCCTCGATGGTCTTTTTTAAGGATTTGTAAATGTCTTTAGGAAGTTTATCTCTCATTATGGCATCGTTGAATACCATACTTCCGAAAATTTCTGGTACATTACTTCTCATAAATGGCCTCCTTTAAAATTGTTGTGATAGCTCAAAACCAATTCTGTTTTGAGGGTGGCTGCACAAGATGCGCGTCTTGTGCAGCGCTTTAAGGAAAACAATTTCCACATAAAAAAAGACGCCACAAGGATAAACCTCATAGCGCCTTTGCTTATGATAGTTCGGATTTTAGACCTAAAATTTCCGGTTGTCAATAGGTTTTTTAAAAAAAACAGAAAAAATTTTCCGATAAACGGCATACGGAAAAACGCATTAATTAGGAAGTAATGCAGAATTGAGAAAAATGTCAAATTTCTATTGACATCACTGTAGAAACCGTTTAAAATGGCGCTTAGATAAAAATTGCATTATTGTATACAGGAAAAGACAAAGGAGTCTGTTGAGGGATAAGTGCCCTTATCAGGCTCCTCATTTTTGTGTAGAGCACTTAGTGAAAGCAAATCGTAAGATGAAGCTTGGACTTAGTGCGAACCAGTCCGGAACACTTAATGAATGCAAGCGAAAGCGAAGCATGAATTTAGTGAGAGGGACAAAAATAGAGTTAGGTTTATTTTATATATAAGGGTGAAATGAAAGGAGAACAATTATGTTTGACACGAAGAAAGATCTTCCACAGCCTGCTTTGTACCGGTCTTCATTTGAACATGATAACTGCGGTATCGGTGCAATTGTAGATATGAAAGGAAGAAAAACGCACAAAACAGTATCCGATGCGTTGAGCATCGTAGAAAACCTGGAGCACCGTGCAGGTAAGGATGCGGAGGGTAAAACAGGTGACGGTGTCGGTATCTTATTGCAGATCAGCCACAAGTTCTTTGTAAAGGCCTGCAGGGAAGCCGGAATTGTACTTCCGAAGGAACGGGAGTACGGTGTGGGAATGTTCTTCTTCCCGCAGGATGAATTAAAGAGAAACCAAAGCAAGAAGATGTTTGAAATCATCGTAGAAAAGGAAGGACTTGAATTCCTGGGATGGCGTGTGGTTCCGACCGTACCGGATGTACTCGGACAAAGAGCAATCGACTGTATGCCATATATTATGCAGGGATTCGTCAGGAAACCGGCAGAGACAGAAAAGGGCATTGATTTTGACCGGAAGCTGTATATCATAAGAAGAATTTTTGAACAAAGTACAGAGAATACCTATGTAGTAACGCTTTCCTCCCGAACGATTGCTTATAAAGGAATGTTCCTGGTAAAACAGCTTCGTACCTTTTATCCGGATCTGCAGAGCGAGGATTACTGTTCCGCAATCGCGCTGGTACATTCACGATTCTCTACCAACACGAATCCGAGCTGGGAAAGGGCTCATCCGAACCGGTTCATCGTGCACAATGGTGAGATCAATACCATCCGTGGTAATGCGGACAAGATGCTTGCAAGAGAAGAAACGATGGAATCTGAATACTTAAAGGGAGAATTATATAAGGTACTTCCTGTGATTAATTCTTCCGGTTCCGATTCCGCAATGCTGGATAACACACTGGAATTTCTGGTCATGAGTGGTATGCCGCTCCCGCTGGCCGTGATGATTACCATTCCGGAGCCGTGGGTCAATAACCGTACCATGTCCCAGAAAAAGAAAGATTTCTATAATTATTATGCAACGATGATGGAGCCCTGGGATGGTCCGGCGTCCATTCTGTTCAGCGATGGCGATATTATGGGAGCGGTGCTTGACCGTAACGGACTTCGTCCTTCCCGTTATTATATCACCGATGATCATCAGCTCATCCTTTCCTCTGAGGTTGGTGTGCTTCCGGTTGCTCCGGAGCATATCTTAAGAAAGGATCGTCTCCGTCCCGGTAAGATGCTGCTTGTCGATACCATAAAGGGTGAGATGATTGATGATGATGCCTTAAAGGAGCAGTACGCTTCCAGACAGCCTTACGGAGAATGGCTTGACAGCAATCTGGTAGAGTTGAAGAATCTGCATATTCCGAACGAAAAGGTTCCGGAATATACCTATGAAGAGCGTCAGCGTCTGCAGAAGGCGTTTGGTTATACCTACGAGGATTACCGCAACAGTATTTTACAGATGGCAAGAAACGGACAGGAAGCCATTGCAGCCATGGGTATTGATACCCCGCTTGCCGTACTTTCCAAACACCATCAGCCACTGTTCCATTATTTTAAGCAGCTGTTTGCCCAGGTAACCAATCCACCGATTGACGCCATCCGTGAGGAAATTGTTACCTCCACCACGGTATTCATTGGTGAGGATGGTAACCTGTTAGAGGAAAAGGCAGGCAATTGTAAGGTATTACGTGTCAATAACCCGATTTTGACCAATACCGACCTTCTTAAGATTAAAAATATGAAGGAGGACGGCTTCCATGTGGAAGTGGTTCCGATCATTTACTATAAGAGCATGAGCCTGGAAAAAGCAATCGACCATCTGTTTATCGAGGTGGACCGTGCGTACAAAGAGGGTGCCAATATCCTGATCCTGTCAGACCGTGGTGTGGATGAAAACCACACGGCAATCCCTTCCCTGCTTGCGGTTTCCGCATTGCAGCAATACCTTGTTGCAACAAAGAAGAGAACGAGCGTTGCCATGATCTTAGAGTCCGGCGAGCCAAGAGAGGTACATCACTTTGCAACGCTGTTAGGCTACGGTGCGTGTGCAATCAACCCGTATCTGGCACTCGATACTGTAAAGGAACTGATCGAAAACAACATGCTCAACAAGGATTACTATGCAGCCGTGGATGATTATAATTCCGCTGTGTTACATGGTATCGTAAAGATTGCTTCCAAGATGGGTATTTCCACAATCCAGTCCTATGAGGGCTCCAAGAACTTTGAAGCAATCGGTATGGATTCCTCCGTGATTGACAAGTATTTCACGAATACGGTCTGCCGTGTGGGAGGCCTTACCCTGAAGGATATTCAGAAGCAGGTGGAAGAGCTGCATACCGAAGCCTTCGATCCGTTAGGACTTGAAAATGACCTGACTCTGGACAGCCCGGGCAGACATAAGATGCGTTCCGGAGCAGAAGAGCATCTGTACAATCCGCAGACGATTCATCTTCTTCAGGAATCCACGAAGCGAGGAGATTATTCCTTATTTAAACAGTATACCTCCCTTGTCAATGAAGAGGACAAGGTACGGAACTTACGTGGACTGCTTGATTTTAATTATGCAGCAGAGCCGGTTCCGATCGACGAAGTCGAGGATGTGGATTCTATCGTAACCCGGTTTAAAACCGGTGCGATGTCCTATGGTTCCATTTCCAAGGAAGCACATGAGACACTGGCAATTGCCATGAATACCCTTCATGGAAAATCCAATTCCGGTGAAGGCGGTGAGAGCATTGACCGTCTGACAATTGGCAAGGATGGATTAAATAAGTGTTCTGCAATTAAACAGGTGGCATCCGGACGATTCGGAGTAACCAGTGAATATCTGGTAAGTGCGAAGGAAATCCAGATCAAGATGGCACAGGGAGCAAAGCCCGGTGAAGGTGGACATCTTCCGGGTAAAAAGGTTTATCCATGGATTGCACAGACCAGACATTCCACTCCGGGAGTAAGCCTGATTTCCCCGCCGCCTCATCACGATATCTATTCGATTGAGGACCTGGCACAATTGATTTATGACTTAAAGAATGCGAATAAGAATGCCGGAATTTCGGTAAAGCTGGTATCCGAAGCAGGTGTAGGTACGGTCGCAGCAGGTGTTGCCAAGGCCGGTGCCCAGGTCATCCTGATTTCCGGTTATGACGGTGGTACGGGTGCTGCTCCGAAGACCTCCATTCACAATGCCGGTCTTCCGTGGGAGCTTGGTCTTGCAGAAACCCACCAGACCTTAATTATGAACGGCCTTCGTAACAAGGTCCGGATCGAGACAGACGGAAAATTGATGAGCGGCCGTGATGTTGCCATCGCAGCCATCCTTGGTGCGGAAGAATTCGGTTTTGCAACCGCTCCGCTTGTAACCATGGGATGTGTCATGATGCGTGTCTGCAACCTGGATACCTGCCCGGTTGGTATTGCAACCCAGAATCCGGAGCTTCGTAAGCGTTTTGCCGGAAAGCCGGAATATGTCATTAACTTTATGAGATTTATTGCGCAGGAGCTGCGTGAATATATGAGTAAGCTCGGTGTCCGCAGTGTGGATGAGCTTGTGGGACGTTCCGATCTCCTTAAGAAAAAGGAGCATCTGGAGGGACTGGCAGAGCATATCGATGTTTCCAACATCCTTGACAATCCTTATGTGTCAGACCATGCAGGAGCAGTCTTTGATAAGAAGCAGATTTATTCCTTTGACCTTGATAAGACGCTGGATGAGAAGGTGCTGCTTAAGAAGCTCGGACCTGCACTTAAGGAAGGAAAGAAGAAATCCATCGAGGTTCAGGTCAGCAACGTCAACCGTACCTTTGGTACTCTGTTTGGTGCGGAAATCACCAGACAGTATAAGAACAGCCTTGCAGAAGACAGCTATGTAATAAAATGTCAGGGCGCAGGCGGTCAGAGCTTTGGTGCCTTTATCCCGAAGGGACTGACGCTTACACTTTGCGGTGACAGCAACGATTATCTTGGCAAGGGGCTTTCCGGTGGTAAAATTATTGTTTATCCTCCGAAGGATGCACACTTTGCAGCAGATGAAAATATCATCGTCGGAAATGTGGCGCTCTATGGTGCAACCAGTGGTAAGGCGTTCATCAACGGTGTGGCAGGAGAGAGGTTCTGTGTCCGTAACTCCGGCGCACGCGCTGTTGTAGAAGGTGTCGGCGATCATGGATGCGAATACATGACCGGCGGACGTGTGGTTGTCTTAGGTAAAACCGGCAAGAACTTCGCAGCCGGAATGAGCGGCGGTATCGCTTATGTACTCGATGAGGACTTTGATTTATATACCAGACTGAATAAGGAACTGATTAACTTTGGTGAGCTTCAGAAGGAAAAGGACATTGCAGAATTAAAGATGCTGCTTGAGGAGCATGTGAATGCAACCGATTCCCCGAAGGGAAAAGAGATCTTAGCGCACTTTGAAGAATATATACCGAAGTTTAAAAAGATTATTCCGAAAGAATATGAAGCCTTAGGAGGTACATTATAATGGGAAAACCAACTGGATTTTTAGAATATGACAGAGAGGTTTCCAAAGCAGTGAAGCCTCATGAGAGAATTAAGAACTTCAATGAATTTCATACTCCGTTATCGAGAGATCATCAGCAGGAGCAGGCAGCCAGATGTATGGAATGCGGTGTGCCGTTCTGCCAGTCGGGTATGACCTTAATGGGGATGACAAGCGGATGTCCCCTTCATAACCTGGTGCCGGAATGGAACGATCTTGTGTATACCGGCAACTGGAAGCAGGCGTATAACCGTCTGAAAAAGACCAATAATTTTCCGGAATTTACCGGAAGAGTATGCCCGGCATTGTGTGAAGCAGCATGCACCTGCGGTCTGCACGGAGATCCGGTCTGCACCAGGGAAAATGAGTTATCGATTATTGAATATGCGTATCAGAACGGCTATGCAGATCCGAAGCCGCCAAGAACCAGAACCGGTAAAAAGGTTGCAGTCATCGGCTCAGGCCCAAGCGGACTTGCAACCGCAGACCAGTTAAATAAGAGAGGACATTCGGTTACGGTCTTTGAGCGTTCCGACCGTCCCGGCGGGCTATTGATGTATGGTATTCCGAACATGAAGCTGGAAAAACGCTTCGTAGAGCGGAAGATCGACGTCATGAAGCAGGAGGGAATCACCTTTGTGACAAATGCAGAGGTAGGTGGAGAGAATCCGGAATATGCAGCCTCCAGAATCATGGAGAAGTTTGACCGTGTGGTTCTTGCCTGTGGATCTGCCAATGCCAGAAATATTGATGTGCCCGGAAGAGATGCATCCGGCATTTACTTTGCGGTAGATTATCTGAAATCCGCAACGAAATCCTTACTGGATGCCAACATGGAGATCCGTAAGGCAGCGAAAAACTGGATCAGTGCCAGGGATAAAAATGTAGTCATTATCGGTGGCGGTGATACCGGAAATGACTGTGTGGGAACTGCCATCCGTCAGGGCGCCAAGAATGTGATCCAGATTGAAATGATGCCTAAAGCACCGGATAAAAGAACCGAATCCAATCCATGGCCCGAATGGCCGCGGGTGTGCAAGGTGGATTACGGCCAGGAGGAAGCGATTGACCAGTTTGGTAAGGATCCCCGTATTTATGAAACCACAGTCAAGGAATTTATCAGGAATGAAAAGGGTGAGCTGACGGCTGTAAAGACGATTAAGCTGCATGGTGAAGTCGATAAGAAGACCGGCAGAAGAGTCATGAAGGAGATCGAAGGAACCGAACAGATTCTTCCGGCAGAGCTGGTGCTGATTGCAGCCGGATTTTTAGGATGTGAAAAGAGAATTGCAGATGCGTTCGGGGTAGAGCTGAATGCACGCACTAACGTAAATACCGAAGCAGGAAAATATCAGACGAACGTACCGCATGTTTTTACCGCAGGCGATATGCACCGCGGACAGTCCCTTGTTGTCTGGGCAATCCGGGAAGGGAGAGAAGCAGCAAGAGAGGTCGATGAAAGTCTGATGGGCTATTCGAACTTAGGCATACAGTAAAGAAAGAGAGGGTGAAAGCAATGACCAAGTATATTTTCGTAACGGGAGGTGTCGTATCCGGACTGGGAAAAGGAATTACGGCGGCCTCTCTGGGACGATTATTAAAAGCAAGGGGCTTAAAGGTAGCTGCGCAGAAGCTGGATCCGTACATCAATGTGGATCCGGGAACCATGAGTCCTTTTCAGCATGGAGAGGTATATGTCACGGAGGATGGTGCGGAAACAGATTTAGACCTCGGCCATTACGAAAGATTCATTGATGAAGACTTAAACCGGTTTTCCAACCTGACAACCGGTAAGGTTTACTGGAACGTATTAAATAAAGAACGCCGTGGAGAGTATTTAGGCTCCACGGTACAGGTCATTCCTCATATTACGAATGAGATCAAGGAGTTCGTTTACCGTGTCGGAAAACAGACTGACGCAGATGTCGTAATTACAGAAATCGGCGGAACCATCGGTGATATCGAGTCACAGCCGTTTCTGGAGGCCATCCGTCAGATTGCACTGGAAATCGGAAGGGAAAACAGCTTATTTATTCATGTGACACTCGTGCCATATTTGCGTGGCTCCGAAGAACACAAGTCCAAACCGACCCAGCACTCCGTAAAGGAATTACAGGGAATGGGAATCAACCCGAATATTATCGTGCTCCGGTGTGATGAACCGCTGGAGGATTCCATTAAGAACAAGATTTCCATGTTCTGTAATGTGAAACCGGACTGTGTGATTGAGAATATCACCCTGCCCAATCTCTATGAAGCCCCGCTGATGCTCGAAGAAGCCAACTTCTCTTCGATCGTGTGCCGGGAGCTTTCCCTTAAAACAGCACCCTGCGATCTGAAGGAATGGACGGCACTGGTAGAAAAGATCAAGAGCCGGAAGAAGGAAGTCCGGATCGGACTTGTGGGGAAATATGTACAGCTTCACGATGCATATCTTTCGGTAGCGGAGGCGCTGCAGCATGCCGGATACCAGTGTGGGACTTATGTAAAGATTGAGTGGATTGATTCCGAGAAGTTAACGGAACAGACGGTAGAGGAAGAATTAGGTTCTCTTCAGGGAATCATCGTTCCCGGAGGATTTGGAAACCGGGGTATTGAAGGCATGATTCTGGCAGCCGGATATGCAAGGGAAAAGGGCATCCCGTATCTGGGCATCTGCCTTGGCATGCAGATTGCGGTTATGGAATTTGCCCGTCATGTGGCAGGAATTACCGATGCCAATTCCGGTGAGTTCGATGAGCTTTGTGCCAACAAGGTCATTGATTATATGCCGGGACAGAATGACGATATTGATAAGGGCGGAACATTACGTCTTGGAAGCTACCCCTGTGAAATCCAGAAGGGAACCGGAATGGAAAAGTGCTACGGCACAAATCATATTAACGAGCGTCATCGTCATCGTTACGAATTTAATAATGCCTATCGGGATAGCCTGCAGCAGGCAGGACTTACCTTAAGCGGTCTGTCTCCGGACGGACGCCTTGTGGAGGCGGTGGAATTAAGTGGGCATCCGTTCTTTATCGGTGTGCAGTATCATCCGGAATTCAAGAGCAGACCCAATAAATCTCATCCCCTGTTTCAGGGATTTGTCAATGCAGCGTGTGAACATGTACTGAAGACGGGTAACTATTCAGAACAGGTCGAAGCATTTACTGCCAAGACCGTAAGAAAATGATTCAGTAATGCAAAATCCCATCGGCGAAGCCGATTTGGAATGGATTTTGCATCGTAACTGTGAAGGTACTGAACAGTTACGAAGACGGAGGAGCAGTAATGGAAAATTTAAAAGGAATTCATGAAGAATGTGGCGTTTTTGGGTGCTTTACCCTAAACGCCACAAATCTTGCAGAGATTGCCTATTATGGATTATATGCCCTGCAGCACCGTGGACAGGAAAGCTGCGGAATTGTGGTCTGTGAGGATGGTCTTTTTACCTCGCATAAGGATCTGGGACTTGTCAATGATGTGTTTTCAAGAGAGGTACTGGCAAAATTTCCGGCGGCAACCGCCTGTGTCGGTCATGTCCGTTACGGAACAACCGGTGGTAACAACCGCAGCAACTGCCAGCCGATCGAGGTCAATCATCAGAAAGGGAAAATGGCACTGGCACATAACGGCAATATCAGCAATGCCTATTCTTTGCGTGACCGGCTCGAACTGAACGGTGCGATTTTCCATTCCACAAGCGATACGGAAATCATTGCGTATATCATCACCCAGATGCGATTAAAAGCCCCCTCGATCGAGGAGGCTCTTTGTGATACAATGGAAGTGTTGGAGGGCGCCTACTCTCTGGTACTGATGTCGGCAACGAAGCTTCTTGCCGCAAGGGATCCTTTGGGAATGCGTCCCCTGTGCTATGGAAGGACTGCGGACGGCATCTATGTGGTCGCTTCCGAAAGCTGTGCCCTGGAAGCGGTCGGAGCTGCCTTTGAGCGGGAGCTTTTACCCGGAGAGATTGTGGTGTTTGATGAAAACGGCGTGCGTTCCATAAGGACACACTGTGGGAAGAAGCGCTGCCGGATCTGTATTTTTGAGTACATTTATTTTGCACGTCCGGATTCTGTCATTCAGGGAGTCCCGGTGCATGAAGCAAGAGTGCAGGCCGGACGGATCCTTGCAAGGGAAACCCCCGTGGATGCTGATGTCGTGATCGGTGTCCCGGATTCCGGACTGGATGCCGCCTTAGGGTATGCACAGGAATCGGGAATCCCCTATGAAATCGGATTTATCAAAAACAAATATATTGGCAGAACCTTTATTTCACCGGGGCAGCAGTCCCGGATGAATCAGGTACGCATCAAGTTAAACCCCATTCACAATGTGGTAGAGGGAAAACGCGTGGTACTGGTGGATGATTCGATTGTGCGCGGAACAACCAGTGGACAGATTGTGAAGCTTCTGCGCAATGCGGGAGCAAAGGAAGTACATATGCGCATTTCCGCACCGCCCTTTTTAAATCCCTGCTATTACGGAACCGATATTGACACGAAGGAGAATCTGATTGCCTGCCATTATCCGGTTGAAGAAATTGCAGAGCAGATCGGCGTGGACAGCCTTTCTTATCTGCCGGTCGGGGATCTGAAAAACCTGATCGGAAGTGAGGATTACTGCAGTGCCTGCTTTGACGGCGATTATCCGACCACCATACCGGAGAATACCGCGAAGGACCGTTTTGAGAGCCGCCTTTCCGAACGGGCGCTGAAGAAGTGATTTGTTACAGTTTGCACAGCAGCCGGACACTTGTTGTCAGGCTGTGCAACAACATGATTTGAGCAGAACAGGTTATGAATGGGCAAGGCTTGGCTGATACATATTTTGTCTTGCAATCAGAAGAATATTTGTTACACTTAATAAAGGAACAGTTATGAATTTAATGAATAAATGAATCTATATAGAAAGGAAGAGACAGAAATCATGAACAGTCCGGACAGGAAGCTTATTCTGGAGGATGGCAGCGAGTACATTGGCTACCATTTCGGAAGTCAGGATGAGCGGGTATGTGAAATCGTATTTAACACCTCCATGGTGGGATATCAGGAGATCCTTTCCGATCCGTCCTATACGGATCAGATGGTTGTGATGACCTATCCTCTGATTGGTAATTATGGAATTACCGATGAGGATTTTGAAAGCAAGCTTCTTTCCATTGGAGGAATGATCGTCAGAGATTATAATGATATGCCTTCGAATTTCCGGTATACCCAGACCTTATCCGAGGTCATGGAAGAGAACCATATTCCGGGAATTTATGGAATAGATACAAGAGAACTGACCAGAAGTATCCGTGATCTGGGATCCAGACGCGGTATTATGACCGATATATCGACAACATTGGAGGAGGGGCTTGCGAAGATCAAAGCAATGCCGGTTCCGCATGATGCCGTATCCCGTGTAAGCTGCCATAAGAAATGGTATGCACGTACCGCAAACCATCGTTTCAATGTCGTAGCCATCGACTGCGGAATGAAAATGAACATTGTACGTTCCCTAAATAAATATGGATGCAACGTCACTATCGTTCCTTATGATGTTACTCTGGATGAAATCGAGTGGATGAGACCGGATGGTATCTTTTTATCAAACGGCCCGGGGGATCCGGAGGATGTAACGAAGGTGATCGCACTCATTAAGCAGCTTCGCGGTAGGTACCCGATCTTCGGGATCTGTCTTGGACATCAGATGATTTCTCTGGCATATGGTGCGAAAACCTATAAATTAAAGTTCGGTCATCGTGGCGGCAACCATCCGGTGAAGAACCTAAAAACCGGTCACATTGAAATTACCTCCCAGAACCACAGCTATGCCGTAGATCTGGATAGCCTTGAAGGAACGGGACTTAGCGTGACCCATATGAATCTGCTTGACAATACCGTAGAAGGTGTCTGCTGTAAGGAGGACCGCGTTTTCAGTGTGCAGTATCACCCGGAAAGCGCACCCGGACCGCAGGACAGCAGCTATCTGTTTGAGCAGTTTATTGAGAATATGAAGGAGGTAGCGACAAATGCCTAAACGGACAGACATTAAGAAGGTACTGGTCATCGGTTCCGGTCCGATTGTCATTGGACAGGCAGCAGAGTTTGACTATGCAGGAACACAGGCATGTCTGGCGCTGAAGGAGGAGGGGTATGAGGTCATCCTTGTAAACTCCAACCCGGCGACCATTATGACAGATACCTCTATTGCAGATAAGGTTTATATGGAGCCCTTAACCCTGGAATATGTGGCGAGAATCTGCCGTTATGAAAGACCGGATGCGATCGTACCCGGAATCGGCGGCCAGACCGGATTAAATCTTGCCATGCAGCTTCAGAAAAAGGGCGTCTTACAGGAATGTGAAATTGAATTGTTGGGAACCGATGCAGAAAGTATTGAATGTGCGGAAGACCGTGAGCTGTTTAAAGAGCTTTGTGAACGGATCGGAGAACCGGTCGTTCCTTCCCGGATCACCTACTCGGTGGAAGAGGGTCTGGAGGCAGCAAAGGAAATCGGCTATCCGGTGATCCTGCGTCCTGCATTTACACTGGGCGGAACCGGCGGCGGCTTCGCTTATGATCCGGAAGAAATGCAGCAGATGATGAAGAATGCGCTTGCATTATCTCCGGTGCATCAGGTTCTGGTAGAAAAGAGTATCAAGGGCTATAAGGAAATTGAATACGAAGTAATGCGTGATGCGAACGATACGGCAATCACCGTCTGCAACATGGAAAACCTGGATCCTGTGGGTGTGCATACCGGTGACTCCATCGTTGTGGCACCGAGCCAGACGCTGACCAATAAAGAGTATCAGATGCTCCGTGACAGTGCCCTTAAGATCATTCGTGCCCTTAAGGTAAAGGGTGGCTGTAATGTCCAGTTTGCACTGGATCCACAGTCCTTTTCTTATTATGTGATTGAAGTAAATCCCCGTGTATCGAGATCTTCGGCACTGGCTTCCAAGGCAACCGGTTATCCGATCGCGAGAGTATCAGCAAAGATTGCCGTCGGTATGGATCTGGATGAGATAAAGCTTGCCAACACACCGGCCTGCTTCGAACCGGCTCTTGACTATGTGGTTACGAAGATGCCCCGTTTCCCGTTTGATAAGTTTACGGATGCTTCCAATGTACTGAGCACCCAGATGAAGGCAACCGGTGAGGTTATGGGTGTCGGACGGACCTTTGAGGAAAGTCTGTTAAAATCCATCCGTTCCCTCGAGGATCACAAGAACCATATCCATATGGAGAAGTTTGACCGTGAGAATATGTCTAAGGAAGAGCTGCTTCAATATGTCCAGGAGGGCAGGGATGACCGCATTTATGCAATCGCCCAGCTGATGTGGATGGGAGCCGATCATTCCCGGCTTTGTAATGCAACACAGATTGACCTGTTTTTCTTAGATAAGATCAAGAAGATCGTGGACTTTGAAAAGGAATTAGAGGGTGCTCCGGCCGGAGATGAAACCTTTTTACGCGAAGCCAAGAAGAGAGGCTTTTCGGATGCCTATATTGCAGAGCTATGGAAGCTGAAGGAAGAGGAAGTTTACGATATGCGTAAGAAGTACGGTATCTTCCCGATTTATAAGATGATTGATACCTGTGCAAGCGAGTTTGACAGCTATGTACCGTATTTCTACTCGACCTATGAAAGTGAAAATGAATCCATTGTATCCGACCGCGAGAAGATCGTTGTGTTAGGCTCCGGTCCGATCCGGATCGGACAGGGTGTGGAGTTCGACTACTCCACCGTTCATGCGGTACGTGCGATTCAGGAAGCCGGATATGAAGCCATCGTCATCAACAACAATCCGGAGACCGTTTCTACCGATTATACGACGGCAGATAAGCTCTACTTTGAGCCGCTTACCGTAGAAGATGTTATGAACGTTATGGAGCTTGAACATCCGAAGGGCGTGATTGTATCCTTAGGTGGACAGACCGCCATCAACCTGGCAAAGCCCCTTTCCGAAAAGGGCGTACCGATCATTGGAACAGGCTGTGAAGCCATTGATAATGCAGAAGACAGAGATCTCTTTGAGAATATGATTCAGAAGACCGGAATTCCGCATCCGCAGGGAATTGCCGTTACCGATATTGAAAGCGGTGTGGAGGCAGCGGCCAAGGTCGGTTATCCGGTACTGGTAAGACCGAGTTTTGTACTGGGCGGACGTGCCATGGAAATCGTAGCGAATGAAAAGATGCTGCGCCATTACCTGAAGAATGCTGTAGAGGTGGATAAGGATAAGCCGGTTCTGGTAGATAAATATGTCGTTGGTAAGGAAGTCGAGGTCGATGCGATCTGCGATGGAGAAAAGGTATTTATCCCCGGGATCATGGAGCTTGTGGAACGTACCGGTGTCCATTCCGGAGACAGCATCAGCGTTTATCCGCCGTATGACATTTCCGATCAGGTCAAGGAAACGATTGCAGATTATACCACACGTCTCGGACTTGCCATCGGTATCCGAGGGCTGTTCAATATCCAGTTTATAGTAGACCGTCAGGATCAGGTATTTATTATCGAAGTAAACCCGAGAGCTTCCCGAAGCGTTCCGTTCCTGTCGAAGTCTACCGGACTTTCACTTGTCAATATTGCAACGAAGGTCATGATGGGTGAAAATCTTGCATCCCAGGGCATTACCGAGATGATTCCGATGGAAAAGGAAAGATGGTATGTCAAGGCTCCTGCATTCTCTTTCGAGAAGCTGAGCGGCATGGATGCATACCTTTCTCCGGAAATGAAATCAACCGGTGAGGCCATCGGCTATGACAAGCGTTTGAACCGTGCCTTCTACAAGGCATTGCAGGCATCCGGCATCCGCATGAAGGACTATGGAACCGTTGTGGTAACCCTTGCAGATGAAGATAAGGAAGAAGCCCTTCCGCTGATCCGTCGTTTCTACATGCTTGGCTTTAACATTGAAGCAACAATTGGAACCGCCAATTTCCTGAAGGAGCATGGCATCCGTACCAGAGTGCGCGGTAAGCTGAGTGAGGGCAGTGATGAGATCCTAAAATCCATCCGTGCCGGATATGTCAGCTACATCATTAACACCCGCGCGATCCTTTCCGGAGTGCACTATGAAGATGGTGTTGCCATCAGAAGATGTGCGGTACAGAACGGAGTTACCATGTTCACCTCCCTCGATACCGTAAAGATCCTGCTCGATGTCCTCGAAGAAACCGTTCCGGAGATCTCAACGATTGACGGTGGAACTCCGTGGTAGAACGCTTACGGCCTGTAGGTTTTCCGATGGAAGGCAGGATGCTGTGAATGCGCATGGATAAATGGTTATGAATATAAAATAAGAAATCAATGATGAATCCCCGATCTGTCCGATGTGGTGTGAAGCCACAGAACAGACCGGGGATTTGATTTCATGATAGAGCAGAAGAGAAGCCGGAAATAACAGATTATTTTCCTGAAAAATATGGTATGATCTTAGGCTTCCAGAAAAATAGAAATGCCATACGGCGCTACTTTACAGGATGCTTCGTTCCTTATTTCTTCATGAACGGATACGATGTCATGATCTGCACTGTTCGTACCCATAAGCGTTTCTCCATTCAGGGTAATGACTTTATAGTTCGCAAAAGGAATCTGTAATGTCCGGTAACCCTCGTGGATATTGACACAGAAGAGAGTCCGTTTGCTTTCTTTTTGCGTGAGAACCGTGTCTACCGGATCGTTCTTCGACTCCAGAAGAATCTCGCCGCAGTACTTTCTGTAAAAGGCAAACGGATAAAATATGGTCTGCTTCCAGGAAGTATCTTTTTCCACGATAATGGGAGCAATGACATTAACCATCTGGGCAATATTCGCAATCTTGATGGAGTCACAGTGGCGAATCATCAGATTCAGAAAGGTGGCAACCCATAAAGCATCCTTCCAGGTGTAACACTGCTGTAAACCATATTTGGAACCGGAACTTCCACTTTCACTATTCCAGATGTTCCATTCGTCTAAAGCAATACCGATGTTATTCCGACGAGGTGGTATCCGGTACCATCTGTCTATCTGGACAGGACTTTCGTTGTATCGGGAAAGCAATGTCTCAATCCGGTTTAACCGGTCTTCAAAATCCTTTAAGGTGTCGAAACAGCTGTCATCAAAACCATAATGATGAACGGACAAATAATCGCAGACAGGAGATAAGCTGTCTAACACCTTCTCATTCCATGAATTATCGTTGCCGACGAAAACAAGTTCAATAGTAGGATCCGTCATTTTCATGTACTTTACATATTCCCAGGATTCACGTATATAAACGTTCACATCATCCTGCATTCCCAAATCCGGTACTGCATAGCTTTCATTTCCAATACACCAGTATTTTACGCCGAAAGGTTCTTCATAGCCATGGCTTCTGCGAAGATTGGCATAATAGGTATCTTCGGTGCCATTACAATATTCCACCCATGCAGCAGCTTCTTCCGGGGAGCCGGTAGGCATATTGATACAGATCATAGGCTCGGCGCCAATGAAACGGCATAGTTCTATGAATTCACAGGTGCCGAACTGATAGGTCATAAGACCACCCCAGACGATATTTTTGACCTTTTTACGTTGCTCCACAGGACCGACATAATCCTGCCAGTGATAGATGCCCATGACTGTGCCGCCGGGGAACCGGAGCACAGTGGGGGATAGCTCTTTGCATAGAACTGCGGCATCCTTTCGGATCCCTTTTTCATCGGTCAATGGATTATTTTCCCAGAATAAACCATTTCCAAGACAGTTTTCGATGTCTTCTATGAAACTTCCAAAAATTCTTTGATCAATATCATGCATCTTTCTTTTACCTGCTTTCTTTATAAACGATTTTTGACAAATGGTGATTAAGATTTCTGCTGGTTGATTGGAAATCAGATTGTTTACATCAACCACAGAATTGATATGATATAAATCATCGCCACGACGAATTCTTCGTAAAAGTGCCTCTGATGAAACGCTATACCTTCCCGGATTTCTTCCAAAGGCTTTATATGCAGCACGACTTCCACGGATTCCGGGTAGGTTTCAAAAAGACGAGAATCTATCATGACATCATATTTCATGGTATCTTCCTCCAAATTCAATTGGACTCAATATAGTATAGCAATAATTTAGCCGGAAATCTACTGTCTGTTTATTGTATCAAATCCATCTTATCCCAAAGAATATTGCCATTGGCATTAAGATATTCTTCATTGACATGAACTGCCTCGACCTTTCCAATTCTCTGCCAAAAACTTCGACTTTAAGGATAACAAAAAAACGTTCCTCTCAATGCAGCATTTTGTATCTGAGAAGCGCACATCTGCAAAGTCCGTAACAGATATTTATTATCTGACACATCGATTAACACATAGCGATGCAGAAACACGAAAGATTTTGAGTAAACTTTTTACGTTATTTCATTTGTTGGATACAACTTCTTTGGACTGCCGGAAAGCAATATCTTCTGAAATTGGTGATTATGAAGATGCTATTATGGTAGAAACAGCAATTCGCTCGGAAATAGACTGTATAGTAACCAGAAATGTAAAAGACTATACGAAATCTTCTGTTAAGGTGTGTGAACCTGTTACATTAATAAAGCTATTAGAGGAAAAAATAAAACTGAGTAACTATTCAGTGCAGGTCGAAGCATTTACTGCTGAGACCGTAAGAAAATGATTCAGTAATGCAAAATCTCATCGGCGAAGCCGATTTGGAATGGATTTTGCATCGTAACTGTGAAGGTACTGAACAGTTACGAAACTGAATAAAAACAGGAAGGAAATAATCCGGTAGCTACTCTTTGGTTTCCGGTTCCTGCGTTCGATTATGCGGTGCCCTGTTCACAAGCCAGATTCCGCAGGCTACCATCACGACGGCAAGGAAATACTGCCATTTCAGTTCTTCGTGAAGCAGCAGGGAAGCGAAAATAACGCCCAACACAGGAATCAGTGCATTGTAAATCGCTATTTTACTGATCGGGTGACAGGCAAGTAATTCATTATAAACAGCAAAACAAACTGCGGAAATCAGAATCAGGATGAGTAATACGATAACCCCTTTCAAAGTCCACGTCCATGCATGGTCTGTTCCGATCAGGAAACCGGTTATCAGAAGAAATACACCTCCGATTAGCATACTTAAGCCGGTTGCACACATTATGTTCATTTTCTTTGAAACCACCCGGGTAATCACACCACCAAGAGCGGCGCAGAATGCATTCAGGAGAATCATTCCGTCACCCAGGAAAGTGATATTAGAGAAGTAGTTGACTCCCGGTTCCATATTGATCGAAATAATTCCCGCAATTCCAAGTGCACAGCCTGCCAGCTTGGGAAGAGTCAGTTTATCATCTGCAAAAATAAGAACCGACAGGATAATCAGGAAAAAACCGCCCATTGAATCCAGAATCGTGGATCGTGCGCTTGCATTATAGCCAAGGCCGATATAGGCGAACATATAATGAAGTGTCGTATTCACGATGGCAAGGAGCAGGAGCCATGAAGCATCCGTTTTGTTCTGCATAGCAAGGTTCATTTTTCTGGACTGGCAGAAAAGCAGTACGAAGAATCCTGCGAAAAAGAAGCGTACACCTGCAAATATGATTTTTCCACCCGGATCCGAGGAAGGAATCGCAAACTGTTCATAGCCGATTTTGATAAGAGGGTATGCCAGTGACCATCCAAATGCACAGAAAAAAGCCAGTATGGATTTATATTTGGGGTTTTTAATGTAGTTGTCCATGAGGGTTAACCTGTCTTTCTTTTCATTCATTTGCGGATCAGATGAAATTAATCAAACATTGTCTGGCAATCTGGATGCTCATATGCTTCAAAGCACATCAGAATCTGTTCCCGTGTACATTTTTCAACAGCAAGATGATCCGGAATGTCTGTTTTCCTGAAAAAGGAAACATTCATATAGGTATCTCCCTGATTCTGATTTTCTGTTATAGCAATCTTGCAAAAAATATAAACCTTCTGATGGAAATATTAGCTTTCTCGTAGGCAGCACGTCCTGAAATAGGCTAAAATACGCTCTTTCATATCCTTATTTTCCTGAATGTCCAAAAGAAGAGAGTATAACTCCGGGTTTTCCGAACGGGAAATCATGATGTAGTCGGCATTCATTTCATCTGAAAGGCCATATAAATAATCCGGATTACAATGAAAGGTCTGGGCAATGTAGCACACAGACTGATAAGAAGGTTCGCGTTCTCCCTTTTCATAGCGGCCATAGGCCATTGCTGAAATATTTAGGCGGCGTGCCGCTTCGGCCTTGGTTATCTTTAAGGCCGCTCGTACCTGTTGTAATCTTTCCGGATAAAAATGCATAATAAATACCTCTTGCCAATAACCATTGGTTATGATAACATAAAAACAATCTAACCAATGGTTATTATATCGTATAAAATATTCAGATGCAAGAGGAGAACAGCAGATTATATGCCGGCATTGTTAGTTGATTATGAAAATGTTAGCGGATCCAATGGTTTGAAGGGGGCAGATGCTCTATGCGAGAAAGATACTTTGATTATTTTTTATAGTAATTGTTGTACAAGGATCCGATATGATCATATGCAGGATATTATAGAGAGTGGATGCAAATTTCGGGTTATAAAGTTAAAAGGAGCAGGAAAGAATGCACTGGATTTCTATATTGCAGCTGAGTGTGGGGTGATGAGTGAGAGGGGAGAAGATGAAATTGCAATCATTAGTAATGACAAAGGATTTCAAGCAGTAATCGATTTCTTCGCTATGGATCAGGAAACACTGAATGTCCGTATTGTTAAAGCCGAAAATATAGAAAATGCGCTTACACTGTTTACCAATCCGGAGGATAAGCAAAGAAGAAAATTATTGCTACACCGTAAGACGTTTTTAGATCTTACAACAGAGTATGGCAAGATAGAAGAGCGAAATAGAATTAGTAGAGAGTTAACCCAACTTTTGAAAGGAACAATGTACGAAGAGAAAAATACGGAAATACTTAATTTGGTTTTCACAAGAAAGAGTCAGGGAAAGAAAGCTTTATATACAGGAGCATTACATGAATTTGGACGCAAGGATGGAACGAAAATATATCAAATGATAAAAGACAGTATGGATAGCAAGCATTAAGCAGTATATCCTACATGTTTTTGAAAAGCATTGATGAAAGGATATGAGTATAATAAAATATGTAAATAAGAACACTAGGTTCAGAATGTTGAAAAGGGGTGGCGATATGGTAAAGATGGAGTCAGTAACCATTAAAGTGCCGGTCGAAATGAAAAAATACATTGTTGATACAGATGCAGAAACAGACCTTGTCCGGAATGCTCTTCTTCTTTATCCTTATATACTAAATCAGACAATATCACATGGAAGAGCGGCAGAAATTCTGGGAATAAGAAAATCCGAATTGATAGATATATATGATAAAATGGGGTATTCCTATTTTGATATGACAATAGATGAACTGGATACAGAACTGGAAACCTATGAACAACTAAAGAAGGAGCAGAGGAAATTAGATGTAACCTAAATCCACCACTCCGGAGTAAGTTCACCCAGGGTTACCACTTTATTGGTTTCGTAATCCATCATAATTTCAACTGTACGATAACTGTCCGGCATTAACTGTGTCATGAATTCACGACAGGCACCGCAGGGTGGAATCGCTTTTCCTGTACGGTTGATTGCAATAACCCGCCGGATTGCATTTTCACCATTGGTAATCATGTGGAAGATCGCATTGCGCTCGGCACATATACCCAGTGTACATGCAGTATCGACACACACTCCAACATATATTTTCCCTGATGTTGATTCTATTGCAGCGGCAACGCCGCCTGCTTCTATCATTTTAGAAATTTCCCGAGGATTTAATACCTGTTTTGCAGCATCATATAATTTGTTCCATGTATTGTCCATGAATTTTATTTCCTTAAAACAAAGATGCGACGATTCATTAGTGATCTATTATATCATTTGCATTTTCATATTTTTAAAGTATATCAGCAACGCTTTGGAAAGTCTACTATTTCCAAAAAACTTGACTTGAAGTGAGGTTTAGGTGCTAAAATAAAAACAGGTTTCTGCGGTTAAGAGCATTTGGAGAAAGTGATGGATATAATCTGCCCACTTGACGGGTGTGTAAATACGGTGTATAAATTTATGGTAAATGAAACTGTAAAATATGCCGGCTTATCCGGACACAGACCGAAGCACTAGGCGGTGAATACTGCGATTACTGGTATGTGGGAGATAAAAGTCTGGCATTGGAACAGTAAAGGTTCTTGAACAGATTTAAAGTCACTGCGGCCACAACAGCGTAATATGGTAATACAAAGGAGTTAAATGATGATGGAAGAAATGAAACAGCAGTTTTTAACAGGAGAGCGTGCCCTGTTTCAGGGACATGATCTCCGGATTATGGATACAACCTTTGCAGACGGTGAGTCCCCGTTAAAGGAAAGCCGTAATATTGAGTTGACAGGAAGCATGTTTAAGTGGAAATATCCTCTGTGGTATTCAAAGAGTGTCACTGTAAAGGACAGTACCTGGTTTGAGATGGCTCGTGCCGGGGTATGGTATACGGATGAAATCACGGTTGAGGATTGTGCGATTGAAGCACCGAAGAATTTCCGTCGTTGTAAGGATGTCATCCTGCGGAATGTTTCTTTTGCCAATGCAGCAGAGACACTCTGGAGTTGCGATGGAGTAACGATTGATCAGGTGACGGCAAGGGGTGATTACTTTGCCATGAACAGCCAGAATATGAATATCCAGAACCTCACTCTTTATGGAAATTATTCCTTCGATGGCGTGAAAAATATGGAAATCCGCTCATCCCGTCTACTTTCCAAGGATGCGTTTTGGAACACCGAGAACGTAACGGTATATGATTCCTTTATTTCAGGAGAATACCTTGGCTGGAATGCAAAGAATCTGACGCTGATTAACTGTACGATCGAAAGCTTACAGGGAATGTGCTACATTGACAATCTGGTGATGAAGAACTGCAAGCTTTTAAATACGACACTGGCCTTCGAGTATTCTACGGTCGATGCAGAAATCACCAATAAGATCGACAGTGTCTTAAATCCGAGTGAAGGCGTGATCCGCGCAGAAGAAATTGGAAAACTCATCATTGAGAAGGATAAAGTAGATCCTGCCAAAACCAGAATCGTGTGCACCAATTCTGCCGGAGAAAGAGAAAATTGAGAGCCAAAGAAGAGCAAACCGACAGCTTATGAATGGCACGGCAGAAGAGGTGCCGGAAACGAAGCAGAGCAAGCCGAGAGAGCTTGCCGCAGAGGAACCAGAAAGAAAACAATGGAGGAAACAGCAGTGACCTATTACTTTGATGAAATCATCGACCGGCGCAATACCAATTCCTTGAAATGGGATGTAGAAGAGAAGGAATTACCCATGTGGGTAGCGGATATGGACTTTCAGACGGCTCCGGAGATCCGCGAGGCGATTGAGAAGCGTGCCGCACATGGAGTATTCGGGTATTCGATCATTCCGGAGGAATGGCAGCGGGCGTATGTGGACTGGTGGAAATTGAGACACCATTTTACGATGGAAAAGGACTGGCTGATTTTCTGTACGGGTGTGATTCCGGCAATCTCGAGTACGGTTCGGAAGCTGACCACTCCAGCGGAAAAAGTGGTAGTTATGACTCCGGTATATAACATTTTCTTCAATTCTATCTATAATAACGGACGTAATGTATTAGAAAATAAACTGATTTATGAAGAGGATGGATATCATATTGACTTTGAAGATCTGGAAGAGAAGCTGTCTGATCCCCAGACATCACTTTTGATTTTCTGCAATCCCCAGAATCCGGGAGGTAAGATCTGGGACCGGGAAACGATTGCAAGAGTAGGCGAGCTGTGTGATAAGTATCATGTACTTGTCATTTCAGACGAAATTCACTGTGACCTTACGGATCCAGGGAAAGAATATGTACCTTATGCATCGGTATCGGAAATTTGCAGGAATCAATGCATTATGTGTATCGCTCCCACCAAAACTTTCAATATTGCAGGAATGCAGACGGCTGCGGTAGCGGTACCGAACCCGGTAATCCGGCATAAAGTATGGAGAGCACTGAATACCGATGAGGTTGCAGAACCGAATGCATTTGCAGTGGATGTGGCGGTTGCAGCTTTTACCAAGGGTGGTAATTGGCTGGACGAATTACGAAGCTATATCAAAGAAAATAAAACAACTGTTATAGAATATGTTAAGGAACAGATCCCACAGTTAAAGGTGGTTCCATCCGATGCCACGTATCTGCTGTGGCTGGATTGCAGAGGCCTGGGAAGCAGTGCTTCACGGGCAGCAGAACGAATCAGGGAAGCAACCGGCCTTTATCTATCCGCAGGAGAACAGTTCGGAAAGGGAGGCGAGGACTTCCTCAGAATGAACATTGCATGTCCGAGAGCAAGAGTAGTGGAGGGCTTGGAAAGGCTGAAAAAGGGCGTGGAAATCCTTTGTTCAGCCGGGCAGAAGTAAAAATCAGAACTTATATATAACATCTGATATGTCATGCAATAATGATATAAAGCAAAAGTCAAATGTACATTTAACAAATACTTGCTGTGCATATAACAGATTTAATATGGATAGTTATACAAATTCATTGCATGTCTTTCAACAACCGATAGCAGGAAAACGATAAAACGGGACATCACATCATGTGATGTCCCGTTTTAAGACGAAACTTTAATCTGCAGTTTGGGGCTGAGTAACTGAGAATTTTAATTTTATACAAGGCGGGTGGTCCACTTGGTGCAGTCCCAGACATCGGTAGCCAGACCATCGTAAAATTCCGGCTCATGGCAGACCATGAGGATGCTGCCCTTATAGGCGATGAGCGCGCGTTTTAATTCCTCTTTGGCATCGACATCCAGATGATTGGTCGGCTCATCGAGCAGAAGAATATTGGTCTCCTTGTTAATGAGCTTACATAAGCGGACCTTCGCCTGTTCACCACCACTTAAAACACGGACACGGCTTTCAATATGCTTCGTGGTAAGACCGCACTTGGCAAGTGCAGACCGAACCTCATATTGGGTAAAGCTTGGAAAGTCCTTCCAGATTTCTTCAATGCAGGTCGTAGAGACATTCTGATCCATTTCCTGTTCAAAATATCCGATTTCCAGATAATCACCAAGCTCTACCGAACCGGACAGCGGAGGGATCAGACCAAGAATACTTTTTAAAAGGGTAGTCTTACCAATACCGTTTGCACCGGTGAGAACGATCTTCTGACCGCGCTCCATACGGATATTTAAAGGCGAGGACAGTGGCTCTTCGTAGCCGATCACCAGATCCTTTGTCTCAAAGATGTAGCGGCTGGGAGTCCGGGCTTCCTTAAAGTGGAATTCCGGCTTCGGCTTTTCGGAAGCAAGCTCAATCACATCCATCTTATCCAGCTTTTTCTGACGGGACATTGCCATATTACGGGTGGCTACACGTGCCTTGTTCCGGGCAACGAAATCCTTCAGGTCGGCAATTTCCTTCTGCTGCTTATTATAGGCAGCTTCAAGCTGGGATTTCTTCATGGCATAAACTTCCTGGAACTTATCATAATCTCCGGGATAGCGGTTTAGCTCCTGGTTATCCATATGATAAATTAGATTAATTACACTGTTTAAAAATGGAATATCGTGTGATATTAAAATAAAGGCATTCTCATATTCGTTAAGGTAGCGTTTCAGCCATTCAATGTGTTCCTTATCCAGATAGTTGGTCGGCTCATCCAGAAGCAGGATGTCCGGCTTTTCCAAAAGCAGCTTGCCAAGCAGCACTTTAGTACGCTGTCCGCCGCTTAAATCGGTGACGTCTTTATCGAGGCCTAAGTCCATGAGTCCCAGTGCTCTTGCCACTTCTTCAACCTTGGCATCAATCATATAGAAATCATGCATGGTCAGCATATCCTGAATGGTTCCGAGATCTTCCATGTATTGTTCCAGTTCTTCTTCGGAGGCTTCGCCCATTTTATCACAGATGTTATTCATCTGAGCTTCCATGTCAAACAGAAAGTTAAATGCAGACTTAAGAACATCTTCAATCGTCATTCCTTTTTCTAATACCGTATGCTGATCCAGATAACCGACACGGACATTTTTGGCCCATTCGATCTTGCCTTCATCCGGCATCAGCTTTCCGGTAATGATATTCATAAAGGTGGACTTTCCTTCTCCGTTTGCACCAATTAGTCCGATATGTTCACCCTTTAACAGACGGAAGGATACGTCATTAAAAATGGCACGGTCACCAAAGCCGTGTGTCAAATGTTCTACGTTTAAAATACTCATCCGGGTTTCTCCATTTTGCTTTTATTGTTGCTGTTACTAAAAAATACTGCTGTTATCCAATTGCGGATACATACATCCTATCAACTAAAATGACTTCTAACATCATAAAAGATATTGGTGTAGAAATCAATCATAAAATAAATTTTGCCATTCATTACTGTATCCGAATTGCTACGATTATGTGCCGTTAAAAGCAAATCTGATGTCTGCATTTGCCTGAGAGCCTATGGAAACAAACAAGTGCGAAAATCCGGTGGATTTACTGCCCGTTTTTTTGTATAATGTAAGGAGCCAAAAGAAAACCAAGCGACTCCGCAGGAGGCATTTGGTTTTCCTGGCTCCTTAACGAACATGCGTCTGACGCCAGTCAGACAGAGAGTGCGAAGCACGGGCATGTGAGTTACAAATTGTCAGGTATTTGAAATGATTTATAGATTGCCGGAAAGAAGGAGGACACAAGTATGGAAGAAACCATGAAGGATTATGAGAAGGAGTTAGAGGCATCCTTCCGCAAAATCAGAGAAGGAGATGTGATCAGTGGCACAGTAATTGATGTTAATGAGGAAGAGGTCACACTGGATCTGAAATATTATACGCAGGGAATTATCAAGGCAGAGGATATGAGTAATGATCCGGCCTTTTCGCTTTTGAATGATGTGAAAGCAGGAGATGTCATTGAAGCAACGGTCATCCGTATGGATGATGGACAGGGCAATATCCTTCTTTCTAAAAAGGAAGCCAATGAAGTACTTTCCTGGGACGTTTTAGAACAGATGAAGGAAGAAAAAACGGATGTTACGGTAAAAGTGTCCGAAGCGGTCAATGGTGGCGTAGTAGCGTACGTAGAAGGAATCCGGGGATTTATCCCGGCTTCCCAGCTTGATCTGAATTATGTAGAGGATCCATCTGCTTATGTAGGAAAAACATTGAAGGTTCGTGTGATTACCGTCGATCAGGAGAAAGAAAAACTGGTGTTATCAGCCAAAGAGATACTGAAAGAGCAGCAGAAAGAAGAGCATGACCACAAGGTTGCAATGATCGTACCGGGAACGATTCTGGAAGGAACTGTGGAAAGCCTGCAGACGTATGGTGCATTTATTGATCTGAAGGACGGATTAAGCGGACTGGTACATATATCACAGATCTGCCAGAAGCGTATTAAGAAGCCATCCGAGGTGCTGAAGGCAGGGGATAAGGTCAAGGTTAAAGTACTCAACACAAACGATGGCAAAATTTCCTTAAGTATCAAGGCAGTAGCAGAAGAACAGGAAGCTTCAGAAGTAGAAGATTTTGATACAGCCTCCTTCAGTTCCAACGAAAATGTAGGGACAAGCCTTGGAGATTTATTTGCAAAGCTGAAATTGTAACTATTCAGAGCCATGCAAAATTGCTTAAAATACAGGACAATAAGAAGGAAGAAAAATGTATCAATATTGTTTATTTGATCTGGATGGAACGTTAACGGACCCAAGGGAGGGAATAACAAAATGCGTGCAATATGCTTTGCATCATTATGGTATTGAAGAACCGGATCTTACGAAGCTGGAGGCGTTCATCGGACCACCTCTTGCAGACAGCTTCATGCAGTTTTACGGGTTCCCGGAGCAAAAGGCCTGGGAAGCCTGCACGGTATACCGGGAACGGTTTATTCCTATCGGTGCTTATGAAAATAAGGTGTTTGAAGGTGTGCCGGAGATGCTGCAGCAGATGAAAGAAAAAGGAATTCAGATTGCCATTGCATCAAGTAAGCCGGAGGTTTCCGTGCGGAAGATCCTGGAACACTTTGATTTGATGAGGTATTTTGATGTGGTGGTTGGAAGTGCACCGGATGGCAGCCATGGAACCAAGGAAGAAATTGTGGAACGGGCGTTATCAGAGCTTGGAGTACAGGTGTTACCGGATGAAGACCGATACAGTCAATGCGTAATGGTGGGAGACCGTAAATTTGATATCTGTGGAGCCAAAAAGCATGGCGTAACGGCCGTCGGGGTCAGTTTTGGTTTCGCAGATGAAGGTGAGCTGGAACAGGCGGGAGCCGATTATATTGTGAATTCCATAGAAGAAATGACAGATTTTCTGATAAGACCGTGATAGGAAGTGGACAGGAAGAAACAATGAAGTATTATTTAACATGGCTGAAAACAAAATGGAATAAGGAAGAGATTGCAACATGGCGTTCTATGGTCAAGGTGCTTTATGTTCTGCTGCCCATTGCAATTTATTCCCTGCTGCAGGATCTGATCGAAATATTTTTATGGGCGTTGGTAAATTACGGAGCCGGTATGGCAGGAGATCAGGTTATTTCCTATTTAAGTGAGCATTCCGATACCCTGAAGGGAATTCTGTATGCAATCACGATAATTCTGGCACTTCTGCCGTTTAGAACCATGATTCGTAATGAAATATCAAATGTTATGAATGGCGAGAAACTCACAGATTTTGCAGTAATACAGAAATATCTGTGGATTGCGGTTCTGGGACTGGGAGCAGCGTTCAGCCTGAATTTTGGCATGGGACTTTTCAGTGTGGTTTCGAATTCGAGTGGTTATCAGCAGGTGGCTGATGCGCAGTACGGAGTCAGCTTCTTTATAGGACTTTTTTTATATGGAGTGGTTTCACCGGTTACGGAGGAAATCATTTATCGTGGAATTACCTATCAACGTCTGAAACGTACCTTTGGAGTGCTCCCCGCGATGCTGATTTCTGCTTTAATCTTTGGAGGACTTCATGGTAACTGGGTGCAGGCGGTTTATGGAACCCTTATGGGAATCCTTTTGGCATGGGTTTATGAAAAATATGCAGGATTTCTTGCACCGGTACTGGTGCATATGGTTGCCAATCTTGGCGTGTACAGCATCACCTATGACAACCGGTTAGCTGGATTGAGCCGTAATACATGCATCATGGCAACCATAGTGAGTGTTTTGATAACGGGTGTCTGCTTTTGGTATTTGAATTGGAAAATGTCCCAAAGTGCAGGAATGATGCATAATGAAGGTAAATAACCATAAGGTGGTAAGAATTTGGACATATGATGGCGTAGTAGCAGTTTTATGTCCCAAAGTGCAGGAATGATACATAATGAAGGTGAATAACCATAAGGTAAATAACCATAAGGCGGTAAGGATTTGGACATATGATGGCCAAGTAGCAGTTTTATGTCCAAAAGGATGGAAATATAGCAGTAAAACAGGCTGATTTTGACTGGAATTGGACACAAAACAGCAAAATGAAGTTATTATGTCCAAAGATCAAGTGTATTTTGGACATAAATGGAATAGAAAACCAGAATATGTCCAATGGCAAATAAGGAATGGAAGAAATCATGAGTAAGATTTTGTGCTCAACAGGCTGTCTGATCGGACGGCCGAACGGAAGAAATTATCATCTGATCCGCGAGTTTGTGAAGGAACTCAATTATGACGGAATGGAATTTATGATGTACAGTGACTGGTATCCGGAGGTGGATGCTTTACTGGAAGAATTACTTGCTCTTCCGGTACAGTTTCCGGTGATGCATTGTCAGAAATCCGTCGGAGAGGCAATTAGTCTCGGGGGTGCGGAGAACTGGAAGGATGCTTTTTCAAGATTTGAGATTAATTGCAAGATTGCGAAGAAAATCGGAGCACGTAAGATGGTGATGCATCTCTGGGATGGGATAACCAGTGATCATTATTTTGAGAACAATCTGAAAGCGTATGGAGAATTGCAGCTACCAGAGGTTGCAGCAGATTACGGAGTTGATCTTCTGGTTGAAAATGTAGTATGTAACGTAGAGGATCCGATGCATCATTTCTGCCAGCTGGTTGACCGTTATCCGGATATTCATCTTATATTTGATACAAAAATGGCTGCTTTTCATGGGCAGCTTGATCTTTTATATGAGGAAAAATACAGCTTCTTATGGAAGGAGCATCATATCCGGCATTTTCATGTGAATGATTATGGTGGCAGCTATATGGAGTGGGGAAAGTTGAAAACGCTTCCGGTCGGAAAGGGCTGGATTGATTTTGACCGGTTCTTTGCGTTTATCCGTGAGATTGGCTATGATGATACCTTTACCGTAGAGGCTACGGCATTCGGACCGGATGGAAAGGTAGATCTTGCCATGCTGAATGATTGCGTACAGACCATCCGTCAGAAATTAGTATAACAGTTTTAAATTAACTACCCCATATCACTTGCCTATTTTCCCGATAGCACAGGATAAAAATCCTCAGCGTAGCCCGCTACGCCTACGTTTTTTATCCTGCACTCTCAGAAAAATATTCTACGTGAATGGTATAGTTATTTAGAAACCGTTATACTGGGCAGCGGTTCAAGGGTGTAAATTCCAGACTGCGAAGCAATGATTTTATGAACTGGATTCCGGGCAGCTGTGGAATGATAAGGGATAGATGAAATCGGGCAACGTATGTATGCCTATATGGGATGAGATATAAAGATGGTAGAATATAAGCATCAGAATGGAAGTTCTGACCGTAATGACTGGTGAGGCAAAAGGAATGGAACAAATGACTTTGGGACAGATGTCCCTGTTTCAGGAACAGGTGAATATGAGTAGTCCGCTGGCAAGCCGCCTGCGCCCGGAAACATTGGATGACTATGTGGGTCAAGAGCATCTGGTTGGAAAGGGGAAGGTGCTTCGACAGATGATCGAGAAGGATATGATTTCTTCGATGATTTTCTGGGGACCTCCGGGAGTAGGAAAGACCACACTTGCGCGGATTATCGCCCATATGACGCATGCGTCATTCATTGATTTCAGTGCTGTCACAAGTGGGATCAAAGAGATTAAAGAGGTGATGAAACGCGCAGAAGACAGTCGGATGATGGGAATGAAAACAATTGTCTTCGTGGATGAAATCCACCGTTTCAATAAGGCACAGCAGGACGCGTTTCTTCCTTATGTAGAGAAGGGAAGCATTATCCTGATTGGAGCGACAACGGAAAATCCGTCCTTTGAGATCAATTCCGCATTATTATCGAGGTGTAAGGTGTTCGTATTACAGGCACTTACCACAGAGCATATGGAGAAGCTGCTTCGTCATGCGTTAAAGGATCCGCGTGGCTTCGGCAATCAGACGATTCATATGGAAGAGCGGATTCTTCATGGAATTGCTGTTTTTGCCAATGGGGATGGCCGGATGGCGCTAAATACATTGGATATGGCTGTTTTAAACGGAGAGATCGGTCCGGACGGTTCCATTACCGTGAAGGAAGAGGTCCTGGAGCAGTGTACCGGTAAGAAAATGCTGCTTTACGACCGGAACGGAGAAGAGCATTATAATCTCATTTCAGCGTTACATAAGTCCATGAGGAACAGTGATCCGGATGCTGCCATGTACTGGCTGTCACGAATGCTGGAGGCAGGAGAGGATCCGCTTTATGTGGCACGCAGACTGATCCGGTTTGCAAGTGAGGATGTAGGACTTGCTGATCATGAGGCACTTCCGCTTGCAGTTGCGGCCTACCAGGCGTGCCATTTCATCGGCATGCCGGAGTGCAGCGTGAATCTTGCACAGGTTGTTGTTTATCTTTCCCTGGCACCGAAGTCGAATGCGCTGTATGTCGGGTATGGAAAAGCGAGCGCCGATGCACAGAAGATGCTGTATGAGCCGGTGCCGCTGCAGATCAGGAATGCGGTAACAGACCTGATGCAGGAGCTGCATTACGGGCGGGGATACCAGTATGCACATGATACCGAAGAGAAGCTGACTGGTATGAGCTGTCTGCCGGAATCCATAAAGGACAGGGAATATTATCTGCCGGATGGACAGGGAGAGGAAAAGGAGCTGAAGGAGAGGCTTTCAGAGATTAAGAAGAAAAAAGAGAAGTTAAGATAATGGAGCATAAGACGGCATGGTACATATCGCAATAGTAGAAGACAATCCAAAGACCAGAACAACCTTACAGGCCTATATTGAACGATATCAGAAGGAAAGTCAGAATGAATTTTCCATTCGGGTATTTGAAGATGGAGCAGAAATCCTCAAAGATTATCAGCCCGTTTTTGATGTAATCTTTATGGATATCCAGATGAAGCAGGTAGATGGAATGACTGCAGCAGAAAAGATCCGTGAGCAGGATAATACAACACTTCTGGTATTTATTACCAATATGATCCAGTATGCTGTCAGGGGATATTCGGTCAATGCAACAGATTATATCCTGAAGCCGATTAATTATTTTACCTTCGCAGAGCATATGAAGAGGATTGACCATATTCTAGAGCGGAAGGTGAAAAATTATCTGGTTCTGAATATTAACAGTGGTATTGTGAAAATAGATATTATGGACATTCTATATGTGGAATGTATCGGACATTACATCTATATTCATAAAAAGGATGAGGTCGTTTCCATTCTGGAAACCATGAAAAATATGGAACAGGCTTTGAAGGACAATAATTTTTACCGTTGTAACAACGGCTATCTGGTGAATCTTGCCTATGTGGAAAGAGTAGATAAGAACAGTGCTTTCGTAAAGGGAGAGGAGATCCCAATCAGCCGTCCGAAGAAAAAGGCATTTATGGAAGCATTGACAGATTTTCTGGGAGGTGGCGCAAAATGAGCACATTGCTTCTGGATCCGGGAATGCCAAGATTATTTACTGCTCTGGCAGAGTGGATTGCCTGCCTGATAGTGATTACTCCTTTGAGAAAGCGATGGGAGAAAAAGGGAACGATAGCCATTCTGATTCTGGATCTTGTAGGACAGATTGCATTACAGCAATGGGCAGAAACGCTTGGATACCGTCTGTGGATACTTGGAACAGTAGTGAATATTTTTTATATGCTGACTGTGATTTATATCTGTTGTAAGATTGAGATACGGGATGCAGTATACTGGTGTGCTACAGCACTGGTAGCCTCGGAGGCCGTAGCTTCTCTGGAATGGCAGATTTATTGTTTTATGGCATGGAATGGAATGGAAAATAACTGGCGGAATGCCATCCTCTTTATGATCGTTATCTATGCGGTGCTTTTTCTGTTGGTCTTTTTATTGGAACGGAGGATTGTGAGTGCAGATACCGGCGTAGGGATTACCACAAAGGAGATGCTCATAGCAGTCATTGCCACGGTCATTATTTATGTAATGAGTAATATTGGATTTGTGTATGACAGCGCACTTTCCGGAAATGCAACAGGAAAAAGTTTATTTTATATCCGGACTCTGGTAGATCTGTGTGGTTATTGCATCTTGTATATCCTGCAGAATCAGAGAAATGAAACATATTTACGGAAGGAATTGAGATCCATTAATGTAATCTTTGACCAACAGTACCAGCAATATCTCATGTATAAGGAAAACAGTGAGTATATCAGCCGGAAGTGCCACGATCTGAAACATCAGATCAATGTCATACGGCAGGAGACGGACCGGGAGAAACGGGAATCGTATCTTGAGGAAATGGAAACTATGGTTAAAACCTTTCAGACCGATATCGTTACTGGAAACAAAATTCTGGATACGATTCTGACACAGAAAAATTCGGAATGCATTCAGAAGAACATTAATTTCACCTGTATGGTGGATGGAAAGTATCTGTCGATGCTGGATACGCTGGATATTTGCAGTATATTTGGTAATGCGTTGGATAATGCCATAGAATGTGTGGAAAAGTTTGAAGAGAAGGATAAAAGAATTATCCGGCTGCAGGTATTTGCACAGAATCAGTTTTTGATTATCTGTCTTGAAAATTATTGCGATAATCATAATTTACAACTGGAGGAGGGACTTCCGGGAACAACGAAGCAGGATAAGCAGAACCATGGATATGGACTTAAAAGCATTCGTTATACGGCAGAAAAGTATGGAGGTTCCATGACGGTACATATGGAAAACAACTGGTTTACCATGCGTATTTTGTTGCCAATGTAAAAAAGTAAATAGCCACATACAGGAATCCCGGACAGCCCTTTTTACAGGTGAAAATGAACTGTAAAAGAGTTGTCCGGGATTTTAAATTGCAAATTATGCATAAAAAATGACAATCAATGAATGGAATCTATACAAGTTGAACAAGAGCCGTTACAATCGGATTATCAAAAGGAACAGGGGGTGATGAAGTAAGGTGCAGATGGATGAATTGCTTGGAAAAATGACTTTGTGGGAAAAGATCTCCCTGCTTTCCGGAAAAGATGTATTTACATCAAAAGCACTTCCCCGTCTTCAGATTCCGTCGATCTGCTTTTCGGACGGACCGCACGGAATCCGGAAGCAGCTAGGGGATGCAGATCATCTTGGAATTCATCAAAGCTGTAAGGCAACTTGTTTTCCCACGGCTGTTGGAATGGCAGTGAGCTGGAACACGGAATTGATTGAACAAATCGGGGAGTGCCTCGGGGAAGAGGCGGCTTCTCTTGGCGTAAATGTCCTGTTGGGGCCCGGGTTGAATATTAAGAGGAATCCACTGTGTGGAAGATCTTTTGAATATTTTTCCGAAGATCCTTATTTATCAGGAAAACTTGCAGCAGCGTATATCCGTGGCGTACAACGAAAAGGAGTTGCCGCCTGTCCGAAGCATTTTGCAGTGAACAGTCAGGAAAATCTGCGAATGGTGAATAACAGCATCGTGGATGAACGTACCCTGCATGAGATTTATCTGACTGGGTTTGAAATTGCGGTAAAGGAAGGAAGTCCTCAGGCAATTATGACTTCCTATAATAAAATAAATGGAATTTACAGTAATGAGAATCGGGAACTGCTTATGGATATCCTTCGCAGACAATGGAAATTTCAGGGAGCGGTTATTACAGATTGGGGTGGAAGCAACGATCATGTGGAGGGTGTGAGAGCAGGAAGCAGTATCGAAATGCCGGGAACCGGAGGAGACAGTGACCGTCAGCTGCTTGAAGCAGTAAAGCGAAAGGATATTGAGGAAAAGGTAATTGACCAAAGGGCATCTGAAATGCTTAAGCTCATTGAAGAAGCAGGAAACCACAGGAAGGATGCCTATAGCGTGAAAGAACACCACGAAATGGCTTATCAGGCAGCACTTGAAAGTATGGTTCTTTTGAAGAATGAGGACAATCTGCTTCCACTAAGAAAAGGAGCAAGAGCCGCCGTGATTGGAGAATTTGCTGAAAAGCCACGATATCAGGGAGCAGGATCCAGTCTGGTAAATCCGACCTGTGTAGAACATACGATGAAACACTTAAAAGAAAGTGGATTGAATGTGGTTGGATATGCTAAAGGCTATGAACGCGGAAAAGCATTTGTGGAAGCATGGATGAGTGAGGCAGAAAAACTGGCAGATGTTGCAGATGTTGTTCTTTACTATATGGGACTTGAAGAAACCAGTGAGTGTGAGGGAAAGGACAGAGAGGATCTGGCGATACCTGAAAATCAAAGAATACTGCTTGAACGGTTAAGCAATGGAAAGCGTAAAATTGCAGTGATCCTGTCCAGTGGAAGTGTGGTGGATCTTGCATGGGAAATGCAGGCGCAGACGATTCTTTATACAACGCTTGCAGGTCAGGCACAGGCGAGGGCGGTAGTAGATATTATAACAGGAAAAAGCTGCCCGTGTGGAAAACTGACAGAGACCTGGCCTGTCTGTTATGAGGATACCCCGGCTGCTTCTTATTATAAGAAGGATCAGTATGACAGTCTTTATAAGGAAGCATTATATGTAGGATATCGTTATTATTCGACGGTACAGCAACCAGTGAGGTTTCCGTTTGGATATGGCTTAAGTTATACGGACTTCCGGTATGAGGAGTTACAGATCTCATCTGAGGGGGTTACGTTTGAAATTACGAACGCCGGATCATATGACGGAGCAGAGATTGCCCAGTTATATGTTGGAAAACCGGAACAGGTTCCATGGGGACCTGGGCGCGAACTAAAAGGATTTGTAAAAGTATGGTTAAAGGCCGGTGAAAAGAGAACGGTAAAAATTGTATTTGATGATAAAACCTTCCGCTATTATAATACGGAGAAAAAGGCCTGGATCACGCCAAAAGCTGAATATGAAATTCTGGTTGGGGCAAATGTGGAAGATATCCGGCTGCGAGGCAGATGGATACCGGAAGGAACAACGGAGAGCTGGCAGAGTAAAGGAAAAAAAGTGCCATTTCCCTATACTTCCGGTCAGATCAGACAGATACCGGATCAGGAATTTGAAGCATTGCTAGGACACGAAATCGTAAGAACCGAGCATGCAACTGGTGCTCCGCTCCGGATGAATGATGCAATCTGCAAAATGGCAGATGCAGACAGCTCAGCGGCAAGAGCCGTATTCCGGATAATCCGGAAATGCAAGGAACGCGGAGAACAAAAAGAAATTCCGGATTTGAACATTCTGTTTATTTATAATCTGCCGTTTCGCGGAATTGCCAAGATGATGAACGGGAAGGTAAGCCTTCAGATGACCGGGGCTCTGCTTACCATTGTAAATGGAGAACTGGGAAAAGGACTAAAAAATCTGATCAAAGGATACCTTGACAATAGAAAATATCACAGAAATGAGCAAAGGAGGAAAACATGAAAGAGAAGACAAAAAAGAAAGGAAAAGGAGCTTTTAAAGCGGTAAGTCTCGCGATGGGACTGCTGCTGGCTGTTTCGACAGCCGGTACGGATGCCGTGTTTACCTGGCAGAATACCATCACCCGCTATCTGGGAACAACGACAGGAAGTGTCAGCGGAGCAGACGGAGAGAATCATTATGTATCGGATTATTCCAGAATTGAAGATCTTCTGGCTGCGAAAAAGGATCTTTGTGTACAGATAGGAGAAGAGGGCTGTGTTCTGTTAAAGAATGAAAATAATGCGCTTCCAATTTCCAAAAAGGATAAGGTCAGTGTATTTGGACGTAACAGTACAGACTTCGTAGTAGGTTTATCCTCAGGTGGTGGCAAGATTTCAGGAGATGATGATCTGAAAACGGTATTTGATTCCGTAGGACTTTCCATTAATGAAACCTTATGGAACTATTATGCGAACAGTGAAGAACCAAAGAGAAGATCATCCGAAGAGATCCGCGTTGGAGAAATTGATCCGGCTTCTTATCCTGCAGATGTGACAAGTAGTTATGCGAAATACAGTGATGCAGCATTTGTTGTGATTTCGAGAAACTTCGGAGAAGGGCATGATGCACCGATTGATCCGGCAGCCATCCTCGATGGGGACGGAACACATTATGCATTGCAGTTACAGGACAAGGAACGCGCGGTTATTGAAGAAGCGAAGAAATGTTCAGATAAGGTCATTGTCATTATTAACAGTGATAATGCAATGGAAATTGGAGAACTGAAGGATGATCCGGATGTAGATGCCATTCTGCAGGTTGGAGGAACCGGGGTGTATGGTTTATATGGTGTGGCAAATGTGATCACAGGAGAGGTATCGCCCTCAGGACATCTGGTAGATACCTATGCATACAGCAACTTCTCATCTCCGGCATCGCAGAATTATGGAGATTTCAGTTTCAGCAATTATGATCATACCTATGTGATTTATCAGGAAGGGATTTATGTAGGATACAAGTATTATGAAACCCGTTATGAAGATATGGTAATGGGACAGGGAAATGCAGATTCCACAGCAGGTGCCGTGAATAGTACCGGTAACTGGAACTATGATGAGGAGATTGTTTATCCGTTTGGATATGGACTTTCCTATAGTGACTTTACACAGGAAATCACAGACATCACATGGGATACGCAGAACCGTACCGTAACAGTAACCGTTGATGTAAAGAATGTGGGTGCATACGATGGCAAGAGCGTGGTAGAGCTTTATGCACAGACCCCTTACACGGATTATGATAAAGCCAATCAGGTGGAGAAGTCTTCTGTCCAGCTTGTAGGATATGGAAAAACGCAGACACTTGAAGCCGGTACAGGGGAAGAATCGGTGACGATTACAGTAAATATGGATCATCTGGCAAGTTATGATTATACCAATGCCAAGACCTATATCCTGGATTACGGAACTTATTATTTCTCCGTTGGAAACGGTGCACACGAAGCGTTGAACAATATTTTATCTGCCAAGGGATATTCACAGGAAAATGGAATGGATGCGGATGGAAATACCGCAATGGTTATTTCTTATGACTATACAGGAAGCGGAAACGTGGATCAGCAGACCTGTTCTTCCTCTGCTTATACAGGGGAAGCGATTACCAACCAGCTTGAAAGTGTGGACCTGAATTATTATGGAGAGGATATGGTAACCTATCTTTCCCGTAATGACTGGAGCGGAACATGGAGCGGAGCACTTGATCTGACAGCAACAGAGCAGATGCAGCAGCTTTTATCGGATGGTTCCTCCTATTCGGTGGACAGTGCAAACAATGACCTTTCCGGTGTGCAGGAGGGGGACAACTATGCCTCCACAGCAACCAGCGTCAACTTCTATGAGCTTTATGGAAAAGAATATGATGATCCGATCTGGGAGGATGCATTAAATCAGCTGACCTTAGATGAAATGACCAGACTTGTCGGTCTGGCAAACAGTGGAGTTATCGAATCGATCAATATGCCGGAATATCTGCAGTTTGACGGTCCTCTTGGAATTGTAGGCAGTTATAAGACACAGCAGATTGAATATGCAATTTCAGCAACTATGTATCCGACAGAGCCGATGTGGGCAAGCTCCTTTAATCATGATCTGGCACTGGAAATTGGTAAGATGTATGGAAATGACGGTTTGTGGACGGGGTACCAGTGTGTATGGGGACCCGGATGTGATACTCATAGGACGCCGTTTTGTGGAAGAAATGCAGAATATTTCAGCGAAGACGGAGTGATTGCGTATTATTTTGCAAAAGAAATGAGTGAGGGTTCCATTCAGTATGGATTAAGCTGCGGACCCAAGCACTTTGTACTGAATGATCAGGAAGTCAACCGTGGAGAAGTCGCTACGTTTGCGAATGAACAGGCAATACGTGAAATTTATCTCCGTGCATTTGAAGGACCGATGGCAGCAGGAGAAGCTCTCGATGCAATGTGTGGCAAGAACCATATGGGATGTATGCCGGCATCTGCCCTTGAAGGTCTGCTTAGAAACATCGTACAGGATGAATGGGGATTTAAGGGAGCCATTATTTCAGACTCCTCCGAAGAAAAGAATGGAAGCGGTGCATTTGCAGTGGTTGCCGGACTGACCGAGTTTGATACCATGAGCAAGGATTATATCAGCGGTTCCGGTTCCCTGACACCGGAAAAGATCAGTCAGGATGCAGTATTATTTGAAGCCGTTCGTGAAGCCTGCCACAGAAATCTGTATCTGTTTGCCAATACTTCACTGACGAACAGCTTAAGCAGTACAACGACAGTTTCCCAGGATATGACCTGGTATCAGGCAGCGATGATTTCCATTACCGTTGTGTTGGCGGTTTTATTAGCAGGAAGCATCTGTATGCAATTGTTGTACAGAAGAAAAAGTAAGAAGGAGGTGAAAGCAGATGGAGAAGCTTAAAACGTATATGAAACAGGATAGCAAAGGTCTGATCTGTTCAGCCATAACAGTTGTTGGAGCCTTGCTTGGTCTTGTGATGTATATTATTACAACGGGAAATACCAATGGAGAGGTGAGTGTACTTCTTGTAATAACTTCTGTGGCTGCAGTGGTACTGGCAGTATGCTCCTGCTTCCTGCTTTATGCAGAGGGAATCTTATCGGTTCTTTCCGCATCCCTGTCCTTATACAGTATGCTGATGTTTATCTCTTCACAGGCAGACAGTATTGGGTATGCGGCAGCAGGAATCTCAGATATCGGATATGGAATACAGGGTACGCTGATCGTTGGTGTGGGATGTTACCTTGCAGCAGTGATCTGCGAAAGCATCAGTGTATTTTGTAATAAAAATGAAAATGAAACACATTAAAGGAGAAAAAGTATGAAAAGAGCAAAAAGAATTGTAGCAGCGTTATTAGCAGGTGCAATGGCATTGGCCATGGCAGGATGTGGAAGTAAAAGCAATGCTTCCAATGAGAATGTAGATTATGCAATTGTTGGTAACTATGTATATGAGAGCGAAGATGGCAGTAATGTTGATGCCAATGGCGTTACCTGGTATCTGTACATTGATGCAGAAACGAAGTTCCATATCGTTGGTGTAAAGCAGTATGATGATGCAGCACCGTCCATCCGCATTGATGAAGGACAGGTAGTTAGTGTAAATGGATATACACTGGATTGCAGTTTTACTCCTTATTCTTCCTTTACACAGTATCTGCAGCATGGACAGAGCGATGAAGCAACAACAGAAACCGTAAAGGGTATTACACAGGAAGCGGTCAGTGCTTATCAGGATAAGACCGGTGATGAATTCTTCCAGATTGAATTAAACAGAACCAGTAATGATGCAACAAATAGTGGTACCTTTAAGGTATTAAATGATGTGGATCTCGGATGGGGATCATGGCAGTAGGATTACATGAGAAAAATTGATTTTAACAAAGACTGGATGTACGGGATTCTGGATGAGCAGGGATCACATGTGGGTGGGAAAGCAATTTCCCTCCCACATGATGCCATGCTTTGTGAAAAGCGTGCAGTAGAAAATCCGGGAGCAGGAAATACCGGATATTTTGCGGGAAGAGATTACTGGTACCGGAAGAAGTTCTTTGTACCGGAGTCATGGAAGGATACAAAAGCATTTTTGGAACTGGAGGGTGTCTACCATAATGCAGAAGTATGGTTGAATGGCAGACTGGCAGAGCAAAGACCCAATGGTTACACGCAGCTTCTTATGGAGGTTGATCCGTATTTCCTTTACGGAGAGGAAAATGTTCTTGAAGTAATTGCAAGAAACGCCGACCAGCCAAACAGCAGATGGTATTCCGGGGCAGGAATTTACCGGCCGGTATGGCTTTATCTGGGTGAGAAGGCGTTTATTTATCCGGATGGAATCCGGGTTACAACAGTCAGCCTTGAGCCGGCAACAGTGCAGTTCATGGTACATGCTTCAGGAAAATGTAATCTTCAGGTGACGATATGGAATGCGCAGAAAGAGCAGGTGTGTGAGCCACAGATAACGGATACAGATGCATCAGGGAATGCAGTTCTGACCATAGAGATTCCCAATGCACGAAGATGGAGTCCGGAGGATCCATACTTATACTATTATCAGGTAAAAACAACAGACGATGTCAGCGAAGGAACCTTTGGAATAAGGATGATCAGCTGGGATACCCGGAAGGGATTCTGTATCAATGAAAAAAGAGTCATTCTTAAAGGTGCCTGTATTCATCACGATAATGGACTTCTGGGAGCCTGTTGTTATCCGGATGCGGAGGAACGGAAGGTACGTCTCTTGCAGCAAAATGGATATAATGCCATACGAAGTGCACATAATCCCTGTTCCAGGGCATTGCTTGAAGCCTGTGACCGGCTGGGAATGCTGGTCATGGATGAGTATACGGATATGTGGTATATCCATAAGAACCGGTATGATTATGCTTCCTGTCTGGAAGAGTGGTGGCAGGAAGATCTTGCGGATCTGGTGAGTAAGGATTATAACCACCCAAGTGTTATTTTATATTCTATAGGGAATGAAGTGGCAGAAACATCGCAGAAACGGGGAATTCAGCTGACAGATCAGATGACCTCTTATCTTCATATGCTGGATCAGACAAGACCGGTGACCTGTGGAGTCAATATCTTTTTTAATCTGCTGTATTCATTGGGATTCGGGGTATACAGTGATGAAAAAGCAGCCAGGGAAGGACAGAAGAAATCTACCGTGGGCAGTGAGTTTTATAATAAGCTTGCAGGTCTGCTCGGAGATACGACCATGAAGCTTGGTGCATGCCTGCATGGCTGTGATGTGAAAACAAGGGATGCTTTTGCCAATATGGATATTGCCGGGTACAATTATGGAATTTTACGTTACCGGAAAGACCTTAAGAAGTATCCGGATCGTCTGATCCTTGGAACAGAAACCTTCTGTAAGGATGCAGATCAGTTTTATGAGATCGCTGGAAAGGAACCACGGATCGTAGGTGATTTTGTATGGGCCGGTATGGATTATCTTGGAGAAACGGGAGTAGGGGCCTGGGAGTATGAAGATTATGCTTCGAAGGATGCACCAAAGCAGGGCTGGCTGACCGCCGGAAGCGGAAGACTGGATCTGACAGGAAAACCCATTGGTGAAGCTTCCTATACGAAGGTTGCATTCGAAAAAGAGAAAGGCCCGTTTTTGGGAGTAAGACCGGTGTACCAGACAGGGAAACACAGTCCGTCTGCATGGAAGATGACAGATGCAATGGAATCATGGTCCTATCGTGGGTGTGAAGGAACTACGGCACGGGTTGAGGTATATACCGGAGAATATGAAGCCGAACTGCTTTTAAATGGGAAACCTGTAAAGAGAAAAAAGCGGAAAAAACGCAGCGTGATTCCTTTTACGATTCCTTATGAAAATGGTGTATTGACAGCTGTTGTGTATGACCGGTCTGGTCAGGAAAAAGGACGCTGTTCATTGGAAACAGCAGGACAAACGACCTGTCTGCAGATTCGTCCGGAATGTGATGCCGTTCGAAAGGGAGGGCTGATTTATGTCAGACTGATCTACACGGACGAAAAGGGAATCTGGAAACCAATGGAAAGGCATAAAATATCAGTCCAGGTGAGAGGTGGAAAGCTGCTGGCACTTGGAAATGCCTGTCCGTATAATCCGGATGGATTTCTTAAACCGGAGACGGATACTTATTATGGAGAAGCTATGGCGATTATACAGGCATGGGATGAGCAGCTGGTTAAAATTGTGGCAAAGGATGCAGAAAATGAGGTAGAAGCAGTAATACCCGTTAAAAGTGAGCCAGTGAATGTAAGCAGTTGGAATTCGAGGTGAGACCTATGAAAGAGAGATGGTATGAATTTGCAAGGAAACACCGGGCGCTAGTGCAGTTCTTTACCTTTTTTTTGGTAAGTAATGGTGTTACCTTGCTGCAAATGATCATCATGCCAATATTTAAGGCGTTGTTCGCAGCAACCGGATTGACAGAAGTAGGATTTCAGCTATGGCCTGTAGGAAAGGAAGTGGACGGTTCCGTATACTATATATTCAATTATGCAAAAGGAACATTGGAAAGCGGAGGCGGAGGTGGTCTGGCATATTTTCTGGCCGTACAGATTACCATGGCCATTGCACAGATTATTAACTTTTTCCTACAGAGAAATGTTACCTTTAAATCGAAAGGAAATGTATGGAAGGCTGCCGGCTGGTATTTAATAGCGTATGTTATTATTACAATCAGTGCTGCTGCATTACAGGGATTTTATAAGCAGCCGGTATATTCCTTCTTTATGAATACCTGTGAGTTAGGAAGAACCGGAGAGACCATAGCAGATCTGGTGACCATGATTATTAACTGTATTATTTCTTTCTGGGTATATTTCCCTATATTGAAAATTATTTTCCGGAATGACAGAAAAAATACAGTGGTTGTTGTAAAAGAAGAACAAATGTTCTGAAAAGACTTGAAAAATTCTTCATAGTATACTAAAATGAACGTACGTTCTGAATGAGCTATCATTCTGAACGGGGAGTCACGGTTCATCGAGGTATATTATGGAGAATTTTGTTGTTCCGAAGCAGGAGAGCCTGCAGATTTATCAAAAAGAGCAGATGTCTGTGAAAGAAAAGCTTAAGATTCTGTCGGATGCGGCGAAGTATGATGTTTCCTGCAGCAGCAGCGGCGTTGGCAGGAAGGGTGATGGAACAGGCATCGGGAATACCGAGAGTGCCGGAATCTGCCATAGCTTCAGCTCGGATGGACGTTGTATTTCTCTTTTGAAGATTCTCTTTACGAATGAGTGTATCTACGACTGCAAGTATTGTATTAACCGCAGATCCAATGATGTACCGAGAGCGTCCTTTACACCGGATGAAATCTGTGAACTGACGATAGAGTTTTACCGGAGGAATTATATTGAAGGATTGTTCTTAAGCTCCGGAATTATTCATAGTCCGACCTACACGATGGAATTAATATATGAAGCTATTTTGAAGCTTCGCACCGTTTACCGCTTTCAGGGCTATATTCATGTGAAGGCGATACCGGGTGCAGATCCTATGCTGATTGAACGCCTTGGGATACTGGCAGACCGCATGAGCGTGAATCTGGAGCTGCCAACGGCAGAGAGTCTTAAAATGCTTGCTCCGAATAAACACCGGAAGAATATCCTGGGCCCCATGCGGATGATTCAGCAGGGGATTGCACAGAATAAGAACGAACTTGTGGCATACCGGCATGCAGGAAGCTTTGTTCCGGGTGGGCAGTCCACGCAGATGATCGTGGGAGCAACGCCGGAGAATGACTATCAGATCATGATGGTAGCGGAGAGTCTGTATCGCAAATTTGATTTAAAGCGTGTCTATTATTCGGCATTTGTGAGTGTAAATGAGGATAAGGATCTTCCGGCACTGCCGGGAGGACCGCCATTGCTGCGGGAACACAGGCTGTATCAGGCAGACTGGCTGCTGCGGTTCTACGGATTTGAGGCTAAGGAGCTGTTAAGTGAACAACGACCCAATTTTAATATTCTGCTGGATCCGAAAGCAGACTGGGCGTTGCAGCATCTGGAGCAGTTTCCGGTGGAGATTAACCGCGCAGACTATCAGATGATCCTGCGTGTGCCTGGAATCGGTGTGACGAGTGCGAAACGCATTGTGAAGGCAAGGAGAACAGGTAACTTAAGTTTTGAAGATCTCAAAAAGATCGGTGTTGTTCTGAAACGCGCCCTGTATTTCATTACGTGCAGCGGCCGTATGATGTATCCAACGAAGATGGATGAGGATTATATCACGAGGAATCTCATTGATCCGAAGGAGAAGCTGCCCTTTGATCAGGATGGAATGACCTACCGGCAGTTATCCTTATTCGATGACGGGCAGGTGTTGCAGTGGAAGCAGGGAATTGGAATAGCAGGAAGTGGTTTACAGAGCACAGGATGAAGGAATTTTAAAACATGTGTGGAAGCTCTGACAGAATATGTATATAAGCGTATATGTGTATAAGAAAAGACAGATCGAAGGAAGACAATATGGAAGAATACTATCTCATTTGTGAGGATTCACTGGAAGGGATTTTCACAGGAGTATATGATGCATATTTATGGAAGCAGCCTCTTGAACGGGTGCATCTGCTGACAAGGGAAGAAGATAATTACCGGCTGTTTGCACAGTACCAGAACTGTGTGCCCGATCAGGAGAAGACCAAAAAGGTAGCGGCAAGAGTCATGAAGACCTTTGGCATGGAGGCTTATTTTTCACTTTGTGAGGTGGCTGCTTCGCATGAGGAGGATAAGGCAGAAGCAATCTTGAGGACGATTGTTCATGGGCTTTCAGACAAGCTTGGCTTCACATTACTGAATGATCTGCGGGATCCGGGAGTATACCGCACATTCGTAATGGCCAGGAATGTTGGTAAAGAAATCCATTTTCACAAGGAATTCTTACGTTTTGAAGAGCTGGAAGGTGGAATTCTGTATGCACAGATTGGCCCGAAGAATAACATCATAACTTTTCTGATGCCGCACTTTGCAGATCGCCTTCCGCTGGAAAATTTTGTGATTCATGACGTGAAACGTAACATTTTTGCACTCCATGAAGCAAAAAAAGACTGGTATCTTGTATACAATCCGGTGGGACTGGATAGAATTAAGTATACCGTTTCTGATAAAGAAAAGCAGTATAGCGAACTGTTTGCCGCTTTTTTTCATACAATAGCAATAAAAGAACGGGAAAATCCGACGTTGCAATTGAACATGTTGCCACTTCGTTATCGGGAGTATATGACAGAGTTCCGACAAAATGTGAAAACTTTTTGAAACGCAGGAATTTCACTTTACAAATGAAAAATGGAGTGATAATCTTTTATGGAAATAAAGAAACTATTGTTTATAGTTTAGAAGAAAGTAAAGGTGATCGATATGATGCAGCGCAAAATCATGTTACGTCCCGATGACGTAAAGGCATTTGTTAATGCAGCAACGAAATGCAGCTTTGATATTGATGTTTCGTACAATCGCTTTGTAGTAGATGCAAAATCTATTGTCGGTGTCTTAGGACTTGATCTGACAAAGACGTTGACGGTAACTTGCAATGGTTATGACAGCGAGTTCGAACAGTTTTTAAATCATCTGGCTGTAGCATGCTGATAATTAGGAGAAATTAAAATAACTAATTAATTATCAGAATCATATAAAATTAAAATTTATTCAATTGACTCCCATAAGAAGATGACGTACGATCTTTTATGGGAGTCAATTTACGTAGAGCACTAAGCTCATAATAAAAATTAATCCAGAGGGAAAATAGTATGGATATACATATTTCTGTAAGGAATCTGGTAGAATTTATCTTACGATCCGGAGATATTGACAATCGAAAGGCTGTGGCACCGGAAAATGCCATGCAGGAGGGAAGCCGTATTCACCGCATGATCCAGCGGAGAATGGGGTCCGATTATCATGCGGAGGTTTCTTTGCAGTATCTTTATGAGACGGAGAATTACCGGATTCTGATTGACGGGAGAGCTGATGGGATTATTGATGCGACGGAAAGCAACGGAAATATGGTGACCATTGATGAGATTAAGGGGACATACCGGGAAATCCATCGGATTAAGGAAGCACAGCAGGTTCATCTGGCACAGGCGAGCTGCTATGCTTATTTTTATGCGAAGCAGCAGGAACTTTCGGCAATCCGGATCCGGATTACCTATTGTAATATGGAAACAGAGGAGCTGAAATATTTCCATTATGAATATACAATCAGGGAGTTGGAAAACTGGTTTATGGAAATCATCAACAGCTACCGACGGTGGGCAGATTTCCAGTATGAGTGGCAAGGCTTAAGACAGCGGTCGATTAAGCAGCTGGTATTTCCTTTTCCTTACCGGGAGGGGCAGAAGAATCTGGTGACTTACGTTTACCAGACGATTTATCATAGGAAGAAGTTGTTTATCGAGGCACCGACCGGAGTCGGAAAGACGATATCTACGGTGTTTCCTTCCATTAAGGCCATGGGAGAAGGGAAAGGGCAGAGGATCTTCTACCTGACAGCCAAGACCGTTACCAGAACGGTGGCAAATGATACGCTGGAGTTATTAAGGAAACAGATGTTACGTTTGAAGTCGGTTACATTGACTGCTAAGGACAAAATCTGTTTTATGGAGGAAACCGAGTGCAATCCCGTAGACTGTCCCTATGCAAAGGGACATTTTGACCGGATTAACGATGCAATCTATGATCTGCTGATCCATGAAGATAACTTTTCCCGTGAAAAGATCGAAGAATATGCAGCACGCCATAAGGTGTGTCCGTTTGAAATGAGTCTGGATATGAGTCTGTTTGCGGATATGATCATCTGTGATTATAACTATCTGTTTGATCCACATGTCTATCTGAAGCGGTTCTTTTCCGAAGGAGTGCGGGAAGACTATATTTTCCTGATTGACGAGGCGCATAATCTGGTGGACCGGGGAAGGGAAATGTACAGTGCAACGCTTCAGAAGGAAGAATTCCTGGGGCTAAAAAAGGTCGTAAAGGATTACGATCTGCATATTTACCGTCTGCTGGAGAGGTGTAATAAGGAGCTTTTGGAATTAAAGCGGCTGTGTGATGAGTATGTATGCTGGGAGGAAGAGGATATTGCACCGTTCGTACGGGGCGTAATCCGGCTGTCCGAAGCAATTGATTATTATCTGGAGGATCATGAAGACAGCCCGGTCCGGAAGGAACTGCTGGAATTTTATTTCAAGCTGTCCCATTTTCTGATGATCCATGAGCTGTTAGATGATCATTATGAAATTTATTCCCAATATACGGCGGATAACTGCTTCGAACTGAAGCTTTTTAATGTGAACCCGTCTAAGAATCTTAGAGAATGCATGATGCGAGGACGGTGCAGTGTGTTGTTTTCGGCAACGCTGCTTCCGATCCGGTATTATAAGCAGCTTCTTGGTGCAGATGAAGGGGATTATGAGGTTTATGCGAAGTCCGTGTTTGATGCAAGACGTAAGGGACTGTTTATTGCCAATGATGTAACCAGTAAATACAGCCGCAGAACAGAGAGTGAATATTATAACATTGCTTCCTATCTGCACCGGATTGTTCAGATGCGGACCGGAAACTATATGGTATTTTTTCCGTCCCATGCCTTTTTAAAGAAGGTTCTTGAGGTGTATGAGGAGAATTTTGCCGATGAGCAGGTGGAATGTCTTGTGCAGGATGAATATATGAATGAGCAGAGCCGGGAGGAATTCCTGATGAGATTTGGTGGCGGCAGATCTGCCCGGGAGATTTCTTCTGCTTTCTCCACAGAACTACCGAAAACAGAATTACCGATAACAGAGCTACCGGGAACAGAGCTTCCGATAACGGAGCTCCCAATGGAAGACCCTCCGGCGTGCAAAGAGAATTTCCTCGAAGAAGTTATCCACATGGAGATTGAATACGAAGAAGACCGAACGCTTCTGGGCTTCTGCGTGTTAGGTGGAATTTTCAGTGAGGGAATTGATTTAAAGAAGGATCAGCTTATTGGTGCGATCATTGTAGGCACAGGACTTCCGATGGTGTGTAATGAACGGGAGATTTTAAAGAAGTATTTTGACCGGCAGGGGGATAACGGATTTGACTATGCCTATCGCTATCCGGGGATGAACAAGGTATTGCAGGCAGCAGGACGTGTGATCCGTACCGCAGAGGATATTGGTATTGTGGCACTTCTGGATGAACGGTTTCTGACGACACCATATCAGAGGATGTTTCCAAGAGAGTGGAGGGAGTATGAGGATGTGTCCCTTAAGGAAATCGGTCATTATGTCGAGCGATTCTGGGATGAATGGCTATAATCCTTCCGAACGGTCATTGTGACATCACATTTTTGCAGGAAAGTTATGCAGATCAGTAATTATGACATGCATGTCATTGTGGATAACTATGTGGAAATGGGGGATTTCTTTTGAGTTGATGTAATTAATGATAATTATTATCAATAAAATTCTGAAGGGAAAATGCATTAAAAATGAAAAAATACTGGATTAGTCAATGGAAAAAGGTGTATAATTGACCAGGATGAATAATCGTATAGTAAAGGTATCAGCCGGTTATGGACAATCCAAAGACAAGAAGGGAGAAAGCACATGAGCACTGGATTTTGGGCATATGAAAGCGTATTTTATCAAATATATCCGTTGGGATTTTGTGGGGCACCGTTTGAGAATGATGGTGTGCAGACACATAAGATTAAAAAGGTGGAGGAATGGATTCCGCATATGAAGAAATTAGGAATCAACGCCATCTATTTTTCCCCGGTATTTGAATCCGATACCCATGGATACAATACCAGGGATTATAAGAAGATTGATGTCAGGATCGGAACCAATCAAGATTTTAAAGAGGTTTGTCAGAGGTTACATGAGAATGGAATCCGCGTAGTACTCGATGGTGTGTTTAACCATGTGGGACGAGGCTTTTATCAGTTCCAGGACGTATTGAAGAACCGTGAAGCTTCTCCTTATTTGAACTGGTTTCATATCAACCTGGGTGGAAATTCCAATTATAATGATGGTCTGTGGTATGAAGGCTGGGAAGGTAATTACGATCTGGTGAAGTTAAATCTTCAGAACGGTGAGGTTGTTCATCATATTCTGGATGCCGTGCAGTATTGGATTGATGAATTTGATATTGACGGACTGCGTCTGGATGTGGCTTATTGTCTCGATGAGAATTTTGTACGGACACTTCGCAGCTTTACAACAGAGAAAAAGCCGGACTTCTTCTTATTAGGAGAGATGCTTCATGGCGATTATAACCGCCTGATGAATGACAGTATGCTCCATTCCGTAACCAATTATGAATGCTATAAGGGATTGTATTCAAGCTTTAACAGCATGAATATGTTTGAAATCAATCATTCCCTGCTTCGTCAGTTTGGACCGGAAAACTGGACACTTTATAAGGGAAAGCATCTGTTATCTTTTGTGGATAACCATGATGTGACGAGAGTTGCAAGTATTTTATCCAATGAAAGGCACTTGCCACTGATTTATGCGATGTGCTTTGGCATGCCGGGAATTCCCTGTGTATATTATGGAAGTGAATGGGGAACCAGGGCAGATAAGCGTGAGGGCGATCCGGCGTTACGTCCCTGCTTTGAGCAGCCGGAATGGAATGAATTGTCTGAGTTTATCAGTAAGCTTGCCGAAGCAAAGAAGAATTCCGAAGCATTAAATTATGGAGGCTTCCGTTCGGTTCTTCTTACAAACCGTCAGTGCATTTTCGAACGTGCAAGCGGGCATGAACGGGTAATGGTAGCGATTAATGCCGATGAAGCACCGTTCACAGCCCACTTTGATGCAGGCTGTGGCATGGCGACCGATCTGATCACCGGACAGCCACATGACTTTGGTGGTGGAAGTGAACTTCCTCCCTATAGTGCTGCATTTTGGAAGATGGAGCGGTAGAGGTCAGATATGCAATAACAGATCGTAGATAAAATCAATATGTAAACAGATATGAAGTAATTGCAACTATTTAGGAAAACTGTACTGGAGCACATGGGCTTTGGTACAGTTTTCTATTTGTAAAATATCTTAGATGTCGGGGTCATAAGGTCTTTCACCCACTTACGAGCAAGCTCATGTGGACTTAGACCTTTTGACCCTGGCATCATATATTATTGACATATAATATTATATGTCGTATAGTATGTATGTAAATAATATTATATGTCGTATAATATTATACATATTCGCACAGAAAGGAGCGAAGGGCATGGTTTTTAATACAGGGGCAGCACTTCTGGATGCCATTGTGCTTGCGGTTGTTGCGAAAGAGCCGGAAGGGGCATATGGCTACAAGATTACACAGGATGTGCGGCAGATTATTACAGTTTCGGAATCCACCTTATATCCGGTATTACGAAGACTGCAGAAGGACGAATGCCTGACCATTTACGATCAGGAATGTGCCGGACGTAACCGCAGATACTATCTGGTTACGGAAAAGGGAAGGCAGCAGCTTTCCATGTACCGGGAGGAATGGAAGAGCTATTCCGGTAAGATCAATCAGATTTTTGAGGGAGGATCCACAAATGAACAGATTTGAATATATGAGGAGACTTGAGGCTTTATTATCCGATATTTCTCCCAGCGAAAAGGAAGAAGCACTTACTTATTATAATGATTATTTTAATGATGCCGGGCAGGAGAACGAGCAGCAGGTCATTAAAGAGCTGGGAAGCCCCGAACAGGTAGCAGCAGGAGTCAAAGAGGGACTGGGGTTGCAGAGCTATGAGTGCGAGCAGGATTCTCTTGAAGGAGAGAAAAGTCAGAACCAGAGTGCACCGGGCGAAAGAGATAGAGATGCAGGTGTGCAGAACACCAGAAGTCAGAATGCATTCTCACAGAACAACCAGATACCATCACAGCCACAACAGAAGCAATCGAAACCGGCGTGGCTGATTACCTTAATTGTCATCGGACTGATCCTTGCGTCCCCATTGATTCTGGCGTTGATCTGTGTGGTATTTGCCGTGATTATCAGTGTTTTCAGTCTGATTTTCGGATTGCTGATTGGCTTTGGAGCAGCGGCAGTATCGCTTTATGTCACGGCATTTGTGTGTGCAGTGCTGGGATTTGTGGTATTACCGGTAAATGCTCTGGTATCAGGGGCACTGCTTGGAAGCGGATGCTTATGCGCTGCCGCAGGAATCCTGTGCATGATTCTTACTGTACTTGTGGCCATGACGGTTCCGGCAGCCTGCAGGGGTACGGCGTGGCTGTGGCGTAAAATGTTTCGGAAGGCTTAAGGGAGGAAAACGAAGATGAAGAAATTTTATAAAGTCAGTCTGATTACAGCAGGTATTCTGGCAGCGGTTGGTCTGGTATTGTGTATCTTTTGTGGATTTATCGGAGGATACAGATGGAAACAGAGGGTAACAAGTGAATCAGTGGTTTCCTATATGGCAGGACTTTCCAACCGACTGGGATTTAAGGTTTCCTTTGGAGAGGGAAGCGGTATTTATATTGGTACACTGGATAAAAATCCCACGGGAGCAGACGGAGAGCTCATGGTAAATGGAGAGAGTATCGAAGAAAAAGGAACCACATATGAAATCCCGGTGAGTGAAGTTAAGGAATTGAATGCAGAGCTTGGCGCCGGACTTTTTGAAATCCGGGAAAAGGAGGAGACTTCTGATACCATAAGCCTTATCTTTGATGCTTCGGGGGTATGGGAATATTCACTTGAGGATGAAATGCTGAATGTTGGAATGAAAGAAGAATCCATATATGTCTTATGGGGACTTAAACAGAATAAAGGAGCGCGGTGCACGATTGAGATTCCAAAGGACTTTACATTCCGGCTCTTTACGGCAAAGCTCGGTGCCGGTAAGCTTCAGATCGAAGGAATCAAGGCACAGGAGATGGCTTTGATAGCCGGTGCGGGACAGCTTGAACTTGCAGATATTGCAGTTGAGGACTTCGAGCTGAAGGTAGGAGCCGGGCAGGCAGTATGTGAAAATGTGACAAGCCGGAATGCCGTGATGGACATTGCCATGGGTGAATGTCAGTATTCCGGTAAAATCAATAAGGATCTAAGTGTGGACTGCGGACAGGGCAATGTGGAAATTGAGGTAGACGGAGCAGAAGAGGAGCACAATTATGATCTGGATTGCGGAATGGGTAATATTCTGGTCGGAAGCATGAGAGCCGCAGGAATGGGAGCGCAGCAGACACAGGATAACGGTGCAGACAGTCTGTATCATGTGAAATGTGGAATGGGAAATGTAACAATTACGTTTAAATAATTTGAAATCATATAAAAAGGGACTTCCGTATTGAGCATATTTGATCCCAAAGATCAGCTCAGACGGCGGCCCCTTTTATTTTATACTTCATAGTTTGCGATGATACGGGATGTTACTACAATTCCATGAATAATCCGGCCTTTTTAAGGGCGGGACGAAGGGCCATGTAAACAACGCTTGAAACGATCGTAGAGGTTACGGCATTGATGGAGGTAGCGGTTACATTCCATGCAAGGGTAAGCTCTGCAGCAGGTTTTCCAAGAATCAGCAACTTGTAAAGATAGCCGATTAAAGGATCAAAAATCACGTTGAATAATAATCCGGCAGCTGCAGCAAGGATCACCCATTTCCAGACCTTTCTGTTATCGGTCTCTTTCGTAATGTGTCCGATTTTGTGGGCAACAAGTCCGGTGATTAAACCGATGCATAATTTTAATAAGAAGGTTTTCGGTGCGTAGACAATATAAACCGGGTCAAGCAGATCACCGATTGTCATTCCGATGGCACCACCTAATCCGCCATATAAGCCGCCAAGCAACAGGGCACCGAGAACACATACGGCATTTCCGAGATGGATGGAAGTGGCATCACCGCCCGGAAGCGGAATCTTGATCTGTAAAAAGGTAAATACCACATAGGAAAGTGCAGCCATAAGGCCGGTAAATGCGATTTTCATTAGTTGTTTGTGTTCTTTCATAGGTTACTCCTCTTTTCATATAAATTTTAAACAGGTCATAGTGCAGGGCAGCTATATTGGAATAGCTCTTGCTGCAGGGTATGTATGACACTGATGTTGCTATTTAGTATAAACAATACTGGTATTGTTGAAAGTACCAATTTTGAACTTTTTGATAAGACCAGAAGAAGATAAATTCGTCAAATTGACGAAAGATTTATGAATTTTTTATGAAACATTTGGGATTTCATTGACATTAAAAAATCAAATCATTAAACTTAAAAACTAAAGGTTAAATTACAGTAACTATTCAGATATATTGCAGGATATTTGAAGCAGATGCAAGGAAAGGAAGACGATGAAAAGATATTGGAAGTATATTAAACCGTATCTGCCGGCATTTATTATCGGACCGCTAATGATGATCGTGGAGGTCATTGGAGAAGTGGTTCTGCCGAAGCTTATGGCAAATATTATTAATGTCGGTGTGGCGAATGGAAGTGTCGGTTATATTACAGGAACCGGCGCATTGATGATTTTAGTAGCACTTCTTATGATGGCAGGTGGCGTTGGCGGCGCATATTTTGGCGCGAAGACAGCAGTCAGCTTTGCCGCAGATTTGAGAAAGGATGCATTTGATAAGGTACAGACCTTTTCTTTTGCCAATCTTGACCAGTTCAGTACCGGATCCCTGGTTACCCGTCTGACCAATGATATTACACAGGTACAGAACCTGATTAACATGGCTCTCCGGATGATGCTTCGTGCACCCGGAATGCTGATTGGTGCACTGATTATGGCGTTTGTCATGAATGCGGAGCTGGCGGTGATTGTGCTGATCGTGATCCCGATTCTGGTCGGAGCTATTGCGGTTTTAATTAAGATTGCATTCCCGAAGTTCAAGATCATGCAGAAGAAGCTCGATGCACTGAACTCCAATATTCAGGAAATGCTTACAAATGTCCGCGTGATCAAATCCTTTGTCCGTGGTGACTATGAGGAAAAGAAGTTTGCAGCCTCCAACGAAGACTTAAAGCAGACCAGTCTGGGTGCATTTAAGACGATTATTATTGTAATGCCGCTGATGATGCTCATGATGAATGGAACGACACTTGCTGTTGTATGGTTTGGCGGCAGGCAGATTATCGTAGGGAATATGCAGGTCGGTGACCTCACTGCTTTTACCACATATATTGTACAGATCCTGATGTCCTTAATGATGCTGGCTATGGTCATCCTGCAAAGCTCAAGAGCACTGGCATCCTTAAGCCGTATCCGTGAAATTCTTGACACGGAGGTTGATCTGAATGATGAGCACTGCAAGGAGCCGGATAAAATTGTATCGAGCGGACGCGTGGAATTCCGCGATGTCTCCTTCCGTTATTATAAGGAAAACAAAGAGGCGGTGCTTTCCCATATCAGCTTTGCAGTAAAAAGTGGTCAGACCCTGGGAATCATCGGATCAACCGGCAGTGGTAAAACAACACTCGTACAGATGATCCCGAGATTATACGATGTCGATGAAGGAGAAGTCCTTGTGGATGGTGTGAATGTCAAGGATTATACGCTGGAAAATCTGCGTGAGGGCGTCGGCATGGTGCTGCAGAAGAACGTGCTGTTCTCCGGATCCATTCTGGAAAATCTGATGTGGGGCGATGAAAACGCTTCCATGGAGGAGGTGCGCAAGGCCGCGCAGGCCGCACAGGCAGACGGTTTTGTAAGCAGCTTTACCGGAGGCTATGAGATGGATTTAGGTCAGGGCGGCGTCAATGTGTCCGGCGGACAAAAGCAGCGTCTTTGTATTGCACGTGCCCTGTTAAAGAAGCCGAAGATCCTGATTCTGGATGATTCCACAAGTGCCGTGGATACCGCAACAGAGGCGAAGATCCGTGAAAGCTTTGCCGGAGAGCTGAAGAATACGACGAAAATTATCATTGCACAGCGTATCAGCTCCGTGCAGGAGGCGGATGAAATCATGGTACTTGACGATGGTAAGATCGTCGGATTCGGAAAACATGAGGATCTGCTTGCTTCCTGTGAGGCATATCAGGAGATATACTATTCCCAGATGGATAAAGAAAAGGAGGGAGCAGCATCATGAAACAGGAACGACTCGATTATCTTACCGGAAAATATGAAGCAAAGCTGAACCCTTCGAACGAGGATGCAATGTCCGGAAAGCCAATGGGAGGAAGAAAACACGGCGGACCTGGCGGACCGGGAGGTCCTGGTGGACGCGGCATGATGGGTGGTAAGCCGAAGAACACCAAAGCAACGATCAAGCGTCTTTTTTCTTATATCGCAAAGGATAAATGGAAGCTGCTGATCGTACTCTTATGTATTATGGCAGGTACGGCAGGAAACCTTGCAGGCTCGTATCTGCTGCGTCCGATCATTAACGGACTGACCGATACCGGTAAAACAGGCACTCAGCTCCTTGCAGGACTGATTCAGGGGGTATTTACCATGGCGGTTGTTTATATCGTGGCAATTACCGCACAGTATTTACAGTCCAGAATTATGGTTACGATTTCCCAGGATGCGATAAAGCGGCTGCGTAACGAATTGTTTGAAAAGCTGCAGAAGCTTCCGGTGCGTTATTATGACACTAATAATAACGGTGATGTCATGAGCCGCTTCACCAATGACGTGGATGTCATCGGTGAAATGCTGAATAATACTGTAGTGCAGCTGATTTCCGGAGCAATCAGTATTATTGGAACCTTGAGCCTGATGATTTATACGAATATCTGGCTGACACTGATTACGATTGTCATGGTTCCACTGATGTTAAAGGCGGTATCCGGAATCGGCAAGAGAAGCCGGAAGTATTATAAGGCACAGCAGGCGGCCATTGGCACGATGAACGGATATATTGAAGAGACAATTACCGGTCAGAAGGTGGTTAAGGTCTTTAACCATGAGGAAAGTGCGAGAGAAGAGTTTGATTATCTGAATCAGGATCTTCGCGGCAAGCAGATCCGTGCACAGTTTTTTGGTGGAATTATGGGACCTGTCATGGGAAATATGGGACAGGTCAGCTTTTCCTTAACAGCAGCCATTGGTGGTATTCTGTGCGTGCTGCGTGGATTTGATATTGGCGGGCTTACCGTATTTGTCAATTATTCCAGACAGTTTTCCCGCCCGATCAATGAGGTTGCCATGCAGGTTAATACGATTTTTTCGGCACTTGCCGGTGCAGAGCGTGTTTTTGCGGTGATGGATGAGGCTCCCGAGGCAGAGGATGTAGAGAATGCCATTACCATAGAAGAAACTGAGGATGGTAAGCACTATTATGTGATCCCGAAGGCGAATGCTTTTGTGAAAGAGCATGGAAAGCCGGAGGGAACGGCACATGAAAATGAGCTGAATTATTATGCAGAGGTGAAGGGGGCTGTAACCCTGAAGGATGTTACCTTTGGTTATCTTCCGGATAAAACGATTTTGAAGCATATTTCCCTGTATGCAAAGCCGGGTCAGAAAATTGCCTTCGTAGGCTCTACCGGTGCGGGAAAAACGACGATCACGAACCTGATCAATCGTTTCTATGACATTGATTCCGGGCAGATCCTGATGGATGGCTTCCCGATTACGCAGATTGCAAGGGATTCTTTAAGAAGAAACATTGCGATGGTATTGCAGGACACCCATCTTTTCACCGGAACGGTACGTGAAAATATCCGTTATGGAAGGCTTGACGCAACGGATGAGGAGGTGGAGCAGGCAGCAAAAATGGCAAGTGCCCATTCCTTTATCATCCGTCTGGAGCATGGATATGATACCGTTCTTGAGGGTGATGGTGCAAACTTAAGCCAGGGACAGCGTCAGCTCATTAATATTGCAAGAGCCGCCATTTCCAAGGCACCGATCCTGATTCTGGATGAAGCGACGAGCTCTGTTGATACAAGAACCGAGAAGCATATCGAAAAGGGAATGGACCGCCTGATGGCAGAGAGAACCACCCTCGTGATTGCACACCGTCTGTCAACCGTCCGGAATGCCAATGCCATCATGGTTTTAGAGCAGGGCGAGATCATCGAACGTGGTGACCATGACGCACTGCTTGCACAGAATGGCCGGTATCATGAGCTTTATACCGGGAAGACAGAGTTGGATTAAGCTGTGGTATCATGACTTGAATTGGATAAAAAAGTATGCTATAAAAGAATTCAGAGCAGAAAAACATTTACCTATTGACAAGGTGGGTAAATGAGACTATACTGTTCCGAAAAGACAGTCAGTGAGGAATAATGTATAGAAATACATTTATACAACAGAGAAAGCCTTACTGAGGGAGGAGAAGAATATGAAAAAGTTATTAGCAGTAGTACTTACCGGTGCTTTCGTTGTATCTGCACTGGCAGGCTGCGGAAAGAGCACATCTGCAGACGATAAGGTGATCAAGGTTGCGGCTTCCGCAACACCTCATGCAGAGATTCTTGAGCAGGCAAAGCCTTTATTGGAGGCAAAGGGTTACGACCTTCAGGTGACCGTGTTTGATGATTATGTACAGCCGAATGAGGTTGTAGAAAGCGGTGATTTCGACGCAAACTACTTCCAGCACATCCCTTATCTTGAGAGCTTCAACGAAGAAAAGGGAACACACCTTGTAAATGCAGGTGGTATTCATTATGAGCCGTTTGGTATTTATCCCGGAACAAAGGCTTCCCTGGATGAACTTGCAGACGGTGACAGCATTGCCGTACCGAACGATACCACAAATGAAGCAAGAGCACTTCTTCTGTTACAGGATAATGGCATCATTACCTTAAAGGAAGGGGCAGGACTTACTGCAACCAAGAATGATATCGTAGAGAACCCCTACAATGTAGATATCGTTGAGCTTGAAGCAGCTCAGGTTCCGAGAGTAAAGGACGAGGTTGCATTCATGGTATTAAATGGCAATTATGCACTGGAGGCCGGATTTTCTGTAGCAAAGGATGCTATTGCTTATGAGAAGGCTGATTCCGAAGCAGCTAAGACCTATGTAAATGTTATTGCTGTTAAGGAAGGAAACGAAAACAGTGACAAGATCAAAGCTCTTGTCGAGGTTCTTACTTCACAGGAAATCAAGGATTATATCAACAATACTTATGATGGAGCGGTAATTCCTTTTGAATAAGCCGAAACAGAGTATTGATCCTGTTAAGGAAATCTGAATAAGTTAAAAGTCCCCCGAAGCTGTGTGATGGCTTTCGGGGGATTTTTATATTTGATTACTAAGGTACTACTTGCAGACGATACTTCAACATGGTAAAGTATAAGATAAAGGCGATTGCATGAAAGCAGCAGAGAATAGTACTATTTATGGATCATGCAGCGTAAAATTACATAGTGAAAAAGAGGAGGAGATAGTATGTCAAACTATCTTAAGGCAGGTAAGGGCCTGAAAAACATGTTTATTGCAACAGTTGGTGCGATCATATGCCAGGTATTGCTGGTAATTCCGTTTCCGTTCGTGAATAGTATTGCAATGGTTGCAACTATGGTATTCACCATTCTGAACCTGATGGGTCTTTGGACCGTTGGTGAGGACATTGCGGAATGCAAAAAGGCATTCTGGTTTACGATTCTGGGCTGGGTGGTAAATAGTATTGCAAATGCTGCAAATAATTTATCCGCAACCGGAACTTCCGTAATTGGTACACTCTTCAGTATTGGAGGAAGCGCTTTATCTTTAGCAGTTACTTATTATGTATGTATTTCTGCTGCATCCGCATTAAGATCCTTTGGGGCAGAGGAAGCAGCAGCATCCGGTGACAGGGCATGGAAGATTGCACTCTGGACAACAATTGCAAGCATCGTGGCAAGTGTTCTCTGCCTGATCCCGATCCTAAATATTATTGGAGCACTTCTTGCAGTAATCGCTACAATCGCAGCACTTGTTGGAATGGTGTTCTATATGATCTTCTTAAACAAGGCTTACAAGGCATTTGGGGCATAAGAGCCGGAAGGTTAAGTTATGTGTTGCGAGACACGTAATTGGATTAGATTTCAAATCAGGTAAGAACAAATAATAAGAAATAAATAATAAGAAATAATTAGAAGCAGTAAGAAGTGATGGAACCTTCCGGTATTGGCATACCGGGAGGTCCTTTTTTTGAACTGTTCTATGGGAATATAATGAAAAAAATTGCGGATAATCAAAAGGGACAGTGGTTGTGTGGGTTTTGGTAATTGTGTTATAATGACAGGTATGTGACGAGTTCAGATTACTGATAAATGATAACCGGATAAAAGATGAGTGATTGTTTCAGATGAATTTTTCCTAAAAACGGATAAATCCATAAGAACCGATAGATTAATAGATTTGGAGAAGGTAGATGTCAGAAGAATTTGATGAAGAATATGAAGAACGCCGCAGACGGAGAAATGCACGGAATGAGGAGATGCGGAAGCGCAAAAAAAAGCAGCAGATGATTCGTATGCTGATGCGCAGACTATTTCCCATTGCCGGGATTATACTGGCTGCGGTAATTCTTATTATAAATGGAAGAAGCATTATACGAGGAATACAGGGGTATCCGGCTCCAACAAAAACTGACACAGGTGTTGCTGTTTCACCCGCAGTTTCAGAGAATGTGACACAGACGTCGGATGGTTCGGAAGGTGATTTACAAGCGGGAGCAGATGATGCTCAGGTGGAAGTTGATAAATCTCAACAGAATATAGAAGATGGCGGGAATGCACAAGAAGATTCGTCAAATGATCAGAAAATCGACTCACTCGATACGGAATCAGGAAGTCCGGATATATCAAATGGAAAATTATCTGCTGATGAAGTGAACCTTAGACTACGGCAGGTAGTGACGAACGATCACAGGCAGCAGGTTATTGTGTCAGGGGTTCAGGCTTCACTCCCTGATATGACAGCACTTTTGGAACAGGCGGAGGAAGAGCAGGCACAGATACTGAAGGAACAGAAGGTTTATACGGCACAGACAACAGATGCTACGACCTCTGTGGATGATGAAGTGCAGAGTACGAACGGTATTTTCATTGATCTTGCCACGGGTAATATTCTTTTTGACAGGGATGCGCATACAAGAATTAATCCGGCGTCCATGACGAAGGTGCTGACGGTGCTTGTGGCAGCAGAGCATGTGACGGACTGGTCGGATACCTTTGAAATCACACCGGAAATTACAAATTACAGTTATGTGCATGATTGCAGTGCTGTTGGATTTTCAAATAATGAAGTGGTTACCGTGGAAGATCTGTTCTACGGAACGGTGTTGTGCTCGGGAGGGGATGCAGCACTCGGACTGGCAACCTATGTGGCAGGTTCCCAGGAAGCCTTTGTAGATATGATGAATGAAAAGCTGAAGGAGCTTGGGCTTTCGGATACAGCACATTTTACGAATTGTGTCGGTTTGTATGACGAAAATCATTACTGTACGGTTTATGATATTGCCATGATTCTGGAGGCGGCCATTGATCATCCGCAGTGCCGGGAAGTGTTATCAACAAAGAAGTACACAACTTCATCCACGCCGGAGCATCCGGAGGGAATCCAGATTTCCAACTGGTTTTTAAGACGAATTGAGGATAAGGATACCGGCGGCGAAGTGATCTGTGGAAAAACCGGCTTTGTGGCACAGTCCGGAAGCTGTGCGGTAAGCTATGGAATGGATGAGTCAGGAAAGGAATATATCTGCGCCACCGTGAATGCACACAGTGGCTGGCGGTGTATTTATGACCATGTGGAGCTGTATAAGCGGTTTGCAAAAACTGTCTGAAAAAAATAAAATAATATTGAATTTTACGACAATTGTGCAGTTTTAAAATAAATGGCTGGACAAAAACAAAAACATAGGTTAATATGTATATATAGACAGACACGAGAGATCAGATAATTGTGCAAATTAACAAAATGATAACAGGCTGCAGAATCTATCGGTTGTCAATCTGTCAAAAATGGAAACGGGAGATGAGAAACGGATGAAACAGTTTACTTACGTGGTTACGGATGAAATTGGTATTCATGCAAGACCGGCAGGTCTTCTGGTTAAGGAAGCCAAACAGTTCCAAAGTACAGTGATGCTGACCTGCAAGGGAAAGAGCGCCGCCGCAACCAAGCTTATGGCTGTCATGGGAATGGGCGTTAAGCATGGTGATTCGGTCGAGGTTTCGGTTGAGGGACCGGATGAGGATGCTGCTTATGAGGCAATGGAGAGGTTTTTCCGGGAGAATCTGTAAACCAGAATCCGGTGAATCATATGAGAGGGTGGAAAATGGAGAAATATATTGGAAAATCCGTATATAAAGGAATTGCAATCGGTCCTGTCCATGTCCTGAAGAAAAAAGATCACCTTGTCAAGAGAATCCATGTAGATCATGTGGAAAAAGAACTGGAGCGTCTTGAGAAGGCTAAGGAACAGGCGCTAAGTCAGCTTGGTGAGCTGTATGAGAAGGCCATGCGGGAGGTCGGAGAGGTCAATGCGGCAATCTTTGAGGTTCATCAGATGATGCTTGAGGACGATGATTATCAGGATGCCATACACAATCTGATCCGGAATGAAGAAGTGAATGCAGAGTATGCGGTAGCGGTTACCGGTGATAATTTTGCGGAAATGTTTGCCAATATGGATGATGAGTACATGCAGGCACGCTCAGCGGATGTCAGGGATATTTCGAACCGGCTGGTCCGTAACCTTGCCGGAGAGGGACAGATGGACTGGAGTAAGCTCGAACCGTCCATTATTGTTGCAGATGATCTGACACCGAGTGAAACGGTCCAGATGGACAAGAACAAAATTTTGGCCTTTGTTACCGTTCACGGTTCAACGAATTCGCACACCGCGATTCTTGCCCGTATGATGAGTATTCCGGCACTGATCGGCGTACCGCTTGAACCAGAGAAGCTTCAGAACGGAACCATGGCTGTTGTGGATGGTAAAAAGGGAGCCTTTTTCCTTGATCCGGATGAAAACGAAATTCATCTGGCCAGGGTACAGCAGGAGGAGGAACAGGAGCAGAAGCGTCTTTTAGAGAATTATAAAGGCAGGGAATCCGTTACGAAAAGCGGAAAGAAAATCCATGTTTTTGCCAATATCGGAAGTGTCTCGGATGTGGCTTATGTGCTAGAGAATGATGCTGAGGGTATCGGGTTATTCCGGAGTGAATTCCTGTATCTTGGCAGATCTGGGCTTCCGGATGAGAACGAACAGTTCAATGCCTATCGTCAGGTATTGCAGATGATGGCCGGAAAGAAGGTTGTTATAAGAACCCTGGATATCGGAGCGGATAAGAATGTGGATTATCTCGGACTGGGACAGGAGGATAATCCGGCAATGGGATACCGCGCGATCCGGATTTGTCTGGAACAGCCGGATATTTTTAAAACACAGCTGAGAGCTCTTCTGAGAGCTGCTAAATATGGAAATCTTGCAATTATGTATCCGATGATTATTTCGGTAGAAGAAGTCAAGAGTATTGGAGAAATTGTTAAAGAGGTGGCAAAGGAGCTGGAGGAAGAGAAGGTTCCGTATACCATTCCGGAGCAGGGTATTATGGTGGAGACACCGGCAGCAGTCATGATGAGTGAGGAGCTTGCAGAGCTTGTAGATTTCTTCAGCATCGGAACCAATGATTTAACCCAGTATACACTGGCAATTGACCGGCAGAACAGTAAGCTGGACCGGTTCTACAATCCGCATCATGAGGCGGTTCTCCGGATGATACAAAGGACAATTGACGGGGCTCATAAGCATGGCAGGTGGGTCGGTATCTGTGGAGAGCTTGGTGCAGATACAGCACTTACCGAGCGGTTTGTACAAATGGGAATTGATGAGCTGAGCGTTGCTCCATCGATGGTGCTCCCGGTCCGCAGTAAAATATGTGAAATGGAGTAAATGAAATGAGAATATATAAAGCGAAAGATTATGAGGAAATGAGCAGAAAGGCAGCCGGCATTGTCTCCGCACAGATCATTATGAAGCCTGACTGTGTGCTCGGACTGGCAACAGGCTCCACTCCGGTCGGCCTTTACAAGCAGCTGATCGAATGGTATCGCAATGGGGATCTGGATTTTTCCGGAGTAAGAACGGTGAACCTGGATGAGTATAAGGGAATCAGCCGTGAGAATGATCAGAGCTATTATTATTTTATGCATCAGAATCTGTTTGACCATGTGAATATTCCGGCAGGGAATACCCATCTGCCGGACGGCATGGAGCCGGATTCCGAAAAGGAATGCAGAAGATATGAGGAATTGATTCAATCCATGGGAAGTGTGGACTTACAGCTCCTTGGTATCGGTCATAACGGACATATCGGTTTTAATGAGCCGGCAGATGCATTTGATAAGCTGGTTCACTGTGTGAACCTGACACAGTCAACCATTGAAGCAAATAAGAGATTTTTTGCATCTGCTGAGGAAGTTCCGAGGCAGGCATATACCATGGGAATCCAGACGATTATGCGCTCGAAAAAGATTCTCATCATTGCCAATGGTGAGGGTAAGGCTGATATTGTAAGGGATGCGTTCTTTGGACCGATTACACCGATGGTTCCGGCATCAGTCCTTCAGCTGCATAATGATGTTACGCTGGTAGCTGATGAAGCAGCTCTGAGTAAAATCCCTGCATCGTTCGTTTAAGAGAAGCTGTAAGTAAACAGAGCGGATAGAGGTATGGAATAATGATTATAAAGAATGCGAATGTTTTTACATCGGATCACCGGTTTGTACAGGGTGATGTTACCGTGACCGGTGACCGGTTTTCCGTAGTCCTTGAAAAAGCGGATGGTGACGGACAGGTGGTGGACGCTGCCGGATTATACATGATTCCGGGACTCGTAGATATTCACTTTCACGGGTGCAAGGGCGCGGATATGTGTGATGGAACGCAGGAAGCCCTGGATATTATAACTGCATATGAGGCCAGTGTCGGAGTGACATCGGTTTGTCCGGCAACCATGACGATTCCGAAGGATGAACTCCTTGCGGTAATGAAGAATGCCGGTGCATATTCCTATAAGGGAGGAGCACATCTGGTCGGTGTTAATATGGAAGGACCGTTTATCAGTGCTTCCAAGAAGGGTGCACAGGCGGCAGAAAATATCATTCCCTGTGATTACGAGTATTTCAGACAGCTTCAGGATGCTGCGAACGGGTTGATCAGGCTTGTGGATATTGCGCCGGAAGAGCCCGGAGCAATGGAGTTCATTGACCGGACAAAATCAGAGGTGGTAATATCCATAGCCCATACAGTATCGGATTATGATACGGCATGTGAGGCTATCCGGCATGGAGCGTCCCATGCAACGCATCTGTATAATGCAATGCCACCGTTGAATCACCGGAATCCGGGAGTGATCGGTGCAGTCAGGGATTCTCAGTCGTGTCATGTGGAATTAATCTGTGACGGGGTACATGTTCATCCGTCCGTAATCCGTGCAACCTTTGCCATGTTTGGTGCAGAACGGGTGATTTTAATCAGTGACAGCATGAGAGCAACCGGATTAAAGGATGGGGAGTATACTCTGGGAGGACAACCCGTAGTGGTAAAAGGAAATCTGGCAACGCTTCATGATGGTACGATTGCCGGATCTGCCACGAACCTGATGGATTGTATGAGATTTGTTGTAAAAAATGCAGGTATTCCACTGGAAGATGCGGTGATGTGTGCAACGGAGAATCCGGCTAAGGAAATCGGTATTTTCGATCAGACAGGAAGCATTGAGGAAGGTAAAAAAGCAGATTTTGTTCTTCTTGATAAAGAATTAAATATTGTAGGAATTTATATCGACGGAAAGGAGCAGTCATGCTAGGTTTTTTAAAAGGAAAGACAAAGGGAAAGGTGATCTGTTCACCCTGCGTGGGAAATGTGACACCACTTACGGAGGTTCCCGATCCCACTTTTTCAGAAAAAATAATTGGTGACGGATTTGCGGTAATTCCTTCAGAGGGAAAGATTTTCGCTCCGGCGGACGGAGAAATAACGATGGTGTTTGATACCCTGCATGCGATTACCATGACAACCGCTGCAGGAACAGAGCTTCTGATTCATATTGGACTGGAGACGGTTACATTAAAAGGAGAGCCTTTCCATGTACACGTAGCAGCAGGGGATCAGGTAAAGCAGGGAGATCTGTTAATGGAAGCAGATCTTGATCAGATCAGGGAGGCCGGACTTAATATCATATCTCCGGTTGTCGTGTGCAATACCGATGATTATTCCCAAATAAGCCTGCTGAAGGTAGGCGGGGTCTCACCGGATGAGGCGGTACTCAAGGTTGAGTAAGCATCCGGATCATATCGTAAAATGGATTGGACTAATCCAATTTTAATTTTATAAAAACAAAGGAGGAGAAAGTATGAAATTTCTTCAAAAACTGGGAAAAGCGTTAATGCTTCCCGTAGCA
>OGQM01000063.1_pt1 | contig 117516 bp, 147 predicted proteins | sample 1553191 | NCBI WGS metagenome assembly OGQM01 (sample SAMEA2579954, study PRJEB22360) | human gut metagenome | biome: human gut; feature: human-associated habitat; material: faeces | place: Denmark | collected 2008/2010 | reverse complement strand
GTCTTCTTCGAGGGGAGTCAAGTCAGCTAGGGACTTATACCATTCGAATGTTTCGAAGAGCGCGCGCAATGTACTTTCAAGAGGTAAGGAATCGAGTCCTTCTTCTAGGGTGTCCCAAATTTTTACCAAAGCTTGGAGATGCGCCAAGTCCTCAAAGTCAAAATAGCGAGAGGGGCGAGGAGCCCAGATTTGAGCTGAGAGGGCGCGCTGGTCTTTTTCGGTTTTTAGGTCTGAGGGAATTGGGAGACGCCCTTCTGGGAAAAGGGCTTGCGCTAAACTTGAAGAACCCTTGAGGCCGAGTGGGTAAATGGGGATATCAGCGTCGAAGGTTGGGGTTTCAAGTGGGTTATAGGTGTGGGGGATAAATCGTTGGAGTTTTGTTTGATAGAAGTCTTGAAGTGTAAATTGTTCGCGTCGTTTTTCGATTAGAAGGCGTTTTTGTTTTAGGTAGGAATAGGGATTTAGGAGTTTTGATTTTTCTTCGAGGTTTTGGAGTTCTTGTGGAGTGAATTTAGCGCGGAGGTCTTCGCGGACTTTTTCTTTTTTGCCGGTTCGAACTTCGTAGGTTGAGAGTTGGAAGTCGATTTCGTCGATTTCGCGCCAAAGAGGCTCTAATAGGGCGAGTATATGGGGTGGAGCATTTTTTCGAGCCAATTGCCTCGAAAATTTTTGTTTTGAAGTTTTGGTTGGGGTTTCACTTATGGGGCGGACTGAGTCTTCATTGAAGGCGGGGCTTTCGTATAGTTCGTCGAGAGAGATAATGGGTCGAGATGACCAGGTAGACTTTAGTTCGATATTTGCGCTTTTATCGGAGGAAAGGCCTTCGGAATTTTTGCCCCATAGTAGGTAGTCAGCGATTTTTTCGAGTTCAGAACTTGTGAGAGGTTTTTCTGCGTCGAAGTTTTGGACATATGTTTGGACGTATTCGGCGCGGGCTTCATCACTTGAAAGTGAGAAGTCGAGATTTAAACGATTCATTAGTATGCTCCTTATGTATAAGCCAAGGTGTAGTTGGCTCTTAGTTTCTATTTTTATTATATCATAGGAGAAAGGTTGGAGTCAAATTTTCGGGGAGAAAATAGGAGAAAATCTCGATGAGAATGAAATTTTTATCTCAGTGAGAAAATTATAAATTTTGTTTTTGATTTTTTATTTCGGTGAGAAAATGTTCCAGACCCGTTTTGGGAGGCGTTTGTCAAATTGCACAATTTTAGAAAATAACCCCCCTGCTATTTTTGTGCAGGTTTTTAGCTTAAAAATGTTGACTTGTGGCTTGGGATATGGTAACATAAGACCATGGAAAAGCGATCCGGCAACAAGCCGATGAACCTTGACAAGACAATAAAAAATTATCACATTGAGAGGAGTTTCTTATAATGAAAAAAAATTTGATTGAGTGCTATTATAGTCACGCCTTTACACATGACTATATTTTTGGTGTAGCTGTTCATGGCACGGTTTACATGGTAAAAAAAGCCTGTGATATGGCGGATATGGAACATTATTTAACTACACAGACCGCCAGCCGTGGGCAAGGGCAAGTACTAAAATTTGCCCCTACAACAGCTCAGAAAGTAGAGTTAATAGCCGACGGCGAAACAATTCCGCTGTGTTCTGTTGGATACCTTGAGGGGCTTGTAGCTAATAGCAAGTATAATCGCGGACAGATATTTGAAAAGCTGGTTACCGAATTCTACGGTCAGAAGTGGCAAGCTGACAACGTTCCATTTACGCAAGCTGGCGATATTGAAATAGCTGGCAAGCCCTATCAAATCAAGTATCAAAAAGCAAGTTTCCTGTCCGAGGGACAAATGTTCCGACTGATGAAAAAAGACAATAAGTAAAAAGAGCGCTGACCTAACGGCATGACGGGGAGAAAGGAAAACTATAATGATTAAATTAACGTTCTTTGTACACTGTTCCGGCTGGGCTGACGGCGGATATGAAAACACGATTTATTTTACGAGTACCACAGAAGCCCTTCACTGGTTAAGTCAAAAGCCACACTGTGAAATGATTAGTATTGAGGAAGTGACAGCAAAGGAATTTGCGGAGGATTACATTGGGGAGCTGTAAAGCTCCCCATAAAATAAAAAGAAATGAGGACACTAAAATGAAAGTTATTCCTTGCATGTATCATCAGAACGGCAACAATCTGTTGTATGCTATCTGCCACCCCATGAGTGCCGAAGCTACCGTAAAGGAAATGAATGAACTACTTCAGAATGGAGAAGGCAAGTACAACGGCCTTGACCTAAACGGCATTGACTACTTCTTTGCTGGTGAAGCCTATGACGAGGACTTCAGTCTATATGATTAAGAAAGGAGCTAAACACCATGAGCATTGAGAAGATGAGCGATGAAGTAATTCATAGATATGGTTATGAAGCAAAGCGAACCATTTCTTTCTTTAAAACAGTAGAAAAGGGAAACTATGAAAATATAGTTAAAGTCTACCAAAGAATCATGAAGTAAAAGAATAGGTAATCTTTACCTATTCTTTTTCTCTTTATCTTGCTAAAGACTGCCCGGGCACTTCATCACATTAAAGAGTTAAACTCCTGCCCGGGCACTGGCCTCGTCATTTTCTACAAAACTTTCTCAGAATTTTTTTCTTTTTTAGTTATTTTAACGATTGATTTTCCTATATTTTTTTGATATAATCTTTATAGAAAGTTAAGGAGGACGCCTAAATGAAGAAGAATTCTCAAGGTTGGTATACTTTCGCTGATGGTACTTGTACTTGGTTTTTTGGTCTAAGCGCGCAAGAGCTTAAGGTTGAAATTCGAAAGCATGGAAAGCTTGTTTGTTTTGAAGCTACAAAATAAAGGCTCGGTTTTTACTGCTTCCTTTTGGGTGAATTTGTTTTTTCTTTCACAAAGTTGCCCGGGCGCACTTTAACATAGTAAACTAATAAAGAAAAATTTTTCAGAAAAAATTAAAAAAAGACTTGACTTCTCTGAAAAAATATAGTATAATCTAATTACAGTAAAGAAGAAATGAGGTTTCTAAAATGATTGTTGTTGCTGTGCTGGGTATCCTATTTGCTGGATTTGCATGTGCTGGTATGTCCTTTGTGGGTGCGTGTTCGTTCGTAAAAAGCCACGATTGGCACCACGCTGCGGGAGCTGGGCTGTATGCACTGGGAGCTATGTTTTTTATCGGCTGGGTTTTTTCTATGGGCTGGTAAGGAAAGGGAATTTTTATGAGATTTTTTTATAATGAAGCTGTTTGTGAGGTTGTCACTGAGGATGAACTACTTTTAAATCTTTGCTCTAATTATTCGGGGGATGAATATATTGCTTGTTATCAAAAGATAAAAAGATACCTTGATGAAAATGGAGAATATTTTTCTTGGAAAGAATGTTTTCCCTCTCAAAACATCCGAAATCTTTTTGAAAGATAGCGCTTCGGCGCTATTTTTTCAGAAAAGAAAATTTAGACGAAGTTCGTCTAAAATAAAATTTCTATAAATTCTACTTGACAAATCTAATTAAATATGGTAATATGTAAATACAGTAAAGAAAGGAGAAATTTCTATGAATGCTATTGATTATAAATCCTATGAAACTCAATTTGGTGGGGTTCCCGAAGAAACCGAAATTGATAAACTTATCAAAATTCTTAACGCTCAAGGAGTCTGCTGTCCGATAGATTGGAAGGTTAAGGAATTATATGGCCGGCCACAGGTTATTTTCCTGAATCCGCAAAGTGAAGAACGAATTGGAGATGCCGTCTGCCACTTTGGGAGTTATGGACATGAAAGAGGTCTAATTGAAGTAATGGGTTTTCCATTCTGTGATGAAGAAGATGTCGTAGGCTTTTTAACAGCGGATGAAGTTATTCATCAAATAGAAATATGTTGTTAAAAGTTTTGAAAAGAAGGGAGGAAATTCTTCCTTCTTTTTCTCTTTATCTCGCTAAAGTGTGGCCCGGGCCGAGGATGACACGCACGGGGCAGTTGAATAAAAAAGAAAATAATACTTGACAAATAAAAAAATTTCTGTTATAATTTAGTTACAGTAAAGGAAAGGAAAAAGAGTTATGACTATTTATTTTGATATGGATGGCACGATTGCCGACCTCTATGGGGTAAATAATTGGTTGCATCGTATTCGTGCTTATGATGCTAAAATCTATGCGGAAGCTCGTCCCCTCTGTAATATGAACACGCTGGCGCGCAAGCTGAACAAAATTCAGCGAAAGGGTGTAAAGATTGGCGTGATTTCGTGGGGAAGCAAAGATAAAAACTCCGCTTTCCTTGAAGCCGTAAAGACTGAAAAAATGCGCTGGTTGCGCCAGCATTTGAAAAGCGTTTCCTTTGATGAAATTCATATTGTAGAATATGGTACGAAGAAAACGGATTTTCGTTCTTCTTCTGACGATATTCTGTTTGATGATGAAACAGGAAATCTAATTGACTGGGGAATGGGTGGTTTTCATCCTGACGCAATGGAAAATGTACTGAAAGTTTTAGCGAGATAAAAGAAAGGAGAATTTCTATGCGAGATTTCGAATGGAATGACGCTATTTGGGCGGTAGTAAGTGAAGATGGGACTTTCATTGGCGTTCCTTGTCTTTCTTACGAGGAAGCAAAAGAATTAGCGGTTCAACATGAAAATAGTCACATTTATGTGATGGATTGTTGGGGCACTCCTTGACTGGGCGCCGTTTCCTCTAAGGAAACAACGTGCCCGGGCCGTCGGCGATTTGCACAAAAACAAAACAGGAATAAGGCAAAACTTTGTGCATTTTGACACTTGATAATCTCCTAAAATCTGTTATAATAAATAACGTCAAGAGGGAACAGGAAGTTCCCCAAAAGGGCTTTCTGATTTGTTCGATAACTCGGTAACTAACAAATTTTCAAAGAAATTTGAAATTCCCTCTTGACAATCTCTAAAATCTATGATATAATAAGTATGTAATCAAGAGAGGAACCCCTCTTTTGAATATAAAAAATGGGTGGCGACCTATCCGCCGTATGAAAGGAGAAAATTATGACTAATCGTGAGTTCTTCAATGCTATCATCAACGCTAATGTGAGCGACGAGCTGACTGCTCACGCCACCGCTGAACTGGCAAAGCTGGACAAGCGGAACGCCCAGCGCAGTTCTAAGCCCAGCAAGATTCAGCTTGAGAATGAGCCTATCAAGGCACATCTGCTGGAAATCCTGGCCGTCAAGCCTATGACGGCAAACGAGATTCATAATACTGACCCCAATCTGTCCAGTAGCAAAATCTCTACTCTGTGTGGTCAGCTTGCCAAGGAGGGCAAGGTGTCTATTCAGGAAATCAAGGTTCCCAAGGTCGGTAAGCGTAATCAGTACAGTCTTGTGGCTGAATGAGAATTAGAGCGGCGAGAAATCGCCGCTCTTTTTTGTGACATACTTTAACACTTTACTTTGCTAAAGTCTGCCCGGGCGCCGATGCTTTATCACACTAAAGTAGTAAAGAAAATTTGAAATTCAAAAAAATTTTTGTTATAATAATTTTAGAAAATCAGAAAAAGGTATTGACAAAAAATGAAATCTGTGCTATACTTTAGGTACAATAAAGAAAGGAAGTGCTTTGAATGGCAAAGAAAAGTGAAGTCGTGAAAATGGATTTTATGCGTAAAGTCAAGGAATTTCTGGAAAATGAGGGCGAAACCGTTCTCCAGGTAAAGAGCGGAACTTTTTCGATTCCGTGGGCGCTGGATGGGGACGAGGGTTATCTGAACCTTACTTTCTCTATTCCTAAGGGTAGCCGTGAAGATGGGATTCCCTATGACGGCTACGATGAAGCGGAAAATTACCGCCTTGTTACCGAAGAAAAGGAAAAAGCAAAGGCAGAAAGAGAGGAGAAAAAGCGCAAGAAGATTGAAAAAGACAGGCTCGCAAGAGAAAAAGCAAAAGCAAAGAAATCTTCCCTTGTAGATACCAAGTCGAATGATACACGAATGTACGCAAGTGCAATTATTGGAAAGAAATTGGAAAAGGCGGAGTAAACCGCCTTTTCTTTTTTCAAAAAAACTTTAGCGCTTTAGCGTAGTAAAGAGCGCCCGGGCGCCGATGACACACACGGATGAGTTTGTGACTTTTTCAAAAAAACTATTGACATTTTGCCTTTTATATGTTATACTATGTATACAGTAAAGAAAGGAACTGATTTTGATGGACAAGTTTATTTTGATTCTCGACACTGAAACCACTAATTCTCTTGATGACCCTTTGGCGTATGATATTGGCTTTGGTGTCATTGACACTGAAACTGGCGAAGCTATGGAAACTCATTCTTATGTAGTGGCGGATATTTTTCTTGATAAGGAGCTGATGAGTTATGCCTATTTCAAGGAAAAAATTCCTCAGTATTGGGAAGATATTCAAGCTGGAAAGCGCAAGCTCCGCCGTTTGAAAACGATTCGTTTCATTCTCCATGACGTTTGTAAGCAGTACAATATAAAAATTATTTGCGCTCATAATATGCGATTTGACAATAGAAGTTGCAACCTTTCCCAGCGATATTTGACTTCTTCAAAGTATCGTTATTTTTTCCCTTATGGCGTTGTTCTTTGGGATAGTTTGAAAATGGCAAGAGAAATTTTTTCTCAAGATGAAAATTATGGCAAATTTTGTTATGATAACGATTATCTAACTAAAAGAGGTCAAAGACGATATACCGCAGAAATTCTTTATCGTTATCTATCTGGCGACAATTCTTTTGAAGAAGTTCATTGTGGTTTGGAAGATGTTCTAATTGAAAAGGAAATTTTCATGGAATGTTTGCATAGAATGCCAAATATTGATGGCACACTTTGGGGTTGACTTTTGTCGCCCCTTGTGGCCCGGGCAGAAGTTTCGTATAAATACAATCTAAACTTATTGACAAATAGGAAAGAGTGTGTTATACTTTAAGTACAATAAAAGAAAGAAAAAAGAGAATAAAAAGGAGGTCATATGAGAAAGAAAAAAATTTATTGTCCTGCAAATGGATGGGATTGTCCATACTACAAAAAAGGCGAATGTGGTATTGAGAATCCACTAAAAGAGTGCGACGATTTTGGCTATTTTTGGGACGCAGATGATGACTATATTTGTGAAGATGAAGAAAGGACGGCTTTTGAAAACGAATGAGATTTTATTATAATGCCGATATGAATGTGTGTGCCGAAGAAACTTGGGTCACAGATTATTTGTTTATGGGTGGGATGGTTGAGTCAAGAGAAGAGGCGCTTGAAGAATTAAGAACTAAACATGAAGTTTATGGATGGTTTGAGTGTGAAGTGTCGAATACTATTGCGGAAAAGTTTTTTTATTAAAAGGAGATTTAAAATGACAAGAAAAGAAAAATTTTTTGAAATTTTCCCTGAAGCAAGCCGATGTGATGATAATATTCCAAATGTTAGTCCCTGTCAGTTAGATAGAAATTTTGCAGGAAATTTCTGTGAAGATGAAACTTGCTACCTTTGTAGAAAAAAGTTTTGGAACCAAGAACTTGGTGAAAAGGATTCTTTCATGAACTTTTAAGCGACGGCGCAGAAATGCGCCGCCCCTTTTTTTACTTTAGCGAAGTAAAGAGTTGCCCGGGCCGCGTGTCAAATTTTATCCCATTATAATTATATCAAAAGAAAAGTCAAATTTCAATAGTCAAAATATACAAAAATTTTCTACGAAAATCTATTTTTTTCTACTCTCACTTTACCACGCTAAATCACTAAAGTCAAATTTCTATATATGTCAAATCTTACTCGGTGCCGGCCACTGTCAAATTCTACACCTTGTCAAATTTTATAAATAAGCTACAACCTATAAGCTGCAAACAAGCTGGTGTCAAATTTTACGAATAAGCTGGCGCGGCTCCACTTTTTAAAAACCTATTTTTCTTACTTATAAAATTTGAAAATTTCCTAATTCTACGCTATAATATATATAGAAAGTCAAGGAAGACTAAAAAAATAAAACGCTCCTAAGCTGGGAATAAGCTCCAAAAGAAAACGGCTACGGCGCATCAAGCTACTTGTCAAATTTTAGGCCGTAAATTCTTTTATCTTTATAAGGCAATGAGGAGCAGAAAGAGGTATTTTATGACTAATCGTGAGTTCTACACTGCTATTTCCAATGGCGAGATGAATGATGAGCTGATGGCTAAGGCTACTGAGCTTATCGAGAAGATGAATGAGACCAACGCAAAGCGCGCCCAGAAGGTTCTGGAGAAGAAGCAGGCTGCTGAGGATGAGAAGGCTCCCATCCGCAAGGCTCTGCTGGATGCGATGGGCGATGAGGGCATGACTGCTTCCCAGCTCATTGAGGCAGCTGGCCTTACCGATGAGGTAAAGGTTGCTTCTGTTCCTTCCCTCCTGAAGCCTTTCGTGCTGGATGGTACTGTGGAGAAGGTCGATGTAAAGGTCGAGGGCAAGAAGAGCGCTCAGCGGGGCTACGTCAAGGCCCACTAAGAAGAAAGAGGAGTAGGATTTATTCCTACTCCTCTCTTTTTTTTATTATTCTGAAAATTTGACAACGCTCTGAAAATTTGGTAGAATAGAATCAAAGAAAAATTTGACACCGCGCTAACTACGCTCTATAAGTACGCTCTATAAGTACGCATTATAAGTACGCATTTTACTTACATGAAAATATATATTTTATATATAAAATTTGCTTACTAATAAAATTTGGGCCAGGCACATAACTACTCTAATCTACCTCCAAAGACCTCTACCTATTCCTATATGTCGCCCTTGGATGTCCCTTGGCAATACAGTTTTTATGCAGATAGTCTCTTCCTATAACTACGAAAGACTTATACGCTCTATAAGTACACCTAATGTGTACGCATTATTCTTACTCATATTCGTACTTATATTTCTACGCCCCTTTTACTTACCCCCTCTTTTTTCCCCTCTATTTCCACCCTCTTTACTTATACGCTCTATTCGTACTTATATTTGTACGCCTCTATTCTTACTCCCTTTATTCCTACTCCCTCTCTTCCTACTCCCTACTACTCTCCCCCTCTATATGTACACATAATATGTACACCTTTTTTCGAAAAAATTTTCCCAAAAAAATAAGTACGCCTAAAGCGTACCCAAAAATTTTCCCAAAATTTTTACTTATTATAATTACTCCTCCCCTTTACTCTTCAATAGGAAAGTAAATTCCAGCTATTCTTTCTATAAAATTTTGAACACTAAATTTTGGAGGCTTTATGAAACAATCAAAACTAATGAAAAAAATTACTATGACTTTGGATGAACTAAAAATCCCCTACTCTCTGAATGTGTCCTATCGAGATTGCCTGTCTCCTTTGGGGTATCCATTACTGTGGAAGCTGAGGCTTACTTGGCGCGGGTCCGTCGTTTTAGTTGAAGAACGATACCATGATATTTCGCGTGTTCCTAACCCTCAACGCCTACGACAAGTCAACACCATAAAAGATAACTATGCCCTTTCCCATAAAATTCCTCTACTCCTAATCTGGGACACAGACTCCTCTCTTATATCTCCCAAATGGCTCTCGCGCCAACTAGACCTAATTATAACTCAAGACTTTTGAAAAAAAGACCTACCTCAATCTGAAGTAGGTCTTTTCTTATGAATACCAAATATGAGTCATACTGAACAGAATATCACATCCATCTTTATAACCCAAACTTTCAAGACATTCAACCATAAGACGATCCATCTCAATATGACCATCTTCTTCTGCCTGGCCTTCATTCTTTTCATAAATTTCCTGTGCCTTTTTAGCAAATTCTTCAGGCGTCATAATTACTCCTCCTTAAATCCCTTAGCAAGAACCTTTCCAATTCTTACTTAGCGCCAGCTCCTTCGCTTCTTCCAAGCTCCATAATAGCACGCGCTACTGCTTCAACTTCATCCGTAGAAACTATCCCAGTATTAGAAACAACATTACATAAAAATCCCAAAAGTACTATCGCACAATCAAGGTTTGTCATTCATCTACCCCCCTCCATTTAGCTTAATTTTCCTCCCACAGAACAATTTTTTTAGCACCACATTTTCTACACATATAACTTGCTCCTACTGAGGATAATTCAGTAATTTTCCACTCATGGTCAGATTCTGATTGACACATTTTATTAGTGAAAGCATCATCAATAGGATTACACTTTATTCTCTGCCCACGCTTTGGCGTCTTTTTATTACACTTCTTATCTGAAAAATCACCAAACGGTACCCTCCTAATCTTCTCTGGCTCCCCTGTCCAACTCCATCCGCAATTACAACACACCTTACGAGGAATCGGTGGATATGTGCAAATCATTTCATCCCGTAGATCGTGCCCACACTTAGGGCAAGTTTCAATAATAATCATATCTCCCTACCATCCCTTTCTTCAAATTCTTTATGGATTGCTTCCATCTTAGACTCCTCCCCACACAAAGATTTCCTCCTCAGCAATCCCATCCAACATCGGCTTTATTACTTCCTCGATTGCACGCCCGCAAGTTTTAATAGTCTTGAAAGAGGGTCCGAATCTTTGAGAAGCAGTATAAGAAACAAACCATCCGCGAGATGCTTTATCCAAAGTAGGATAGTAATCTCCGCTTCCGCCATTCTCCATAGAAAAACGCCACAAACACCGCTCAAGCTTTTCGTAGAGAGCGCGCCGTCGAAGAAGCTCTGCATCAGTACAATAATTAGCTACTTCATAAAGAGCCGGCCCACTACACATAAAGCCCTCTTTAGCTTTTCGGACGTCTCCATACTCGTCCAAAACATGAAACCATTCTCCCTCTTTGACCTTCTCAAAAGGATTCATCTTCTCCGCCGATGACTTCGACTTTAGAATAATATTCCCCTCATTATCAATTACAAAACTCTCGGGAGCAAAATCATAAATCTTCCCATCAATCTCAAACTTTATATTTGCCATTAGTACAAATCCTCCGAATATAATTCTCTTTCATGCTTTTCGCTCTTCCATTTCCAAACAGTCCTAGGTAGCTGATGATGCTCTACCGCATAATCATAAGCCTCAAAGCGGTCATAAAAATTGTTTGCTTCATCTACAAAACCTTCAATAACATCGCCCTTATGCCCCAGATTATAAAGCATCTCATAAATATCACTATGTCGAATACCAGGAAAAATAGCATTAGTCTTTCTATCTTTCAATGCAGCGCAGATAATCATTCAAAAAGCTCCTTTCCTATTTTCTATATATATTATACACTAAAATATAAAAAATTTCAAATCTAAAAAAGAAAACGACCATGCTTACTCGGCGCGGTCGCTCATCTTTTGTTTCAAATCCGTAATAATATCTTCAAGCCGAACCGGCGCGCAGTCGTGCGCGTCTACCTCACAATGGTAAATCATTCCAATTCCCCAATCTTCAAACGGGTCTTTTGTATGAGTATGCCCGCACAAATTCACCAAACATTTCTTCAACGGCTTCCCAACATCAGCGCGCGTTGTAATTGTCGGATAGTGGGACAAATAAAACTTATAATCGCCATAACGGAGATAGATGCTATTATTTGCCTCTACTACATTTGGAAGCCATAGATAAAAATTCCAACGAGTATCCGTATCGTGATTCCCTCTTACAAGATGAAGTCGTCCTTTCAATCTCCGAAGCATTTGAAGATTTGCCTCCGGCCCCATCACTAAGTCTCCCAGCACATATACATTATCCTCTTCATCCACTACCTCATTCCAATTACGAATAATAGTCTCATTCATATCTTCAACATTTTCAAAGCCTCTCGCGCCGTATATGAAGTCTTTCGAATGCCCGAGATGGAGGTCACTCACAATGAAAATAGCCATCTTATTCCTCCTTTTCTAATTTATAAATTCTAAACTCCTCTCTATTCTTCAATAAATTAGAGCTTTTGATTTCTCTTTCAGACTCTAATTGTTATCTTTCTTCTGAACATCTTATCTTTCTAAATTCTATCGAGGTTTCTCGTAAAGATTTTCCGATGGAATTAGAGCTCTTCCCGCTCGATACGATTCTTAAGGGCCTTTAGTGCGGTAAGATATACATTATCCAAACATAGGTTATCTAATTGTATTTGAAGAGCTTCCTTATCACCGCTTCTAAGACACCAAGTCTTTCTACTTTCGATATCATCCAGAACATCATCTATCTCTTTATTGATAAGGTCCTCCAGCCAACTCTTTACGGTTTTATTCATCTTAATTCCCTTCCACCAAAAAGCAATCAGCGGTAACTACTTCATCCTCAAAATTCTTCATAAGCTCTGCAAATTCAGCCCAAGCCGCAATCCTATTCGGAGCATCAACAAAAACACTATCAATAAAGCTGTTATCCGTCGCATAGTAAATCTCATAAGTATTCATTTAAAATTCCTCCTCATCCAACATTTCATCAAGTCTGTCTGCCATTTCTTCAAACAGAAATACCGGCTCATAACCCATTTCATTTGCAAGAGCAACAATTGCCTTCTTACTCATATCATCCTCGTGATTTTCTTTGTCCATTTTGTGCGCAAACTCATAAAGTTTTCCATTGACAAACACATCAGTATCAGTAATTTCGATTGTGAACTTTTTCATTTTACTTCAAATCCTCCAAGCCTTCAATACTTCTCAACGATTTACAAATGAGGTCCCAGGCCTCCTGATAGGTTTGCGCGCCGTTTGCGAATGGAGGATGAGGAACACTGGAATTAAACTTAGCATAGGAAGTGTCATAATGACGATTCGTAGTAGTAGGGAGCATTGCCAGCCGGTACTGGAGATACATAGCCTTCTTGATGTAATGATAACGAGTCATATTTTCTATCTTCCTTTCTCACTTTCTATATATAGTATACTATAAATACAGAAAAATTTCAAATTATAAAAATAGACTACGCAGACATCTGCGTAGTCGTTTCTTTTACTTATTTTTGGGGCTATTTAGACGATAACCTCGCTTCTTACACCGCGCGGTAGCCTCGTCAATCGTCTGACGATGGATAGAAGAAATTTTGGACAAGGCGCCGGACTTCAAAAACTGATTCAGATTCAAAGGAAGATAATCATGGCAATCAGCGCAGACGTTATAGTGGCACTCGTCATTTTTATGGGAACGCGCATGGATGTGACCATGTAAATTATAGGCCCAACCTGCGCAGTCGATAGGCTCATGAGACAACATAAGCTTTGGAGAAATCATTAAAGGGCCTTCGTATACTTCCGAAAACAAGCAATTATCTGCCTCAACTACCCATTCTTCAAAAGGATAACGAAAACTAACCTCTTTCCTAATTGTATACTTACAATTAGGATAAAGAATCTTCATCTTATTGAGTACTTCATTCTTCGTATATTCAGAGGCGGAATAGCGCGCTGTATATACTTTTCTTTCATATAAAGTTCTACCCGCATCGTGATTGCCCATAACCAAAACCTTATATCCCCTCAAGAAAGGAACATAAGAGAGCGCGCCAACATCGCCAAGACAAATAAGTGTATCGCACTTCCCAACTTTGGAGTTGATACGGCGCACCAACTCATCCGCAGAGGGCCGGTCATCATAGACATTTACGAGGTCTTCATCATCGAAATGAGGGTCGCTAAAAATCCAAATTGCACCCTTTTCACTCCACTTTTGGAATGGCTTATATAGACTTTCAATCATTAAACTAGTCCTCCATCCATTTTCGCGCCGCAATCCTCGCAATACTTTTTAGTAGGCTTATCCCAACTACCTTCAGTAGTAATAACAAAACCACACGCAGAGCAACACCACTCATCTCCACCAAGATGCATCCATTGTCCATGTACCATAGGTACAGCATCTACCGTTGGTTGGTTATTAATCAAATCAATAATATCTTGTCTATTCCTAAACGCATTACGTCCAATAGCGTCTAGGAGATTTGTGTTTTCCGCATCAATCAACCGCATCGTTTTCACCCTCATCGTCCTGAAGCTGTACAACCGCAACAACTTGCGTAACATCAAGATAGATTGGAACCTCTAAACCATCTTCATATTTGAACGAAGTTAGTTCCCCTGTAAAGGTGCTGTAGTTGCACCAAATCTTTTTAGCAACAACATCAAAACATTGTCCGGTTTTAAGATATACTTTCACCTTAACCATTATCTGACTAACCTCCATCCATTCTTTCTAATAATTCTCTCCATGTTTTCTCTTCCTACTGGATTCATAGTATGAAGATGGAAAAAATACCCAGTATCTACAATTCCTGCCTGTTCGAGCCAGTCCAAAACGCGAATGTAGTCCCCTCCATCTGCCCCAAAGTCGCCCGCATCATGGTCAAGACTAATATAGATAGTGTCAGTAGCAAAACTTCTCTCATAGGACTTGATAGCTGTAATGGCTTCGCTTACAGAGCGCGCCCACAGCCATTTATCACAAGGCGGAGTTCTAATATCATCAACCCAAAGCTTCATTCATCATTTACCTCTTCTTTAATAAGATTATACATCAGATTCCACTCTTTTCTGTCTCCCTTAAAGCTATTCCTATACTGAGGAGTATCCATAATATCTAAAGCATATTGATACATTTGTCTTCTATTAGGAGTTTTTTCCCCATAAAACTTTCCAATCTTTCGCCAAGGAGATTTCTTATGGGCCCTAAAAGCAACATAAATATATTTTCTATCCCTAAGTTTTCTTTTTTGGATAAAAAGAATTGGTTCATCTGGCACTATGTCATCAAGAGTAATAGTAAGCCAAGTAATTCCAAGAGAGGCAATAATAATAGTAAGGAGTATTTTTATTTTAGTAATCCTCCTTCCGCGCCGGCTTTGCAATTGCCTCAGCCTTCCATACATCAATAGAAAAGGTTCTATCTTTTATATCCTCATCTACACCAAAAAGATCAAGAAGCTTCTTCCAAGTCTTCTTATTAAAATTCTCTTTATCCAAATAAATGTCTTGAATCTCTTGAGTTACGACCATTAGAATTCTCCTTTCTTAGTTATCATCTCCACAAATATCTTGGCTAATATTTACCCAATTATCATAGGGAACAATAGGGTCCTCCTCAAGCGCATCCGGCGCGGACTCATAGATTTCACTAATATCGAAGACACCTCCACAGCATCCGCAGATAATCTCGTCCCGAAAGGCGATACCACCAAGATAATGCTCATCAAAATAGTCCCAAAACTTTACCTGGGTAGGAACCTCAAAATAGTCATACTTCATAATAAGTTCTCCTTTCTCAATACAGGTCAATTCCATCAACGATATCATCAGACTTCCAAAGATTTTCAAACTCCTCACAGGACTGAATAGCAGATGCATGAAGACTCATATTACTCAGAGTTTCAAACCACCCCGCGACTACATCACTCTCAATATCCTCAAAGTGAGCGGTCTTTACCTCATAATCAGAGAGATGACTTCTACAAAGTGAATTCAGGAAATACACAAGAGAGACACACTCATAGTTCTTCCCAAACTTTACCACTACATCTTTGGACTTATAACCATCATCGAGAATAATAGCCTTAATCATTTTGAAACTCCTTTCTCTCTCACTTTCTATATATATTATATAGCTTTTTTGGGAAAATTTCAAATTTATTTTTCCAGAGGAATAAGAGAAAGGGCAATTTTAGTTATCTTCGATTGTAGCCTTCATCAACTAAATTATAACAATCAATAATATTGCGTTCTAATCTATTTGCCTCTTCTAAAGTTAGGTTCTCTGCAATAATTGAATGTTCAATATTATCCCATCCATATTTTTCTATATCTTTATACATCGCTTCATTAGTCATATATCCACGACCACTATTCCATCGAGTTAGAGGATTCTTGCTTCGTCCGACATATCTTTTTCCATTAGGAAAAGTATGAACATAAACACTATATTTTTCATTGTTTTCAGGGATTAGAGAGGTATCCTTCCTCAAAAGCCCTTTGCTTTCTAATGCTTCTAATCCTCGACGAACACTGGTTCTACTATCAGTTGTTATATTATAATAATCCAAAATTGCCTGTGGAGACTTGTTATAATTACCCATCCAAAAGTAATATAAAATTCTTAGCTCCCATAATCCCAAGCTTCCAATTAGATTTTTTACTTTATCATCTTTCAAATTTATATTATAGAAATTATCCAAAATTTCTTTTTGGTTTTCATCAATCATTTGCTTTTCCTCCTTCTGGATTCATGTCCTGTCCAGTTTTGCCCACCGCGCAAACCGCTCTAAAAATAATAAAAACTAACTTTTACATTGGACCATTTGTCATAAAACGCAATTTGCGTTTTATCATTTCTTTATTCTATCTTCTTTCTTATTTCTTCTTTATTCTTTATTTACAAGCATATTCCGGAATATTCCGATAAGGAATAGAATATTCCGAATACTGGAATATTTTTGGAATATTATTCCTTCTTTTCATATTTGGTTCCTTTTAGTAAGTGAGGATACTGTTTTCTCATAATATTTATCCACTTACTCACAGTACTTTGAGCTACCATCATGTTCTGAGCGATTTGAGATTGTGTCAATCCCTCTTTTAGATAATTAGAAACTTCTTCAAATTTCAAAGAGTTATCAATCTCTGTTATTTCCTTTTTTATTTCATACCTCTCATGACTTTTATCTATCGCTGGACTTAAAAAAGTCATGCACATTCTTACTTCTGGAATATCAGCAAAACTATAAGTTCCCGTCAAAGAATATTCAATTGCTGAAATAGCCAACTGATTCGCCAGTTCTTCTCTTCCAGAATTATAGCAATCTCTTATTACTTCCAAGACTTTATTATAGACTTGTCCATAGACATATGGTATTTCACCTGTCAAAAGCTGTCTTTTCTCCATTATGTTTCTCCTGTTGAATGTAATTAGATTTATAAATTTGAATTTCTTTTTGAAGATTTTCATTATCTTCAAAAAAGTATACATCGAAAAAAGGCTTATTTCTATTTGGGGCTGTATTTATTATTCTAAAGCCTTTTTCTCGTAGGTAAAGGGCCATCTTTTTGTTATAAACAATATAAGCCATTGAACTCTCCTCTTTTATTTACTATGCTTCTCAAAAAACTCTTCCAGAGCTTCCCTCAAAATATCACTAACTTTCATACCATTTTCTTGCGCGAACTTTACTAATTTTTCCTTTTGCTCATCAGTCAAATAAGTCCGCGCCGGATTAGTATACATAGGTTTCATTCTTTCACCTCCCAATTATAAGTAAGCCTACTCAGCCGTTTATCCTAAAAAATGAGCTAAAAATGCTAAAAAGAAAAGACAGGACTCGCGCCCTGTCCTCTCCATCAAATACTACCTGTTACATCAATCCCATTGAAACTTACATACACCAAGTTCCCATAGCTATCACAAACACCCAAGATAGTATCCATTCCAACAGCATTCTTACAATTCAAACAAAGCTCATTATATCCCTCAGCCAGTCCCGTCGCATAGATAATCTTAGAAGTAATCCCATTCTCCATAATAGCGATATTATACTGACCATTCTTTACACTCGTTAGAACATTCTCGCCATAAGACTTCTTCAAAATCTTATCGCACTTCTGAATCATTGTGGCAGTTGTCTCTGTCTTGGTAGATGGCGCAATCGGCGCGACCTCAGTCGATTTCTTTGGTGCGCAACCCCAAAGCATCACAATCATCACAAATGCCATAGCCATACTAATAATCTTTTTCATCTTTTTATCCTTTCAAATATTTTTTAGTCCATAAATATCAATAAACTTTCCGTTTTTCATTTCGGTATACCAATACTGGTCGCTATGGTAGAAAATTCTAACTCTAATGGGCGTCCCATCACTATCAAAATGCTCCTTAGAGATTACCAGACGCCCATATCTCAAAAGGTCCCTTCCAGTCTCGTCCATTTTAGTCCTCCCTAAATGCACTTGCCTCCGTAAGCCCATCTACTGCTTTTAAAAGCGCGCCATTCATCTGTCGGTGATACTCAGTTGCCTTTAGAAGACTTCTAATAGTCGCCTGCTGGGTTCGTAGCTGGCGCGCTCCCTCAAGCAGAATAGTATTACACTCTTCCAATGAGCCACCGCAAGGACAATAAGCACATTCGTTTCTATTCGCACAATACTCCAAAGTATCACAAATCAACTTAATATTCATCTATCTTACTTCTCCTTATTTAACCAATAAACTGTTTTCCCATGCTCATTCTTTGAGGAACCTGCTTGACCTCTTGCAACCATCACGCGCATTACGCCTGAAACCTGGGCTGGAGTCATTTTGAATTGATACATCTGCATCGCCATTCCAGCAATTCGCTCTGCTGTCTGGCAACTAAGTCTCTCAAGAACTCCAATAATAGCTTCTTGTTTAGTCATTCCTATATACCGCCTTTGTAGCACGAATTTCCTGGTCAGCAATCTCATCAATAGAACCAGCACCAAGGTCATTGCAATAGTCTTCATAACTTTGGCAATACGAGTTCCAATTATCTACCCCACCCCGTTCAAGTGCGCGATAGCAATTAGCCTCAAACACAAGGGATTTGAAGTAATCAGTATCGAAAAATTCCTGAAGCGTCATCAAATATCCTCCTGGTCGCTACCAAAGCCTTCAAAGTACCCATCCTCAATCAATTCATCCTCATAATTCTCATAGAGCGCGATGGTCATATTCAGAATATCATTACCATAATACTTCTCAACGGTACGGGCGCCCTCTGCAAAAGTTGAACCATTTGCCCAGCCCTTATAAATACGCTCCTTCTTTTCATCATCATCCCAATAAACTACTTTATAACGAACCATTTGATTTCTCCTTTCTCAATAAACCATCTCAGCAGGCACATAGCCCTCTTTGAGAATTGTTCCCATCGCCTTATAATGCATAAGGCCCGACTTGCCCTTACTCTTCATCACAAGACCTTTATCAACTAACTCATTCAAAATTCGAGCCATCTTTTGGGGAGTCACTCCAGTAAGCTCCAAATCTCCTTGCTGAATTTCTTTACTTGTCATATCTCTCTGCGCTTCCGCTAGCACAATCATTGCTTTGGTGGTCCAACGCTGAGTTAGTTCTTTACTATATTTGGAACGAGTATAGGGCATTACTGGCGCGCCTCCTTTACTTCACAACAATAGAGTTCTACTGCTTCAGTATTCTTGAATTGAATAAATTCAGAAACTTCATCATTGATTTCCATTTCAGATAACCCATTGGCTTCGCCCATTTCAGTTATGAATGCTACTCCAGCATCTACTGCATCATCATAACTTTCAAAAGCCTCGACCGCATTCGGATACTTATACCGAAGTACATATATATGTCCCATACTCAAATCCCCTTTCTCATTTTCTATATATATTATAGCCTATATTTAGAAAATTTTCAAGTTTTATTCTGAAAATAGTGTTCAAAATCTTCCTTAGAAGCATCAGAGTAGTTTAGTGGGCAAGAATCTTTCCATCGAAATTCCTCCGAAGTTATAAGCTCACTTTCTTCTGCCCTAAAGAAAACTCCGCTTCGATTTTCTCTACCTGTCATTTGGGAAAACAGATGAAATGCGTTATCATAATAGTCGCTGGGGTCTACGGCATAAAAAGTCAACTTATACACCTTAGCCATTACTCAATATCCTCCCATATAAGTTCTTTCTTCGCCAGCGCGGGGTCTGCATAGTCAAACTCCAAACAATAAATACCAAGACCCTTTTCATCGCACCAAAACTTCATTACATACCCAGCGCGCGTCAAAATTTTTATTAGAGAGGTAATGTCCTCCCACATTTCTTTTTCGGATTCGTACTCGGTCTTATCAAAAGTTATCTCATTCATTTCCCATTCTCCTTAGTCCCAAAAATAATAAAAGTTTTCACAGAATAAATCGAAAAATTCTTTTTTTGCATTATTCATCATCGCGTATTGCTCCTCAAAACTTATATTATCATAAATCTTATTTTCTTCATCCATAAAATTGAGAAGTGTTAGCATTCGATTCATAATTCTGCGCCAATCTCGCCGGTTTTCTTCATAAGTTAGCTCCGCATTGAGAATAGGGTAGCCAAAACGATTGTCCCTATATTCTACTAAAATCTGTTTCATCATCTCAATAAAATAGCCATCGAATGACCATCGCGCCGTCATAGAAAAACCATGTTTAAAGAAATAATAGAGACGAGAAGGAATATATTTTAGGTCTCTAATTTTGAATCGAAGACAACCTTGAAAAAGTCCATAAAAGGGACTCGTTATTTTTTGCTTATTCATTACGTCCTCCACACTTTCCACAAACTTGGGTTCCTTCTGGAACAGGAGCCCCGCAAGCGACGCAGGTATCAATATTACTGGTTCGCTTCATCTCACAGCCAATGAAGTTAACTTTGCCATTCCAATAGCAATAGTCCTTTAACAAACAATCATCACAAATCATTATTATTCTCCTTTCTGCGATTGCTGATTTTCTCCAGTGTGCCGAACAAAGAACAAATACATCACTTGGTTCCAATATTTATCCGATGCCATTTGAGTTGAAACCAAAGAAAAACCTTCTTTCCCATAGAAATTCAAGGTGTCTTGCAATGCTTCTGTTGCGTAATTGCTCACAGTAACACAAACATTTTCAACCATATTTAATCATTCTCCTTCCGCTGGCTGGGGCATCATCTTTGCGCCACAATGCGGACAATAGTCCGAACGCAACTTGTTTTTTCTGTTACACCACGCATAATCTTCTTTGTAAACCTTTTTATTGCATATAGAACAATAAACTCCTGCATTTGCACAATCAGTTAACGATATCCAATATCCACACTTCTGCACCGTTACGCCGTTGGCGATTAGTTTTTCTGCTATATCACCATTACTGTACCAATCATCATAAACAAATCGGTCAAGCAGCGCAACCAGTTTTTCCCTAACATCCATCAGTCAGCACCTCCGTCCATCTTAGCACCACAGTTGGGGCAGAATTGCGTCATTAAAGATATCGGCTCTACACCATCGTATTGTGTACCACTCCGTCCACCGCATTCCGTGCAGACTGCATACTCCCCTTTATCAATCCACCGCCCATGCCGTACAGGTGCAACGTCGGCGGCTGGAATGTCCATAATGTTCTGACGAATCACCGGGAGCGGGACGCGTCCATTTTCATTCAAAACAGGATCATCCATTCTGTACAGTTCAAGCAGATCTTCCCGCTTTATGTATTCATCCATCAGTCAGCACCTTCTTTCCGTTCTCCGTAGGCACAGTAAAAGTCTCCCTTGTTCCATCCGCATCCTTCATGACAGTAATATTCGTCTGGAAAATCTGGGTCATCTATCTCCCCTTGCTTGCACTCCCGGCATCTGACCACTTCCACGGCGTCCACGGTTGGTGCTTCTCGCAATATAAGCGTTGCGTATCTTGTCAGGTGATGTGCGTTTGGATGCGCGATACCTTGATCACGAACAATTTCCAACGCTCTATCAGCGTCAATCAGTCTCATAATCATTCTCCTCTATTCTCATGTATGCTCCGCAATTAGGGCATCTATTAAACCACGCGTCGTACTGATGGGCAAAGCCACAGCATGAACATACCAACGCCTGGTCTGTACCAAGCGGCGAAGATTGAAACTCGATAAGTTTCCACTCGCCCTTCTCTCGCGCCACATAGCGGGAGCGATCAACAAAGTCAGAACATATAGGAAGGTCTGGCTTTATGTATGCACACACCTCAACGTGTAAGCAATCTTTACAAGTTGTCATCATTCACCCTCCTTCGGCTGTTTGCGGATAGCATAACTGTTTACCCCTTGTGCTCCCCAGCCATCCAGCATCAATATTCTTTTTGTGCATTCGTTGCACAAATCCAGCTTTTCTTTGGATATATATGGATTACAACTTTTGCCCTCGGTTTGGTCTGTGTGAAATATCACTGGGTAGTTTACCGTGATGGTCTTTTCCACTTCCTTTTTGCAAACATCACAAACACATTTTTCTATCATCAATCGCATCATCATTCTCCTTCCGGCGGATTGGGAAGTGGCATCCAGTGTGTGACAGAGTCAGTTGAAACATATCCATATTCGCTATCGTAGCGGTACCACACTTTTTTTCTCCAGCTAAGTCGTATTCATTAATCGTCTCGCCAGCTTTAGCAAAAGAACGGACATTGATACTTTGGTGATTACCAAAGTAATTGATGACTACGAGATAACCCCCGTCTTCTTCTGGCAACCTATCATCAACCGAAATCCACTTCGTCTTTTCAAGCGCAGAAATTGCCATTGCCAAAGCATCAAGACCTACTTCTTCGGCAGGATCACCCTTTCCACCGTGCGCCAAATATGTGGTATAACTCTCTGTCCGCTGTCGATGTTCTTCTTGCAGGACAAGAAGTGCGTCCTCAATAGGTAACTCCACCAACTTTTCCCTAACATCCATTATGATACCTAATTGATTATCAAATAATTTATTATTCATATTTTTCATAATTTATACATCCTGTCGCCACTCAAAAATATCATATTCATAAATTTTAAAACCTGTATCCTTTTCATAAAATGCTTCGTTATCGCTATCCCATATAGCTTTTACTATAGTCTCTTTACATATGTTTTCCCTGCCATAAAATTGTGTTATAAATACTAATTTAAGCGTAAATTCCTTGCCATGTTGGCCGTATGTATATATTGGATTCTCACGATAATTATGCCACATAGTCTATTTATCTCTCCTTTTTTTTCTATATATATTATACTAAAAATTTAAAAAAATTTCAAATAAAAAAATCCCATAGGGCGCGAACCCTATGGGACTTATTATTAACCTAAAAGTTGATTTACACGCTTCTGAACTTCAGAAGGATTATATCCAGCCTTTTTAAGTTTTAGTTTACGAGATAAGCCATTGCCCCATTTACCAGCAATAACTTCACGAGCAATCTCATCGACGCTCTTCTTCGTAGGAGCAGAAACTAATTTATTTACATAATTTTGTACTTCATCATAGTTATATCCAGCTTTTTCGAGCTTAGATTTACGTTCAGCGCCATTGCCCCACTTACCTTCAAGAACTTCCTTTGCCACTTCGGCAGTAGTTTTCTTAGCAGGTGCGGGTTGAGCTTTTGGATAAATCTTGTTGCCTTTACTATCAAATACACTATAACCAGACTTACAAGCCTTGATAGCGTTCTCTAAAATTGCAAAAGCACCAATCTGAGAAGCAGCATCTTTCCAAGTCTTACGAACACGATATAACTCACCAGATACGGGCTTTTCTGTAGGAGTAGATGCAGAGCCACCGGCCTTATATGTAATACCAAAATAATTACAAATACCCTTTGCAATCGTTTCTCCAATCAAGGTCGTATTCTCCACAATCCACTTGGCTGAAGTGGGGTTGTCGTGGAAATCTACTTCAATATAGGCAGTAGGCGCATTAGGCGTCCTAACTTCATAAAGGCTTGTATCCACCTTAATATTTTCACTTGTACCCGGCGTAATTGGCGCGAGCACATTAAAAATAGCCTTACAAGCTTTCATACCTTCACCACTTGCACTATAACAGAACATACGAGTTCCAGTTACAGAGCCATTGAAGGCATTAGTATGAATAGGTACATGAAGGTCGGCGCCGAATTCGTTAGATTTCTGGCACTTTTCTTGCATTGATTCGTCATGCTTTAGCATAACATCAATACCATTACGGACTAGTGCTATCTTACAAGCCTCAGCAATCTTACCGCACTGAACGCCTTCGGTTGTGTTGCCATAGGCGTAGCGGTTATCATATTGATTGCTGGGACTTAGAAATACTTTTTTAGACATTTTACTTTCCTCCTAATATTTAATACTTAACAAAACTGGTTCCATTATCTATATACGGTATGTATTCAACCCAGGTTGAACCATTATCTATATAACATCTATATTCAGAAAGAGAGCTTCCATTATCTATATAAATCCCTGTATTTGGAGTAAAAATGGGAATTATTACATTAGTACATCGTACTGTATTTAATCCACTTGAATGGCCTGAAGCTGTAGAAGTAACAGAAAATTCTGCCTTTAATGCTTCTGTTGCACCGTACACTCCTGCTGTTACTGTAGCAGTTTTTGTAGCTGTGTGTTCAGTCGTTCCATCCCAAACCGCAGTACTGGATTTTATAGGTATACTTATTACGTCCGTATCTTCAATTACAAGTTTTCCTGTAAGTGCATTTCCATTTCCAAGATGACTATCAGTTGCATATAAATGAGAGGTAACTTGAACTGTTAACTTAACTGATTCTTCTTTTCTCTCAGACGGTTGAACTTTCACGGTATATATACAATATGGGGAACCATAGGTTGATTCTTGTTTGCTTAGTATTGTTTGATAAGCCAAATTATCACTTCCTCTCAGTTATACCTTCTTAAAGAATATCCTACCCTTTTTGCCTGCAGCGGGAAGTGTAGTTCCGTACATTGCACTAGTAAGAATCAAACATCCGTCACTATCAACTATTATACTTTTTGCAGAGCCAAAGCCTATTGCCATTTTTTGGACAGATGCACCAGAAGGAGTATAAACTTGTACATATCCAGATGTTTTATCTCCTTGTTTTAGAGCAAGATATGGATTTTCAGCTCTGTTTATGGTTATACTGCCAGTAACTGTTCCTCCACCACTACTAAATGCGCCTAAATTATTTCTAGCATCAGCAGCTGTCGTTGCACCAGTTCCACCTTGGGCAATAGGAAGTGTTCCAAAGTCAGCAGGAACATTCGCCCCAGTAGAATAAAAAGCTCCAGACTTGGTAGATGTATAATATAATTGGTTATCTTTATCATCAGAAAGTTTTCTAATAATTGCACCATTTGGAGCGTCTTTTAGAGAAGAGCTAGAACCGGTTCCTCCCTGGGTAAGTGGTAGAATTCCAAATACAGGAGTCCCATTTTCTTCAGAAGCGTATAATGCTCCGCTTTTTGTTGCTGTATAATAAAGATAGTCATCAGAATCTCCTGCTTTCCTGACAATAGCATTTCTCGGCGCATTCACTAGTCCAGATGTAGAACCAGTTCCTCCTTGAGCTAGACCCAGAGTTCCACTAGTTATATCACTTACTTTATGAGTATGTGAGGAATTCGCCTTGCCTGATAAAGCAGTATTGATTACTTTGTTTTGAACTGGATTAGTTGATGTAGATGATAGCGTATTATCAATAGGAGTGACCATATCTTTCAAGTTCTTAATTTGAGTAGTTCCATCTCCTGCGCGCAGATTAGGAGGATTGGTTCCATCTCTAACAATTAGAAGTTCTCCGTCTTTTAGAACTTCCGTACTACTATCAGCTGTTGTTTTGGTGGTTCGCTTTGATTGAATTGAACTATTCACAGTTAAAATTTCTTCGTAAGCCATTTCTACCTCCATAAGTAGTATTTTCCATTACTACTATTATAGATAATGGAAGTTTGTTTTGTTATAGAGATTGACCCCACGGTCAACACAATAGCTGCATTGACTGTAAGTTCTATTTTTTTTGGTTGAAAGTATTTTTAGTTAGGTTGTTTATGTGGAGGTTACCTCGGTTACAACAGTGCAATTAACTCCCAAATGCACTCAAATTTAAATTCCATTTATCAGCAAGTGCCGGTTCGACAGCAAAAACAATTTTATTGTTGCCGCCGTCTTCATGGGTGTGCTCTATTAATAACCCAAACGCCGCTACGCCCCCCGCCCATGCCGGAGGGATACCAAATGAAGCGGCTTCTTCTGCCATAATGCCAGCCGCGAATGTTACTACACACCAAACAGGACCATTAGCCGATGCCTGTTGCATTTCTGCCGGCGTTTTATCAGCGGTAAATGTCGCCTTCATCGTTTCCATGTTTACGGCTGTGACGTTGATATGCAGCGTAGTCACGCCACCGCTACCGCCAGACCCGCCACCGCTTGGCATATCCACCGCCTCCCATGCGGTAGGCTTTCCGCTGTCGTCAACGGCGGTGATTTTTGCGATTTGACCAACAGCCGCAGAAGTGATGTTAAGCGGGTTGGATACTGAATTATCAACATACTCCGTAGTAGCTAAAGCTTTAGACGCAGAATCAGATATATTAGTTGCAGAAACGTTGTAATCGTCGTCTACGGTGATACGAAATTTCTTGGTGCTGTTGGCGGTGGACGATTTGAGTAATAAACCGGTAATGTAAGAACTTCCAGTTAATACTCGCAGAGTAAACTCTCCTGTTCCCGCAGTCTGGTCTGAATTGTTCTTCTTATACCGTGCATAAAGTCCAGCAGATGGGGCGGTGAATCCCATTGTGACCGGTTTTCCGTGTAGGTCATTAAATGTGATGGAGCAATTGCCGGCGACCGCAACAACGATAAAAAACCCATATTTCATGCAGTTATTTCCTATATTAATTATGGAAAAATCGTCCCCGTTTTCTTTCGTCCCTTTGAACGAAATAACATTCTCTGGGGCAGGATTAAAGTCGCTTATTTTATAGTAATGAAAAGCATTGAACACAAATGTATCTCTTCCAGAAGTTTGCTTATCAAACGTAAATGTGGCAACCGAACTAAACATATTCGAAATCATTTCTTTATTACTATCTGCAGTAGTCTGTGCTGTCTCTGCAGTAGTCTGTGCTGTCTCTGCAGTAGTCTGTGCTGTCTCTGCAGTAGTCTGTGCAACCTCTACATCCGACTTAATGGCTAAGTTATCTGGCAAATACTTCTCATCAATCTTTACCACTTCTACAGAAGATTTACTAATAGAAAATGTGTGAGAGGCAGAATTATCTGCTGTTCCAATCATAATTCCTCTGCCATTATTTACAATCATAATAAATGGCTCACCAGTATCAGAACCAACACCCGCCAAAGATATGTTTCCAATTATAGCCTTGCCAGAAAAATCTACACAAGCGGATTCATAAACAGCACCATCCCAAGATACTTTGTAAGTCTCTCCAACTGTTGCAGAAAATGCCGATTCAAGTACCCCCATATATATGTCGCCATCATCTTCAAACGATACGGTGCTTTCTTCCACAAGCACAGTTTCAACAGGGGCACCAGTATAGAACGGTCTATTCTTCACATAGTCAGCCGCCGTGCTGTCGTTCTGGTTCCAGTCTGGCTGGACTTGTCCTCCGCCTCCACCATGCTGATTAGTATACGATTTTGCAAGGGCCAGAGTAGTAACATCAAGACTCATCTCTTATCACCTCACATCTCATACCATTTTCCATCATTTCCCATAATAAAGATTTGCTTTGTGGAAATGACATAAACTTTATCTCCAAAGGTAATCTTCTCATTTTGAGCTAGTGCAGTCTTATCAGCATCCGTCATACAATACCATAATCGATCTTGCACATTTGCTCGCGCCCATGATTGGGCAAGGATATAACTATCCATCTTCTTTCCTCCTATTTAATAATAAGTAAGAGAAGTGCCTTCTCTGTATTTAAGTAGAAATGGAACTTATGGAATATAGAAAGTTCAATTTATAAATGAGAGAAAAATCAAATTTTTCTCTCACAAATTATTTATAATCTCTTATGCACTTATAAATATTACTATCCCATTAAAAAGGCTTATGTTCGCCTGTCAAGTAATTGTATAGTATTCTCTCCTAAGTTCATTCCTCAAATTATAAGTAGAAACTATTCAATCTCTTTTCAAGTTTTTAGAAAAGAAAACTTTCTTTTCCACTTTTTAGTGAAAACTTGAAAAAGTCGAATTTTCTGCTATAATAAAATATATAAAGAATTTATAAAGAGCGAGGAATTATTTATGACCAAAGAAAATTTTGCAAAGCTTATCAATGCTGTAAAAAACCACAGCGACTATATTTGTAATTTATACAAAGATTATGGTATTGATTTCGTAAATAGTCCTGTTATGGAAATTGAGAGCGAGGTTACAAAATATCTAAAAGCCCAATTCAATGATGAGTGCGATTGGATTAGTTATTGGATGTGGGAATTAAACTTTGGAGAAAACTGGAAGCCGGGCACTGTAACAGAAAATGGGAATGATATTCCTCTAAAAACAATAGACGACCTCTGGAATCTTCTAACAAAGTAAAAATAGACCCTACACTTCTAAGGTGTAGGGTCTTTTCTTATGGCTTTGAAAAATAATGGTCACCAACTTTTGCAACCGGAGTCCCAAAATCATGATAGTAGCCAGTCCTAAACCAACAAATATCAGGAATCCTGCCTCCATTTAATACATAATAAATAACTTCATACTGCATCGCAGTTGGCTCCGCATCATCAACATATGGTGCGGGCTCGAAAGCATTTATATTATGTGCGCTACTCCAAATTGATGTATTATTTTTTTCACAATAATTTAGAATAGCAGAACAAGTATATACCTGCCCCTCCCAAGATTGATTGCCTGCTTCACACCATAAGAGTTTCGCTAAAATTTCTTCTTCCTCAAAATAAACTATTTTAGTTTGAAGCTCTTCTTCTAAGGCGCGATTGCGTTCCTCAAGCTCTTGGATTTGTTGCTCTTTACTAGTATTCTCTGCTGACAAGTTAGAATTTTCTCTTTCAATAGCATTAATTTTTGTAATAAAAAAATTAGCCTGGGCAATAAAACCCAGGCAGATAAGTGAGATAATTGCCAACAGGAGAGCTAAGTTTCTGCGTGTCATAAGACTTATCCTCCTTTAGTTTTATCTTTTACTTCAGTTTCTCAATCCACTTTTTTGCAGACCAGTCTTTGGTCATATCTTCCCAAGTTTTATCACTAAAACAGAATTGGCGAATTACTGGATTAGAGATTTTATTTACAGTAGAGGCGAACTCCTTTCGGGAGGTAAAATGGAACTGGGACTGGAGAAGAGAACGAAGGAGTTCAGCCTCTGCTTGTAAAGTAGACTTTTTCTTCTGAAGTTCCTGCAATTTGGGAAGATACTCACTTGCATAGCAAGAAAACTCTTCAATTTCTCCTCTTAGGACTACTTCCATTAAACGCTCTTCTGTAATTATATTATTGTTGCGCGCGTAGTGGGCAAGGATGTATTGAGGAGATTTGACTTTGATACGATTGAAGTTCTTATCACATACGACATAGCCCTCTTTATCCCAAGGAAGTTCTTGTGCCATTCTAATCAAATCGGAGAGATTAGAACAATTATAGATACGAGGATACGATAACATAGGAAAATTTTTGGGACAATAGTCTTCTTGATAAGACTCCATATTTCTCTCACCTAAATAATAAATAGCAATATTATTATAAGGAATTACAACTCGAGTATAAGGGCTAACTAGTTCAAACATATAGGTCTTAAAAGTCATAAGACGATTGCTACGACAAAAATCCTCTAAACTTTTATATCCCAAATTCCGAAGTCCTGCTTCAAAAATATTCCCAAAAGTTGGATAATTGATATCACCAGTCGGCGCCGTATACGCATCAATACCAGAATTGGTAATTAGATACCACTCACCCTCCCAGTAGAAAATACGCATCAACGACCCATCTACTTTTTCCATAACTCGCGCAGTATTCCAATCAATTGCAGAAGCATTAGTCTCCCCATAGTTGAAAAACTTATCAAATGCTCTGGATACACACTCCCAAGTACCTTCAACAAAGACGGCACCTCGCGCTTCACGAACAATCGGATTAGAAAAATCAGACCGAATTTGGTTATACTTGAAACTTACAAAGCCTTTCCACTTGTTCCATTTTAGACAATAGGGGTCTCTATCTAAGATTTCCTCCCAATCGTTTCTATGCTCCATTAGAAACTTTTGAAGTTCCATTTTAGCCTCCTTTCTACGCTTGCCAAAATTCACATTCTTGTTCTTTTAGTACCTCAAGATGCTCCTCATTATTTATATCAAAAGGAACCACATTATAAATAATATCGCTCTCAATAGACTCGGTATATAGGTCATCAATATAATTTTCTTCTCTTGAAGACATTTCTCCTACGGTAAAACCCTCATTCTCAGCAATATCTGCCCAAGTTTGAATTCCATGAAGCCCTTCATAACTATCTCTGTCCTCTACCGCGCTATCATAACAAAACTTTAGTGCGCTCTGAGTGTCTCTTGCTTCAATAGCAATATTATAAACAGAATTGACCGTACTACAGCCATAAGTTCCAAAAAATTTCATCAAATCTCTCCTCTCAAAATTTCGTAGATGTTAAACGGCCTTTGTCATCACATTCTTTCAGAACGCGAAGGGCCTCGAGACATTCAGGAGAAAGTTTATCAAGGATTTTACCTTCCCTATAAAGCTCCATATGAAGAGCAATTAAGTATAACGCTCCATCTCCAATACTTGGCGCTCCATTCTCGATTACTTCATTGAGATTCCAGTACTCAGAAGATGTCATATAGAGGTAAGCACTCCAATTTTCATGTCCATAATAGGTCGCTCGATTTTTTCGATTACCTTTCTTATCATAAAAAGACTTTGTATAAAATTTCCCAACATCATGGAAAGCGGTAGCCTCAACCAAAGCTAATGTTACCTTATCGCTCTTTAGAAGTTCCTTAAGTGTCATATCCATATGTTCTGTTATTCCCTCATAATGATATGGCGCGCAGTCATGAGGAACATCTCTTTCTGGAAAGTAGGTATAAATAGAAGGATAGTCAATTTCATTATTATGATGAATAAGAACTTCATCCCAGCCTTCCTCTAAAATAGGAAGTTGGAATTGAGAAATTTGACGACGAATAACTTTTTCTCCAACGCTTCTGGCGCGGTTCTTATCTCGTTCAATACAAAGTTCAAAAGGCGTTGCCACTACAAAGCAAGACTTCTTACAATCAATATCCTGAATGGATTTCAAAAAAGTTATCCGACGCTTACGATTTAGGTTAGTGGCATCATATATACAATTTTTACCATTTTTCAAAGCCAGACGAAGTCTTTTGTGAAGAATTTCAAAGACTTTTTGATTATGGGTCTGGTCTGTTTCATCTCCGAAGACCTCTGCTCTGATAGCATCAGAAGAAAAAACTTCAAAATCTTCTTTCAAGCTCTCATTTGCAAACCAACTTTTTCCACTTCCACTAATTCCAACAAGAACAAATAAGTAATTCAATTCGTATTCATCCCCTTCTTTACAATTAGTAAATGACTGCATTTCTTTCCATTTGTGCAACCTGCTCGATGAGGATTCGTACATTTTTCACGTACTTGGCACGGACTGAGCTTACAATTGTGAAGAAGGCAATAGCCTTCCTCACTTTTCTTCAACCAAGCCATTCTCTTTTAGAACCTCACGCATCCACTCATTATAGCATCCACGATTCTTGAACCATCTCTTTACAAAACACATTGCAATACCCTTTTCGGCATCGAAGGTTTCTCCAGGCTGACACTTGATGATAGTTTTTGAACCATCTTTCCATATCGCGACTGTTGTACCCTTTTCCTTATTGATAATAAACTTCACATTTACCTTGGGACGAGGAGGAGCAGTAACAATTTCGGCAGTAGTAATCTCACGAATTACCCCACCAAAATTAGGCCGAGTAGGAACAATAGAACAGACCTTTACAGGACTGGCATAGGTTGTAATCCCATCAGCAACAATCTTATAGGTCGCGCCCTCAATAAGGTTCAACTTAGTCTTATAAAGATAATTCTTCTCCGTACCATTAAACTTAACATAAACATAATTCATTTTCTTATTCTCCTTTCTTATTAAAAACCACTATAATCAAAAATAACCGGTGCATCGTTCAAATATCCAAAATTTCCTTTATGAAGGTCATTGATATCATTTTCATAGATAAAATCTAAAAGCTCTCGATTTTCTCCAATAATGGCCTCAACTACTTCATAATCATCCATATCACTTTCAACATAGTCGCTGATTCTATCGGCATAATCTTCATCACTCTCTTCTTCTTCTTGGGGATTGTTACTATATGCGTAATTCCAGCATTCGCTGGTAATTACTGAGTCCTCCTTATCTACTTGTCTTTGAAGATAAATCGGAATTTCATCAATTACTCCATAGAAATAGCAAGGAGCAAAAAAGTTAGTGAGATGAGCTTTATGAGCCAAAGCATAATTTTCTGCTTCAAGGTGGCAATAGTTAGTTTGTGTTTTATAAGGAATCTTTATGACCCAATCATTATCCCCAAACTTCACTACAATTTTTGTGCATCCATTCGATACTTTTAAGTTAGTATTTTTGGAAAGCTCCAGGCACCAAATATTGAAACGTTCCCAATTTTGTTTATAAGTGTCCTTGAAGAAATCAGTAATTCCCCATTCATTTAGAACTTGCGCCACCTCATGAATAGTTTGACGAGAGGGAAAATTCATTTTATTTACTCCTTTCTCACTTTCTATATATATTATATTATAAATATAAAAATTTTTCAAATTATAAAGAGAAAAGACTCGTCCGGAGACGAGCCTTTCTATTATTTCATATATTGAGAAAGTATATCACGAAAGTCTTTCAGAAAATGATAAGAGATTTTTGTATCACGAAGAGCTTCTTCTTTTTGTAATGCCCAAGGAGCGTCACCTCTCGCGCGAGCTTGTCGAATCTCTTCATTTGTATCATACTTTATTTTCTTTGGTGTTTTATATTCGACTTTTACTAATCCTTCAGGAGTCCTTCCAATTTCATCAATGGCGCGCGCCATCAAATCCAAGAAAAAGGAAAGTGGCAAAAACACTCCATTTAAATCCATAATATGAATGGATTTTACTCCGGTCTTTCTAAGGTCTTTTCCTACTGTTTCATAATCATCAAAAAGCATCATTGCTATATCTTGGGCTAAATTTTGACAAACAGTATCATAGAGGTCCATGTTCTCACCAACTGCGCCTTTCATACTATTTATCATTACACCAATAAAAGTTCTAACATTTTTATTGACTTTTTTCATTACTTCGAGATAAGTTTGAGCAGAAATTTCCGCACCTGCAGAAAAACCTGACTCTTTGAAAAATTTAGTAGACATCGTATAGTTTTTGGCATTGGAGTAAATAATAAACCCATCATCTAAAGTTTGTAAATATTTATTGATTTCTTCTGCTTTTTCAATATTGTGCTCTCTATCTGTGTCTTTTATTCTTTCAAGAACATCTACAATAGGCCCGGCGTCTATTCCATAAAGATACATATTATCTGGTTTTATTCCATATCCTCCGCCACGAATTGTCTCAACTTTTCCATTTATTTTCATTTGAGAGATTACCTGAACACAAAGATTTTCTATAGCTTCTAAGGCAATACCACCTCGTTGTCCTTGTTGAACTTTTAGAGAATCTTTGAATTTTTTAGACCTACCAGCTTTTTTATAGCTTTCAAGACTAATTTTTTCTTTTTCAGCTTTTAGTGCTTTTTTCAAACTATCTCCAAGAGCATCTAATTTATAAATATCCTTGAATTGCTGAGCCAAAGAACCAGGAGTATCAATAGTTCCTATACTTCCTAATAAAGCTTTATACGCATCGGCGTATTGCTGAGCTTCTTGTCCCAACTCTGGTTGCGCGCGGAACATTCTCTCAATACTATCTACGACTAAAAAATTCATATCTTTTTTTAGTTGTTCTTCAAAAATTATATCAAGCGAGCGCCCAGTACGCTCAAACTCACTTGCTACTTTTTCCCATAAAGTATCTGAATAAGCATTCCAAGCCTGGATGAAATAAGAAGGAAAATAGGAAATTGTAGTTTTTTGCTTGTCAGTTTTTAGTAATAGTTGAAGATTACGTTTATAGAGGTCCTTGAAGTTCATTGCTTCATTTAGAACATCAATAAATTCTTTTACTGATTTTCTATCATCAAAATCTGCACTTATTGGTTTACGGAAAACTTTTTGAATAAAAGCGGTTTCTTTTGCTTTTTCCATTGCTCCCATTCGACGTAAGTTTTCTGAAGTCTTTTGAAGTTCTTTTAGCGAGCCTCTTTGAATCCCTAAATTTTTCTTTACTGTATGATATAATTGAGTATAGCCATCTTGCTTCAACCGCTCATAATAAACATACATATCGGCCAAAGATTTACTACGCTCATATTTTTTTTGAAATTGAGTAGGAGTAGTCATACTTCACCACCTAAAAAGTTAGGGAGAGCCGAAGCCCTCCCCCATATATTATAAACAGGAAAACTCCTGATTAATCTAACAAATCAGCCATGCGCGCGACCTCTGAGCGTTCGGTCTGAGGAAGATAAACATAACCAAATAATTTATTCCCAGATAATTTTTCTACCATTCGATTTACACCATTATCTTGAGCGTAAAGTCGTTTATCTACTTGGTGAGTATCAGCATTTATCCATAATTCTGACCCCTCACCAACTCGACCCAATAAAAGCTTCGCAATTTCACTTGTCATATTTTGGCCTTCGGTCATATAGATAATAGAATCTTCAAAAGACCGACCTCTAATGTAATTAAGAGGTATCATTTGAAGTTGACCAGAATCAATCAAATAGTTTAGTCCTTCTTCTCCACCTACTTTATCCAAAAGTGGCCCTAGAGTCCATCCAAGTTTTTGGTCTAAATCCCCAGGAAGAAAACCTACTTCAGGAAGCCCACCAACAGAAACATGGGGGCGAGTAAAGATGATTTTTTTTGTCGCCCCTTTCTCTAAACGAGAAAGAGCTTCATTGAACATCAGGAAATCTTTTCCACTTCCATAAACCCCTCGAAGAATTTTGACTTTTATATCAAAATCTTTTAGGAGGTCCATTGCGCATCTTTGTTCAGGGTTACGAGGTTTGATTGAATTTTCATATCTATTTCCAATTGTTGGGAACGAAACTCTCTCAAGCCATCCATTTTTCTTCTTGTAAAAATCAATAGCTTCATAACTTTCATTCTCAAGAATCAAATATTGATTCTCCTTTAGTCTATCTGCAAATTCGCTGGGATTTTCATAGAACCGCGCGAGGTCGTCATTTTCTGGCAAAGAGAAATAGTAAATTCCAGTATAATTCATTGTGCCTCCTTAGATTAGGTCGTAAATAGAAGTAATAATTCCATCATAGACTTTTTTCTCTACACATTTCTCAGCACTCAAATACCAGTCACTTTTCATTTTTTCTTCTACTTCTTCTTTATCGAAAATAGTACGCTCTATAATGATATCTGAAAGTTGTTCGACTTGACGTTGGTATTCATCAAAAAAAGATTTTAGCTCCTCAAACGACCCTCCAGCGCCTTGGCAACTACCTTTATGGAAGAGAACTGTTGAATTTTTTAGACCATAGCGTTTATGACAAGCCAACAAAATCATAGCAGAAGCACTATATGCCTGGCCCATATTTATCCCAATAACAGGAGTAGCTGAAAGTCGAATTAGGTCATAAAGAACCCCCAGTATATCTAATGAACCTCCAGGAGAGTGGATAAGAAGCTTGATAGGCTTTCTTTCTCCGATAGGAATATCTTTATCTTCTCGATTCCACTTCAAAATATAATGAGCAAGATTTAGAGTATAAGAACTAATTTCATCACTAATCCAAAAAACTCTTTCATCTAAATCATGATAAAAGGCCAAAAGAGTTTCATCCGGCAATGAATAATTCGCACTTTCCGGAATCTGGACTAATGGTAATACCATCTGCTCTTCACATTTCTTCATAAAATATCCTCCATAGGATAGATTTTCCTTTCTATTCAAAAGTAGATTTTTCTATCCTTCTTTCTACTAAGTTAGTCTTTACTTATAAAAAGAGGGTCGGCGCCGTATAGGTTCCGACCCATTAGTCATAAGTTATTCGCCAAAACCAATAATATCAAATAGACTACGAAAAGCACTACCAATGTCATAATCTCCATAATCTTTCCAATAGTTTTTCAGTAACTTATTATAAGTTTCTCTGGCTTCATTGATTTCTTGAAGGCGCGCTTCCTTCTCTGCCTTTAGCTTGGTTAGACGCTCAGCCTCTTCGGCTTCTTTCTTCTTCTGCTCATCGAGCTTTTTCTTATAAGCGCACTCAGCGCTAATTAGCTCTTCCTGGGTATCATAAATCTTCTTTAGAGTTTCAGAATAATACTTCATACTAAAATCCCTTCTTTTATAAAATAAAAACTAAACAACTTGATTATAACTACAAGGCGGACCTTCGCCCTACCTCCATAATTTTCTGATATATTCAACCAATAGGGAGACAAGTCTGACCCATAGAACCGTCGTCCTATAAGTTCTTGCCCCGATACAAAGTATCAATTCCTATACGAGATTGGTTACTCGTACCTTTCACTAACCATTCAGAAGTTTTATAGCAAAAAACTTGATTTCTTTTATAGAAGTCTTTGCTTTTAGCTACTCGGACTTTGACCTCATCTTATAGGTATGTTTCCATACCATCACAGCAAACTATCTTATTGGTCTTTTCCAAGGTTTAGTATAGACGACCAATCTATACCCTTACTTGGATTCGGCTTACGCTTTTGACGCTTAGCTTTCTATTGCGATAGCGATGAGACAATGTTTTTATCAGCAATTACTTCAGCACCATTACCTCTAACAACGGTTGGTTCAGCCTTCCGCAATCAGAAAATCTCACGACTCTCCGAAGCATATCTAAACAAAGGTATCCCTCTGAGTAGAAATGCGTAGTACGCCCGAAAGCGAAGGTAATGTCTCGGCCACATGGTCTTGTGTCTTCACCGAGGTGCCTTATTGTTATAATCAAGCTGTTTAGTTTTCAAAGTACAACTATAGGATTACTTTCGTTTTTATTTAGTATACTCTCTACAAATGACTAAGCCACATATCACTCAAACTAAGCGCCGGTGGTAGTTTATCCTATAAATCCATCCTCTACGAGAGTCCACAGTTTATTTGGACTTGTGGGAGTCCATGGTGGCGGGCCGAGGGGATGCTCCTCGTCCTCAAGGTTTATGAGACCTGCGACTTAACTGTTTGTCCTGCCCGCTATATATCTTTTTCAACTTTATGTATATATTATACCTAAATTTTAGAAAAATTTCAAATTTTCAAGCCTACACGCGCTAGCCTCACGCACTATCCCTTTCTCTCCACAACCCTCGGCTTGATAAATTTGAAAGTAAGACCAGGTCTCTTACGGGAGCATTGTTAGGACTAGTCGAAACACCTAACTGTACGGACTTATGACCACCAATTATCCGCTTTGTATAGCCTCTTGCTATCGTCAACCAACTTTGTGCTGGATTTATTATAAGCATTATCCTACTTTTTGCTTATGTAAGCCTCGTTCTCTTTACGATTGTGGGTCAATCGTTTTAGTCGCTTTCCATCTTCGGGTAGCTTGTTCAATAATATTCACGCGAGAACCCCAATAGGTGGCTTGGTAGCCCATAGGGTAATCGAAACCCTGCTTCTGGAATGAAAATCCAGCGTCTTAGCCACTTGACTAATGGGCCAAATATCTACTCACTCCTCATATTAGCCTAACCAAAACTTACTTTACACCCAACACTCTTGAGTTGGTCGTTGTAGCCACTGAGTAGAAAATCCACACCTCGGTTTTGATTAGTGTAAATGTCCAGTTAGTTGGTCCTTGTCCCTTACCATGTCATTTACTGCGAGTGCCCTCCCGCATTTGTCAGCAATTATAACACTGAGCAGTCCAAGGCGACCTATTATACGATAGCTCCATTTTCGTCTAATTTTTTGACACCGCGCCCTCAAAGAAATTAGAAAAGAGTCTTTCAAGCCACCAGTGAATAGATAGTCAATCTATTCTAACGACCAGGTGACCATGCCGAGAAAGCCTCAAATTCACACAGGATACTTTCCACTGTCTGTGAGTTAGCACCACTAACTAGGGGGAAGTTTTTCGATGACTCCCAACGCCGGTTCTTCTTGTCGCCACCAGAAAGGACCCTATTTTCTTCGTAAATAGGAAGCGGAAAGTTTATTCGAACTTTCTAAATAGTCTCTTTTGACTAAGGGCGAGACAACCCTTTGGAGCGGATGACGAATTACGATATCGCACCATCAGTTTGGAAAACTGATATACTTCCTTTATACTACATCCGCATATGGTAGCGCCGGTGGAATTCGAATCCACACTGTACGAATTTTGAGTTCGTCGTCTCCTGCCTATTGGACTACAGCGCCAAATGCGAGCAGTTCTTATCGCAAAACTTTCTCATAAAACGAGATACAATTCACTTCTACGGGAGTCAATTGTCTAAAGACACTCGCTCTTTCATCTTACCAGAGTAGATAGGGCCATAATAAGAAGACACCAGCTTTGCTCACCCAAACATCGAGGAGTCGAACATCGAGGAGTCGAACCTCTCAATCGCTGGACTCGAACCAACTTATAAAATGCTGACTTAGGACCGTCCTGCTTCTTATCTTTTATGCCCATTCTGAATTAGTAATTTTCTTTACTATCTACCAGCTCACATTTTATAGAATTTATTTTAGGATAGGAGCGACCTATCACCTGGCCTTGTTCATTGGGAGCCATACCCAAGGGAACATCACCCTGAAAATTTGGAGATACATCAGCGCTAATATATCCCGCTACTAACTCATCCCTCTGCGTTTTCACGGACTTGGGACCGTTTATCAATAAAAATTGATAAGTCGCATTACGAGCTTGGTGGGAGAGGAATCTTCAAAAGAAAGGAATAAAGTTTGAAGTTCCTCTCCCGACTTTCTATATATATTATACTAAATATTTTGGGAATTTTCAAATTTTTGTTTGTGCTTTTCTTTACGAGTATAGGCTTTCTTAGATTTCTGAGGTGAGCATTTCTTACGAATCGCAAGCCATCCTTCAAGTTGGGAAGGAGTCATCTTTTTAGGTGAATTAGTGTTGGAATTCATTTCTTACTCCTTTCTCAACTTTATGTATATATTATATATTATTTTTAGAAAACTTTCAAGTTTTCTTTTGTTGTTGGATGGTAGGCCTGGACGGTTATGCTCCGTCGTAGTACGCTTAAAAGGCGTATATTCTGCTATTGAATTACAGGCCCAGATGGCAGGGACGGTGGGAATCGAATCCACCCGAGCGATTTTGGAGACCGCCGTAGTTACCAATTTGCTACTGACCCATATAAAATTAGAGAATTAGTCAAAACAGTATCGCCACGGGAAGGCTTCTCTATGATACCGCGCCGGCGGAACGATTCGAACGCTCGCGAGCTTTTACACTCCTCTTTGTTTTCAAGACAAACCTCTTCGACCCCTTGAGTACGCCGGCATTTATAAAATAGGCTGTTCCTCAAACTCCATTTAACTACTGCTTCAAAAGGGATCTTTAGTCCGAACATCAAATCGGGCTTTGACCAATCTTCTGACTGTGACTACCGCGGGTCACTTCGTAGCACCTATTTTTTTATATATTTATTTATTTCTGTTTTCGTAGCTGGCGCCGAACCTTACGAATAAGATTGGCATTTTCAACTGGATTAGTCATAAGACGAGCAAGACGATTTTCATAATGAAGCTTATCTCTCTGAATCATTTTATTCTCCTCTCAACTTTCTATATATATTATAACATATTTTTTATAAAAATCAAATATAATGCGGAGTCACAAATTAATTATTTGCGTGTCTCATAGTATGACAACTCTTACAAAGCATTACACCATTAGACAGCTCAGTAATACCACCATTGTACCAAGGAACAATGTGATGAGCGTGCATATCAGCTTTCAAATAGTGCTGGTTGCAATCAGGACAAATACCCTTCTGACGATTATACAGAGTAGAACGCTGGGCCTCATTAAACTGTCGGTGCTTCAGCAGCTTTTCATCACGAGTGATACAATATTCGACGATCTTCGCAACAGAGACATCCAATTCTTTAGAAGCCTTAAAATCCAGTAATTCATTAAACTTGGCACAAATCTCATCAGGGTCCAGGTCATCATCATGATGATTATTATATAGAGTACCCCAACTCACAGAAGCCATACCCTTATCATAGACACCAGGGAAAATTTCATTAATCCAATTAATAACATCATTAAAGTAATTCCACAGTTCAGAAGCATCGGGATCGTTAATGTGGTCTTCCATGTACTGACAAATATCAGCATCATCATTACTGCTGACAAACCAGCCAATAACCTGTGCCAAGATTTCCTGTCGATTAGCATTCTTATTAGTATACTGACCACCAAGACGTTCAGCAGGACACTTAGCCGTAGATGAAGAATTTGCCTTACTGAAATATCTCTTAGCATCAGTTAGCCAGGCACTTACATAGTTAGCATTTCTCAACTCCTGGGGATATAGCTCTTCACCGGCAATATTGATAGTGCGGAACCACTCCATCCGCTCGGACTTAGCACCCCGGCAGATATATACTTCCAATTCATAGTTCATAAAGCGCTCGTACATATCGGGATCAATACGCTGGATAGTATGAATGTAATTTTTCTTACCACCATTGAACCAAGGAGCTTCAAAACTGGAAACTCCATCCACAAAGTTACAAAGACTAATGGTTCTCTGCTGACCATCGAGACAATCATAAGTTCCATCGCCATTATCCACCCAATACATAATATTGAGCGGGAAACCCTTCATTGCGGTATCAATAACCGCATTTTCCTGCTTCTTATCATATACAAAAGCACGCTGAAAAGCCGGCCGCACGCATAGCTTACCGCCATATGCCTTGACGGCATCTTCGATTTGAGTTTCAGATTCATTAATATAACCTTCGCACAATTCGCGAATAGTGATAGACTTTCTTGTAATTTCCATTTTCAATAATCTCCTTTAAGCACTTTATAATAATTAACTTTAGCTTTTATTCGGATGTTTTAAATTCTTTTTACGAGAACTCTCGCATAAGTTTTGCGACCATTAACATATAATGCTCCGCAACCGAAAAATTCGGGGTCAGAAAACGCAGAACAACTCAAAATTTCAAATTGTTCCGGATTATATTTATCAATGAATGTAATAGGTACTCCCATTACTCCACTGTAGTCTTTTGGAATATTAGCAACGCGAGAAACTTCAATTGCCTCATAATTGTCATATTCAGCGTAGTTAGTAGTAGAAAAGGATTTAGTGCATACCAACTCCTCAATACGCTTACTTGTTTGCATATTGGTAAACCAACATACATTACCAAACTCTTTAATAGAGCCATCGGGCTGATAGAATTTTTTAACCATATTATAACCAGTCCAAATTTGGTTGGTTTTAATCAAAGAGAAAATCTCTTTATAAGTAAAAGCATTCTGATTACCGATGATAAGGAACTTCTTTTGATGTGTCATAATTAAAGACACAAATTCTCTGAAAAGAGAGAACGGAGGATTGGTACAAACAATATCACACTCTTGCAGAATTTCTACGCATTCAGGACTACGAAAATCACCATTACCGATAAGCTCTTCTTGAAGAGCATCTGCATCATCAATATATCCATCACCAGAATTATCTCTATCAATCCAAATTTTATATGTTTTACCATTTTCATCATAATGAGTGGCAATCAATTTTTTAATCCCAAAAGCATCAAAATTATTCACAAAGAAAGACCAGAATTCACTCTTTTTTTCTGCAGGATCATCGCAAGGTAGATATACAACTTTATCTTTAAAATATTTACGATATTTCATTACTTCAGCTTCGATATCGTCATACCGAGTATAGAATTCATCATTTTTTGCTTTCTTTGCAGTATGAAGATTACTATTATTGCAACCATTTTTTGAAGTTAAATCCATATTATCCAGCAATTCTATTAAATTAGGTATAGCCTCATACATTACAGGCGAACCACCTAATTTATTCAAATAACCATTGCTTACAATTGCATTCAATGTTGCAGCAAAGACTTTCTCCCCACACGCAGAGCTCAAGTCTGCGGCACTAAAAGCTCCAGTCGGAAAATAGGTTTTTACATGACCCAACGCATTTAGACCCTTTTCAGTTAAAGCCATTTTATTTCCTCCAACTATTATTTTATTTAAAAGTAAGATTTCTCTCACTTTTTATATATTATATATAATTTTTCTAACTTTTTCAAATTACATTTTGGTCTGTCGGGTCGGCGATTTCAACTCCCGCATAAACAGGAACGTAATCTTCCGCAATGTTTGCCAGGAAATAACAAACAGAACTTTGGGAATAAAGAGTCTTCAACTCTTCTTTTTCTTCCTCGATTTGAGACTTATAATCCAAAATAGCAGAAATCTTCTCCTCCATTTCCTGTCCCTGGAAATTAGGAATAAGAGCAATCAAACTCTCTAATTTCTGGATATATTTCTTAGTGTCATTGGCTCTACTTTCAAGGCGCGCGCCAATTTCACGAAGTCCTTCTGCCTTATATTCGCAAATTTTTTCATAAGGAGCATGGAATTCATCATAAAGATAAGTAGAACGAGAGTAGTCTTTGATAGGAATAAACTTCCCATCTGACTTCAAAAAAATATTTAGATATTGAGACATTTTGTATCTCCTTTCTTATTTTCTATAAAAAGTATATATTATTTTTATAGAAATTTCAAATTTTTACTGGCACGCCTGGCTCGATTTGAACGAACGAATGTCAGAGTCAAAGTCTGATGCCTTTACCACTTGGCTACAGGCGTATATAAAAAGGGAATAATACTTTTATGTATTATCCAAGTTTTACTTTGTGCTATGTTTTTTCCGGTCATATTCAGACTCGAAAATCAAATCATCAATATCCATTCACATTCCTCCTCTTTATAAAAATAAATGGCGCAGAGCACAGCATTCGAAGCTGATACCTTTCAGTACGCATCGCTTAGCAGGCGAGCCTCAGACCTTCTGAGTTTACTCTGCATATTTAATCTAATGTTCTTCCAGTTGCTAATTCAAAAATTAAATTATCAACACAAGGAATGTGCATTACCTCTCTCTCATATTGAGTACGATGTTCAATATCATTAATATAGATAGGACAATCTTCACATTCTACATTTTCACAAAAACAAACAGCTTTTTCTACTACTTTAGAATTCGTAAATTTTATATATTCTTCCCAACGCATAAAATCCTCCATAAAACGAGCAGTTTATACAGTGATGCTCAGCACTATCTCACCGTCTCTATCGAGCTTTTACTGGAGCTGATGGTGAGACTCGAACTCACAGCCTATTGATTACAAATCAATTGCGCTGCCATTGCGCCACATCAGCATATTTGGTAGGGATATTGAGACTTGAACTCACATCTGGCGATTATAAGTCGCCGGCTCTAACCTGTTGAGCTATATCCCTATAAGGAAGATTTGGACGCATCCTCCTCTCCCAAAAGCTTCCGAAGAAAACTTCCGCCTTTCAGTATTTCTAAGTAAGTTCTCCTCTCAAACTTTACAAATATATAATATTTTATTTTAGAAAAAATTTCAAATTATTATTTTTCTAAAATTCTTGGATTCATGGTAATCTGATAAAGAAGCCATTCATTATAATAAGGCATAGAACGAATATATTTCAAAAATTTTGAAGAAAGACTTTGAAAGAAATCTCTCTGAGCTATATAAGAAAAATTAGTATCGGTCTTGGAAAGATATCTAAAACCACACCACTCATTATTATCATCTTCAAAAGAGACAATCTTATAAAGACTTTCGTCTTCCTCTGACCACTCATTCAATAATAACTCTTTTATCACAAACCAATCTCTTGAGTCAATTTCCTGGTTGAAAAGACAAAACTTCTTATTTTTTAATCCGCTACAAAAAAGACAATAAGAACAATTCTCCAAATCAGTAGAAAAATAAATTTCTTTACCAGTAGAAACATTGAAAATCCCTAAACCATCTTCTACCTCTTCACAAGAATAGACTCCATAACAATTTGTAATTTCATCACTGTTGAAAACATTCTGACTATATCTCACTTTTGAAGAGTCATGAATCTCGACACTATTCAGAATATTGAAAGAAACATTGATGTGGTGACCGTTCTCTACATTTGATGAGGCATAGACTCTCTCACTATTCTTAATATCTTTGCCAAAAGCTATATACTTTGACTTAGACACATTCTCACTATCTTGAACCCTTGAACTGGAATCTATACAAAAACTACTCAAAATTATATGACTATCTGTAATTTCAAAAACCTCTTCAAACTTCTCTACTTCAATCGGTGCCATTCCTACATAAGTGCGCCAGTCGCTAAATAATTCTGAAAACAACACTTTTTCTTCATTTGAAGAGTAGCTCTGAACCCACCCCATAGCATCTATGAGTTCCATTGGCTCTTTTGGAAAATTTGTTCTTTCTATAAGCTTCTTATAACCTCTATAATCATTGACTCCTGATAACTTATCAATAGAAAAAATCATTCATTTTCTCCTTTTTTCACAATTGTACCATCCAGTTTTACTTCCAAATCATAAGGATGGTCATGCTCAAAAATTGCCATTTCAGCCCGCTTATTCAAAAGCTTTACAAACTGCTGAACTTCAGGAGTAAGACGGAAATAAGCTACCGGATACTTACTATTTTTCCCCACCAAGGTCGCGCCAAGTACATCCCTACAAAAACGAAGATACTGTGCATAAGTTAAACCTAAAAGGCGCGCGGGCATCAAATTAAAAGAGCCATAAAATTTACCTTCAAAAGGAAAATATCCATGATTAATATAAATCGCTTGATAAGTTTTCATAACGGGACTTTCTTCAAGATAAAAATACTTTTTCAAATTGACATCTCCTTCCACAGTTCTTTAATTTCTTCATATTCTTCCGGTTTCATATCTATAAAAGGTGTCCAATCCTGTTGACGAAAAATCTCAGGTACAAACTCAGGAAGGTCTCCACTAAACTTCTGCGTCTCTACCTCTTCAGCAGGCACATAGTCCTTTATAATATATTTCTTTACAGTCGAAGCAGAAAATCCTGTCTCTCTCGCTACTCCTGCATAAGTCTTTAACTCCAAATATAAATCATTGAATCTAATAATGTCATCTGGTGAAACTCGCATATATATTTCAACTCCTTTCATTTATATAAAAATTATACCTCAAAAAATCTAAAAAATCAAATTTTTCTTATACCTTTATATAAAACGCGCGCTCGCCTGTAAATAACACAAATTTCTCAAAAGTCAAATTAGCATATAATAAATTTGAATTTTCGGCTATTTTATTATATAATTATAATATAAAAAGTAAAAGGAGAAATATTATGGCAGATTTTCAAATGTATGATTTAGCTGTGAGTAGAACAGCTACAAACCTAATGTCTTATGCAAAACGGCACGACAACAAAATCGAACTCAAAAATTTCGACCCAACTAATCATACTCATATGTATATTTTTGAGGTCGCGCGCCTTGTGAGTAATATCAATAATAGTGAAAAAATTATTTTGGGTATGGGTTTCTGGAAGCATCTATTTTCCCCAAAAGATATTCGGAGCACTAAGCGCGCGAGGTCTTTTTCTGAGGGAATCGACATTGAGAAGTTTTTGGATTTTACCTTTACAGAAATTGAGGCTACCCCAGATGAAATTTGGGAGGAATATTACAAATGATTTATATTTATACTGATGGCGCTTGTAGTGGGAATCCTGGCCCTGGTGGTTCAAGTTTTATTTCGGTGGAGAATGAAGAAAAAATTTATGAATGGAAAATGCCGATTCCCGAAGCTACAAATAATATCTGCGAATTGGTAGCCATTATTGAAGGGTGTATATGGGCAAAGGAATTCTATCCACTTGAAAAAATTACAATTCGAACTGATAGTGCTTACTGTCATAATTGTTATACTCAAAAGTGGTATAAAAATTGGCAAAAGAATGGATGGAAAAATTCTAAAAAAGAACCAGTTGCTAATAAGACATTATGGCTTCAACTTATTCCATTCTTCGAAAATACTAATTTTATTTTTGAAAAAGTAAAAGGACATACAGGGGCAAAAGATTGGAATAGTGAAGTTGATAAGTTAGCCGTAGAAGCCCGAAAACAAATCTAAAATTTGCTTTTTGTTCGGATTTGTGATATAAATAAACTTGTACGCAGGAAAATTTTCTTTTTATATAAAAAGAAACAAAAACGATATAGAGTAAGAAATAGGTGAGAGCCCTATATAGACTATATGTAAGGAGTATAATTATATATAATGATAAAAGGGGTGATTGAATGAGAAATGTCGTTGTTGTCAACGGCTTTCCTTAACCAGGAGCGGGAAAAGATACTTTTTGTGAAATGGTTCAAAAAATAATGGAAGAAAGAGTTGGCCCTTATAGTTGCAGAATTATTTCCACAGTTGATTTCGTAAAAGAAGTTGCTAAGTTTTGTGGTTGGAATAGTCAAAAAACTCCTAAAGATAGAAAATTTTTATCAGACCTAAAAGATATTTTGACCCAATGGAATGATATTCCCTATAAAGATATTATTGATTCTTATAATGGGTGTAAAGAAATTTGGAAGCAGTTTGGATACAATGAAGAAAAATGTCTCTACTTTATAATGTGTCGAGAACCAAAAGAAATTCAAAAATTTGTGGATAGAATTGGCGCGCGAACTTTGATAGTCAGAAGATTTAATGTTGAAGAATTGCCTCAATCTAATCACGCTGATGCTGATATTTTTAATTATAAGTATGATAGCTATATCTATAATAATGGAACCTTAGAGGAACTAGAAGAACTTGCTAATAGATTTACAGATTTGTTTTTGAAAGGAGAAGAATATGAAGGGATTTATTTGTGATATTGATTGGGTCAATTCAGAAAGTATGAAGTACTGGAGTATTCCCGCTTCTTATTCTGAGGAAAAGCGGAAGTCTGAAGTAGTAAATGCTATTTATAGTGGAGATTATTATGGCGCTCTAAAAGTTGATGGCTACTATCAGCGTCTCATAAAGGACGAGGATGGGAATTGCTTTATGGTAGCTCGTAATAAAAATGTAAAAGGTGAGGCCGTAAATAAAATTGAATGGGTTCCTCAACTTCAAGATTTTATGACACAATTACCTAATGGAACCGTCCTTCTGAGTGAGTGTTATCTTCCTGGGCATGAGGGCTCAAAAAATATTACTTCTCTTTTGGGATGCCTCAAAGATAAGTGTATTGCTCGCCAAGAGAGTGGTCAAAAGCTTCATTTCTATATTTTTGATATTTGTGCCTATGATGGAGTAAATTTAGTAGATACAAAAGCAATTGAGCGTTTTCAGCTTTTAGAGAAAATCTCTACTCAATTTACTTCTCCCTATGTGGAGTGGGCTAAGTATTATAATGGGAAGGAGCTATGGAATCATCTTCAAGACTACCTGGCCTCTGGTCGAGAAGGGGTAGTAATTACCCGGAAGGATTGCCCAATTTATTTCAAGCGGACTCCCGCGCATATGACAATCAAAGTAAAGAAAGAACTTCAAGAGACTCTGGATGTAGTAATTATGGGAGCGAATGCGCCTACTCGTCTTTACAATGGAAAAGAGCTTATGAGCTGGAAATACTGGGAAAATTTATCTACTGGTGAGAAAGTCGAGGGCGCGCTCTATAAGAACTACAGTGATGGAGATCCTATCGAGCCAATTACAAAAATGTATTTCTTGGGTGGTGCTGGCTCACTAAAAATTGGAGCCTATAAAGATGGAAAATTAGTCCAAGTTGGAAATCTTAGTGGACTTGAAGAGGAAATTCTGTTGAATTGGAAGTCCTATCTTGGAAAAGTCATTGAAATTACCGCAATGGAAGTTATGGCTGATAGTTATGGTCTAAGACATCCGCGCCCTGTACGCCTAAGAGATGATAAGATGGCAAGTGAATGTGACTGGTATCGAATTTTTGAAAATGTATAAAATTTCATCTTACGAGAAAAAAGTAATTGAAATTCTCAATAAGGAAAAAGTCAGATTTATAAAAGAGAAAACTTTTAGCGACCTTCATCATGGATATTATCGATTTGATTTCTTTCTTCCTGAAGAGAATGTTCTTTTAGAAATCCAGGGACGCCAGCATATGGAATTTACAAAAGTCTTTTACAAAAGTCGCTCTGATTTCCTAAAAGCCCAAGAGCGAGACAGAGAAAAAATAAGCTACTGTCTTTCTCATAAAATTCCTCTTTATTGTATCCCTTGGTGGGATATGGACAAAATTTCCTCACTAAAGGACTTACTAAATGATGCCTATTTGGCGCGAACCCGTTATCACAATGATAATGCTTATCGAGAATATCTAAAAAAATAGATAAAAAGTCCCTCATTTCTACTTATAATTTGAAGTAGAAAGGAGGGATTTCTTTTGACTATCCAAGAAGTTGCGAATAGCCTTGGAGGCATCCTCATTTTAATTTTTCTTTTTTGGCAAGTTTTAGAAAAAGTATGCGGAAACTTTGAATGGTTTCAAAAGATAAAGAAAAAGAAAATCGAAGCTGAAAAGAAAAGGCAGGAAGAGATTGTCCAAAAAACAACCGAAAAAGTTGCCGAACAAATTTTAACTCCTATTATAGCAACATTTGAAGAGAAAAATCGTCTACAAGATGAAAAGTTAGAGATGCTTATCAAATCTTCTAATGATATGCTTAGGAAAGATATTGTAAGAATTTACTACAAATACTTACCTTATAAGAAAATATTACAATATGATAAAGAATTTGTTTGTGCTGTTTATAAAGATTATCACGCCCAAGGGGGCAATTCTTTTATAGATGGAATTATGAAAATAATTCAGACTTGGTTGGTTGTTTCTACAGAAGAGGAATTATATCAATAAAAAAAAGAGGAGAGGGCAGAAGTCCTCTCCTTTTTATTCTTTCTATTTTACTTATCTTCGCCCTTGATACGAGCAATAACCTCGCTAATGGCGCTAGAACCAGACATTAGTACAAAACCAGTTAGGATTTGACCAGCCATACTTACACTATCTACTAGACCACAAGCAAAAATTAGGTCTAGACCGAAAGAAAATACCAAGCCGAAAGAGCCAATACCGGCTACAATCACTGTAATCCACTTGCCATAAGGAAGCGCATCCCATCCACTCTTGAAGCGGTCCACGACGTACCATAGCACGGCAGATAGTGCAATAATCAAAGTTAGCATCTCCATTTCCTTTACCTCCTATAAGTTTCTATTTATAAGTCGAAATCATTTATAGAATCTCCAAAAAATTGACACCTACTAAAATAAATGTTATAATATAAGAAAGAGGTGAAAGGAATTGGAACTAAGTAATATACAGAATACTATATTAGAAGCAACAGAGCCAATTATCTTTGTAAGTAGCGCGAGTGGGTCAGGTAAGACAAAAGTCCTAACAGAGAAGGTTCGTCAGAGTATCAAAAAGGGTAAAAATGTGGTAGCCTTTACCTTTACAAATATGGCTTCTGGAGAAATGAAGAAACGTCTTCAAATTGATAATAATGATAATCTATTTATTGGAACTATCCACTCTTACTGCGCGCACCTTTTACTAAGAAATGGTGTAAAAGAAGCCATAAAGTATATGAACGACGAAAAATTCGATGGACTTTTTCATCTAATGCAAAAGCATCCAGAATGTACGCCAAATATTGATATATGTTTATGTGATGAAGCACAAGATAGTAATGAAATTCAGCTAAAATTTATTTTTGAAATGCTTCACGCGAAAGAATATTTTATTGTCTTTGATTTACGACAGTCAATATATGGCTTCGCAGGCAGTCGCCCAGACCTTTTGAAGCGTTATCAGTATGAACTTGGAGCAAAAGTTTATTCTATGAATGAAAATTACCGTTGTTGTCCTGATGTTCTTCGTTTTGCAAAATCTACTCTTCAAAAATGTAGTATGAGTGATGATAGTATTGCTATGCGCCAGGTCAAAGGGACAGTGGCAATGAAGCCTTATAGTGAACAGGTAATCTTGGATATGATAAATATTAGTAAAAAATATTATAAATGGGCAGTATTAGCACGGACCAATGCTCAGGTTGATACTATCAAAGATTATTTGGTTGATAATGGAATTCCTTGTGATAGCTTCAAGCAGGGAGACCTCAAAAAAGAAGAATTGGATAAAAAAATGGAAGAAAATACTGTAAAAGTTTTGACCGTACATAGCGCGAAAGGTTTAGAATGGGACTACGTAGCTTGCGTTGGATTAAATCTTTGGAGTCCCGAAGAATGTAGAGTATCTTATGTCGGGATTACTCGTGCGCGAGATGGTGTTTTGTGGATGACTCCTCCAAGAGGAAAGCGAGCAAAAATCACAAGCTGGGAGTAAAGATATGATAGTAGTTTTAGTTTTATTGATTTTAGGAGCTATTTTTCTTTTATTAAAACAACAGAGAAAAATTCAAAAGCTAAAAACCAATACTGATAAAGTATATAGAAAAACTTTAGAGGAAAAATATAAAAAATTAGAAGAAGATGCTCAACAAGAGTTCAGAACTAAACAAAAAAGTTATAGTGATGAATTATCCTATCTTAAAAAAGAATTAGAAGACTTTCGTAGTCGGCGCGAGGCCGTAAATGAAGCGATACGGCGAGAACGAGAACTAAGCGAGAAAGAAGACTTCTACAAAATCCAACTCACACAAAACGATATAGAAGATATAAAACTTCTGGATAGTATGAAAGACCGTTTATGTCATAAAGAAGTTCTTCCTAAGGTTATATGGGAGAGTATCGCTCGGCGCCCTACAAATGAGATGATAAAAAGAGTTGTTGGTCAAAAAATTGGAGGGATTTATAAGATTACTTATATTCCAACTGGGGAAGCTTATATAGGCCGAACCGTCAATTTCAAGGATAGATGGCAAGCTCATATTCAGACTGCGCTGGGTATGGAAAAAGTTGCCAGCTCAACACTTCATACACATATGGCGCGGAATGGAATTTGGAATTATAATTTTGAAATTTTAGAAGAGGTCCCAAAAGATAAACAGAGCGAGAGAGAAAAATTCTATATCGACTTGTATGGGACGAAAAAGCAATTGAATATGAGGAAAGGATAATGGGCTTTATTTATAAAATCACAAACAATATAAATAATAAAATATATATAGGAAAAACAAATAGAGATATTAATGTTCGTTTTCAAGAACATATAGATTCTTCAAATAGTATTAATTCTCCTTCATATAACTATTATCTGCACCGAGCTTTTAGAAAATATGGAATAGAAAATTTCTCAATTGATAAAATCGAAGAGGTTTCAGAAGAATTAATAAATGAAAGAGAAAAATATTGGATAAAATATTATGATAGTTATAATAATGGTTATAACCTAACTTTAGGTGGAGAAGGAAATCTTATATATAAAGATGAAGATATTTTAAAACTATGGAGACAAGGTTTGTCTCAAACTGAAATAACCGAACAATTAGGTATAACTCCTGGCAACCTAAGTAAACGACTTGATGCACTTGGTATTTCTAAACAAGACAGAGAAAATAGAGGAAAAGAAAAGCTTATATCTAAAAATAGCGACCCAGTTCTTCAATATACTAAAGAAGGGGTTTTTATACGAGAATGGCGTAGCGCTTCTTTTATTGAAAAAGAAACTGGAATGCTTCGTACCAATATAAAATCTGTTTGTAATGGTAAAATGAAAAGTGCTTATGGATATATATGGAAAAGAAAATTTGAAGAAGGACCACAACGAATAAAAGCCGGAGGGTGAGAGGAAATTTGATTTTCTCTTATTTTTCTTTTATAATATAATAAAAAGATGGAAGGAGAGCTAAATAGATGTACGAATTGCCTACTTTTTACCATTTTGAAAATTTTGATGATGTTCTTGGAATTTCTCTTAGATGTCAACTCTAACGAGTAAGTGATTATCTTCTCTCAAAAGACAATACAATGGCTTCTTTTTATATTAATTCTCAAGACGATGATATTTATGAGGAGGATTGGATGTGATGCAGCTGATAAAAATTCTTATTATTTCAGATGATATTGAAAAATGGCTTTCTTTTTTTAGAGGCTATCATATGGTCACTAAAAATGATATTACTATTCAAGGTAATTGGTTTTATATTCGTCTTAAAAGTAAAATTTCTTACAATATTCGAGGAGAAAAATATGATAAGATAGTTGTAGATAAGTTTATTTCTGACGAACTTCTCCATATAGTTGTTGCTCCAATGGCCATTATTCCTAAAATTATCTATACTAAAGATGAATATAGATTTGGAAAGGAGACGAATGAATGAATCTCTCAAATTTTGAAAAACTCAAAAATCTCTCAATGGAAGAAATGGCAGAATTTCTATCTGACCAAATGGCGCTTGAGGGTACAGTTTATGACCAGTGGATGATAGATACTTTTTGTAATAATTGTCCAGACCTAGAGGATTATGATGGAAGCTCAGTAAGTTTTTGTGAAATAAACCATGATTGCCCCTATGGACTTTATCTTCTTAGTAATAAAGACTTAGTAATGCGCTGGCTCTCTTGGGTGGAGGAAAAAGATGACTAAAACTTTTTGTGATTTTTGTGAAACTTATATTCCTAATCCGAATTTTTTTAATAGTTGGTATCTTCCGGTTTGGGGGGAAGGTACACTGATTCACGGAGATACCGAAATTTTTAGCGAAAAAGGAGTAGTTCCAAGAGCGTTTTGTCTTTGTGATACTTGTGTTCAGGATATAGCAACTATAATTGATAGGTATAAAAAGGGTAGAAAAAGAGAGAGGTTTTAAATCTTTTCTTTCAAAAATTTCAAGTAGAGGAGAATTTGATTTCTCCTCTATTTTGTTGTATAATATTATTATAAATGTAGAAAGGAGTTGGAAGAATTTTGAGTTATGATGCTAACTCTATTGAAACTTTGAGTTTCAGAGATGCCGTTCGCTCTAGGGTCGCAATGTATATGGGTAGCGCAGACAATCAAGGAGTCCTCCAATGTGTGCGTGAAATCATTACAAATAGTATAGACGAAGCTACAATGGGGTTCTGTAATCGTATTGTTGTTGACCTTTATGATGGAAATCGAATAACGGTCCTAGACAATGGAAGGGGATGTCCTTTCGGTCCGCGAGAAGACGGCGTCGACGCCCTTGAAGCAATTTATACTCTTCCGCATAGTGGAGGAAAATTCAATAATAAAATTTATCAAAACGTGGGAGGCCTAAACGGTATTGGGGCGAAGGGAACAGCACTGTCGAGTGATACCTTCCGCGCAGTATCAATGAGAGATGGGAAACAGTGTGAATTAGTTCTAAAGGAAGGCCAAAAGGTTTCACTTACAACCGGTAGTTCAAATGATCGAGGAACTTTTGTTGATTTTACGCCTTCTCAAGAAGTCTACAATCTTGAACCTATTGAACTCAAATTTTCTGATATAAAAGAAATGTGCAGGAACTGGTCGTATCTTTATCCTTTTTTAACTTTTGTTTTGAATAATCATAAAAAGGGAGAGGAAGAAAAAGTTCAATACCAAGCTAAAAATGGACTTTTGGACTTTATGAAAACTTGTGCCGATAAGCCTCTAAATAAAACTCCTCTTCATATTACAATGAAAGAAAATGATGTTGAGGTTGAAATTGTAATGTGTTGGACTAGTAGTAGAAATGAAGAATGGCACGTTTTTACTAATGGCCTTGAAAATACTGCTGGTGGAACAAGTCTAACAGGAGTCAAAACTGCCCTAACTAATTACTTCAAGAAAAAAATCAAAGGTGAGGTTTCTCCTGACATACTTCGAAAAGGCTTGTTCTATGCTGTTAGTTGTAAAGTTCCTCAACCGAGTTTTAGCGACCAAACAAAGACAAAAGTAAATAATCCTATACTTCGCGGGCTTTGTCAGCGCGCAACGGGACAAATGCTAGAGGAGTTTGAGCGAAAGCATTCTGATGAATTTGAAAAGGTAATGGAACTCCTTACAAAGGAAGCCAAGGCTGAGCAGGTAGCTGAAAAAGCTCGCCGTCAAGTTCTTGAAGCAGGTAAAGAGGTCGAAAAGAATCAACGTAAAAAAGTTTTTGCAAGTGATAAGCTAAAAGATGCAGAGTTCTTAGGACAGGATTCAATGCTTCTACTTGTTGAGGGATTGTCGGCCGCTTCAAGTGTCGCTGTTGCAAGGGATGAAAAACGCTTTGGTATTTTAGCTTTGCGTGGAAAATTGATAAACTCTTTTTCTAATGATGATGAAAAATTTTACCAAAATGAAGAAGTAAAACTTCTTTTAAGTGCTATGAATATAGTTCCTGGAAAATATGATAGCAAGAAGCTCCGTTATGGTAAAATTGGAATTTTGACAGATGAAGATAGTGATGGAAAAGCTATTGCTCTATTGATTATGTGTGCTATATATAAAGTAGCTCCTCAATTGATTGAAGAGGGTCGGTTGTGTTGGATGCGTTCTCCTTTATATATAGTAAAAAATGGAAAGCAGGAAACTTATTATTATAGTGATGAAGAATTTAATCGAGTTAGAAAAACTATCAAAGGAATTGTTCAAAGAAATAAGGGACTTGGTGGTCTAAGTGCAGAGCAAGCAAGGCGAGCAATGTTCACTCCAGAGTTTCAACGAATTGATACTCTAATTCCAGACGGAGAGACTTATGGACTACTTTATTCTTTAATGGGAAAAGATAGCAAGCCTAAACATGATTTTATTTTTGAAAATATTGACTTTTCAGAAATTCGTGAATAAGGAGAGGAAATTTGATTTCCTCTCTTTTTTATTGTATAATTATATTATAATGAAAAGAAAGGAGCTGTAAAATGGAAGTAAATTTGACTCCAATTATAAAAGAAAGTTTCCTCCAATTTGGAGGAGCAGTTCTTCAATCGCGTGCCTTACCTGACGCACGAGACTTATTGAAACCTTCTGCTCGTCAGATTTTTTATTGTCTTTATACTGATAAGTTTATTCATGAAAAACCCTTTCAGAAGACTTTGAAGGCAATTGGCTCTTGTTTTAGAATGTATATCCATGGAGATAGTAGTGCTGAAGGAGTGATAATGCGAGCTGGCCAGCCTTTTGCAATGCGTTATCCTCTTATTGAAGTAGAAGGCTCCTATGGAACACTGTTAGCTTCTGGGTCTTGGAGTGCTCCGAGATATTGTCTAACAGGAGATGCTTTTGTTTCTACCAATAAAGGACTTATTAAAATTGAAGACATTGTAAAATCAGAAGAAAATAGTGATAATGAAATTCCGACGCTTACTTGCCGAGGAGCTTTTGGACTCACAACTACCAATCTTATTTTCAATAGCGGTTTACAACAGACTTATAAACTTACTTTGAAAAATGGGATTCAAATTAGCGGAACTCCTAATCATCCAATCCTTACTTTGAATGATAAATTTGAATTTGTATGGAAGACTATTGATGAATTAGATGTAGGAGATAAAATTCTCCTCAATGTAAGAAATAATTTTCTTTATGGAGAAGAAGATGACATTGAATATGCAAAAGCTTTAGGCTGTCTAATTTCAGAAGGTTATCTTAATATCGAAAATAAAATTGATATGATAAATTCTGATTTAGATATGATAATGCCAGTACAAAATTTACTCCAAAAATATGGTAGTAAAGCAATTTATCATAAACGAAATCAAAAAGATAATTGTTATGAAATTAGCACTACTAATCAAGCATTATATAAAAAGCTAAAAGAAGACAATTGCACTTATGATAGTTATCATAAACATATTCCAAACTCTGTTTTTAGAGGAACAAGAGAATACCAAAAAGAATTTATTAAATATCTTTTTGAAGGAGATGGATGTGTTTCTATTCATTCTAATCGTTATGGAACTATTGCCTATAGTTCTGTCAGTGAGGATTTGATTAGAGAGTTGCAAATTCTTTTACTTTCTAATTTTGGTATTGTTTCTTTTATTACTCGTCAGAAAAAAAGAAAAGAAATCAAATTAGAAATTGGCGGAGAAGACGCTTATCTTTTCTGTAAAAATATTGGTTTCGTTTCTAAACGGAAAAATGAAAAAGCAGAACAAGCTATAAGGCTCTATGAGGAAAATAGAAACAAAAAAAGTACTGGAAGTAGAGGTTGGAGAGTATTTCCCGAAATAAGAGATTATTTGATGAATTATTATCCTGAAGCTAAGCTTATCATTAATAGAAAAAACCGTCCAAATGAATGCAAAGGGCCTCTTATGTCAAAAGATGGTCTTAAAATTCTAAAAGAAAAACTTCCTTATGAAGTATATAGTAAAATAGAATTTATTTATAGAAATTTTGTATCTATCCCTATTATTCAAAAAGAAAATAGCGGTTTACAGGTTGTTTATTCACCAAAAATCAATGAAAATTGTAATTCTTTTACAGCCAATGGAATTATAAACCACAATACAAGCGCTCGTCTTTCTCCTTTGGCTAATTATCTTTTTTCTGATATACAAAAAGAAGTTATTGAAGAGTGGAGAGATAATTATGATAATACAGAGCAATATCCAATGGTTCTGCCATCAAAAGGTTTTTATAATTTGGTAAATGGGTCATATGGAATTGGGGTTGGTGCATCTTGCTCCTGCCCTCAATACAATCTAAAGGAACTAAATGAAGCTCTTATTAGATTGTTGTGGGATCCAAATATTGATTTTGATGAAATTTATTGTGCTCCTGACTTCGCCACTGGCGCAGTTCTCCTCAATGCTGATGAAGTAAAAGAAAGTCATCGACTTGGAACGGGGTCTGCTTGTAAGCTAAGAAGTGTTGTTGATTGGGATAAGAAAGAAAAATGTTTAGTTGTTTCTGAAATTCCCTATATGCTTTATACAGAGACTATTTGCAAGCAGTTAGAAGATATTATCAATGGAGAAGAAAATCCTGGAATTGATCGTTTTAATGACTTAACTGGTAAGACTCCTCTTATCAAGATTTATCTTTCTAAAAACGCATCTCCAGAAAAGATTCTAAAATATCTTTACAAGAATACTTCTCTTGAAAGTTATTATGGAGTAAATTTTACTTTCTTGGAAAATGGTCGTTTTCCAAGAGTCTTTGGGTGGAAGGAACTTCTTCAATCTCATTTAGACCATGAAAAAAGCGTATATATAAATGGCTTTCAATTTGACCGAAGGAAGATTCTTGCACGACTTCATATCATTGAAGGCTTGATGAAAGCTATTTCAATGATTGATGAAGTGGTAAAAACCATCAAAAAATGCGCAGATGCTAAAAACGCCTCAATTGGCCTTCAGCACCTACTGAATATTGATGAAATTCAAGCAAAGGCTATTCTAGACCTAAAGCTTTCTCGTTTAACTCATTTAGATATTACAAAGTTAGAAACTGAAAAATCCAATCTTGAAACTGAAAAAGAAAGAATTGAAGCCATTTTAGGTGATGAAATTCTCCTCAAAAAAGAAATTGAAAAAGGATTGCGCGAGGTTGCTGAAAAATTTGGAGACGCACGCCGAACAAAAATTTTGAATATTTCCAATGATGAAGAAACAATCGAACAAAAGCAACTGTCTCTTTCTTTCACAAATGAGGGAGCAGTTTTTGTAAATGAGACTTCTACCCTTTATTCTCAACGAAGAAATGGTGTGGGTTCAAAGTTCAAGCTTGATAAAGGAGAGTTTGTAGTTGATACTCTAATTGGAAACAACACAGATGAAGTTCTCTTTTTCACACAGCGCGGGGCCTTTTATCATTTGAAGATAGGAGAATTCAATATTGGAGAAAAGCAATATCTAAATTCACTTCTACCTATTAATGGAGACGATGAAATAAAATCAGCTACGATTCTTTCTAAAGACACGGAATCCTCAAATATTCTCTTCCTTACAAAGAATGGAATTTTGAAGAAGTCCGCGCTTTCTGAGTATAATTTACGAAGGAATACTGGTGTTCAAGCTCTAAAATTGGATGATGATGATTTGATTGCTTCTATTCTTATTTTGAAAGATGAGAGAGTTGGTATTCTTACTGAGGAAGGAAACTTTATTATTATCGAAACTAAAGATATTAGACCTATTAGTAGAGTAGCCAGAGGAGTTGTAGGTATCAAGCTAAATAAGGGAGATAAAGTTGTTTCTGGACGAGTCATTCCTAAAGAAACAAGAGAAATCCTCTCTGTAAGTGAAGATGGATATTCAAAGCGGACTGATATAAACGAGTTCAAAATTACCGGACGTGCGACCAAAGGAGTAAAGATTCAAAGAGCGAGCAATCTTTGCGACTTTTTACCGCTTATTGACTCTAGCGATATTCTGGTTGTATCTTCTACTACCCAAATTCGAGTGAAAGCTGAAGAAATTCCTGTATTAAGTCGTGGCACGCAAGGAGTCAAGACTCTAAAGTTAGGAGAAAATTCAAAAGTAATAAAAATCCAAAATTTCTAAGTTTGAAAGTTTGAAAGTTTTGTAAATTTTAGCTATAATATTTATAGAAAGTTGAGAGAGGCATGAAACCTTTACTCATCTAATAATAAAAATAATTTATATGTAAAAGGAGAAAAAAATTATGAAGCTAACCCAAAAGGATTCAGAAGTATTTAACTATGTAAAGAATGCAGGTGGTCACGTCTCTGTTGATGAGATTTGTAATGCTATCGGCCGTAACGCTCGTTCTACTGGTGCTAACGTAACTAGTCTACAGAAGAAGGGTCTAGTTGAGCGTGAGAAGGTAGAGGTTGAGGGTGCTGAGAAGCCCGTAGTTTATGTAAATCTAACCGATGCCGGCGCCACCTTTGTCCCCAGTGATGACGCTGAGTAATTTATTTTAGTAATTTGGTAGGAGGAATTTCCTCCTACCTTTTTATGAAAGAACCAAAGTAATTATTGTAAATGTAAAAAGGAGAAAAAATTTATGCTACATGAAGCTGAAAACCGTGTTCGTATTGAAGGTCTACTAAGTGAAACTGATTTAAAGTATGGTTCTTTTGTCAAGAATGGCGAGACAATCGAGACAATTGGAGGAACTATCAAGGTACTTGTTGAGCAAGTTGTAAACGCTGTTCCTCTACATCTTGAAATCCCCGTCCATCTTTTTAGTCAAAAGTATAAGAAGGATGGAGGTCTGAATCCCTCCTATGAAAGCATTCAGCGCGTTAAGGAAGAGTTTATGTCTATTGCCTCTGCCGGTGGGCGCGAAGGTGCTGATAAGATTCGTATTACTGGCGCAAAAATCAAGATGAACGAGTTCTTCTCTAAGGATGGTCGTTTTGTAAGTTCTCCCCGCATTACTGCCTCTTTCGTTGGTAAGGCTACTGGTGATTTCAAGCCCGAAGCCAGTTTCTCTCTGACTTTTGCCGTTTCTAATATCAATTATGTTGTTGATAAGGATGGTATTGAAGTTGAGCCAAAGAAGCTAGAAGTTACTGCTATTGTTCCTAATTGGAATAAGCAAGTTGAAGTAGTGAAGCTATATGCCTCTAATCCTAATGTTATCAATGCTATTACTCAATATTGGGAGCCTGACTATACATTCAAGGCTAATGGTCGTTTGAACTTTACCTCTACTACTGAGACTTATATTGAAGATGTAGATTTTGGTGAAGCCATTGAAAAGACTCGTACCCGCAGTATTAGTGAGCTACTAATTACTGGTGGTTCTCAGAGTGCTCTAGAGGGTGAGCAGGCTTTTGATGTTGAGGACCTCGCACAAGCAATGAAGGAACGTAAGGCTCGTTTGGAGGCCCAGAAGGCTAAGGATATGAACAAAGTAAAGGGTGAGATGAAGACTCCTGCGCCGACTACTTCTCGTTTAGCAGGAGACGACATGGGATTTTAAGGAGGTAAATAGTTATGGCTATTGATTTACTTTCCTTACAACCTAATGTTGTATCGCGCAATCTAAAGGGTAAATATGTGATGCTCTATGGTAAGCCTAAAGTTTTGGGCCTCTAAGTAGTGATATTTAGAGATAAGGTAGTAAAAAACTGGAACCCTGAAATGGGAATCAGAGCGGAAGTTAGGGTGTAAAAACCCTAACACGCGCAACGCATAGGGATAATAAACTTCAAAGAAAGAGGAGGATTCAGTGTGGATACTCAAACTAAAGAAAATATTGTAAATGATTATAAAAATGGCTTAAAACTTGTAGAAATTTTTGAAAAGTATCATACTTCTTATTATACTGTTTCAAAGCTATTAGATGCTCAAGGAATAGACCATTCTCGAAAAAAAGAAAAGGGAAAACCAAATCTAAAAAATATGAGAATTTTGTCTAAAGAAGAGGAAGACCTAGTTTGTAAAACTTATCGAGAGACAGGAAGAGCAGATTTATGCTGCAAGGCTATTTCAGGTGGCCAAGATGTTGTTCGAAGATGCTTGCAAAAATATGGATTATATCGAACAGCAAGCGAAGCTATTCGGCAGTCTCCTCAAAATCAAAGAAAATATTTAGTAAATGATAATTATTTTGATGTAGAAAATGAACGAATGGCTTACCTTTTAGGATTTTTAGCTTCAGACGGAACAGTTAGGAAAAATAGTAATGAAATAAAACTTTCTCTCAGTTCTATTGATAAGGATATTCTTTTAGAATTCCAAAAAGAAGTTGGCGGAAGACCAGTAAAAGACTATCTAACCCAAGAAGGTTTTGAAACTTCAACTTGGGCTTTTACTTCTGAACATATAAAAAAGAAATTGGCAGAATACAATATCGTACCACAGAAAACTTTTACCTTTTCTTTTCCAAAGAATTTGGATAAGAAATATTGGAGAGATTTTATTAGGGGCTATTTTGATGGAGATGGAAGCATTTCCTCTGCTGGCTCTTCTGCTATCAGATTTCAAATTTGTTCAGCGACCAAAGAAGTTCTTGAAACAATAGTAGATTTTTTTGAAGAAAAGGGAATTCCTAGAGCTTGCATTATGCAAACACAAAGAGTTCATACTTTATACTATTTTCAATATTCTTCTGTTCCAACAAGACAAATTTATGACATTTTGTATTATGATAATTGTTGGTGTCTTTCAAGAAAAAGAGAAAAATATGAACAATTATTGACTCGAAATTTGAAGATATAAGTCCCCACGAGACTACCTACCTTTAGTGTAAAGGTAAAAAGATATGCTGAACTTACATGAATAAGAAGTGTAAGAAGTAGAGGATAAAAAACCTTTACGATAACATAATTGAAAAGTGGGAAGACTACCGCCGCAGCATCCTTCCCTAAAAGTCTGTTATTAGCTTTTGAGAAAGGTTATAACGCGATTGGCGGAATTGTTGCCCAAGACATCACAAAATGGGCTGATGTGAAGTTGGTGCTTCGTCAGCTCGAAAAACCCGAAGTAAGAGAACGCTTTGACACCATTATCTTTGATACCGCCTCTATCGCATGGGACTATGTTGAAAGTTTTGTCTGCTCTCAGAATGGCGTGACAAAGATTTCCGACATTGCATGGGGAGCAGGTTACGCCCAGTGCAAGAAAGAGTTTGAATCTACTCTTCGAAAGATTACCCTTCTTGGCTATGGCGTTGTATTGCTGGCCCACAGTGTTTCAAGAATTGAAAAACGAGCTGATGGAAGTGAAGTTGAGATTATTAGCCCTGACCTTCCTAAGCGCGCAGCAGAAATTTGTAACTCCCTTGTTGACGTTATTGGTTATATCGGAACTGAGTACGTTGATGGAGAGGCGAAACGTTGGCTATATACTCGTGAAACTCCAACTCTTTTTGCCGGCAGTCGATTTAAGTATATGGCACCGAAGATTCCCTTTGGCTATGATGAATTAGTAAAGGCTATCGACGATGCAATTACTATGGCAGAGCAAAAAGATGGAATTAAGGTTTCTGATAAGCCTTTTGAAGTGGCAAAAGAAGAAGAAAAACTCGACTTCAATGCTCTAATGGCTGAAGCTCGTAAGATTTGGACCACTAAGGTAAATAACGCTCAAACTGATGAAGATAAGGAAGCAGTAGTTCGCGCCATGTCTAAAAAAGTAGAGATGGTGTTTGGACGAAAGCTAAAACTGTCGGAGGTTACCGAAGATCAAGTCTCTTTGCTTTTCTTAGCTGTAATGGACTTGCGCGCAATGTAATTCATAAAACTAAATTAGAGGTAGGAGAAATCCTACCTCTTTTTTGACATTTTTAGAAAAATATGGTATAATATAATAAGATTGGAGGGATATAAATGGCAAAACATTTAGTCATCTGCCGTGCTTGCAAGGAGCGTTTTGATGCCCAGTTAGCTGGCGCGGATATAGAGTGGGTAATGCCATCTAAAGGATGGTACTATCACAAATCTTGTTATGAAAATCTAAAGAAAGGAAACATTCTAAAAGATAAAGATTGGAAAAAACGTATTTATGATTTCATCGCGCATGACCTAAAAGTTTCTTATGACTATCATCTTTGTGAAGCTCAGTTGAAAAAATTTGTCGAAAAAGATAAAATTGGAACCTATAAAGGCATTTTTTACACACTAAAGTATTTCTATGAGATTAGGAATGGAGACTGGTCAAAGGGTCATGGTGGACTAGGGATTGTCCCATTTATCTATGAAGAAGCTACTACTTATTGGAAGCAAAGAGAGAATAATGAACGAGGAACTTTGGCTGGAATTGAAGAACAAATCAAACAACGAGAGTCCCAACAAAAAGTTCTACTAAAAAAGCCAAAAACTACATCCCAAAAGAAAAAGTCTCGATGGAATTTGGAGGATATTGAATGATTGATAAAAATACAGAACTTCAAATTATTGGAAGTCTAATGAAGCGCCCTCAATATCTGAGTGAGATAGATAAATATACAATAACTCCAACAGATTTCTCCTCGACTTTTACTCGTTATTTATTTGTGGCGATTGATAACTTGTATCGAGGTGGCGCCTCTCATATTACTCCGGTTGATGTTTCAAGTTATCTTGAAAGCACACCAAGTGGGCAATTGGTTTTTTCCCAAAATAATGGTATTGAATATCTTCAAGATGCTGAATTTATGAGTGAGCCAGGTAATTTTCCCTATTATTATAATGAACTAAAAAAATTCAATTTAGTAAGAGACCTCAAACGAATGGGTCTTGACACTAGTAATATCTATTGTGAAAACCTAACTCAACCTAAAGCCTTTGATATAAACCAACGCTTCAAAAATCTTTCAGTAGATGATATACTGAAAGAGGTCAAGAAAAATTTATTAGATGTAGAAAAATCCTATATCCAAAATGAAACTGTCCAAACTTGGGAGTTAGAGAACGAGATTGATAATGTGATTGAAGCGTTTGGTAGTGAAGAAGGTATTGGACTATCAATCAATGGAGAAATTTTTTCGTCAATTATAAACGGCGCAGAGCTTGGAGCTCTCACAATACGAAGCCTCGCTAGTGGATGTGGTAAAGCGTTGCCAAATAGTGTAAAGATTCCTACTCCTAATGGTTGGAAAAAAGTTGGAAATATCCAAACAGGAGATTACCTCTTTGACGGTTTTGGGCGCCCTACGAAAGTTTTGGCTATTTTCCCTCAAGGGGAAAAAGAAGTTTTTGAACTAAAATTCAAAGATGGCCGGACAGCTAAATGCAGTAGAGATCACCTTTGGAGCTATTGTAAATACTCTCAGAATAAGTCTTCAAGAGAAAATCGTAAGTTTTTTACCTCAACAGTTGCAGAACTCCAGAATAAGAAATTGCAACGAGGAGATGGACAATATACAACTCTATTTCCTATGCAAAAAGCCGTCGAATATCCAGAGAAAAATCATTATCTACCACCTTATCTTTTTGGTCTAGCTCTTGGAGATGGAAGTTTTCGTCAGCATCCAACAAATAAGTCTTTTCAATTTTCAAGTGAGACAGATGAACTTCCAGCATACTTCAGTTCTACTATGGGATGGATACTAAAAAAGCACTCTGAAAAAAATTATACTTGGTATTTTTCTACTAAAAATAAACAAGAAGGTAGCGAGAAAATAAATATTTGGGTAGAGGACTTATTACAAGAACATCCTGAATTGATAGGAGCGGACAGCCACACTAAGTATATACCGATTGATTATCTTGAAGATAGTGTTGAAAATCGGAGAGCTCTACTTCAAGGACTCATGGATACAGATGGAAGCGTAGATGAAAAAGGAAGAACTAATTTTTATACCGTGAGTGAAAGATTGAAAGACAATGTAGTTGAGTTGGCTCAGAGCTTGGGATATAAGACCCATGTCTCAATTGATACTCATAAAGAAAATACTACCACTTTTGTTATTTCTATTCAAGGAACCCCAGAGGAAAAGATGAAGCTTTTTAGACTGCAAAGAAAAGTGGAACGAATTACAAAATGGGCAAATAATGGAAAGAGAAAAGAAGATAATAACTTTGTTCCTTTGGTCCAAATTAGTGATTTAGGATATAAAGAAGGAATGACTTGTTTTCTTGTTGATAATCCTGAACACCTTTTTCTAACAGAGAATTTTATTCCTACCCATAATACTAGATTAGCCGTCGCGGACGCGTGCAAATTGGCTTTTCCATTTTTCTACAGTGAGGCAGATGGGAAGTGGGTCAAAAATGGTGCGTGTGAACCAGTTCTTTTTATTATGACAGAGCAAAAACCAGAGCAAATAATAAAAATGATTTTGGCCTATCTAAGTGGAGTAGAGGAATCTAAGTTTAAGTTCAATACTCTTACTGATGATGAAAGAAAAAGAATTGAAGTCGCGCGCCATATAATCAAAACATATAAAACTCTAAAACTAATGCGAATACCAAATCCTTCTATTGAGCAAATAAAACTAAGTGTTAGAGAGGAAGTAATCCTTTCCCAACGACGCTATGTCTTTTTTGATTATATTTTTATTTCTCCTGGAGTTTTGAATGAGTTTCGAGGGCACAATCTTAGAAATGATGAAATTCTATCATTGATGGCAACAGCCCTAAAAGATTTAGCTATTGAGCAGAATGTTTCAATTTTTACTTCAACTCAAGTAAATGCTAAAGCAGATGATAATTCAGAAATACGAAATGAGGCAAGCTTAGCTGGTGGTCGAGCAACAATCAATAAAGCTGATAATGGTATAATTGGCGCGCGACCTACAAAAGATGAAATAGATATACTTCAAAAAGATGGAAATTTGATGGGTGGTATAATTCCAAATCGAGTCTTTGATGTATTCAAAGTTCGGTCGGGCCGTTGGACTCAAGTTCGTATTTGGAGTTATTTCAACACAGGAACCCTAAGACTTACCGATTTATTTGTAACCGATGATAGGATGAATCCTATTCTTGATTTTTATGATACTCAGCAAAAGGTTGAATGGGAATTGGATGAAAAAGAACAAAAGTTCTTAGAGGAGATAAATAAGTAAGAAGGGAGATTTCTTTGGATTATAGAGAAATAATTGAAAATCTTACTGATGAAATAGTAGAGAAAATTTTGGATAAATTGGAAATTCCTTGGCAAGACAAAGGAGACTTCCTTTTATGTAAAACTGCGTGTCACAATACTAATTTAGATGAAGCATCTTGGAAACTTTATTACTATAAGAATACACATATTTTTATGTGTTATAGTGAATGTGGCGCGCAGAATATCTTTCGTTTTATTGAACACTATTATGAAACGAGAGGAATCACTTATGACTGGCATGAAGATGTTTTAGAATTTGTTCGGAGTTATGGCGAAAAACGATTTACTGAAACCGAAATCAACGAAAGCTATAAATCAAAAAGAAACGAGTTTATGCCCAAAAAAGAAAGACGAGAGCTTCCAACTTATGAGAAAGGTATCTTGGATGTTTTCATAAAAGAATATCCTGCTGATTGGGAAGAAGAAGGAATTTCTCATAAAGCTATGGATAAATTCAATATTCGTTTTTCTATTGGTCAAAATAAAATCATAATTCCTCATTATAATGTTAGGGGCGGATTAGTTGGAATTAGAGGGCGCGCACTCAATCAATGGGAGGTAGAAAATGTGGGCAAATATATGCCAGTTCAAATTGAGGGTAAATGGTATTCTCACCCATTGAGTTTGAATCTCTATGGTTTGGACAAAAATCTGGAAAATATCAAACGCTATGGAATTTGTTATGTCTTTGAAGCAGAAAAAAGCGTTCTTATGTGTGAAAATTTCTCATTTCCCAATTGTGCGGTTGCCTCCTGTGGAAGTCAATTCAATAAGTACCAACTTGATATTTTGATGCGTTACGCCCAACCAAGAGAAATTGTTATCTGTTTTGATAATGAAGAGAAGCCAGGAAGTGAAGACTATTTTCAAAAATTATGGAAAATGTGTAATAAATATAAAAACTATTCAAATTTTTCTTTTATCTATGATAGAGAAAATCTTACGAAAAAGAAAGACTCTCCGGTAGATGAGGGACAAGAAAAATTTGAAGAGCTATTGAAAAGGAGAGTAATTGTGAAGTGAAATATCGACTAGTAAACCAAGAGATAAAAGAAGATTATGGGAAAAACTTACTTCGCGCGCGAGGTATTCAAGATGTTCAAACCTTCCTTCATCCAACGAAAGAATGCTTGCAAAGTTTTGAAGATTTAGACAATTATCAAATGGGAGTAAAGGTTATTGAAAAGACGATTTCTGATAAGAAACCTTATGCCATTATCGCAGATTGCGATTGCGACGGGATTTGTTCTTTTGCTATAATTTATCAATATCTAAAAAGATGGAATCCAGATAAAGAAATCGAATTTTTTATCCATGAGGGAAAACAACATGGTTTTTCTGATATGATGGACCAGCTAGAGGAAAAAGAATGGAGCCTTATTATCGCGCCAGATAGTGCCACAAATGATGGACAATACATAAAGGAGTTTACCTGTCCTGTTCTCGTTTTAGACCACCACCTAAAAGAAGCAGAAAGCGAAATTCCACCCAATATGATACTTATAAATAACCAAACTTCTAAAAATTATAGAAATAAAAACCTTTGCGGTGGAGGCGTCGTTTGGCAATTTTGTCGGGCTTTGGATGATTATTTTTTGAGAGACTGGGCTTATGATTATATCGACCTCTGTGCTATTTCATTGGTTGGAGATATGATGAGTATGCTTGAATATGAAAATCAGTATTTAGTTCAAACTGGCTTTCAAAATATCAAGAATACAATGTTACGAGTTCTATTAGATAAACAGGAATATTCAATGGGTGGAAAGATAAATCCAACTACTGTGGCTTTTTATATTGTTCCTCTTATAAATGCTATGATTCGAGTAGGGTCAATGGAAGAAAAATATCGACTTTATCGTAGTTTTATTGAACCAGATGAAATGGTAGAGTGCCATAAGCGCGGAGCTAAAGGAACAATGGAAAGACTCTGCATAGAGAGCGCGCGTGAATGTACGAATGCAAAAGCTCACCAAGATAAGATGAAAGAAAAGATAGTCCAGGAATTAGAAGTAAAAATCTTCAAACAAGATTTGTTGGAAAATCAGATTTTATTTGTAAGACTCGATGATGATGATGAATTTCCTGCTGAGTTGAATGGATTAGTTGCTATGGTATTGTCAGCGAAATATCATAAACCTACTATATTGGCTAGGCGAAATTCCGAAGGCTATGACAGAGGTAGCGCTCGCGCGCCAAGTAATACGGAGCTAACTTCTTTCAAAGAATTTTTATCGGAGACGGGTCTTTTTGAATATACTCTTGGCCACGACCAAGCATTCGGAGTTAGTGTTTCTGACAAGAATCTTTCAAAACTCCATGAAATAGCAAATAAAGAACTCTCCCAAATTGATTTTGGAGAAAATATTTATGATGTAAATTTTATTCGAAGAGCTAATGATAAAGACATAGAAGCCATAATTCTTGATGTCGCGCCATATGAGCAAGTATTTGGACAACAAAATCCCGAAGCTATGATAGCTATTACTAATTTAGTAATTTCGCCTAATGAGATAAAAGTTATAGGGAAAAATAAAGATACATTACGAATTGAGAAAAATGGAATTACCTACATTAAGTTTAGAGCAAAAGACTTGATAGAAGAACTAAAAGGCTTTTCAAATGAAATGGAAATTACTTTAGTTGGTAGACCTAATATCAACACTTGGCTAGGGCAAGAATTGCCTCAAATTTTTATAGTAGATATGGAGGTTCAAGATGGAAGGTTTGCTTTTTAATAGTTGAATTTTTTTGGAATTTAGTGTATAATATATATAGAAAATAAAAAGGAGGTTTGTAAATGAGTGAAAGAATCCCATATCCGGGCTCACTGCACGACCACGATGAGTTCTCAAATCTTCGACTGCGCGACTGTATCATAAAAGTTGAAGATTTAATTGACTATGCTATTGAGCTGGGACATGAAGTAGTAGCCATTACTAACCATGATTGTATTTCTGGAGCCGTTAGAGTTGAAAAATATTATAAAAAGATAAAAGAAAACCATCCCAACTTCAAAGTCATCCAAGGAAACGAAATTTATCTTTGTCGAAATGGACTAAACGCTTCTAATTATAAAGCTGGACAGGACAAATATTATCACTTTATCTTATTGGCCAAAGATGCCATCGGTCATAAGCAGATTCGTGAAATTTCTACTCGCGCTTGGCTGAGAAGCTATATGGCGCGAGGAATGCGTCGAGTTCCGACTTATTATAATGACTTATTTGAAATTATTGGGGCGAATCCTGGCCATGTAATTGGTTCTACGGCCTGCCTCGGAGGATGTCTTCCTACCCAGCTTCTAAAAGCAAAAGATAATCCAGAGTTGATGCCAAAAATTCATAACTGGATAAATCAAATGGATAATTTGTTTGGCCATGGAAATTTCTTTTTTGAAATGCAACCCAGTAATAATAAGGACCAAATTTATGTCAATAAAAAACTTTTTGAGCTATCGAATAAGTTTGAAATTCCTTATATTATCACAACAGATACCCACTATCTCAAGAAAGAAGACAGAGCAATTCATAAAGCTTATCTAAATGCTCAGAATGGTGATAGAGAGGTCGATGATTTCTACGCCACAACTTATCTAATGGATACAGAAGAACTTGAAAGTTATTTTGGATATTTCTCACAAGAACAATTACAAATAGCTTATCGAAATATACTAAAAATAAAAGATATGTGTGAAGATTATAGTCTTCTAAAGCCTTTATATATTCCACAATTACCTTGGAAAGAATCTAAAATTAGGTATGTTCAGAATTGTTGGATAGAAAGAATTCCTTATTTGAAGACTTTCGTGGAATCTGATTATATTGGAGACCAAGTTTTGGCGTGTATGATTGTTGAAGCTTTAGAAGATGGGCCTCAAGAACTATGGAATCAAAAAACATGGGATGAAGTCAATGCTTGTCTTGAAATGACTTGGATTTCTTCTAATGTAAATAAGGCACATTGGTCGGCTTATTACCTAAATCTTCAAAGAATTATTGAGGAATGTTGGAAAGCTGGTACATTAGTCGGGCCAGGAAGAGGTTCTGGAGTAGGCTTTATCCTACTTTATCTTTTGAATATAACTCAAATCAATCCTCTACAAGAAACTACTAAGACTTTTAGATGGAGATTCCTAAATCCAGACCGAGTTTCAGTTCTTGACGTGGATGTGGACATTGAGGGTGGCCGGCGCGCAGAGGTCCTAAATCATTTACGAAAAGTCTATGGAGATAATCGAGTCTCAAATGTTGCGACTTTTCGCCAAGAAAAGTCTAAATCAGCAATCCTTACAGCCTGTCGTGGTTTAGGGATAGATGTTGATATTGCCTCATACTTAGCCTCGTTGATACCCTCTGACCGAGGATTATTACGAACTTTATCTCAATGTATGTATGGTGATACCGAAAATGATTGGAAACCAATCAAACAATTCGTATATGAAATGACCGAAAACTATCCCGAAGTTTGGGAAGTTGCCCAAAAAATTGAGGGATTGATTTGTGGGTACGGAATCCATGCCGGCGGAGTAATCTTTGTAGATGAGCCTTTTACCGATTCAACCGGACTAATGCGCGCGCCAGATGGCACAATTATTACAGCCTTTGACCTTCATGCGTGTGAGGATGTGTCGCTTATCAAGTATGACTTGTTATCAGTAGAAGCATTAGATAAAATTCATAATTGCTTAGATTTATTAGTTGATTATGGATATGTCAAAAAAAGAGACACTCTAAAAGAAACCTATGAAAGCGTCATTGGTATTTACAATTTGGAGCGGACGGCGCCGGATATGTGGAAAATGGTATGGGACCACAAAATCACTAGTTTATTTCAAATGGAAAAGCAAAGTGGAATTAGTGGCATTGCACTGACTCATCCTCAATCAGTAGATGATTTGGCTGTTTTGAACTCTGTAATTCGTTTGATGGCTCAAGAAAAAGGAGCTGAGCAACCTCTAAATAAATTTGCTCGTTTCAAAAATGATATTTCTTTGTGGTATAAAGAAATGGAGAGTTATGGTCTTACGAAAGAAGAAATGAAAATTCTTGAACCAGTAGTAAAAATTTCTTATGGTATCTGCGAATCCCAAGAAAAGTCAAATATAGGCTTATAACACCTTTTCCGCTTATCGGCGGGGTCACATAAGTGGCTAACGAGAAACCCTCAGCGAGTAATGTCGGTGGGAACCTCGTGGGAAATTATTATTTTCAAGTGGGTTAAATAATTAAGGTAAAAGGAGGTGGGAAAAATGAAAAAGTTTATTTACAAGTACGAGAATAAAGTGACCCATAAGGTCTACATTGGCCAGACGAATGATGTTCGGCGCAGGTTTAGCGAGCATTTGTATGGACATTCTTATCAAACCAGTCTCATTGAACGAGCCATTAAGAAATACGGTATCGAGAATTTTGAATTTGAGGTTTTGGAAGAAACCGATATCCCGAACGAAAGAGAGAGATACTGGATTGACTACTATCATTCCTACAAACCTTATGGATACAACATCTGCGAAGGCGGGGGCTACTTGCCTAATCAGCAAAAAGAAAATCATTCTCAAGCGAAAATCTCAGAAGAGACTGCGAGAATGATACAAGAAGATTTGGCGAATCTCGCTTTGCCGAAACCGGCAATAGTAAAGAAATATAAAGTAACCTACGCAATTGTAAATAACATTAATAATGGCCATACTTGGAACTATTATGGGTTAACCTACCCGATTCGGCCCAGTGAGGCTGAAATCAATTGTCAGAGGGCAGATAAAGTTATTCAACTACTTCAAAACACTGTCTTGTCTTTTAAAGAAATTGGTAGAAGGGTTGGTTGGGGTGAAAGTCAGGTTTCTATGATAAATGTTGGAAAGAACCATCCCCAAGAAGGAATCCAGTACCCTATTAGAAAAGACCCAAAAGACTACTCTGATAAGATAGAAACTTGTATCCAATTATTAAAACAGGGTAAGTCCAATGGTTTCATAGCTAACCAACTGGGGACTTCTATTGCATGGGTAAGTAGGGTCAATACTGGTAAAACCCACAAGCAAAAAAATCTTGTTTATCCCATACGAAAATAATATAATCCTGTAACGACTATCTCCATTCCGGAGAGTAAGATTGCTATTGATACGCAATTTGAAATGGGTGTTTTACCTCGAGTGAGGTAATAAAAAATAGTCTACTCTAATGAGAAATCATTAGGTTAAGTGTTATGGAATTAGTTCAGTTGCCTGAATGCGGAGGTTTCAATCTTACCTGGGCAGATAAACTAAGAAAATCTATCGCAAAGAAAAACCCTAAAGCTTTCCTTGAACTACAAGATGAATATTTTAGGGTCATAAAAGAAAAAGGGCTGGATGAAAAATTTTGTAAGTATGTTTGGAATGTATTAGTTTGTACGAGTAAAGGTTATGGCTTCAATGCATCGCATACCTTAGCTTACTCACTAATCGCTCTCCAAGAAATGAATCTGGCTTATCGCTTTCCAATTATTTTCTGGAATTGCGCTTGTCTCATTAGTGATGCCGGTGGCAATGAAGCAAACGACGAGGAAGAAGAAATTATAGATAATTTCATAGGTGAGCCTTATGTGAATGAAATGGAAGAATTTACTGATGAAGATAATGAAGCAGATGTTGAAGACGAGTATAATGAGGATGAAGATTGTGACGGCTACCCAGTTGAAATTAAAGTAATGAAAACTGGAAAGAAAAAGAAGAAAACAAAAAGTAGTAACTATGGAAAAATTAGCTCTGCTATCGGAAAAATGAAGATGGAGGGTATTAAAGTTTCTCCTCCTGACATCAATAAATCAACTTATACTTTTTCTCCAGATGTAGAAAATTCTCTTATCCGCTTTGGTATGAGTGGCGTTGTAAAGGTCGGAGAAGATGTTGTAAAGACAATAATTGAAAATCGCCCGTATTCTTCTATCGAAGATTTTCTTTCAAAAGTTAAGGTTACAAAGCCTCAAATGATAAATCTCATAAAAGCTGGAGCATTTGATAGTTTTGGCGAAAAAGAAGTTATAATGCGACAGTATGTTGATTTAATTAGCGATACAAAAAAGCGGATAACTCTCCAAAATATGAAGATGTTGATTGATTTTGGTTTGATTCCTGACGAGTATGACCTTCAAAGACGAGTCTTCAATTTCAATAAATATCTAAAAAAGATGAAGATAGGAACTCAATATTATGGATTAGATAACATCGCAATGAACTTTTATGAAAAGAATTTTGATGTTGATTTTCTAGAACCTTATGATACTGAAAGCGGGTTTGCGATTCTTCAAACCAAGTGGGATAAAATTTATAAGGCTCAGATGAATATTATTCGTCCTTTTATAAAAGATAATAATCAATTATTACTAAATGAAGTAAATAATAGGCTAATGTCTGATGTTTGGAATAAATACTGTCTTGGTTCTATCAGTAAATGGGAAATGGATAGTGTTTCTTGTTATTTCCATCAGCATGAACTTCAAGATGTCAATTATCGGCTATGCGGTTTCTCTAATTTCTTTGAGCTAAATGAACAACCAGAAATTGATAGAATAATTGAAATAAAAGGAAAGAAAATCCCACTTTTCAAGATTCATCGCATTTGTGGCACCGTCCTTGATAGAGATAAAGGTAAAAAAATGGTAACTGTTTTGACTAGAGAGGGCGTTGTAAATGTAAGAGTTTTTGGTGAAGTCTTTTCTTATTATGACAAGCAAATTAGCGAACGGGGCGCCGATGGCAAAAAACACGTTATTGAGAAAAGTACCTTCAGTAGAGGAAACAAAATCATTATCACAGGTATCAGAAGAGAGAACGAATTCGTCATGAAAAAGTACAAAAATACTCCTTATCATGGCATTGAACTAATCACAAAAATAAATGAAGATGGCACAGTAGAGAGTCAAGGGAGGATTGAACAATAATGGGAATAATTGGGGTACATGATTATGATTTCTTTACTTACCAAAATGTCCTCCCTAATCTTGAATGCGCGAAGCTTTGTGCTTATCATAAGAAAAAAAGAGAAATTTCTGTTCTGGCACCAGAGTTGGCGCCAGAACGCTTCTCTACTCTTTATGTAAGAAAAGATTATGATGATGGAATTTATCCACGAGAATTATTTGATGACAAAATAATCCTTGGAGGGCGCGCAATACAACCAGGTTTATATAGACCTCTTCCTCTTGAAATTGAGCAGACTATTCCCGATTTTTCTATATATGAACGCCATTCTTCAAATTTTTGTCGTATAAAAGATGATGAGCGCCTATTCAAGAGGATTCTACGGAGCGCGCATATTCGTCTTTCAATTGATGGGAAAAATATAGACCCCTGGCTAAAAAAAGAGGACTATATGTTTCAAAATACAAGATGTCTTATTCTTCATGATTACGATGTCGGTGCTATTGATGGTGCTTATGATTTCATAAAAGAGTGGTTGTATTCTCGAAATAATCTAAATAGTAATACTGTAAAACCATATTCACTTGGAACTAAATTTCCTATACAAGTATCTTCAGAGAAAGAACTACTAAAATGGTTACGACTACCTATTATGGAAGATGTTTTTGGAATACAATATAACAATTTTATGGATGACGCCCTATGTGACAAAATGAGATATTTATGGGATTTAGGAACAAGCCAAATGTCTTATAAAGTTGATGAGGGATGCAAGGATGAGAATGACTTTTTAATGAACCGTTTACCCTTAATTATTCCTCAAGTTCTATTTTTCCATAGACATTGGATAAAAATTTCACTTATATATAATGACACACTAATCACAACTCCTGAATTACAAAATCTTTTTGAAGTCTTGAATTGGTTTATAAGGTCAAAATACTATAATTATAAAGCAGATAGAATTGTTGATTATTGCAAATGGATAGCTAAACATCAAGACCCTTGGAAATGTTGGCGAGCAAAATATCAACGAAAGTGGCCTTCTACACAAGAAGCCAGAGATGCTTTTCAATATGTTAGATTCAATAACTATGAAGCCTTTAAAATGTTTTATGAATGGAGAAAAGTAATTTTTGATGGGAGGAAAATTGTAAATGACTCAAATTGAAATTCGAAGAGCTATTGATTTGAATAATCAACTTATCAATACGCTTCTCACGCCTAATCAGTTCACTCTAAATAATGAGGTCGAGCGCCTTCTACGAGAGAACAAAAACTATCAATCTCAATGCCAACATCATTTTGTTGATGGATATTGTGAGTTTTGTGATATGGAGGAGAGCGAATGACAGTAGAACAGTGGCTAGGAAAAGACAATTTACTTGGTATTGATATTTGGATGAGAAAATATCGTAAGAATGAAGAATCATTTGACGAATGGCTAGATAGAGTTAGTGGAAATAATGAAGCAATAAAAGCACTAATTATTGAAAAAAAGTTCATTCCTGGCGGACGAATTCTTAGCAATCGGGGAATCACCGATACGCGAGTAACTTATAGTAACTGTTATGTTATTACTCCTCCAGAAGATAATATTGAATCTATTTTTGAAAGTCGCAAGAAACTAGCACGAACTTATTCTTACGGTGGTGGCTGTGGAATTGACCTTTCTAAATTAGCCCCCGCAGGTGCAAAGGTACATAATCAAGCAGAACAAACTACCGGCGCAGTAAGTTTCATGCAAGGATATAGTCAAACGACTGAAGAGATTGGACAGAACGGAAGACGTAAAATCGCTTAATAAATTATGAGTTTTCGAAAATATATAGAGTAGGAGGCTTCTTAAATGAATAAAGAATTATTAGAAAAATATTTAGAAGATGGATTAACTCATCGTGAAATTGCTCAACTTACTGGGAAAAGTAAGTCAACAGTTGGTTATTGGATTAGTAAATATGAATTAAATGATAAGTCTAAATATGCTAAGCCCAAATACAAAGACCCAAAGATGTTCAATAAAATTGATACTCCAGAAAAAGCTTACATTATTGGATATGCGTTAGCAGATGGATATATCAATAATAGTTATATTGAATTTGGTTGTTGTTTAGATGATAAAGAAATATTACAATTTATCGCTAATTATATTGGAGCTAATTATAGAGAAGACTTAACATATAAACCAGAAGCAAGACGATTCCCACGAGCAAGAATCATTATTGGCAATTCAGATTTGGTTATTGATTTTAATAAGCATTGTTCCTCAAAAGAAAATAAACATTGTCCGATTATCTCTAAAAATTTAGAAAGATATTTGGTGCAAGGGTTCTTTGACGGAGATGGATGCTTGACCTGGGGGCTACGAAAAGATAGAAATAGAATTTGGCAAAAAATTTCTTTTACTTCGTCATTAAAAGTTCTAACAGGTATTCAACAAATTTTACTAAAACAATGTGCCATTTCAACAATTATTCGGCCAAAAGCAAACGAAAATTGTTTTGTCTTAGAGTTTGCCAATAAAAAAGACGTACTAAAATTTCTAAATTTTATTTATCCTGATGATAATTTTATTATTCTAAAAAGAAAATATAGTAAAGCGAATGCCCTGCGTCTTGAATTGGGTGAATTCGGGGAACGCCCAACAACCCCGAGCGAAGCCATCAATTTCAACTAAGAAGTTGATGGAACGTGTAGAGACTAGCGGTTGAGGAAACAATAAGACCGCAATAGCGCCCGAGTTTTATTTTTAAAATAAAATAAGATATAGTCCGTATTGGGGGCATTGATGATTAGTTTGGACTGTCATCATCCCGACCTTTTGGACTTTATTGATGCAAAGACTTCTCCGGATGCTGTTACTAAAGCAAATATTTCTGTTCGAGTAGCTGATGATTTTATGGAAGCCGTAATTAATGATAAGGAATGGGTTATGTCTTTTACTCGTCCAGAAACCGGAGAGACCATTACAAAAAGTGCTAGAGCTAGAGAGATTTTTGAGAAGTTATGTAAAAATAACTGGGATTGGGGAGAACCTGGAATTCTTTTTTGGGATACTATTTCCAATTATAATCTACTTGAGTTTGACGATACTTTTGAATATGCAGGAGTCAACCCCTGCGCGGAGGAGCCTCTCCCTGCTGGAGGGTCTTGTCTTTTGTCAAGTATAAATCTATCTGCTTTTGTAAAAGATAAAGAGTTTGATTTTGATGATTTTGGTGAAACAGTAGCTAATGGTGTCATCTATCTAAATGAAGTGTTGGAAGAAGGACTCTCTCTGCATCCCTTAGAGGAACAAAGGCAATCAGTAGCAGATTGGCGTCAAATAGGTCTTGGAATTATGGGTCTGGCCGATATGCTTATAAAAATGGAGCTTCCTTACGATTCAGAACAAGCCCGACAGTTATGTGAAGAAATTGGCTTGGTAATGGCCGACCAGGCTTTATATACTTCAGCTTTTCTTGCCGGACACGCCGGCTCTTATAACAATTATAAATCTTGTGTTCAAAAAAGCGAGTTCCTAAAAAATAATACTTGCGAAAGTACAAGAGAAGCGATAGAGGCTTATGGTCTTCGTAATAGTCAATTGCTGACAATCGCACCGACTGGCACTATTTCTACGATGTTAGGGATTAGTGGAGGAATTGAACCAATTTTTGCCAACTCCTATACTCGAAAGACTGAATCTCTTCATGGTCATGATGAGTATTATAAGGTATATACTCCAATTGTAAAAGAATATATGGATGAACATGGGATAAAAGATGAAACTGAACTTCCTAATTGGTTCTGTACTTCATCAACAATTTCTCCTCTAAATAGAGTCCTAATGCAAGGAGTATGGCAGAAACATATTGATGCCTCTATTAGTAGTACAGTAAACCTTCCAGAAGAAGCAACTATTGAGGATGTTGAAGAGATTTATCTAAACGCCTGGAAAGAAGGACTAAAAGGTATTACTGTTTTTAGAAATGGCTGTAAGCGACTTGGGATTCTAACAACTAACAACTCTCAAGAAAAAGAAGAGGAAAGAGGTTTATCTCGTGGAGAAATCATTAGCTGTTCTGATAATCTAATTGGGATGAAACGACGTCTAACTACTGGTTGTGGCTCTCTCCATTGCACTGCCTGGTTTGATCCGCATACTGGTGACTTGATGGAGATTTATCTAAATAAAGGAAGTACCGGAGGATGCGCCAACTTTATGGTTGGTCTTTCTCGAATGATTTCTCTAGCTTGTCGTGGCGGTGTAAAAATTGAAGATATTGCCGACCAGCTTCAAAGCACTGGTGCCTGTCCAAGTTATGCCTCTCGGACTGCCACAAAGCATGATACCTCAAAAGGCGCCTGTTGCCCTATGGCAGTAGGTAATGCTCTTATGGAAATGTGGAAGGAGATGAAAGAAAGAATTGAAAAAGGAAATTCAATTATTGCCTTGGCAAATTCCGATTCTCAAATACCAAGCTCTGAGAGCAGAACCTCATTCAATCCAGAGATTGATAATGGCGCTAAATGTCCAGAGTGCGGTTCTGACCTTATACAAGAGGGCGGATGCGTCATATGTAAATCTTGTGGTTGGAGCAAATGTGGATAAGGAGAATTAGTTATGGAAATGACAGTTTCAAAAGAACGATTCAAAAAAGTATCAGAAGTTATTGAAAATTTTGATGGTGAAGAAATTAGTTTTAGTTTTTTGATTGGTTCTCTTTTCCCCGATGCTTGGAAGAACATTCAACAAGCCCTAAAAGATGAACATATGAAAGGCTACCTAGAAGCAAAGGAGGAAGAAAATTGAGTTCTTTGGACCATATTGTTTATAATTATGTTGCCAACCACTCCCCAATAATAGCCAGTCTTATCAAGAAAGAAGCAGAGCGCCAACAAGAAAATATCGAACTCATCGCTAGTGAAAATTATCCTAGTGATGCAGTTCGAGCCACTATGGCCTCTTGTCTTACTGCCAAATATGCCGAAGGATATCCTGAATGCCCACGGTATTCTGGTCGTCAAGGACGCTATTATGGGGGATGCCAAGTAGTAGACCAATTAGAAGAATATTGTTGTGATAAGTGGAGAGAAGTTTTCAATACTGACTATCATGTAAATGTTCAGCCTCATAGTGGAACACAAGCTAATATTTCAGCATATATGGCAGTCCTAAAACCAGGAGATACAATTCTTTCCATGTCCTTGGCGAATGGAGGCCACCTCTCACATTGCTCTCCTGTCAATATTAGTGGTAAAATTTTCAACCATGTTGAGTATGGAGTAGATAAGAATGGATTTATTGATTATGAGGATTTTGAACAAAAAATCCGTTTTTATCATCCCCAGCTGGTCTTAGCTGGCGCGAGTGCTTATAGTCGCATTATTGATTTCAAAAGAATGAAGGAAATTATTGATGCGATTCAACTTGAAGGGATGATTGAAAGAAACGATAATTATCGACCATATTTTATGGTTGACATGGCACATATTGCAGGATTGATAGCCGGCGGATGTCATCCTTCTCCTTTTGGTTTGGCTGATATTATTACTACTACTGTTCATAAGACTCTGCGCGGACCTCGTGGAGGACTAATCTTTTGTAAACCAGAACTGGCAAAAAAGGTAGATGGTGCTGTCTTCCCTGGAAACCAAGGAGGACCTTTGATGCACGTCATTGCAGGAAAAGCAGTCTGCGCTGAAGAGGCCTTAACTCCTGAATTTAGAGATTATGCTAATCAAGTAGTTTGGAATTCTAAAGCAATGTGCAACGAATTTCATAGCCTTGGGTATAAAATTGTAAGTGGAGGAACAGATAATCACCTGTTCCTAATTGACCTCACTTATAACTATCCCAATCTTACAGGGCGCGAAGTTCAAGAAGAACTCGATAAGCACAACATTACTCTAAATAAAAACTGTATTCCTAATGAAAATAGAAGTCCAATGGAGACTTCTGGTTTGCGAATTGGAACGCCAGCTATGACTACAAAAGGATGGACACCAATTGAGTTTAGAGAGTGCGCTCGCCGAATAGACCAAATTATAAAAGAGTTGGATAAAAGGAAAAATTTGAAAAAAGAATAATTTTATGATATACTTATTATAGTAAAAAGAAAGGATGAGTTGATAGAATGACCCATAGAGAAAAAAGTTTTTTCAATATCGCTAAACAAATGTGCCGGCTTTCTAATTTTGATAGAGCAAGAGTTGGCGCGGTAGTTGTTAGTGGAAAAAGAATTTTATCTGCTTCTTGCAATTCTACAAAAACTCGTCCTCTTCAATTTTACTATAATAAGTATCGTAATTTTGAAGATTATAAAAATTCCAATTCTTGTGAACACGCGGAAATTTCTGCCCTATCTCCTCTGATTGGAAAAGAAATAGAATGGGGTAAAGTCTCCATTTTTACTTTTAGAGAACTAAAAACAGGAGAAAGAGCTTGTAGCAAACCTTGTCCTGCTTGTAGTAAGCTTATAAAAAATTTGGGAATCAAGAATGTTTATTATATAGATGAAGATGGAGATTTTGTAAAGGAGAGATATATTTGAAGATTGAAAACACAGAAATCTATGGCCTTGAACGAGCAATCAAGACTGCTAAATATCCAAAAGCTGTCAATATTGAAAAGTTGAATAGTGAACTTACTCCTGGTATCAAGGCATGTCTTACTTGTCCAACTGGACAAGGGCATGATAATGCTCTAAAAGGAATTATTGTTCAATTTGATTTGACAATTAGCCAAAATGCCTGGATGCAAATTGAGCGTTATCATTTTTGTGATTTTATCAGTTCTTGTTCAAAAATGCACAAAATTACTAAATTTTCTCTAAATAAACAATGCAATGTTTATGTTGATAGGAGAATTATTGATATTTGTCAAGAAAAGATTGATGAGTATAATAGACTATCTTCTTTAGAGGAAAAAACAGAAGAAACCCATAAACTTATGAATGAAAAGTATCTTGAAATTCTTTATAATATTCCAATGGGTTTTGAACTAACGGCAGGAATGACAACAAACTACCAACAACTAAAAACAATCTACCAACAACGGCGCCACCATCGCTTACCCGATTGGCAAATGATTTGCGATTGGATTGAGACGCTACCAAGATTTATGGAATTGACACAAAAGGAGAATTGATATGACAAAAATTAGAGTATTTCCTCATAATGAAAAGGGTAAGATAGAATTTACGAAAGAAGAGCTTCAAAAACTACTGAATGAAGTTTATAATGAAGGTAAAATAGATAGTTATACTATTTCTTATGGTTCCAATATTACAACCACACCTTACTCTTATTCTACAATTACTGCAAACAATTCATCAACATCAATTGATAAAAATAATCTTACTTCTCTAACTACTGATGTAAAAGACTAAGGAGAATATATGAGAACTTATAAAGAAACAATAGAAATTATTTGTTTTACTGAAGAGGAAGCCAAGCAAGTAATTGAAAACTATCGAAAGGATGCTCGTGAGAAAGGATTTACTATTTGTTCGGCAGGATATATCTATAAGACGAAAAAGGCCAAAGGCGAGGTTATCGGTGAGCTATTCCTAACGAAAATTTCACTAATTTATGGAGAGCTATGGGAGGAATTAGATGGCTGAGATATTTGATTTTTCTACTCAAGAGAAAGTTACTAAAGAGGATGTTCATCAACTGTCCTCTCTAATGGGAGAACTTTCTGGCAAAGAAGATACACTTGAAGCAATTGGTGGATTATTAGACCTCCCCGAAGATAAATTCACTTTGCTAGCTCCTGGAGTTTTGGATAGCTACTTACGAAGTTTGAATAATGCAAATACTCGTTTGTTCCTTGCCCAGGCTATAAATGCTAATGGAGCCACTGTTGAAGATATGATTCAAAATTTTGCTCAATTAGGTCAAAAGATTGATACATTAAAAGGTTTCTCTGCTCAAAAGAAAGACTTTCTGAAACAACTATCTAATGGGCTAGCTAATTGTATTAGTGAAACTCAAGGAGTTGCTAAAAAGTATATCCAAATTCCTTATGAAAAATGCCGAGAAGGGGCTCGGATGCCTGAATATGCGCATATAGATGATAGTGGAATGGACTTGTATGCACTAGAAGATTATACTATCCATCCAGGAGAGACAAAATTAATTCCTACTGGTTTGAAGTTTGCTATTCCTAATGGTTATGAATTACAGATTCGTCCTAAGAGTGGTCGTTGCCTAAAGACAAAATTAAGAGTCGCGAATACTCCCGCAACTATTGATGCTGGGTTCCGTGGAGAAGTCTGTGTAATTGTTGAGAATGTGGAAGCACCTATTCAAGATATTACTTATGAATTTGATAATAACGGTCATCCTATTATTACTTCTATCTTACATGGCTCGGACCATTATATTCATAAAGGTGAGAAGTTTGCCCAGCTAGTCCTCGCTGAAGTTCCTAAAGCTAGTTTTTATTTGGTAGATAAAGTTATGGAAGATACAGAAAGGGCTGATGGAGGCTTCGGTTCTACCGGACTAAAATAATAGGAAGTGGGTGAAATTGGCAAAAATTCAAATAGAAGATATAAAAGCAGAATTGTCTAAAGATGGGTGGAATTTAATTTCTACTGAGTATCATAATTTAGACGAAATTCTCGAATATACCTGTAATGAAGGACACCATGTTTTCGCTCCTTGGAAAAAAATTCGTACTCGGCGCGACTGCCCTTTATGTAAAGAAAATCCATTGACTTCTTCTGCATTGAGGGCTATTCCCAAAAAGAAAGATACCTTTAGAGTATTGGGGCTAGACCAAGCAACAAAAGTTTCGGGCTTTTCAATCTATGATGATAAAAAGCTCATCAAATATGGCATTTTTAATGCTTCCACTGATTTGGAAGAAATCGCTAGAGACCATCTCATAAAAGAATGGTTAATTTCAATTATAAAGACTTTTAATATAGATTTTGTTGGAATTGAAGGCATTCAGTATCAAGAGAAGATGGGTGTGACTACTTTTGAGACTCTAGCTCGTCTTCAAGGGATTCTGATGGAGACTTGTTTTGATTTAGGAGTTCCTTTCAAAATTGCGCCAACAAATACATGGCGCGCGCACTGTGGAGTAAAGGGGCGTTCGAGATCTGATAAAAAGCGCTCAATGCGTCAATTAGCAAAGGATTGGTTTGATGTAAGTCTTACCGAAGATGAAGCGGATGCTGTAGGAATTGGGAAATATATAAGTGAGACGTGTTACAAAAAAGTTGAAATTGTAAATTGGGAATAAAAAAGAGGAGAGCAATGAGGCTCTCCTCTCTTATAATTAGGAATATTTCTTTATTTTTCGTTCAATATCGTCATACCAATGCTGGAACATTTCATGTGTTTCATGCCACATACACTCTGAAACAGTTTCTTTATCTACATTCTTTTCTTTAGAAGCTTCATTTTCAAATAGTTTATGGAAATTCATGAAATGCTCTAGTCGGTATTGAGCATATTTTGCGATTTCATCTGCTAAAGCTTTATCTTCTTCATGTTTACTGATTTCACAAGCATAGTCAATCATCATTTCTGCATCTTTTAGGTCGTCGTTCATTCCCTTATATAGTGCTTTGAATTTTACCATAATTGTGCCTCCTTATGCTATTTTAGTTATTACAACATTTACATTAGTAAAAGTCGCGGCTAAACCAGCATTGTTGAAGGTTAGGTTAGTGGTATTATTTACGGCACAGCAAGAAGGTTTTACTTGGATGAGTTTAGAGAATGCTAAGCTACGTACATCAGTTGCTGAAGCAGAAGAAACGCTAGCGGTTGCTCCAGGAACCAAAGTTCCATTATTCAACATAGAGACAATTATCGTACCCGCAGTCGCTCCAGTAATAGCACCTGTTCCATTGAATGTTATAAAATAGAAACCAGGCTTATTTAGTGAGAAAGTAGTACTACCGGCGCTGTGAGTTGCGGTACATCCAGTTTGGATACTATTTATAGCAAAGGAGATATTGCCTCCAGCCACAACCTCTTGAGAAGTATTTGAATAGCTATCAATCATTTTTATTTACCTCCGATACGGATATGTACTCACGGTAAAAGAAAATTAGATACCGCATCCGCAATTATAGCTTGAACCACAAGTTCCGTTGACGGACTGATAAGGGGAACAAGTAATATATGCGGGCTGAGGGAATGGACGTAGAGTTCCGATTAGAGTAGCGTTCTGAGCTTGCTGAGATAGCTGAAACTGAACAGTTTGTAAGTCACGGTCACGCTCGGCTAGCTTATCGCGTAGTTCCTGCATAGTGTTGGAATTGATTAGAGCGCGAGTAGCTTCACCTTCAGCATGGATGGCGGTTGTGATTTCGCAGGTATTACGATAACCTTCGGCAGAAAGGTCCTTAATGCCATCCTTGATTTCACAGCAACAATTTTGCTGAGCAAAACGATTCTCAGCTAGCGCGCTCTGGATGCCGTAGAAACCATCTTTCAATCCATTATTGACAGCATAAAAACCATCACAGAGTCCATTTGTAATTCCACGGAGCTGGCTATTGATGTCTTGGTTATTAAATCCTTCAAACATATCTGAGCGAGTTAGCGCGCCCTGTAAGGCGTTGCTATCATCCCTACGACCAAAAAGACCTCCGTTTCCGCCAAGTAGGGCCAACCAAACAAGATAGATAAAGGGGTTGTTCTATGCATTACCCATTCCGTCTTGGTCGCGAGTTAGAGCTAGGATATCACCTGCTGATAATCCTTCATTCATCATTTTTATTCCTCCATTTATTTATTATAACTTATGCCCCGGACGCAAAAGTTATTTTAAACTTAGTATAAAGTTGAGACCTTGTTCGATTTGGTCTTCGGGTATTCCTTGCAAACGAGCCCGTTGAACTAATTGGACAAGGTTTTCTTTTGTCAAATTTGGTATCATTTGTTTCATCTTTTCTGGGTCAATTGGAGGAGTTATTTGAGTTGGATTTTGGGGTTGGTTGTGACCCATATTCATCAAAGCTGATAACATATTAGAGTTCATTCTTCAGTTTACCTCCTCCGCTTAGTAGTTTTTTGATTTCTTCGATTTGGCCTTCAAGTCTTTCCAGTCTTGAAGAAACTTCATCATTTTGTAAGTTTTGTTTTGTCTCACATGGAGTAATTGTATATACCATTAGGGACGGCGCGCCATTGACCATAGCTTTTATATACATAAGATTTTCACTTGGACAGATGCCAACTGAAATACCTCCGCTAACTGGTATATTAGCAATTTCCATTGAATTATTTAGAGTATAAACATTTCCTTGAGGTTGTGGGAACATTTGGGTTCCTTGGTATGAATTTGTAGCGTATGGATTATATCCTGCCATTTTTATCCCTCCTTTTTCTCCTCTATTTATAAGTGATGAGAAAATTCTTACTCAAAATAAAAGAACCCACTTCTGAAAAGTTCTAATAACTAATCAAAAGTGGGTTTAAGTTTTTATTCAATTTTCACAAATAAATGGTAGCAATACTGAAATTTCGTCAAGAGAAATCTTTACGGCTTCTAAACTATCTAAAGAAATGGAATAATCAGGGATTTCTATTTCTAAATTTTGAAGGTCAAGAATTTCTTGTTGACATTCATTTACTTTATCTTTTTGAATAGAAACATTTTCGTTCTCTAAAAAGATAAGGTTTCCATTTTCATCCTTTTCGCCGTATTGGGTTATAATTTCTTTGAGTTTCTGTTGATAGAATTCTAACTCCTCGCGCGCCCGTGCGAAGATTTTTGAGAGATTGTAGGCGGTACGAATCGGAAGTTTTTGGGTTAAAAGCTCTTTTTCAATATTTAGGGTGGAAATTAGTTGGTAAATTGTAATTTTCATAAATCTGCCTCCTTTTAATTTTATTATATAATAAAATTAGAAAGAAATCAAGTTTCTGATTATTTAATTTCACCACAATCAATATTAAAAATGAAACCAATAAGTCGTCCAGTTGCCAAATCTACATAGAGTTTTTCTGTGGAGTCTCCTTTTTTATTAAAAGTAATCAAATTTCGGTTTGAAGTAGGACTTATGGTCAAAATGTCACTTTCTCCCAGGGAGGCTGTATTTATTCCAAGACTATTTTTTCGATATGCTATTGTTGGTGCAATTCCATAAATTGTGTAGGTATTAGAAATTCCGATTTTAGATTTATTATAAGGATCAATATTTGACCCCGTATAAACAACTGTGGTTTTTAGATTTAAGTGTCCATTTTTAAAACTAGTTATTTTTAATTTATCTAAATTAAAAATTGCAGTGCCTTTTCCTTGACCATCTATTGAAGAGTTTGCGGTGTAAGAGGTTCCATCAATTTCTAAAGTTAAGGTTAAAGTTGTTGTAACTGTTCCATAACTACTCTCATTAGAAGTTATTGTCCCAATGTCAGATATATTATAGTCTACAGTGATTATCCCTTTTTCTGACTCTTCAGAATAAACAGCTTTATCAAAAGAGATAATGGGGGCTGTGTGTCTTAATCTCTTATATGAATTTCCTGTATTGTAGTCGTAAGTTTTTATAACAGAATTTCCGTCTAGAACTTTTGCTGAAAACCAACAATCCTTTGAATCTTTTATTTCAGGAATTATTTTGTTTATTGATAAAATAATGTCTCGAGGTTTATTGAATCCAGGAGGATTCTCAGCAACAATATCCTCCGTTTTTTTACTATCATAAACAATAATAGGCTCATCTTTCTTTTTAAGCAAAAGTTGAAAAGTAATAGCATTTGGTGAATAAGTTTTTATATTACAAGTTGTTGATATTGTATATCCTTCAAAAAGATAATTTTGCGAATTAATATCTGTAAAAGTTATTACAGATTCTTCATTAAAATTTAAAGTCGCTATTGAAGCTTGACCAGAAAATTCCTGTCCAAAACAATTTTTAATAGTATTTTTTAGGATTGCTGTTATTTCTCCTTTTCGATTAGGAATGGTTATTTTTTTTGCCACCTCATTAAAAAAAGATGAAGACCCTTTCGTAATTTCAAATTTTTTTATTGCATAGTCACCATTTGTTTCAAAAACAAGTCCTGGAATAAGAAATTTCGTTAAATCAATTATTTTTCCATCTACTATTAGCTCAGATTTCCACCAATTATTTTTTGTACTATCAATATTATAATAAGTATAAAATGTTTCGCTATTATAAGGCTTTTGTATTTTTAAATCCTGCTGATAAGTTCTTGTAGCTCCGCTTGTAAAAGGTTTAACTAAAAAAGATGACCCCGGTGCAGGAGTTGGGTTAAATGTTGGAACTCTTGTATATGATATAGTGTCAGAAGAAGTTTGTGAAAATAATTGCTTAATAAAAGAAAGGTAATAAGTCTTCCCTGGAGTTAGATTTCCAGAGGCAGTAAAATCGCATATAATATATGCAGGATTTTCATTATTATCTTTTTTTACCGTATAGCTTCCTTGTAAATAATCAGTTCCTTGATTTAATTTTACAGATCCTTTTTCTAAAAAATAAGAGTCATAAGAAAATCTAACACGAATTTTTTGATAAAAATTCCCACTTGTGGTATTAGAAATATTTGAATTATCAAACTGATTATAGGTATCAATACATAGCGGAAGTGAAGGATTTTTATACTTATAAGTTTTATTTTCTGAATCCGTCCATTCCTCTTTATAATCAGATTCTCCTCGTTCTAGGTCATCATAAGGAGTTATTGAAAATTTTAAATCACTATTTAATGGTAACCCTAACTCTCGAATTTTAAAAACTTTTGTTGTAATTTCTGACGTTGAAAGAATTCCTTTATTTACTAATGTAATAGTAGTACTCCCTCCACTTACTACTAAATCGTAGTAGCCTTGTTTATTTCCTTTAATTTTAAAATGAATCTCTTCTAAACAAGTAGGAATTTTATTATCCTTTCCTGGTTCAAACTTAGAATTATTTTTAATTGTTGACGTCTTATCCCAATAAAGCCACCAACTATTTATGACTGGTTTTGTATTTGCAATAACTTCTACAGTTGTATGGTCGCTACTATATTCCTGCCCATCATAGGTCCAGAAATAATAAGTTCCTTCTTCGGCGCCTGGTAATTGTCCATTAACTATTGCCGTCCTAGGTCCAGTAGTTGCCGTAGCATATCGAACTTCGCCAGTATGGCTACCAAAATTTAATTTTCCTGGAGAAATAGTTTTTATTGTTGTAGAAGTTTGGGTTGATTTATAAACAAAAGAACTCTTTGAAACTGATGGCTTGTTGGGTCGAACATTAACCATCAATTTATAATCATAACTTGACGATATTAAACTAGTTATATTATACTTACTTTTCGCTACAATTCCAACTCTTAAATAATTCCCCCGACGTTTATCAGTTATTGTAATTTCAAGTGATGAATCGGTTGTAGAGTATCGACCACTATAAACTGTAGTGGTTGGTCTAGTATTGTCACTAGAAAAATAATAATATACATCATAACCAGTAATAGGATTATTGGTCCCTGATTTCTGTCCCTTCCAAGTAACAACAACCTTATCTCCTGGAACAAGATAATACTCTTTATTTTTATCCACAGAAGTTTTATTTAATTTAAAAGTAATCTCTGTAGGACCAGTACAGTTTGTATAAAGAGTTAAGCTTGGAAGTTCAAAACTTTTTTCCGAAGACCATGTGTTTCCACTTTCATAAATCCATCCATAGAATGATGAAATGGTAAAAGTTTTTGTTCCATTTGAATCATGTTTGATAGTTAATGTTCCACTACTAAAAGTATGCTCCTTATAATCTGTAATATTAGAAAAAGTTCCACCAGTATATACTGTTTCTCCATTAATTTTGATTGGTCCCATTTTAAGAGCATTAGTATAATATTGATGCCCAGGATTAACTCCACAACTCCAATTAATAGTAGTAGAATTGGTACTGGATGAACTTTTTTGTACATTCCACCTTACCCAAAAATAAGTACCATCTAAAGTACTTGTATTTACCGCTCCACTTGTTGCCATAATTCCTCCTTTTACCGCAGTATTAAGAAATAGAAAGGCTCCTATTTTTATTACCTATATAAGAAAAATAGGAGCCTTAAACCTTATTTTATATAGAGGTTATATCCGATCTCTTTTTCTACTTCTTTTCCATTTTCTATTATTTTTCCTTTTACTGCCCGATATTCCATAGTTCTACCAAAAAAGATATCTTTTTGAGCTTCAAAAGCTTCATAACTACTAATTTTTTCATTGGAAATTAGTAATTTAGATTCTCCATTTATTTTATTGAGAATATCAGTTTGAGAAAAATAAATACCACTATACAGCAAAGACCAATTATTAGTATCATCTTTTCCTAAAAATTCCAATTTTTTATCTGCTAAAGAAAACTTTTCTTTTTCTGATTCTAATTCTTCATAATAAGTAGTTATATTTTCTTGATTAGGAACTTCTACAATAACATAAGACCCATCTTCATTTTTTTTGTAGTAAGTTTTTCCTTCAACTAAGGTAGTATCTTTTGTTTGTATTTTTATTTTAGGAAATATTTGATATTCATTTCCAGAAAAAACTATATTATTTTCTGATATTGAAATAAAGTCTTTGTTTGGTGTAGAAAATTTATTTCCATTAATTTGAAATAATACTTTTTCTTCTCCATTTATATCTTTTTCTGTTTTAAAAATAATCCCTTGAGAAGTATTATAAATACTTAGCCCGCCACTTTGATTCTGGTCTTTATTCCAACCATGGATACTAGCAGTATAAATATCTGCACCATAAATTTGACTACCAGTAATTGTACTATCAGTAAATACCGAATCCGTAAAAGTACCAGCTTTTGCATATAAGTTACCTTTGTCAGTTACTTGAAAAGGAGCTTCTCGAATTGCCTCAGCTTTATCAGAACTTGAGCCAGCCCAAAAAACAATTTTTTGAGTATCGTTATCACTTTTTTGGACTCCACTTAGTGTATTAACACCAGCGTAAGTTGGTAAACCCTCAGAAGGTACCTGAGTGGTTAAGGTGCCATTTAAATATACATTATCTCCATAAAGGCCATACCCACTTTTTCCTATTGCTGTTAAATCTCCTAAAAATAGATTGGGTATCTTTGGATAACTAGCCTTTCCCTCTGAAGATATTATAGGAGCAGTAACAGTTAAGCCGCTTCTAAATAAATGACAGTCTGTTGCTATAGAATTTATGCTGTTAGGCTCAATAGAACTAATTCCAATTAAAACTGAATCATCAAGAATTGTACGGATTTGCTTCTCATAATATTGCCCTTCACCAAAAGGTTCTCCTTCAGTAAATGAAACTTCGATATAATCATTTCCATTTAGTTTATAATAAATTTTTCCTAAAAGAGGAGTACTATCAGTGGTAAGAGTGTAGTTAATATTAGTCTTTGAACTATAAAGCTTAGTGATTGAACAAGTTTCTGAAAATTCTAACTTATCATTTGAAAAATCAATATAAACTTCCTTTTCAGACACAGAATTAATAATACCTTCAGTACCTTCTACCAAAATGTGATCGCCAGAAGTCAAAGACATTTCAGCATTGTCCTCAATAATAAAAGTATAAGTGGAAGTTATCTCATAAGTATTAGACGGAACCGGGGCTCCAACTTTTATTGTAGTTATTTCATAGGCACCACTTTCAGTTTTTGTAAAATACTGCTTTCCCTCTAAAACTATAGTGTCATTGGATAAAACATAAACTCTCGATTTAAAATGAGCAGTAAAAGAAGGTTTAAAAATCATCAATCCACCAGCAGATTGAACTGAAGAGTTTTTGAAAACGACATTTTCAATTGTGCCACCTTGAGCAATAACATTATTAAAAATGGCTTTATCTTTATCAATTGACCAAAGAGAAGAATGAATTGTTGGATTTTTATCATCGCCAGAAATTTTTATATCTCCAAATTCGAGAAGTCCACTTGTCTTTAATTTTAATTCTCCTGCACTAAGAACCACTCCATCATGAAGGATCGGATTTTGGAGATAGGCGACTGTTTCATCTGCTCCTTTGAATGAAATTTGATCTTTTACTTCTGCCCCATTACCTAAGGAGATGTTTTCTGCCATTATATTACCATTAGTGCCATCTAAGATAATATTTGTTTCTCCATTATCTTTTTTTGAAACTGATTCTAGTTTTTCTTCGGATATTATAAACCCACCAATGTGTCCCGAAGTTGCTGTTAAATCACCAGAAAAGCTACCACTAGCTCCAACAAGTTTCCCTGAAAATTGAGTTATAGTTTTTTCTTCATAAGTATTTGCAGGTAGAGGATCTCCTACTTTTAAAGAGGTATCTTCTTCATAGGCACCATCCTCATTAACTTTAAAGTATTTCTTATTTTCCTCTACTATCGTATCACTAGTTAAAACATAAGTTTTTGTATTAGCTTGAAAAACTGGAACTCCGGTACTATCAAAAATAGAAAGTCGCCCATCATTTTTAATAGTTATACCTTCAGGAGATAGAATTGCGCCACTTCCTTCTAAATATTCATCTTCTATTGTAAAACCGCCTATATTTCCCGATAACGCATTGATTTCTCCAGTAAAAGTTCCGCTAGTAGCATTAATTTCTCCTGTAAAACTACCACTAGTGGCGTTTATCTGTCCATTAAAAACTCCATTATTAGCAAAAATACTTCCATTTTCATAAACAATAAAATTATTATTAGAATTGAAAATTTGATTTGGCGAGTTCTCTGTTTTTTGTCCAAGATTTCCTATACTAACTCCGCTCGTAGCTAATTCAAAATAATTCGAAAGCTCTTCAGTTATTGGATTCTGAACTTCAGAAAAGGTTCCATTTTCATTTTTAATGTAATAAATTTTACCCTCTATAATCTTAGAATCTGAAGTTCCTACATATTTTGCTCCAGCAATTTGTAGCTTATCCCTCAGCCAAAGCTGGCCATTATCATCAGTTTCCATAGTAGTTATACCGGTATTATCTTTTAGTCGAAGGCCATAAATATCGTGAGAGATTTCTCCATCCTCAGTTATTTCTTTCTTACTATCAATTCTACCAATTTTGATACGTTCAACCTTATCTTTAGTAACACAAATATCATTGGTAGTTGAAATTTCAATTTGTTGATTATCAGTACCTTTGCTTTTTAGAAAAAATCCCTTCCAGGTCATTCCAAAAAGAGCGTCGTGCCAAATTCTATCTTCACCAACTATTGTTTTACCATCAACAACGACTTCTTTTTGAGGATTATAAGGGTCATCTGCTATTCCTTTTATTCCATACACACCATATTGGTCAAAACGAACAAAGTTATTAGTAACGATCCCTTTGAGAACTTCTTGATTAGTCGCTTCGTCTATCTCTCGAGTAGCATCATAAGCGTTTATACCATATTTGTCCCATCTGAATGAGGCGTGCGCGCCATCATAGATTGCGATGTTGTTGGTATTGATAGAACCCGAAGTTAGATATTGAGTTGCTACGCCTTCACCACGAACAGCATTCTTCCAAGTAACTCCACCGTCAGTAGATATGAAAAGTCCACCAGAAGTAAGCTTAGTTCGTTTTGAGGGATCTCGCTTATCAGTCAAAGTTAGACCAGTAGAATCCTGGAAGATTTCTTCATTTTGAGATTTGAAGACTAGTTCGTTATTTATATTGATACTATTCTGAAGAGTCTCGGTATTGATAACTCCTTTTCCTTCAACAATGTTTGAAGCACGATTATACTCGCCAGTAGAATACTGGAGGGATTGAGTCGTAGCGGTTATACGCTGAAATAAATCTTCAAATTGAGTTTTATAATTCTGAATTGTAAATATGTCCTTTTCAGGACTATCAAGCCAAGAAGTAGATTCACTTATCAGAACTTTTTCATGATAAGGAGTCTTCCAAGCATCTTCTCCTTTTATATATCCAAAGAATTCTTTATCTTCAATAAAGGAAATATCTCCAACATTAAACTTTTTACCCTTATATTCATCGAGAGCATTTAAACGAATCACAGAAATATTATAAGAAATTTTTGGACGTGAGCTCGTATAAGCAACACTACGGGCATCTAAATAGTAGAGATTTGGATCAATATAATCTTGAGAAGTCCATGAACCTTCTTGAATAAAACGAGAAAATTTTTGATAAAAGGCTTTTTCAAGAATTTCTTTATTCTTAATAATTTCTTTTAATTTCTCATCATACTCTTTAATTACAGTAGTTAAATTCTCTACACTTTTTTCTATTAGTTTTAAACTAGCTTGATTATTTTCTCGTTGATGTTGAGTGTTAATTAGACTAGAATAGGTATTAACTGCCTCGGTATTATCAGAATGTTTATTTAGATAATTGAGAATTTCTTTTTCTCTATAATTAGCAAAACCCGTCAATTGACACAAGTTATTTTTTAAAGTAGTAATCTCAGTTGCACTATTTGTTACATACTGATCATAAATAACTTGAAGAGACTTTTGTTTTGTTAATTCAGTTTTTTTTGCAGTAAGTTTTGAAATAATTTCAATATAATCATTATTTAATTTTTTTAATTGAATATAAAAACCTGATTTACCATTTTCTGGCTGATATAAATATTTATTAAGTTCTCCAGAATTTAAAAGTCCTTGAGAAATATAATACCCAAAATCTAGAATATAGTTTTCTCCATTTTCGTTCAAATCAGCGTCAGCAATCCGACAAATACCATTTTCGGCGTACTCGGTCGTATTTGGCGCGACCACTACTTTTGTTGTGAGTTGGTTACTGTCGATAGAACGAGAAATCGTTTTTAAGTCAATTCCATAAACAAAACCATATCCAAGGTCTTTGCCAACTTCCTCTTTGAAGTAGACTGTTTTTTTGGGAATTCCATTTTCATAGATAATCTTTCCAGTATTTTCATTATGGAAAATTTTGAATCTTATCCAACATTGAAAAGTTTCAGCTATACTTTGAAGAATATTAAAACGATTTGAGTTCTTTGCTGTAATACTTCTAATTTTTTCATAAAGAACATGAGTAGTATTATCATCCTTTTCTTTATAAATTTCAATTAGGTCTGTTTTTTTAGTAGTACCACAATAAAGATATTTAATATCTTCTTCTTTTTTATAACTGTCATTCGGAATAAAATATTTATAATAAGGAATTCCTATTGACTGAGTATCAAAATCTCCTATGTGAATTATTGCTCCATTATATCCTTCTACTCGTTGATAAAATTGAACTTCTTGTATCCAACTATTACCTGGCAAACTAATAAAAAGACCAGGACGAGCAGTAGAAATTTTAGTCTGTATATTTCCTTCACTATCTTTATAATGGTACTTTCCAAAATAGCCAGCAGTAATTTCTTTTCTAGGACGAGCTTTTTTTATTTCTATTTCAATTTGAAGACATTTTTTCTTTTCATATAAGGTTTGATTACCAGGAAAAGTATTGTTCTTATCAAAAATTCTTGTCTCATACTTACCAGTAGATGAATTTCGAATGTAATAAGTTGTTTCTTTGTTTTGCGTTGTATCAGGGGTTATAAAATAATAGTCCTCGGTGGTTGTTGCCACTATCGAGCAATAGCTATCATCTCGAAGAGTGTTGTGAACTGGTATAGTATTTTGAGTAGATAAAGCATTAAAATAATCTTGAATATCTACAGAAATTCCGTCAGTTATTGGAATTCCATTTTTGGGTTCTCCACTGTATCCAATAACTCTAAGATAATAATGTTGTCCTGGCTGAAGACCATTTTCAAGATATCCTGCACTATCATATAACCCATTATTAAAAACTACTACTTTATTTTTCCCAGTTTTTAAATAAGTGGTAGAAGTATATGTCTGTTCTAATTTATTTTTATTATAGAATAAAGGATAGAGTTGCCAGTTTAAGTCTCCCTGCCATCCATTTGTATTAATAAATTCCTTAGAGTTAGAAATTAAATTCAAAACAACAGTGGGGTCTTTATACTCAACAGTTGAATAACCTAAGACTTTGTTGTTGCTCTGGTCTTTATAGACATAACAATTTCTATTTAGCGCACTGTTGAATTCTTGAAGTTGTTTACGAACTAGGCGTTTTCCTCTATAATCAGAAAATACGATTCCCATATTTCCATCAAGGAGGGCTTCAAAAACGCTCCAATCCATTTCTACAGAGTAGCAATTATTTTCTTTTAGAAGCTGGCTATTGCTTTCTGTTTCATAGGAGGTATTATAAATAAATTGAATGTAGCTCTTTTTTTCTTGAACAACAGAGTAAAAGAGATAAATAACGCTTCCTCCAAGAATTTTCTTAGGCACATCGTTTTTATCTTTTACGTCCAAATCTTGAGTGAGAGTGGCACTATAAAGAGGCTCCTCAATAGTCTGTAAAATATGGTCACTATTATCAATATCAACAACCCAATCGGTTCCTTCAAGAACTTTTTTTGCCAATTCCTGCGCGGTTCCTTGATTGTTATTGAGTTTCTGGTCAAATTCTAAACTGAAACCTGTTTTACTTAGTTCATTGATATAAAGGTCTTCGCAAGTATAAGTAATTGTCTTCCCATTACTATCTTCTTGAATACCTTTGATAACGAAATCATACCAATGGTCTTCCCATTTACATTTTACCTTTCTTTCATTTACTAAAAGAGATATAAAAGGATTTTGAACTTTTTCACCAGTTTCATTGTCAATATAGGTATAATATAATTTAAAAGTTAATTTATTTGTCCCATTGACATTTCTCACAAGTTTCGGTTCAAGGACTCGCGCCTGTGATGTCATGGTATCTGAGCCAATTATACAAACTTTTTCTTCTTCGTAGTGTTCAGGAACTATACTTTGCCCTTCTCCAGTTTGAGGGACTAATCTATCTTCCCATAGGCTTATCTCATACTTATTTTTCTTCATAATAAGCCTCCTTAGTAGTAAATATAATCATACACAATTTCTGTAGGGGTCGCGCCAGTTATACTAATTTTTAATCCCTCTTCTTGAGGAGGAATTTTGAAGAAGTCTCCTTGAATAATATTTTCATTATAAAGAATTCCAGTAAGACCTTTTGTATTAAATCCTTCTATTAAATTTGTTTTGGTATTTATTTGGAATCCTGTATCAGTGCCCTTTAAACCAAAATTTTTTAGATTCAAAAATGCTTTTTTATCAGCAACATTTTGCTGACTTAATTCTATATTTATAGCATTACTAGGAGCGCCATTAAATTTTAGAATAAAATCAGCTTCACGGTCTCCAGCATTATATACTGAAATAGAATAGACTCCTCCTGTTGGATTTTTTGGGACTTTGTCTAATGTACCTTGTGCTTTCATACCAGATGCTTCAGCCCATTCCTCAATATTAGAATAAGTGCCTTGTAAGACATAAACTTCTTTTCCTTCTTTTTGAGTTTTCTCTAAAAATTTAAAAACGCTTTTCGCAAAAGGATAATAAGCGGTAAAAGTTAAAGTTCCTTCTCCTTTATAAATACGAGGTTCTCCCTCTTTCCCAAAACAAATATATTTCAATTGAGGATTCCCAGATTTTACCATATAATATTTATAAGGCCTTTCATCAAAAATTAGTTTTCCAAGTTCTTTTGTTCCAAAAACTTGTTGCAGTTTTCTGAATTGTGCTTCAGTTAATTCATCAAAAGCGATATTTATGCTAAATTGTCTTTGAGTATAATCACTCCCAAAATAATAAAAACCGTCCCCTCCAGGAACTTGAACAATTTTATCTTGACTAGTAGGAAGTAAATCTTCATCATACCTACTACCATCGCTAACCCGCACAATTCCTAATTCTTCGGAACGGTATCCATTAAAAGAAAAACCAATAAAATCTCCTTTTAACGCAATAGCCATAATGGTTTCCTCCTTTCCTCAAATTTCTCTAAGGATAAGTGAAGAAACCATTATGGCTTTATAATTATCTGATGAAATTTACCAAATTTACATTACGATACATCGCACTATCTGTTAGTTCTTGTTTAATTTTTTTACTTAGGTCTTCAACATCGTAGTCATTACTTAGTTCATCAACATTTATATCAATATTGAAATACATATCCCCAACAGATTGAGTATTATTTTGTAGACCTTTCCGGTCCATAATAGAACTTAAAATATCTTTTAGCGCAATGAAGTTCTCGGTATCGCGTGCATTCAAAATAAGTTCAGGATTAGATTTGGTTCCATCTAACCAGGCCGGGCCAGTAAAATCTGCGATACCACCAGTCTTATAAGCTGTTAAATCTTGCTTACGGAACCAACCCGTATATCCTGCTCCTAATTTATGATAACGAGTCAAATAATACCCATTATTTTCATCAATTACGGTGTATATTGGGTCATTAGCATAGTATTGACGCGCGCCACCACCGCCATAAGAGTCAGAATAAATAAGGCTATTAGAGTTTGCGCGGACTCTACTTCCAATAGAAATTTTCTTATTGGCTCTATTTGTTCCGCTAGAACTATTGGAAGAACCACTTCCATTTTTTGATGGAGCTTTGGTCATACCATTATAGGTAAAACCTCCAAGAGTAGAATCATAATCGACTCCTTTATAGATATTTCCCTTTGAATCTTTCCAATTCTTTCCATCATATTTGAGTTTTCTACCATTTTTAGTGGTTAATTTTTTATCTACTTTTTCAGCTTTATACATATTCCAATTAGCATAACCATTACTAGCAGAAAGGATAGCTTTTGAAATTTCTTGTTGCCAATTAAGTTTACCAAATTTACTCATTCCTTTCCAGCCTTCATCTTTCTTCAAAAGATTCCACAATTGAGAAGCTTGACTAAGTTTTCCATCTGCACTAAAACCAGTAGATAATAACTCATAAGTTTGATTCCAAAATTCACCATTTTTTGAGGCATAATCAAGCTGGGCTTGCATCAATTCAATTTGACGCTCCCGTGCTGTTTGTGCATCATCATTTTGCTGAGTTAAACGGTCTAGTTGTTGATCAATTAGACTATCTTCATAGTTTTGTCGGTCATCTCCTAGCTCTTCCTCAAGTTGCTTTATCTCCATAAGATTGCCATTTGAGATATCTTGACGTAGATAAGCTAGACGAGCCTCTTTTTCATTTAAATCTTCTTCAGTTTTGGTATTGTCTCTGATTTGACGCTGAAGGTCAATTGAACGTTGAATTGAATCTAGGATTTTGGAATTAGAATCATTTATTTTATCTGAAAGATTTTGGTAATCATCAATTAGTTGCTGTTGTTGATTTACGATTGCGTCATAAACCTTCTGCTCAAAATCGAGATAGTCCTGCATATCCTCCTTTTGGAGCTCAGTGACTTTATCTTGGAAGTCTTCGATTTGAGCGTCGATATCTTCAATTTGGCCTTCAAGTTCCTCTAGGCGACTAATGTAAGCTTCGATAGCCCCGCCCTTATTTTCATCTTTTACAGCATCAATAGCATTCCAATCAATTTTAAGTAAGCCAGTATTGGGGTCATAGCTACCATATCGAGTGACACCCCAATCTGCAAAGGACTTTATGAGTTCATTGCCATCGCTATCTTGGCCTTTGTAGGTCTCAGAAGATAGAGCATTTAATTGCGCGAGACGACCTGCACGTAATTGATTTTGAAGGGCGATTTCTTTTTGGAGGGATTGAAGTTGGGAATTATAGTTCTTGCGAAGTTCCCGAAATGTAGAGCCACGGCGTTCTAAAATGCGGTCATATTCTCTTTCGAGCTTTTCGCGCTGACGGAGGGATTCGTTTATTTTTTCGGTTAGGTTATAGAGCTTGTCGTAAGGATTCTCCCAGGTAGTTTCTTTCTTCTCAGATGAAGAGCTACCCGAACCAGATGACGATGACCCATTATCCCGCGAACCAGATGACGATGACCCATTATCCCGCGAACCTAAACGACCGCCTCCTAAAGAAGAAGATGTTGTATTAGAGGAATAGTTTAATGCCTTAATACCAGTAACTCTTGTCCAAGTAGACATACCATTCCCGCCACCTTGACGAATCCAGCCTCGAGCAGATAGCATTTCTTTATCCGCCTGTGAGTTACCAATAGTTTTTGTTTCATACTCATAATCAAGTTTAATTTTTGTTCCACTAATTTTTTCTAAAGCTTGAATAATAGGAAGCAATTCAGCGCTAGCGTCTTTGTTGGCATTTCTAAATTGTTCAGCCATAATATTTAGACCACTAACTAATCCAGAATTATCTAAAAGTGTTTTGACTTCTAAAGTTGGTTCTAGTTCTTCTATCCAATTTGCCAACTCGCCAACTTCTCCGCCAGCTTCTTTAATCAAATTTTGTAAATTAACAAGTTGAAGATTATTTAAAGCTTCTCGTAGATTGTTAAAAGCTTGAGTTCCAACTTCTCCACCCTCAGCCAAATTGTAAATATCCTGAGCATATTGTTTAATAAAATCATCACTTAATAAATTTTTATCAACATTGAATAAAGTACTCAAGTCTGTTTTTGCTGTAGCTAAAGCGTTATAATAGTCAGTGCCAGCACTCTCGCCTTGAACTAAAGCATCTTTATAGGTATCAATACTATCAGCAGTTTTATCATACTGTTTTTGAAGTTTAAAGAGTTGAACTGCTTCATCAGCCAATTTTAGATTAAAGTTATTACTAGTATCTCCTGCTTCAGCTTTTAGTTTTTCATAGTATTCCATTGCCCCATTATATTTATTTAATTGAGCAGTCATTATCGTTATTTGTTCATCGTCAGTTAAACTTCCGGTAAAAGTTCCAAAATTTCCTGTTAAATCATATTGTCTTGAGGCAGAATTGAGCTTTTCAGATTGAACGGCTTCTTTGTTACTGGCCAAATTATCTGCCATGTTAATAGCATCTATTAGCTTATTAGCGATGCCTTCAATTGAAAGATTTGTAGTATCAATTTTTAATTGTTCAGCCATTTCCCGGATACGATCATCAGACAAACTAACGCCCTCTAAGCCATTCTCTTTTAACAATTCTAAATCATCTTTCAATTCTTCATTTGCTTCAATTATTGGTTGATATTTTTCTCCAGCTACTACACTCTCTTGTAATCCTTCAACAATAGTCTCTCCAATCTGCGCGACTTTTTCATTTATCTGTCTCAATAAATCATTACTGTCTTTTCCAACATAAGTCCATTCATCAATCCCAGTCTGTAAGAAATCACTATCCGCGAAACCGGCACCTACTAGACTTTCCTTATCACTAGAACTAAAAGTCTTCTCGCCGTTTTCAACCAAACTCCGAACCTCGCCAAGCTTGGAAATTCTCTCATTCAAAGATTGAACCTGCTCCAAACTCGTAATATAAGGCTTAACAGCAGTATCAGCAGTAGCCCAGAACTTCTCGATTTGAGTCTCATCCATTCCAAGATTCTTCATGAATTCTTTTGCATCAAGAACTTGAACGGCATCAGAAAGGTCAATTGAGGAGAGATAATTTTCAAGACGTTTTTTCTCTTCTTTTTGGAGACCAGTATCATTAACTGCTTCGTTGAAAGCTTTTAGATATTCCTTTGCACCTTCAGTAGTCATCTCACCAATTTGCTTTCCTAAAGACTGAATTATAGAATATCCCAATCCATCTAACAAATTTGTGTCAAGATCCTTATCAGTAAAAGGTTTATATAAAGTAGTTATTCCATTAGTAATTTCATTTCTTGCAGTAGCCATCATAGCATCAATTTGTTCAGGAGTAACTCCAAGAGCTTCAGCTAGAGAACTTTTATCACCTTCGCTAAGGGTAGTTTGAAGTAATTCTTTCATTTTTTCAGGAAGTAAAGTATAGTCTCCAGAAAAAGCACTTATCAAAGCTTGATTATTACTACTTAATTTACTAATTTTCTCTGCCTGATTTCTGTATTTTTCCATAGCAGATTGATTTGCTAACGCTTCTTGGATTTCGGTATCTCCTTTTCCTTCTGCACTCCCAATTCCAAACAGCTCTTCATATCGAGCCTTTCTTTTACTTGCTGTATTATATTTCGTTACTGCCTCAGATTTTCCTTCTGATTTATACTTTTCTAAAATTGAATAATAACTACTGTCAGATTCTCTATATAGTTTGTCCTGTAATGCCAAATTAGCAAAATTAGAAACAGCTCGGTTATCTTTTCCTCCACCAAGAGCTTTTAATTGAGCGATATTACTTAATTCATAAGAGGCTCGTTTCTGAGCTTTTTGATTTTTTTTCTGCTCTTCTGTCAAATCTTTATTTGCATCTATTTCTTGATTATCAACTTCCAATTGACCTTTAGTTTGCTCCAAAGTTGCCATTATCAAATTATCTTGAGCGCTTTGTAGATATTCTTGTTGTTTTTTTAGTATGTCTTCCCAATTGCTTACTGACATTTTTCCAGTTGTTTCATCAATAGCAATTTCCAAATCTGGGAATTGAGATTTTAAATTGAGAATTTCATTATTGACCTCTAAAAGTGCCTTCTTCCACTCCAAACTTCCTTGAGTTAAACCTTCTAAACTAGAATTCAATTTATCAAGATTTTCTCTTTTACTTGCTAATTCATCGTATGCTTTTGATGCCTCATCTGCTGCCTCTTGAGCTTTTTTTGTAGTTTCTTTTAGCTTTTCTAATTTTTTTTCTGGGGAGTTAGCATTAACAGTGGCTAATAAGGCAATTAAGACACCAACCATTGCTACTATACCGGCTAAAACTGGGTGTGTGCTAGCTAAAGTCGTAATCGTGGTTAGTATTTTAGGGCCATATTGTGCAATAACAGGTATAATCTGTCCAATTGCTACTAAAACTCCACCAATTGTTGCCAATGTTGAAGCTACTTTTTCTCCTTCTTCTCCAAGCATCGAAAAAATACCGGCGAGTGCCATAAAAGCTCCACCCACTACGGTTACTGTAGTTCCGAGTTTTTTAGCATTTAGTTGAGTCTTTTCTTGAGCAGCAGAACATCTTTCAAGAAATTCAGTAGTATCTTGAACGGAAACTCCAAGTTTTTGAAGACTCTCGCTATATTCTTTATTTGTTATAACTCCTTTATAGAATTGAGAGTTTAGCTCCTGTATCTGTTGTGCCATTTTGTTTTGCCAATCTAAATCAGCGACAATATCAGAATTATTGAAAGAAATGGATTGAATAGCATCTTCAGTAATTTTATCTAATTCTTTTCCTAATTGATTTTTCTTTGTATCTATACCAAGAATATTTTCTAAAAAGAAACCACCTTTTCTATTAGAAGCTTTGAATGACTGAAAACCATCAGAGAAGCTTTTTGCCATTTCTTTTCCTTTTTGGACATAAGAAATCTTATCTTTATTTCCATTTCGAACAGTTTCAACAGTAGCCTTATCTCCTTCTTTCAATCGGACTTTTCTTTGAACAAACTCAGAAGCTAACACCTTATCCATTAGGTTCCCGCCAAGTTTGAGTCCGCCCCATACCGCGCCGAGTGTCATAACACTCTTGATGAGACCATGACCTCCAGATAGACCATCAATCAACTTATTTACAGCAGTTAACAAAACCGTCAAAGTGTCAACTGCCCCTTTGATAATTACATTATTAGTGAGACCCATAGCAAACTCGTCCCAGGCATTTTTCAACTTGGTTAATTTAGCTTCTAAACTCTCTAGGGTCTTTTCGAATTGACGTTGACCAGAACCAGCACTGTTATAAGCAGAATTGACAAACTCCGTTGTCTTGGCATAATTATCCATCATAGCAATAAAACGAGATTGCTGACGGCTACCAGATGCCATCGTCGCTATATAGCGCTGGGTGAGGACATTCAAGTCATTCCAACGGCTAGACAATCTTAGTAAAACTTGGTCGAGTCCTTCTTCACCTTTTAGAAAGGCATTCATTGAAATACCAGCAGAACGAAGAGCAGTTTGGACTTTGTTTACATCAATTGTTTCGCCCTCTTCATCTGTTCCACTTAGCTGACCTTTCGTATAGAGAGATTTTACTTCGGCAAATCTGGCGATAATAGTTTTGAGGGCTGTACCAATTGTCTCAGGGGCTTCACGAGTAGCTTCAATACCTTGAGTTAGGAATGAGGCAGTTGTTTCAAACTCCATATTGACGTTATGAGCCAAAGACGCTACCTTACTCATAGCAGTAGAAATTTCTTGAGTGTCAGCAGCCGAAATCGCGGCCAACTCAGAGTAAACATCGTTGACCTTTTGAGCAGATGTTTCACTCAATTCCATATTGAAACCACGAAGCGCACTCGTCATAGCATCTGTAGCGTCCTTAGCATCCATTCCAGCTACAGCGGCCATCTTTAAGGTTTCATTGGCCAGTTTTAGCGAATTATCGAGGTCTAGACCCTGTTGGACATAAAGAGTAGTCGCGCCATAGACATCTCTAATAGATTTTCCTAATTGATTAGCTTGCTCCGTAAATTTTGGGAGTTGTTTCCACATATCCCCAACAGAAAAATCAGAGACTACAGCGATTTCGGTCATCGCCTCATCTAATTCTTTTACTGTTTCAAAAGCACTCTGGACCGCTCGCCGGAAAAGTTGAATTGCTCCAGTTATAGTAAAGAAACTTAAAACCTGCGACTTCAAATTAGCAAATTCTTGAGCTCTTTGGGAAGCCAAATTGAATTCATTTCCAACTTGACCGACTTTATCAGAAATCTGTTCCAAAGAAGGGGTTGTACCTTTAATTTCAGTTTTTAATTGCTGTAAAGCAATATCAACAGCATTGACTCCATTTTTTTCTAATTGTTGGAGACGATTTGTAAGTGTTCCTACATCATCAACACTGACAATTCCTTCTAAACTAATCCCTAATTGTTGAGCGGTTTCTTTTAAAGTTTCAAAAGCTTTGCTCTTTTCTGCTAAATCTAGTCCTTTCCATTGAACAGTTAGGGCTTCAACGGCTTCATTTTGAGTTTTTAGTTTTTGATTAATTCCGTCTAATTTTTCTTGAGTTGTTAGATTGTTGAGGTCATTTGTTAGTTTTGTTTCTTCTTCTTTAAGCCTAATTACTTTTTCTGTAATATCTTTTAGAGCAACTTTTTGTCCATTGACATCTACTTTTGTGGAACTTTGATATTTTTTACCAGTGACTTCAGTTGACCATCTATTTTTCTCATAAACTTCAGCCGTTGCTTGTTTTAGTTTATCAGCTTCTTTTAGTTGCTTTTTTATATTTTCTAAATTAGTAGTTTTAGTTTCTATTACCGATTGTGAGGTCAAACTCTTTTTTTGTTCTTTGGATAATTCTTTTTGAATATTAGATAAATCTTTTTCAGCCTTTTTGAGCTCATTTGTTTTACTAATTGTTTTAGCAACAGTTTTTTCATATGCACTTAAAGCTGAATTTGCTTTATCTATTTTTTGCTTTTGGTCATTTGGTAGGAACTCCAGCTTTTTCTTGTTTGAGCTAGCCTGTAATTGTTCAATTTCTTTGAAGAGTCTTTCCACTGCTATCTGAATTGATGAAGTCTCTTTTTCTATTTTTGTAAAATCAGATTTTACAGTTAATGGCCTCTCAGCTAATTCTTGAAGTTTTTTTATTCTATTTTGTATATTATCAAAATCTGAAACTAGAGCTTGCCCGCTTAATCCACTCAATTGTACTTTATTTAGCTGTTGTTGCAACTGAGATACTTTTGATTGGACTTTTCCAAGCTCGGCATTAATATCAAGAGATATTCTAATTTTCTTATCCGCCATTCCTTTTCCTCCTAAAAAATAATCAGCATTAGCTAAAAACTAATGCTGACTACAGTTAGAAATCACTATCTATGTCATTGTTCAAAAAGTAAAACTCACTAACATATGAATTTCCTCTTGACCCCACTGGAACGCCAATTCCTTTGAAATTGACTACGACAGGTGTAGCTTGCGCGCCCAGCCTTATAGATAAGCCAGTCATCAATTTTAGCTTTGGGATTTTTATAAGTCCCGTAACTACCTGACCAGTAGTATCATCCTTTACTCTTGTTCTACCTTCCAATTCAACAAAACCATTGAAAAGTCTATTACCAACTTTTACGACCTTCGCGCCTCCTATGTAGTTATAAGTATAAGATACTATAACTTCTTTATAAGGCTCGTTAATTTCTATAACTTTTTCTTCTTTGGATAAAGGTAAAATTTTCTTTCCAGTTTCTTTTTCATAAATAAATAAATCTACTGGATTCTCCTTCAAATGAATTTTGTTCTCTTCATCACTTTCTAAAGTTTCCATTTTAGTTACTAAAACTGGTTTATCTTCCTCAATTTCAAAAAGTTTAGAATTCGTCATAAGCGCGAACTGGTCTTTTGAGAATACGCCTTGAGAAAAACTTAGGTCAATTTCTTTCGTAGTTTCCCAAAAAACATGGGGCCGGTTATCAAATCCGCCATTAGCGCTGACCCATCGCTTTATTTCATCAAGGCCAGCAATTTGAATTTTATCAAATTTTGCAAGGACTTCTTTTGTTTCAATGGTTCTATTTCCAATCTCTATTGGATAAGTAGCTTTTAGATAACACTGTTCCAATTCTTTGAAAGAAAACTCGTTCATATTTCCTCCTAAAAAGAAAACGGAGAAGGTCCTCCCTCCTCCGTTTCGATTTATTCAATTATTTGGTTAAAGAATACTTAATAAGTTTCATCATCTTGCCATCAGCAGGACGTAGAACCTTTAAGCTCATGCTGAAAGTAGAGGGATCGCCCTCGGCCTCCATGGTTAGAGTATTCTCAGAAGTTACCTTTGCCTTAGGAATTACTAGTTGGAAGAACTCATCTTCACCAGTATCCTCACTACGAGCATAGGTGTCACCAGTGCAATAATAAGTACCGGGGAAGGTTTCAACGGAAATAGTAATTTCAGCTACATCAGAAGCAGTGATCGTACCAGTCACATAAGCGTACTCAGTTGTTGTCCCATCAGTACCGTCAGCCTTATATACAGAAGCATTGGTCATAGGAACATCTTCATTACGAATCTTTACCTTACAAGTATATTGACCTTGAGTCTCACCGGCAACTGCTTCAGAAACCATGGACTTAGGAACAGTCTTAAGGATAGACTTATTAGTAGTACCAATTACAGGGTTACCATCTTTATCTACAGAACCAAACATGATAGCCATAGACTTAGCAGAGAACAAAGCATCTTCTAGAGTTACATTGATTTCCTTGCCATAGTCCCAAGTAATTAGTTCGGGGTTACCCTTGCCACCACGAGCAGAAGTATTTTCAGCAGTCTGCTCAGTAGTAGAGACTTTTAGAGTATCAAGATATAGAACGGGAGCGCCATGTCCAATGCTTCCATCTTCATTTTTTACAATCTTATAAAAGGTAAAATCGCAAACTTCCTTGATACCATATCTATCTAGGATAGAAGCCATATTTTATTTCCTCCTATTTTTTATCAGAATTATGTATCCAATATTTTGGTTTTACATCTTTACTACTCGCTCCAGCTAATAAGCTTCTTATATCAACTTCATATTTTTCCTTTTCTTGATATACGCTTATTAACTTAGAAAAAGTAGCATAACTCAACTCTCCAACTGTAAGTGGAGTAATTCCAATACCCATACAACAAATTGAAATGAGTAAAGTATCAAGTGTTAGTCCTTCTTTTTTTGCTTTTACTTTATCACGATACCGCGCTTTTGCCTTCATTTTTTTTATCTTTGGATGCTCATTAGGATTTGGAGGGTCGATACTGTCTTCTCCCACGCTATTTCTGATAAGATTTTGAAAGTCAAAAAAATTTTCACTGGTCAAAAAACGCAAATCGTCTAATGACTGCGCGCTCTCTAAGACTTTTTTCAAATCTCCAACTAAAATCTTTTTTTCTTCATAAATGAAAGAAACTGGTTCGTGAATAAAAAACTCAAAAGCTTTTATAGAAAGAGCTTCTACTTGTTTATTATTAAAAGAAGAATTCAAAAGATACTCTAATGGAGTTAGAACATTTGACAATTCCATTTCTTTCTCCATATACTCATCTTCAATTTCTTCTTGGGATAGGGTTAAAAGTTTTCGATAAACTAAAAAATTCTCTTCTGTAATAACCTGGCGAATGGTAGGAGAATAAATCTTACAAATATTTTGAAAATTCGCCGGTTCATTTATCACAAAATGGCAATCAATCATAAGCAGTCAAGTCAAAAGTCATTTCATAACAGGACATTTCATCAGTTAGGAAATTTATCTCAAAATCTCCTCCTTGAAGTTTACCTATTCCATCAATGACTTTCCCATTTAGACTTTTTTGAATTTCACCCATTATACTAAAAGGACGAAGATTTGTTCCCTTCATTTTCCATTGAGTCAAAGGAACAAAAATTTCAATAGCTAAAACTATTCTTTGAAATTCAATATTAGAAGAAAGACGCGCGCCATCAACGACTCGTAATGAAATAAGACTCTTTGCATCTTCCTTCGGCCCCATTCTAGGGACTATTTTTATAAGTTTATCAAAAACTTCATTTATAATTTGGTCTTGTGTAAGGTCTTTTTTCTCCAAAGGCGCCTTATCACTATAATACAATAACTTTAGTAAATTTTGATTAGTTGTTAATCTAACCATTATTTTCTGAAGAAAAGGTCCTAGCTCTTCAAGGTTTCTTACCATCAGCATTTCCTCCTTGTAGCCAGAAGTAATCTTCTTCGTTATCGTTTTCCTCCTTTTGAGGAGGAGGCGTCAAATCAAACTCATAAATCGGGTCAACAGTTACATATTCTACGCCAGGTGAAGATTGTATATCATAACCAGTTACTCGATAGAATTCTCGATATGGTTCTTTACCTATAATAAAGTAATCATCTTTTTTTAGATACTGTGTCAAAGGCATTATGAAGAAATTTTCTTTGAGATTCTCAGCATAAATAGTATCCATACGGCTACGAGACCTAATTTCATCTCTAAGCATATTATTTTCTTGACCATACATATATGCCCAACTTTCTTGTTCAGAACCATCACGAGAATGCCAAATTAGATAATGCGTCATACGAAGCATTACATAGCGATTATAGCCACTAGCTTTTATCTCCTCAAGATAGTAAACCATCCAAGGCTTGAGTTCATCGTTTTTATCCGGTATCATTAAAATTGTACCTGGCGCAAACTCAACATCAATTTTTACGAGCAAATAATGAAGAGTTTTGCTGTCGTCCTGTTTGTATCGTTCAAAACTTCCACTTATATACTTATTGTTATATTCAAAATCTACTCGATAAATACTTTTTTGAAGATAGAGGTCAAAATTCTGTTCGCGCTTACCTTGGATACGAGACTGGTAATCTAGTCCGTATCTATTTAAGCGTTTTTCATATATGTCAAAATAACTCATCTGATTTTCCTAATAAAGTCATACAGCTAAAAACTGTACTACGAAAATAATCATATCTGAGATAACGTAATGAAGAAATCTTATAATATAGAATATAGTAGTTGATAGTTCGAGAAGTTTCTGGAACTCCTAATAATTCTGTTAGAATGCTGTCCAGAAACTTCTCCCACTCACCTTTCTTTTCAAACTCACACAAAAGTCCGAAAAGTTTATTTTTCAATTTATTACTATATCCTTCAGTAAAATCAGACATCCTGATACTGCTCCGCGAGTAGTCTATATGAAAATGGCTTACGCTTTGGCGCGCGATAGTAAACTCCTTCTAAACGGTGAACTTTAGCTTCTTCCTTTCTTAGAAGTTCAGTAAATTTACTAATAAGATTAGCTTGGGAGAAATCTCTTTCCTCATATAAAGGCTTTACATTTTCCCAAGTTAGAATGGTTCGATTCAACCATTCACATTTCATATAGCAGGCAATAATTTGGATTTCTTCATTATCCAGTTCTTCAAAAAAGTACTGTTCGTCATGTTCAAGAGACTTGCGCGGGAACTTGAACCAAGGTAGCGCGCCGTCTAAGATAGTTAATAAGTCCTCTTCTACTTCTTCCTGTGTCCAGTTCAGCCATTCATCTTCGAGCATCTTAGACAGGAAGGCAGAATAAACTTTCTCTAAGGGGGTTCCCATTATTAGCCCTCCTTATCCTCTCTATTTAACTTAATAGCAGTTAGAATATCCTTCCCACAAGCCTTCTTTATAGCATCGCACTTACCGAAATCTCCTAGCTCATTCTTGATAGCGAAATCAGCCAAGGCTAGCATCTGTTCATAATTCAAAGTCTTTAGCTTAGCATCAAACTCAAACTGTGGCATAGCGGTCATCATCCGCTTCATATCATTATCACTCAAAACAATAATATTGACAGGCTCGGTAGCATCTTCGGGTTCAAGGCCTAGTTCCTTCTTTACCTCTAAATCTTCAATATAAAGCATCCCAGTATCAATCATATACTTGAAGCCGTTATCATACATCATTTCTTCCAGAGTTTCTCTTTCGATAGGAATGCTGGCACCCTTATTGGGCCACTCGCGCTTGAAATGTAAGTCTGGAATGTTCACGCTGATAGGACCTTGATGCTTACTAATTACTCTAATCTTCTCCATTTTAAATACTCCTTTTACTCCTAAAAATTTTTATATATAAATCGAGGGAGGGAGTTTGTCCCTCCCTCGAAGAGAATTAGAAACCATAAGGATTCTCAAAAGTTTGATTTATTGATGTATTCTGATAAATGCCCCAATTATGATGAGCTAGAATGGCGCAACCCATCTTTTTATAAGCATAAACTTCTAGAGAATTATCACGATTCTTGAAGTCATTGATTTGAGTATTGCCTTCTAGAACAACCTTTACTACCTTCTCTCCACCAGTAGGTAGAACATAAGCTAGCTGAGGATCAATCCAAGTCTTGGTATTGGTTTCATCAATAAAGGACTGAGGAATCTGAACAACAGGAGTTCCACGGAAAATATTGATGAATCCAGTATTGTGAATGGCATCAATATCCTGGGGATGATAAATACCATTAGTAGTATTAGCAATACCACTTACAATGGCGTCAGCACCCATAGCGCCAACAAACTCAGGAGAAGCAAAGATTACAGCACCATTGCCGTAAGCGCGAACAACATTAACTAGCTTTACCATCTTATCGGCTTCAAAGGTATTAGAAACTACCTTATTAGCATCAGGACGAGCAGAAGCATTTACGGCAGCGCGAAGAGCCTTATGAACCTCATAGAATACGGCGTCAGTTAGACCATCAGTTAGAACCTGCATAACCTCAGCCATTGTTTCGGCACCATCTAGCATACGCTCGAAGTCGATGGTGGCGCCTCCGCCGACGGCGTGGCCAGCTAGCTCAAAGGTGTCACTATCTAGACGGAAGGTCTCATACACACCAGATAGGCCAACCTGGGTTAGGAACTTCTTGGCGCGCATCTTGCCTAGACGACGCTTAAAGATAGCCTTCTGACCTTGAGGAACAGACTGAACCTCAGCGAACATACCGATAGCATCAATTACCTTCTTAGGCATAACCTCATCGGCAGTCTTGATTACGATATCATAAATATCATAGCGATTCTTCATAAACTGGTTTACGGAACCAGCTAGCTCCTTTAGACCATCTAGGAAAGCAGAATCCATATCTACATTCTGATTAGCATAGGTGGCAGGAACAGTACCCTTAGCGCAATGAAGGGCAATTTCTTGTAGTTCTTTAATAGTCATTATAATTTACCCTCCTTTTATTAGTCAGCTAGCACTTGTAGCTTGACGCCCTTTTGGCCATCAGGCATAGTGTCAAAAGCAACAACCTTTAGCTTGGGGCCAAAGGTGCCAGCAGTAGCAGATAGCTTGGTAGCACCAGAAGCATCAGCCATACCATATACAGGCGTGGTGGCACAAGCCTTTAGAGCGGTAATTAGAGCTTCCTCAGTGCTAAACTCGGTACTATCATAGCAAATGCAATTGGTACGATATTTATCGCCAACAGACAGGTAGCCTAAACGGGGGAAGAAGTCATCAGAACCATTTAGCTTGAAGTTCTTTAGACCAGGAGTCCGCTCATCATACATATGCTCAGTAGAATAAACTAAGCCAATAGGAAGAGAGCCATCTTTAGGTAGCTTTACGCAATGATTAGCATCATCAACAGCCAAAAGCATACCATTCTCAACAGGAATATTTGCGAAATCGGTAGCATTAGGAGCACACTGAGCCTCAATACGACCATCACGACGGAAGGCAACATTATTTAGCTCAACTTGACCATAGCCACTAATTACTAGTCTTTTTGTAGCCATTTTATTTCCTCCAATTACTTAACATATTTAGCTAAGACGGCATCTAGACCTTGTAGAGGCACGTCCTTAGGAATTAGACCTTGACGGTCGTTTTTAGAAAAAGCAGAAAAACCAGTCTTCTTCAACTCATAGGCCAGCTCTTTATCCAAATCAGATACAGAATAATTAGCGCTATTTTCACGATAAGTATTTAGAATTTCTTCACTTAGATGTCCTTCATACTCAGCGAATACAGCATCTTTCTGCTCTTTTTCAACCTGAGCTTTATACTCATTTAGAGAACTGTTTTCTTCTGTTAGTGTTTGGACCTGGGCCTGAGCCTCAGTATATTGAGCCTCAATACCAGCCTTCTCTGCTTGTAAAGTAGAAATCTCACTATTTAGTTCTTCAATTTTGGAACTAAAATTAGAATTTTCTTCTTTTAGAGTTTCAGCATTTGTCAAATCCTCATTTACAAGTTCATAGGTACCGCCATTCAATTGACGCAAAGTATCAACAGTCTGCTTTTCATTTTCGGTTACATCAATAATATAAACTTGGATACGTTCGCCTAGCTCAACACTATCAGTCTCATCATTCTTCGTATAATAAACTCGCTCATACTTACCACTCTCATAATTATAGGCTAGAGCATAGTCATCAAAAACTTCACAAATAGCATAGCTAACTGTCCAGTTTCCTTCCTCATTATACTCGGTGTTCAAGAGAGACCAAAGAGCATCATGCTTTTGGCCATCGGAAAGTTTGAAATTTATTTCCATAGTCTCTGTTCCTCCATTTTTAGTATAAATAGCTTCAATTTCTTGAATCTTCTTTATAACTTTATCAATACTAGTTTGAAGTTCGAAGAAGCTCGCGCCTTCAAAGCATGGCTCAACATCATCTCCTAAAACTTGGAGACCTAAAAAGCATCCTTCATCAAATACAATGAACTTTTGTCCATCGTAAATTGCCTGATGATATTTCAAAGATGGCTCATAAAGTTCCATTGATTGAGATTTCCCTACGATGTCTCCAGCTTCAGCATAAAGCGCAGTAAAAATTAGAACATCCGCACAAGCGTAAGTTCTTTCTACTCCGTCTTCATCAAGATGAGGTTCCCAGCTGATATTGGGATTTTCGGGAACAATTCCATAAATTCTTCCCTCGCTTCTTCGACTTCCATGGTCGGTGTAGTCATCATATTCATAGATGCCTTTGACCGGCGCATAAGGAAGAGTTTTTAGAAGTTTTTCCGCAAACTCATCCGTTATATAAGTACCGTTTCTATTACCATATTTATAGAAAATTCGGCACCGCGCCTTCGATAATACATCATTATATTTTTCTATATTGCCATAAACAGCGACTGGAAACTCAAATTTATTCATCTATATTTAAGCCTCCTTGTTTGTCTTTTGATGCTTCTTGTTCAATAGTAGTTTGTGCCTTTTCTTCCGTTTTCATTTCTGGACGTCCGGGTTCCCCAGAAGTTCCACTTTGAGTGTAAGCTGAATTTAGAGGCACTAACTTTTCTTGAAGTTTTTCAACTTCATTCTCAAGTTCCTTCATACTTAGAAGCTCTCGCTGATTCAAATCCATAACGGCGCCTGGTAAGAAGAAACTATATCCACTTTGAGCTAATTTAAAAGCATCGGTTAAATAATCACTTTGGTTATAAATAGAAACTGGTAGAATTTTATAAGTAAATTTTATATTAGAATTTCCAAAAAGTTTGGTTAGAAGCTCACTAATAAATTTTGAAATTTTATTAGTAATTGGCATCATAAAGCTTATATCATTTAGGATAGATGTAGATAAGGCTTGAGAACCAGTTGGCGCAAAGAGCTGGCCACTGACACTAGCTTCAGCATAAACATTTTGAAGCATCTTCTCTAAATTGTTCGAAACAGCATCAGATGAAGTTTTTGAGACAATACTATCTACATCAGCGTAAGTAGTTAAAACAGAAAGGTTTTTATTTCCTTTCATCATACCTACCGCGCCAGTGTGCATTTCAAGAGCTTCGTCTGGCTCAAAGAGAAGCGCGCCATCCTGTAAGTGAGGTATCTTCTGAATGAGAATTTTGCGAATTTCTTCCAAGTCTCTCTCTCTTTCGGTATCTACTGCTTCATCATATTGAATTGTAGCAGGAATAACGTTCAAGAAAGTTGGATTCCCCTCTTCAAGAATGCTAAAGTAAAGAGTAGTATCAGTAGATAATTTTATCCAAGAAGTTTTAGTTTTACCTTTTTGATATCGACGATAAAAACTTATAACTTCTTTAGGATAAATCTCTAGAACTTGATTTCTAGTATCTTCATCGGTAAAATGGTCAAAATAATTGACATTGAATTCAATAATATCTCTACCATAAATGTCTCTAAATCTAGATTGACAGTAAGAGGCTGGTAGGTCAATCAAGACAAAAGACTCCTTATCCAAAGATGAAATTAGTCCATAGTATGCGCCGTCAGTGAGGGCTCGCGTTGTAATTTTATTATATAAAATTGGGGGATTTATTTCATCTAAGTAATCCAAAGCTTTATAGTATCTTTTCTGAGTAGTCTTGTCAGAAAGCTTTTTCCCAAAACTTACTTTTGGAATCAAAAGGTTCGCGCACTTTAAAAGATTAGCATAATAGAGGATAATAGCACGATATAGGCCATCTTTTAGGAAATAATTCCTTGAAAGTTCTCTTTGCTCTGATAAAGAGCCTGAATTGATAATATTATCAATTTCTTCAGGTTTGTAATCTTTTAGAGTGCGGGACCGAGAGCGCCAAGAAAGATAATCGTAGTCTCCATAAACTTCATCATTTTTAGAAACCATTCCACTTGATGCTCTTTTGAAGGAGGCAAGGTCAAAATTTCTTTTGAACTCGGTATTTTGTTGTTCCAAATTATGCCCCTCCCGTAAAGAATATTAGATTGCGTTTTCCGGCGCCCCGTTTTCGTTGTTTTTTCATTTGTGCTTCTTCAATTTCCTTAATGCGCCATAGGCCATAGGCAAAAGCATAATAGCGGTCATCATGGAAACGTTTATTTATCGCTTCAAGGACTATATCCATACCTACATTTTTGACGCGAAGATTACCCATTTCTTCAAAAAGTTTTGTTGTCTGCTCATGAGGAAGTAATCGTTGGACTCGCTCGCGCATTGTCATTTTTTGACCAAGCTTTGTCCCAAGAAGAGCGTTGCGCGCTTCTTGCTCACTAATCAAAAACCGAACCAATCCACCATTCAAACGAGAATAAGCATTTCCATTGATTTTTGATTTCAAAGGTCCATTAGCTTTCATAGAATATAAAATAGGAATAGAGTCTTTAGGTTGAATTTTTTTGTAATCATCGTTATTGAAAAAGCCGTATGCAGGAAGCTCACGACCTCGCGCATCTGTATGAGTTTTTATCATCTCATCTGCGAGGCCTAACATTATTTTCCGTATAAGTCGTTAGTTTATACGCGTTCTCTTATGAACTGCTATATGTTTCCATATAGATAAGACTATATCTTTACTCTTTAAGAGTACCTTCCATTTCGGACCACTTGGTCCTACTCCCTTTCGGGATAGTCGTTGAGCGTTCAATCAATCTCTGATTGCTTCGTTGCTGATTGCCCTCGTCTTTACGTTAGGGGTTCCCAGCAGTTAAGAAGGTTTTACTTGAGCATAGGCGTCTACCCAAGCCGTTGCAGTCAATCAAAACTTCTCTAGGATTGTATCTCTCAATCAAAAGTTTCAAATCAATTGCCTGTTGTGTAAAAGTTTTTGTCTCTGCTTGTCTTCCAAGAACTTCAATATTGACGAGAGTTGAGTAGTATTTGTCATTCTTGATGTTTACTCGAAAGATACAAGCAATTGTTGAGTCTTGTAAGCGTCCTACGTCTACACTGATAAAGTAGAAACAATTCTGTTGGTTTCTAAATTTCTGAGTAAATTCTGGATTTTTCTTTGTTCGATACTTAGAAAGTTTCTCAAAATCAAACCAAGACTCTTCACTTCCTCCAGCCCAAGTTCCCATCGCTATCTTATTGCTCTTGCGGAGCACTCAGATTTTCATCTGAAGGCGAGACTATATCTTCAACATATCTCCATACAAAACCATTACTTGATTTTATTTTTCCTCGACAACATTCACTAATATGTTTAGAACTTCCACCAATGGCTCGAGAAGCCACCCCACAAGAAGGATAAGTCATAATATATTTTCCTTCTTTAGTATATTGATTTACTGCTTTTGCTTTTCCAGTATTTTTATAATTTTTTGTCTCTCCGAGCTCAGCCTCTTTTGACCAATAAAAACCTCCACTGAGAGTTTTCACCTTTTTATTGACTTCTTGAGAAATCATACTTATGCTCAAACCTGTAGCTTTTGAGGCTTCCTTGATTGTTTTGTATTTTGCAATCAACTTTTTGTCTGGAGTAAAACAATAAATAGGGGGAACAGTTCTTAATCCCGTATCAAAAGCGTGTTGTTTATTTTCACTAGAAGTTACCCATTCAAGATTTTCAACACAGTTGTTGAGTTTATTTCCATCAATATGATTTACTTCTGGCTTATTGTCAGGATTAGGAATATAAGCAATGGCAACCAAACGATGGGCAGGAATTCTTTTCATCTTTCCATTTGGCAAAGTAATATTATAAGAAAAATAGCCATGAAGATAATTTATTTGTCCTTTTAAGAACTTTCCTGTAATACTATTATAGCATTTCCCATCTTCAGTTATATAGTATGTGGTACTGATGTTATCAACAATAATTTGTTTCATAACAACAACCTCCTTTTTTATGTTGTATTGTGCTGGCTTTGCAATAAAGCCGTTAGTCGTTGAACCTTCCTCTTCTAGGGAAGAGGCTCGGCTGCTGATTGCCCAATCTAAATAATTTTCAAACTCTCACGAATAAGCTTACGCTTTGCGTTGTAGTTTATTTAGCTCTAAGGGGTTTCCAGCAATTCTCAATATTTTAAGAGTTCTAGTTTAGTTAAAACTCTGATGCGAATGTCATTTCATTATAGGCTGAAGACATCCTCAATTTCTCAACGTGTTTTTTATCAACCAAGCCATGCTGGGCAGGAATACGATAATCTAGGCCCATAACAAAAGCTCTTTTTGGGTCAATTATTGCTTGTATCATTGTTTCTATTAGAAGTGAATAAGCATAGGAAGACTTCATACCTGCTGAAGTTCCAGCAATAACTTGCTGATTACAAACTTCATAAGGATTTACTAGACCATTTGCATCACGCCGAGAAACGTTTAGTTGAGGAAGTATAACTTCGGAAATAATGTCGCCATCGGCATCGCGCACTTCGTCGAGGAATGTTGAGTGAAGTCTGAGACCGCGTGATGAGTCCGTAGCGCCCTCACAAGTAAATTTGGAGCCATTCTTGAAGTAAAGCTCGGCCACATCTTTTGAAAAGTTCATGTGAGGTTTCCCCATAAAAACTTCAAGCTCTTTTTCAAGTAGAGGCCATATCTTTAAAATTTCCTCTACCTTTTGGCGCATAATCTTAACGCCTTGGGTTTTTACGGGCGCGACTATTGAGCATTTATGATTGGGGATAAAAACGCATTGGAGATAGAGTCCGAGAACGCTTAGGAATGACTTTGAGGCCGCGCGGGTTGCGGTAATATAAATTTGATTATAACGCATGAGCGCGCGCAGAAATAAGCGCTGATAAGGAAACAGGTCAAACTGCGAGTCGGTTGGTTTTATCGTATCCAAATAAATATCAGGATAAACTGTATAGAGTTGAAGCTCCTCTTCCAGAAACTTCTCATTTCGCTCTAAGAAATCCTCAGTTATAACAACTCCTTTTTCTAATTCGACCCCCTCTCTAAAGAGACGATTTTGGGAGTTATAAATTGAAGTGGGGTCGCGCAAAGTAATTACAGCCATTAGAGCGTTCCTCCTGCATCAAACTCCTCACTTTCATCCTCTTTGAAAGCTTCAGCTTCATAGACATCCGCATCAAAGTTATCTGCTTGAAGGTCATAAAAGTTATCTGCTTGGGCAACATTCTGAAGAGCCTGAAGTCGCGCGGTGACCTCATCTCCAAGACCACCTTCGTTTACATATAAACGCTGATTCCAAGCTTCAATATTTTTCAAAGTCTCATCAATAACATCTCTAGTAGTATTATCATAGAATTTGTTTTGGTGTCCGCGCTTTTCGAGCCAGAACATTAACTCTCCAATGCTATCAAAATCGGTTGCGTTTTTAACTGATTTAGGAGTAAAATCTGCCGTCTTCACAATCTTATCATAAGATGAGAGGAATTTGTCGACATCTTTATCGCCGGCGCGAATTCGTTTGTCTATTTCTAATGAAAGCTTACAGAGTTTTTGAGCTTGGTCAATGGCTAGCGCGCCAGATACATTTTGAGAAAGAAGCAGGCCTTTATAGAGGTCCTCTAAGTAATAGAGTTCATCATCATCGTAGTTGCCTCCCCAGCGTCGGCGCAACTCCTCAAAATGTTTCTCCTTTACCAATGGAATCTCATCCTCAATAAGTCCAACCTTTTTTAGTTCGAGATATTGGGAGTTATAACTATCCCATCCCAAATTCTTATATTCTTCTGTTGCAAAAACTTTTGCATAAACGCCCCAAACAGTATCATCAGAATTCAAATCCCGTAATCTCTCAAACTCTTTTACGATAAAGGGGATGTCGGCCCATTGACAGACTTTATCGACCGCGCGCCAACTAAAATCATTCTGTTTGAGGTAATGAGTAATGCAATCATTACAAATGGGAAGTACTCCATCTGGGTAGAAAATCGAGTGGGTTTTTGTGAAATCTTCTTCTAATTGTTGTTGCTTACAACGCGGGCATTCTTTTGTGAGGAATGCCCGTTTTTGTTTGGGTATATTTGGTTGTAGTGGCATTACTACCAATCCTCCTTTTTATTTGTTGACTTTTTTGAGGATTTTTATGAGTTCGCGCTGACGAGGCCGAGATAGCTTCGAAAATTTTTGGAGTAAATCACTAAATAAGTCTGAAAAATCTCGGGCTTCGGATTTTTGGGGAGCTTCGTTATTGGGCGTAGTTGGCGCGGGCTCACCTTTTTCTTCGATGAGCCGAATACCTAAAAACTTACAAAGGCCCACGAACTCAATAGCCTCTAGTCCTACTAATAGCTCCATAAAAGTTTTTGTACGGTTATTTTTATCCATAGTTTTCTCCTTTAAATGAGAGGGGCTTCGCGCCCTTCTCTTTTATATCGTAATAGCCGGTCGCATTTCTTACACCGACAAGAATATCCATCACGAGAACTTTGTCTCTTCATAAAGTACTTGTTATCCAAAAGTAGAGTTCTCCCACAATCCTTACAGCGTTTGAAGTTTTCAGGGAAAAATAAGTTTTCGGCATGCTCACGATGTGCTGTGGCAGTCGCGCAAATTTTTAGGAGGGCTTTTTGGTGGAAAATAGTGGAGACATAGTTTGAGTTATAAGTTTTATTGTATTTTTTGTTGATGTATTCGACGATTGGTTGGTTTTGCTGGTGGGCCATTTTCAGTTGGAAAACGTCTTCTTCGAGGGGAGTCAAGTCAGCTAGGGACTTATACCATTCGAATGTTTCG
>OGQM01000050.1_pt1 | contig 128329 bp, 121 predicted proteins | sample 1553191 | NCBI WGS metagenome assembly OGQM01 (sample SAMEA2579954, study PRJEB22360) | human gut metagenome | biome: human gut; feature: human-associated habitat; material: faeces | place: Denmark | collected 2008/2010 | reverse complement strand
CCTTAGTGAGCAAGCTCCCACGGTCATCTTACACAATCATTTCTGCATGGCTGAATTGTTACATACAAACTGTTTTCATTTTCATTCTTGTGTTGACATTCCAATTTCTTAGTGATATCATTTTGATATCAGATAAATATAATTATCATGTAAAGGAGTGAATTCATTATGGAAGAAAAAGTTTTAAACAAAAGGAAAAACGGAATGGCTATGATGCTGCTTTTTATTGCTCTTTATATCGCTGCAGCGATTTTAATGTGTATCGGTGTTGACCATTCAAAGCCTCTGTGCGTTGTTTCTGTGATCTATCTCGGAATCGGCTGGATTCCTTTCCTTGGCCTTAAGGTTTTAAAACCGCAGGAGGCTTTAGTACTTACTCTCTTTGGTAACTATGTCGGTACCTTAAAGGAAGCCGGATTTTACTTTGTGAATCCCTTCTGTACCGCTGTCAACCCGGCTGCTGCTACCAAACTGAATCAGAGTGGTATTGATGCCCCGACAGGCGGTGCCCTCTCTTCTCTCAAGATTTCTACCGGTACAACGGGTGAAATAAATGCTGCCCAGGCTGCCAGCAAGAAGGTCTCTTTAAAAATTATGACACTCAATAATAACCGTCAGAAAATCAATGACTGTCTCGGTAACCCGATCGAAATCGGTATTGCAGTAATGTGGCGTGTCGTTGATACTGCCAAAGCTGTATTTAATGTCGATAACTATAAGGAATACCTGTCCCTGCAATGTGACAGTGCCCTGCGTAACATCGTACGTATTTATCCTTATGATGTATCTGCAGGTGTCGATACGACAGGGGACGGTCAGGCCGATGAGGGCAGTCTTCGCGGTTCCAGTGAAGTCGTTGCCGAGCGGATCCGTCAGGAAATTCAGGAAAAGGTTGGAGAAGCCGGTCTTGAAATTATCGAAGCCCGGATTACCTATCTTGCCTATGCTCCGGAAATTGCTGCTGTAATGTTACAGCGTCAGCAGGCATCGGCTATTATCGATGCCCGTAAAATGATTGTAGACGGTGCAGTCGGTATGGTTGAAATGGCTTTAGAACGTCTTAACGAAACCCAGGTAGTAAACTTAGACGAAGAGCGGAAGGCTGCCATGGTTTCCAACCTGCTCGTGGTACTTTGCGGCAACCATGATGCGCAACCCGTTGTCAACTCCGGAAGCCTGTATTAATGGCAGAAAAGAAACAGGTTCCCTTACGTTTATCTGCTGCCCTTTACGATGCCATAGCCGCTTGGGCCGAGGACGATTTTCGTTCCGTAAACGGGCAGATTGAATATCTGTTAACCGAATGTGTGAAACAGCGAAAGAAGAACGGGAAATATGTCTCCGACGACATTGACACTCCCATTGAGCTGGATATTAAATAAAGGAATTTCATAATATATGCATCAAAGAAGGCGATACCTCTCTCTGCCAAAGAAAAATATCGCCTTCTATTTCTCTCTAAGCTTCCTGTACGCATTCGGCGTAATCCCCATTATGCGCTTAAATACCCTGTTAAAATAACTGATATTGTCAAAGCCGCATTCCGATGCTATATCCGTAATCAGCTTTTTTGTGGACTTAAGAAGCTTAGAAGCATGAATAATCCTTATATAATTAAGATATTCAAACGGTGATTTGCCCGTTAAAGCCTTAAAACTATGTTCGTAGTGGCTTACACTGTAGCCTGCTAAAGCTGACAACTCCACAATACTTATATCTTCTGCAAAATGTTCATTCAGAAAGCTGATACTCTGCTGTATTTCTATTTTAGGAGCACCTTTCACATCTGAAGTCCTAAGCTTGGCAAAGTACTGCGAATATAGTCTCTGAAAACAGATTAGCAGAATGCCCTTTAAGGAAAGCTCATATTCCTCAAGCCCCATCTGCATAAAAGCAGAAATTTTTTTCAACAGTAATAATGTATCCATGTCAGCCTGATTATTCCCCCCAAGCATACATACACATTCATATCTGTACGGATAAATTATTTCATTATAAATATTTCTCTCAAATGTATTCTCCATAAACAGCCATTCCTCGGAAAAAACAACCGCATAGTGCCTGCACGGCACACCTGTATTTTTTACCGCATTATGAACCAGTGCCGGAGGTATAAAAAGTGCATCTCCCTCCTTCATATTGTACTGCTTTCCCTCAACATAAAATGTCATGCTTCCCTCATCCAGATAAATAAACTCCATCTCCGGATGATAATGTACATAAAGAGCATTCGTACTGTCTGCACCTATTTCAGTCTTATGGATTGAAAAAGGTCTGGCTTTTGTAAAATGCTTCACATTTTCCAACAATTCTTTATTTTTCATATCTGTCCTCATTTCACTTCATCCCGAAAGCAGCATTACAATTCTGCATTTATAACAATATAATACAACTTTATAGCTATTTTGAGCAAGTATATTTTATTTTTTTGCAATATAATACATACAACATCGTTTTTGGCCGAAATACATTTTTAATTAGTTGCAACAATTTCACAATTGCACAAAATAATAGATATGGAAGGAGCCTGCACAATGGGAAACATTCGCGTTGAAGGAAAAAAAATTATTTACCAGAGAAAAGATGAACTGACAATAATCGAGCCCTATGGCATGAACTGTCTTCGTTGCAGAAGCACCAAAAACAGTAAAATTCTTGATGAAAACTGGACTGTACTGCCTCCTGCTACTGCCGATGACTGCCACATTGAATGTGACGGCAGATTCGCAACCATCACAAATGGAGCTATGAAAGCAACCATCGATGCCGGACAGATATGGTATGGCGGAATAATAACCTACTTTAAAAAAGATACTCCTGTTCTTCATACAAGATTTGAAGGTGACTACAGCAACAGAAACCAGCATATTGAGGGCGACCACTACAAGATCAGCGTGATTTTCGATGCCAATGAAGGTGAGCATTTTTATGGAACAGGTCAGGAGCAGGTTGATTTATTTGACAGAAAGGGCAGCACCTCACAGATAATTCACTATAACACCAAATCCACTGTTCCTGTGCTCTACTCCTCACTTGGTTATGGTTTCTTCTGGAATAATCCATCCCCGGGAAGATGTGAGACAACAAGAAATCATACTATGTTTGTGGCTGACAGTGCTTACCAGGCAGACTACTTCGTCTATACCGGTGACACTCCCGCTGACATTATGAAGCTCTACTGTGACCTCACAGGCTATGCGCCTAAATTTCCGCGATGGGCTGCCGGCTTCTGGCAGTGCAGGTTAAGATATGAGAGTCAGGATGACCTTTTAGCTGTAGCTCGTGAATATAAAAAGCAGGGAATCCCTATTGATGCCATTGTAATTGATTTCTTCCACTGGACTGAACAGGGTGAATGGAAATTCGACCCTAAATATTGGCCAGACCCTGCCGCGATGGTAAAAGAGCTTGAAGAGATGGATATTCATCCTGTAGTCTCCATCTGGCCTACCATCAATCCAAAGAGCGAAAACTACCTTGAAATGAGCGAGAGAAACATGCTCGTCAGAACCGAAAACGGTCAATATGGAACCTTCGATTTCTATGGTCAGCAGACTTTCGTTGATATGATGAATCCCGAGACAAGAGAATTTGTATGGGACAAGGTAAAAAATAACTACTATAAGCATGGAATAAAAACCTTCTGGCTCGATGAAGCAGAGCCTGAGGTTCACCCACAGCAGCCGGGGCACTTAAAATACTATCTCGGCAATGGTGCACAGGTAGCACAGCTATACCCTTATTACTATGCCAAGACCTTCTACGATGGTCTTAAGGCTTCCGGCGAGGACGAAATCATATCTCTCACCAGAGCAGCCTATCCGGGCAGCCAGAAGTTTGGTGCAATCGTGTGGAATGGCGATATTCCGTCCACCTTTGAAAATCTTAAAATGAGTATAACCAGCGGCCTGTCCATGAGCATGTGCGGCATTCCGTGGTGGAACTCGGATATAGGCGGCTTCTTAAACGGAGATACAGAAAGTGATTATTTCAGGGAATTAATTGTACGCTGGTTCCAGTTCGGATTATTCTGCCCTGTGATGCGTCTTCATGGTGCAAGAAAAAGGCAGTCGACCTACACCGAAAGACACCCCGGCATCATTGAACCAAGCGGCGGTGACAATGAAATATGGTCCTTCGGAGAGAAGAATTATCATATAATAAAAAAAATATTAGGTTATCGTGAAAAACTAAAAGACTATACCTGCCAATATATGGACATCAATTCACAGACAGGTGCCCCTATCATGCGTCCTATGTTTTTCGATTTTCCTGACAATGAAATATGTTACACCCTTGAAGACCAGTACATGTACGGAGCCGACCTTCTGTTTGCCCCGATATACAGACAGGGCGAAACCGAACGTGCGGTATATCTTCCAGAGGGCGACTGGGTCAATGTGCTCACACACGAAGCTTTTTCTGGCGGTCAAAGCATTATCTGCCATGCACAGCTTGATGAATTCATCGCTTTCGCAAGGGCGGGCAGTGACGTTATTAACTGCTTCTGAGTAACATAATGAAATCCCTTTGGAAGTAATATTTTTTATAGCATGAAGTCCGATTACCCCCTTTGATGTGGCAATCGGACTCGCTATACCCAACTGTTATCCAGACATAATCGGTACACCTTTCCTGTACTGACTATATCGAAAGCTTAATAAAGTGTCATTTTCTATTCATAATCTAATATATCCATAATAAAATTATACATATATCGCGGATATTTCTCATCCTCCGCATCCTCGCCCAAGGTGATGGAGAGCACTGTATCGCCATGCTCAATAATTATATCCGTATCATCAAAGTCAACCCTTTCAATCTCAGAATACGGAATCCTCACCACCTCTTCACCGCTATCAAGCCAGTAGATTATATCATGCCTTTCCACCTCCCCCTGTAATACGGTTTAATACCTCTTTGGGCATTCCGTTTTCCAGAAATCTTTTCTTCAGGCTCTCTGAAATGCCAGATACCTTTTGATGGGTACCGTTGATAATAAACTTATCCCCTTCCACCCGGTTCTCTGTAATCTCATAGCGGAACAGGGAATTAAAGTGCCTTTTTCCATCCCTGGTAATCTCGCACTCCATGATCTCCATCAGCCTTCTTTTCTTATTCTCAAGCTGCTTTGTAAACACTACGATGGGGAATGCCTCGGTTACCAGATCCATTAACACCTCATCATCCATATCATATTTTCTTTTACACAGCGTTCTCATTCGGCTGTAGGTGGCTTCACAGCTGTTGCTGTGAATGGTGGTAAGCACGGTATGACCGGTTCTTGCAGACTCCTGTGCGGTATAGGCTTCGGAGCTTCTCATCTCTCCCACACAGATAATCTCCGGGTTAAAACGCAGAGCCATGTCGAGGAGCATATCCTGATCGATGTTCTGTTTTTCATTTTCGCTGAATCTGGTCAGCGTATGGATCACGCTGTTGGTTACCTTTCCATCCTTTTCCCTTACCAGAGCCAGCTCCCTGCTTCCGTTTTCAATGGTAAAAATTCGCTTGTTGTCTGGAATGGTGGTAAGGAGCCACCCTGCCAGTGTGGTCTTGCCGGAGCTGGTGGCGCCTGCCACACAGATGCTGATGCCATACCGCAGACACTCTGCCAGAAAATCCAGCATTTCTTCTGTTGCAGTTCCTCCATCCACAAAGTCGCTCTTTTTCAGGCTCTGGGGACTTACGATTCGGATGGAGGCTGCAATGCCCACATCCTCATCCACAAGATTTCATTTATCTTATCGATAAACTCCTGCTGTTTGATCTCTGCTATCTCATCCTGTTTCGTGATGATATCGAACCGGTCCTCCTCTACATTTAATGCAAGGCAGCTTCCGTTCTCCCACTTCATATGAATCTGCCCGATGTCATCCACATGGTCAACAATGCCCTTGCTGCCCGGCGGCACCGAAGTCTCTCCTGCCATGCAGTACAGATGGATAGGTGTACCTTTTGGATACTTTTCTTTAAGCCGTGCTATCTCTTCTCTCTTTAACATGCTTCTCCTTTCTCGATTCCTTTTAACTTAACAGGACTGATAACACAATCTACGATTTCAGAATAATTACCCCGGCTTTTCCAGTCCATCTCTTCAATGATACAGATACCATACCCTCTCGGTCTGTATCCCGGTGGCTCTTGCATCTGTCTTTCCAGTACCCGAAGTCCGGGACTTAAACAAAACAATTTTGACATTCCTACCTCCATAAACAAAAATAAGGCAGCACCTATTTCATTTCTAAAATAAGTACCGCCTTGCGTTCCTACCCATATTCATTTTTAACTTTGCTTACCACTCCCTCCTGTGTTTTTCTCCAAATCACTCTCAAAACCACTTTTAGACCCCTATGCATCTTTAAAATGGGCAAAAAAATCGGGCAAAAATTAGCCATTTTTCAGCCTAATTTTTGCCCTCAAACCACAACATCTTGTGGTCAAACCCTACTTTTTCTTTTCTTTTCCACAATACTGCATCATTATCACGCACTCAACATGCACCGTCATCGGAAATAAATCAACTCCTACTGCCCTTTTCATCTCGTATCCTTTCTTTGTCAGGTATTTAAGATCTCTCGCAAGGGTTTCGGGATTGCAGGAAACATAGACTACACGGTCAGGCTGCAGCTTCACAAGTGAAGACAGGAACTTCTCATCACTGCCGCTTCGTGGCGGATCCATGAACACAACATCAACCTTTTCTTGTTTGTCTGCAAGCTCTACCATGAACTCACCGGCATCCCGATTATAAAAGCGGATGTTGTGAATATCATTCTGCTTGGCATTGATAATTGCATCTTTTACGGCATCTTTATTTAATTCCACTCCAATGACGGACTGCGCCTGTCTGGCTGCTACCATACCGATTGTGCCGGTTCCACAGTAAGCATCCAATACCTTTTCTTTCCCAGTCAGACCTGCATATTCCATTGCTTTTCGGTATAACTTTTCCGTCTGTTCCGGATTCACCTGATAAAATGACTTGGGTGAAATTTTAAAAGTAAGCCCACACAGGCGATCCTGAATATAGCCTGGACCATATATTACCTGTTCTTTTTCTCCAAGAACCATGCTTGTCTTCCTGTCATTTACATTTACAACGACTGTTGAAATCTCCGGATGCTCTTTACGAAGTGCTTTAACAAAGTTATTCTTGGAAGGCAGAATGGGCGATCCTAATACCAGAATTACCATGATCTGTCCTGTTGCATGTCCTACACGAATCAGCACATGACGCAGCAGTCCATAACCGGTATCTTCATCATAGGTTTTAATCCTAAAAGAAGGCAGCAGCTTTTTAATGGTCTGGATAATTGCACTGGCTTTTTCGTTTTCGATCAGGCAGCCTTCTGTAGAAACCACCTGATGCGTATTTTCCTGATAAGCACCTGCCAGGATATTTCCCTTACGGTCACGATCAAATACCGCATGCACCTTATGACGGTAATGATAGGGATTTCCCATTCCAATGATTCCCTCAACCTTGCCAAAGGGACGTAATAACTGCTCTAAGTCCTGCTGTTTCTTCTTAAGCTGTTTATCGTAATCCACAGAAAGATAATTGCAGGCTCCGCATTTCTTTTCAACCGGACACATGAGAGATGCACTTGGTTGTTGCATCGGTGACTGATGTTGAATTTGATTTCTGACTTGCAATTTTTTCTTGTCTCGAATTTCTTTTTTCTCTTGCACTTCATTCTTATCTAAACGGATGCGGTTATCTTTTCCATTTACTGCTTCTTTCTTATATATTTCCTGCCTGTTACCTGTTTTTTGTTTCTTACCTGTCTTATATTTCTGATCTGCTTCCTGACTCTTATCTGCCTTATATCTCTTATCTGTTTCCTGACTCTTATCTGCCTTATATCTCTTATCTGTTTCCTGACTCTTACCTGTCTTATATTTTTTATCTGTCTCTTGACTTTTACCTGACTTTTGTTTCTTATCTGTTTCTTGCTTCCTATCTGTCTTTTGTTTCCTATCTGTCGCTTGCTTCTTATCATTCTTCTGCTTGTTATTTTGATGTTTCCTATGTTCCATACTCATGACCGTTTTCTCATACTCTCCTTCTTTATTTGTGGAAATTCATTCAATTATATTTTTGTGGGTATAGAAAACTTTTTCATCACCTTATCCTCATGATTTTTATTGTGAGGGTATCGTAAACTCTTTTTCTATTTTATACCCACGCCTACCAACTGCTCTGGATATTTTATTCCATTTTCTTTTTCTATACCCCGACTCAATCCCAAGGAATCTCCAATATAACTTCTGCACTAAGTTCAGCCTTCGCCTTCGGCTTGGCTTCACTAAGCTCTGCTTGTTCCTCTCACTAAACTCCTGCTTCGCCTTCAGCTCGCACTCGTTAAGTGTTCCGAACTGGCTCGCACTAAGTTCAGCCTTCGCCTTCGGCTTGGCTTCACTAAGTGCTCTGCACAAAGAAAACGGGTGCCCATTGAGCACCCGGTAACTTATCTTTCATTCTCTTTCTTTTTGCGGATTTTCACGGAGTCAATTCCATTGACAAGCTCGGTTGCCTTTTCAATGTCGGCTTCATTAATTCGAATTGTAAAAATATTCTTTCCTTTTTCATTCTTTCCAAATATGCGGGAGAATAAGGAACGATCCTGCCATTCAATAAAGTAAGAAATCCGATTCTTTAAAAATAATTTTTCAAGCTGTTCCTTCGCTTCCATGCTATAGGCTCTGCAGAAATCCACCTCTCTGCTGACCATTCTTCCTGTTCCATTCTGTGTTGCCATCAAACCTCTCCCTCACTTATTGTAAACTTATGTTAACTATTATATTCCTGTCGCTTTCATTTTTCAATCCTGAACTGTAACCAAATTATGACAATATGGACGTCGAATGCTCGCATTCGTAAGGACATTTGCCATGATTTATATAGTAAAGTAACCCATAAACAAACCAGAACTTTCCCTACATCTCCAGCTTGGAAGAGAGATCCCATAATACACGTTGATCTTCAAACTGCTGGTTGAGATACACAACAGCTTCCTTCAATCCATCCTCTGAAAAAGGAAAGTCTTTACGCAGCTTCTTTTCTTCTTCTGTCCTGGCATATCCGTAGGGTTCAGGCCAAATGATAACCTCCAGACAGGTTTCCTCCTGATCATCCCTGGGTACAACCTTCTTCTTAAGCATATAGCGCATGCCGTTCATGCTGCCGGTATATTCTTCTTTCTTTACATAATTGAGTACATGAAAGTGATCATAGTCAATCATTCCCTACTTCAGCTCCCTTTGTGTGATATGTACAAGCAGTTCCACAATCTTCTCCATGGATTCCACAACACAATACTCAAATCTGCCGTGATAATTATGTCCGCCGGTACAAAGATTCGGGCAGGGAAGTCCGAGGAAGGATAATCTTGCACCGTCTGTACCGCCCCGAATCGGCTGGATCTTCGGTACAATGCCCAGCTCTTCCATACAGGACTTCGCATTCTCAATGAGGAAAAGATTTTCGGGTTCAATCTTTTCCTTCATATTGTAGTAAGAATCGGAGATCTCTACCTCAACGGTTCCTTCTCCATACCTGGTATTCATTTCATTTGCAATATGACGGAACAGCTCCTTCTTCTCATGAAAGCGTTCCTTATCATGGTCACGGATAATATAAGAAAGGGTTGCAAGCTCTACCGTCCCTTCCATATTCGTCAGATGGAAAAATCCTTCATAGCCATCCGTGCATTCCGGACGCATCGTTCCAGGCAGCATCATTTGGAATTCCATTGCGTACAAAGAAGCATTCTTCATCTTATTCTTTGCTTCTCCCGGATGTACATTCACACCATGGATGATTGCCTTGGCAGATGCCGCATTAAAGTTCTCATATTCCAGTTCTCCAATCGCGCCGCCATCTACCGTATAGGCATAGTCTGCGCCAAACTGCCGGATCTTAAAATGATCCACGCCATCGCCTACCTCTTCATCCGGAGTAAATCCAATTGCAATCGGTCCATGCTTGATTTCCGGATGCTCTAAAAGTGTCTGTACCATGGTCATAATTTCTGCCACGCCGGCCTTATCATCGGCACCAAGCAGCGTGGTCCCATCCGTTACAATAAGCGTCTGTCCTACATAATGCTTTAACTCTGGAAACACGACCGGACTTAACACAATCGCTTTCTCTTCGTTCAGAATCACTTCCTTACCATCGTAGTTCTCAATAAGCTTCGGCTTCACATTCTTTCCTGGACAATCCGGTGACGTATCCATATGTGCAATAAAGCCAAGGGTCGGGTAATTGTCTCCCTTAGCAGGGTCATTTCCCGGAAGCTTTGCATACACATAACAGCGTTCCTCATCATAAATCACATCCGAAGCTCCCATTTCCTGAAGCTCTTTTGCAAGAAGCATTGCCAGATTTTTCTGTTTTTCGGTACTGGGAAAGCTTTCCGCATCCTCTTTAGACTGTGTATCAATCTGTACATATCTGAAAAAACGGTCGATTACCTTTTCCGCCATTTTTCATCCTCCATATCTTATATTGTAACTATTCAGAGCCATGCAGATTATGACAATATGTACGGCGAATGCCCGCATTCGTAAGTACATTTGGCAAATTTATATGGTAAAGTAACCCCATGAACAAAAGGAGAACTGCATAGCAGCAATTTTGCGAACAGGTTCTGAATGGTTACGATTCTATCCTCGTTCATAGACCCAAGGCTCATTATACACTTTTTTGCACAAAAAAGGAACTGCCAAAAAGCAGTTCCTTTCAGATTCTCTATGAAATCAGGTTCACAAATTATTCTGTGATATCAGCGTACATGAAATACCAGAATCCATTAGGTGAATGCCATGATCCGGTAATCTTTTCACTCTGTAACCAGAAGTCATTGTAGTATGCAATTGGAATACATCCGGTTTCTTCCATCAGAATATCCTCTGCTGTATGAAGTGCCTTGGAACGTTCTGCGGAATCAAGTGTTGTTCTGGAAAGATCAATTGCTGCATCAAAGTCTGCATTGTTGAACTTACCATCGTTATTACCGTTCGTTGAGTAGAACAGTTCCAGCATGTTGGAAGGATCTGTGTAATCTCCAACCCAACCGTTACGTGCAATATCGAAATCACCATTACGACGCATCGGTGTGAAGGAAGCCCATTCTACAATATCAACCTGAAGATCGATACCAAGCTGTGCCCATGCCTGCTGTAAATATTCAGCAACCACCTTATGATAACCTGCATCATTGGTTGTGTAGGAAATGGACGGGAAGCCTTCTCCATCCGGGTAACCCGCATCAGCAAGAAGCTGTTTTGCTTCCTCTAAGTCTGCTTCATAGTTGTTTACATCGATATAAGACTGACCACCGTTTGCATTGTCCTTGAACTGCGTGCCATCTGTGTCGATCCATCCGGGTCCCATGAAGTTATCAGCAGGTGAGTAAGTTCCCTGCATTAAAGTATTAGCAACATAATCACGGTCAATTGCAAGACTTAATGCTTTACGTACTCTTGCATCCTTAAATGCATCTCTTTCAAGATTCAAGCTGAGGTAGTAGGTACCGATAATGGGATCTACATGGAAATCAGCACTATCCTTTAAGGAAGGAATTTCTTCTGTAGGAACATCCTTGATCATCAGAACTTCACCTGTCTGGTATGCACTGTATGAAGCGTTGGAATCCTCGATGAGATTCCACTTAATACCATCCAGCTTGATTGCATCTGCGTTCCAGTAGTAAGGGTTCTTCGTCATCATGATGTAAGAACCGGGAACCCATTCGGATACATAGAAAGGTCCGTTGCTGATATAGGTTGCTGCGCTGGTTGCCCATGCATCACCATTTGCGGTAACAGTTGCCTCCTGTACCGGGCTTAAGGTTGCGAAAGCTGCAAGGCTTCCGAAATAGGAACAGGGGTTGCTCAGAGTTACAACAAGTGTGTTGTCATCCTGTGCTACTACCTGAAGTGCATCAAGGTCACCCTCGATGGCCTTATCATAACCTTCAACCATGGAAAGCACAGTTTCAGCATAAGGAGCTGCTACCATAGGATCACATACTCTCTTCCAGCTGTAAACGAAATCATTTGCGTTTAAATCAGATCCATCGGACCACTTTAAACCATCTCTTAAATGAAAAGTCCAGGTAAGACCATCTTCCGATGTCTCCCAGCTTTCTGCCTGTCCGGGAACAAGCTGACCATTCTCATCTAATGCTAAAAGGCATTCGAAGGAATGTAATAACATGTTACCACCATCTACTGCACTGTTTAATGCAGGATCGATGGTTTCAGGGTCAGGTCCTACCTGTACGGATAAGATCTTCTCTCCTGTAGAAGCAGTTGCTTCTGTTGTCTCATCTCCAGTCTGATTGTCGCTGGCTTCTGTTGTGGTTCCTTCTGTTGTGGTTCCATCTGTTGTAGATGCAGCATCATTGGAAGTGCTTCCGCCACAGGCAGCCAATCCAACAACCATAGCGGCTGTAAGAATAAGTGCAAGAACTTTCTTTTTCATAATATTTCCTCCTCTGAAAAATTTATAAACAAAATACAGGTCGTCCAAAAACTTTGTTTCGATACCCGTATTGTTTATTCTAAAATTATTACCACATTTAGTTACATTTGTCAATATGGTGACATGCGGCAAAATGTCCCTTTTCGATTTCCTTCCACTCCGGAACCTTTGCTGCACAGGTTTCATCCGCATATGGACATCTGGTACGGAAACGGCATCCGGACGGCGGATTTAAGGGGCTTGGAACGTCTCCCTCAAGTACAATACGCTTGCTTTCCTTCGCCTTATTCGGGTCAGCAATCGGAATTGCAGAAATCAGACTCTTCGTATAAGGATGGAGAGGACGCTGAATCAGCTCATAGCTGTCTGCAAGCTCTACCATTCTTCCTAAATACATAACTCCAATCCGGTTGGAAATATGCTTTACGGCAGAAAGGTCATGGGCAATGAACAGATACGTGAGATCCATCTGCTCCTGTAAATCCTCAAACATATTGATAACCTGAGCCTGAATGGAAACATCCAGTGCGGAAATCGGTTCATCACAGACGATAAACTCCGGATTTACTGCAAGTGCTCTTGCAATACCGACTCTCTGACGCTGTCCGCCGGAAAACTCGTGTGGATAACGGTTGGCATGTTCGGAATTCAGTCCGACACGACGAAGCATCTCAATAATAATGTCATACCGTTCCTGTTTACTGTTCGCCAGCTTATGCACATCAATGGCTTCCCCAATGATATCTCCAACGGTCATTCTCGGATCCAGACTTGCATACGGATCCTGGAATACAATCTGCATTTTCTTACGGTAAGGAAGCATCGGTGCAAAAATCTTCTTTTCGACATCAAATACGGTCTCACCGTCATAAACGAACCTGCCACCGGTCGGCTCATACAGACGAAGCAGAGTTCTTCCCGTGGTTGTCTTACCACACCCTGACTCTCCAACAAGTCCGAGGGTTTCACCACGCTCGATCGTGAAGGAAACATCATCGACTGCCTGAATATATTTCTTATTCTTTCCATAGCCACCTGCCGGGAAATACTGTTGTAAATGTTCCACCTGAACTAATGTATCACTCATTGGCTGCTCCCTTCTCCATCTCTTCTTTCTGATTCAGCCAGCATTGTGTGTAATGAACCTCTCCAAAGTTCGTTACCGGCGGCATTTCACGAAGACAGATCTTCATACATTTCTCACATCTCGGTGCGAAAGGACAACCCTTCGGCGGATTTAAGAGATCTACCGGAGATCCTTCAATCGGAACCAGACGTTCATGCTCCTTCGTATCAATTCTCGGAATGGAACGGATCAGTCCCTTCGTATATTCATGCTTCGGATGATAGAAAATATCCTCTGTAGTACCATATTCAACAATCTTGCCCGCATACATGACGGCAATCCGCTCACACATGCTGGCAACCACACCAAGATCATGGGTAATCATAATGATTGCCATACCAAGACGATCCTTCAACTCCATCATCAGCTCTAAAATCTGTGCCTGGATGGTCACATCCAAAGCAGTAGTCGGCTCATCCGCAATCAGAAGCTTCGGTTCACAGGCCAGTGCCATTGCGATCATGACACGCTGTCTCATACCACCGGATAATTCGTGCGGATACTGCTTTAAACGCTTGTCCGGCTCGTTAATTCCAACTAAGGTAAGCAGCTCTCTGGCACGCTCCTTCGCCTGCTTTCTGTTCTTATCGGTATGGAGCAGAATTGCTTCCATAATCTGGTTTCCGATTGTATAAACGGGATTTAAACTGGTCATGGGATCCTGGAAAATAATGGATACTTCGTTTCCACGGATCTTCCGCATTTCCTTCTCGCTCATCTTCTCGATCTCGTGACCATTGAATTCCAATGTTCCACCTATCAGTCTGCCCGGATAGGCCGTCAGCCCCATCAGGCTGTATGCGGTTACGGATTTACCAGAACCGCTTTCTCCAACGATACCAAGAACTTCTCCTTCCTTTAAATGAATGGAAACATCATTTAATGCCTTTACCTCACCGGCAGGAGTAAAGAAGGAAAGTCTTTCGTTTTTTATATCAACAAGATATTCTGACATGATTCTCTCCTCCTTAATTCTTCAGCTTCGGATCAAATGCATCACGCAGACCGTCGCCTAACAGGTTAAAGCTCAAAATAATCAAACTGATCAGTAATGCCGGGATAAACAGCAGATACGGATAGGTATTCATACCATTAATTGCATCACTGGCAAGACTCCCCAAAGAAGGAAGCGGAACTGCAACACCCATACCAAGGAAGCTTAGGAAGCTTTCCGTAAAGATGGAAGACGGGATCTGCAGTGTTGTGGTAACAATCAGGGTTCCGATACAGTTGGTAAGCAGATGCTTCTTAATAATCTTTGCATTGCTTACTCCCAGTGCTCTTGCTGCTGTAACGTATTCACTTTCCTTAAGCATCAGCACCTGGCTTCGTACCATTCTCGCCATACCTACCCAGTAAAGAAGGGCGAATACAACGAAGATACTGATCAGGTTTTCACCTACAACGCCAACCCAGGCAAAGCCGGGTGCTTCCTTTAATTGTGCAAGCGGTGCTTTCAGCGCAAAGGATAGTAATACGATCAACAGAATATCCGGGATCGTATAAATAATATCAACAATTCTCATCATCACCAGATCGACCCATCCACCAAAGAAGGCAGCCACCGATCCGTAAATGGAACCGATGATCAGGATAATACCGGTTGCGATCAGACCAACAAGAAGGGAAATACGGCTTCCCATCATCACACGGATGGCATAATCACGTCCCATCTTGTCGGTACCAAAGACATGGGGAAATACCTTTTCACCGGCATCAATTCGCGCCTGCTCCTCTTCGGAATACTGCATCGGGCGAAGGTTATTGGCTCCCTTAATCTGTTCCTTATAATTATACGGATAAAAAGAAGGAACAATAAAAGAAAAAATCATAACAAGAATAATCACCACAAGGCTTACCATTGCGACTTTATTCTTGCGAAGGCGTCTCGCTCCGTCCTTCCAGAAGCTCACGCTCTCACGCATAATGACCTGACTCTGCTTCTCTTCCTCGGTTGCCGGAAGAAAATCTTCAGGTTTTAATTTTAACTGAAAACTAATTGGATTCTCTTTCATGGACTGACTCCTTACTTTAATTTAATTCTCGGATCCACAATCTTGTATACGATATCAACAACCACATTCATAAGAATAATCAATGTTGCAAGGAAAATGGTTGTGCCCATAATCAGGGTATAATCACGTCCGTTAATTGCAGAAATGAACTCTCCGCCAAGTCCCGGAATCGTGAAAATCTTCTCGACAACAAAGCTTCCCGTTACAGTATAGGCAAGTAACGGTCCTACATAGGTAATAACCGGAAGGATTGCATTTCGTAACGCATGTTTAAACAGAATCTTGCCGCCTGCAAGTCCCTTGGCCTTCGCAGTACGCATGTAGTCCTGTCCGAGAACATCCAGCATGGAGGATCTCATCAGACGCATAATATATGCAGTCGGATAAAAAGCAAGTGCCATGACCGGCATCACATAATGCTTCCAGGAGGTAAGGCCCATGGTCGGCAGAATCTGCAGCCTTACACCGAAAAAATATAAAAGCAATGTACAGATTACAAAGCTTGGTACAGCAATTCCACAGGTGGAAACGACGCTGATCAGATTATCGAGGAACTTCCCTCTCTTCAATGCTGCAATACAGCCAAGAGGAACACCGAGCAGCAATGCGACCAGTACAGACACACCACCCACACGGGCAGATACCGGAAACTTCATGGTAATGATGTCCATAACGGTACGTCCTCTCTGTTTTAAACTGTCACCGAAATCACCGTGACTGGCGCCTGCCATATAGGTCAGGTACTGCTGCCACAATGGCTTGTCCAATCCATATTTCGCCTCCAGGGCGGCTGTTGCCTGAGGACTGATGGCCTTTTCGGAAAGGAACGGTCCACCGGGAACCATGTTCATCAGGAAAAAGGTCAGGGTTGCCACGGCCCAGATGGTCACGATGGCAAGTAATATTCTTTTGAGAATATATTTCAGCATTTTTGTCACCTCATCAATTTGTTACTATGCTAAAGCACACCACATAATGGGTTATAATAACATATTTTCATTCACTTTTCCAGTCTAAAATCACAGTTCCATCATTTCTATTGTACGAAATTTAATACAATTTTATGCTTTGATTAGTATTTATGCAAAAATATTACATCATTATACAAAAGTCAGACATCTGCCGTTTCCGACAGACGCCTGACTTTTTCGCACAGCAATTATGATAAATCAATCTTCCATTTAAGCTCATCGTAAGGAATCAGAACCTCCGGCATTCCTTCTGCATAGCTTGCCACCTCATAAGCTCCGAAATAATACACAAGACCTTCGTCAGTAAGATAATAATCTCCCGCTTTCAAGTGATGATCCTCCAGGAATCCGGCGTTTTCTGAGATGTATTCAAGTCCCCATTCCCAGATTTCATCTCCATCGTGCCGTTCTTCAAACATCCTGGTCACGATGGCATTTAACTCCTCTTCGGAGCTTGCCAGAATATCGTCCAGATAAAGCTCCTCTCCCGTCTCGCGGTCATAAAGCCGGAAGTCCGTATAGGGCATTCCATGGGCTGCGCCGCTGTAATCATCATACCCGCTCCACAAAAGTCCGATGTAACGGTCATTATAATAAGAAAGATCTACTTCACAGGTAACCGATCCTTCCATATAGTACGCTTCTTCATGGTATTCTTCCTCATCCATACCTACTCCTGCGGCATTCTTTATCATAGAATCCGTTATTTCCTGTACCTGTGCATTTATCGCTTCATCTCCCGGCATGCTTCCATTCAGGGTAAAACCTTCTATATAATATGCATAGACTGGCTTGCCACAATCCTCACACAGTTCTTCATCCGCCTCATAATAGAACTGCCCGATCTGATTGATTTCCCGGTCAGCAAGAACGACTGCATTTTCCGATTCTCCTCTCAGCCAGTTATAGGAAGCAAACACGGTCTGATCCCCGGAATCTTCAATGACATACAGCGCTCCATGGGAAAGCGTCAGGAGACTATTCTCTACCAGATCCAGATTATTCTTAATATAAGGACTCCAGGTAATCTGATATAAATACTGTCCCTCCCATCCCTGATCCAGGCTATCGTAAGTCTGATACCACATCTGATCTTCCGTCTGATGCAGATCGGTTTCCGAATTGTGTTTCATATAATAGATCCCTTCGACATCCGCACCGATCACATTGCGCTTTTCAGCAGAAAGTTCGTGTTCTTCCCCTGTGTTAAGGTTCCGGTAATACTGATGGGCTGCTCCGTCTTCGGACATATATTCACTTAAGTAATACAGAATATGCCAGCCATCATAATAATTCACGGAATAGTCCGAAGAAAGCAGTTCCGTTACTTCCTCGGTATCCGGATCATACAGAACATAATTCTGATTCTCATCCTGTAAAAGAATCTGTGAGAAGTACAGATTCTGATAAGCATAATAAAGCCAGCCTTCCATATCCAAGATCTGAATTTCTTCATACCCTGCCGGAATGGAAACGCGTCCATCCTCCCTTGTACCGGTAATCTCTTCCCCGATCTCTCCGTTTTCCTCTAACGCGATCGTATGGTATCCGGTGTTATAATTTTCATCATATGTCCGCAGATACATCTGATGATCCAGAATATACAAATCCGTAACATATTGATCAAACGAAAACTCCACCTGATAAGCCTCGCCGGTAGATAAATCTACCTGATACAGAAGGCTTTCCGAACGATCCTCCCGCTCATGATAGAAGTCATTAAAGTAGTACAGATATTCTCCATCGAGATAAAGCTTTCCGTTATCCGCGATCCCCGAATAGATCTTAGGCATTTCATAATCGGCACCGGTAAGCGGAAAAGCCTCAAACTCCCCGGTGATCTGATTGTAGCCGTAAACCGCTTCATTCGATGCAAAATAAATCATCTCTCCCTGGACCGCATATCTGCCGTTCAGATGATAAGGAAACCCGGCATCAAACAATGCCTGCAGATCCTCCATCCCGTCTTCCTGTACCGAACCTCCGGTCTCCTCCTCCGGCTGCTCATAGGTATATCCCGGATCAATTTCTTCCTCTTCTTTTTCTTCTTCCTGCTCTGTCCTGTGCTGTTCTTCCCATGCCGTCTGCTCCCACAGCTTCATCACCTGTCCGGCTGCCGAGCACCCGGTAAGCAAAGACAGGACAAGAATTCCTGCTATACTGATACAAATCCGTTTTTTCATAACTTTCCCTTTCCGTACATTCCGTTTATTCCACTTAATGCTTTCAGTATAGCAATACTTTCCTGCCCTGTCACTTATTATCTGTTTCTCTACTGTGATTTTCCTATGCACCAACCGTTTTTCAATACTTTTAGCCACACCTGAAAATATTGATATAAAAAATCTAAAAAAGTAAAAAAAGTACTTGCTTTTATCAAAAGGTGCAGTTATAATATAACTTGCGTTTCGGGGTGTGGCTCAGGTGGTAGAGCGCTACTTTAGGGAAGTAGAGGCCGCAAGTTCAAGTCTTGTCACTCCGATTTTAAAGAACAGCGGAATTCCAACGAATTCCGCTGTTTTTTTACCCTACTGAATCTGGTAGGATTTAGTAGGGTAAAGTATTTTAAATTGCCAAAAGAATCATCTCATCTCTTCTACAGGCTTTCCAGCACCTTCAATAAGAACTTCCAGACTCTCTGTACCGAAGGAATGCTCAAGGTTTCTCTTGTGGTATGGATGTCCTGCATATCCGGGCCGATGGAAACACAGTCAAGTCCCGGAATTTTGCTTTGGAAAATTCCACATTCCAGTCCTGCATGAATGGCCTCAATCTGCGGCTTCACACCATACATTTCTTCATAAATCGTAACCATCTTTTCACGGAGCGGTGAATCCGGATCATAATCCCAGCCCGGATAATCTCCACGAATTCCTACTGTCGCATTGCACAAGGCGGCAAGACTCTTAAGCTGGTTAATCAAAGCTTCTTTGGCTGCCGTATTGGAGCTGCGGACAGATGTGCTGACCATGCCCTCTACTGCACTTACATTCAGGATTCCCGGATTTAAGGAGGTCTCGACAAGTCCCTTCATCTTCACACTGTTTGCAATAACACCATGCGGAATCACATTCAGCAGGTGAATCCACTGTTCGGAATCTTTCCGATTGCAAACCTCAATCAATGCATCTTCTGCACCAACTTGCAGCTCACACTTAAGTCCGTCTTCTTTTCCGGCAAATTCTGCCTTTAAACCACAGAACTTCTCCTCCATAAAGGCAGCGATGTCTTCCGTCCATTCGGTCACAACAATTTCTGCACAAACCTCATTCGGAATTGCATTATCTGCGGTTCCGCCATTTACCTCTTTTAAATAAATAGGCGTCTTCTCCTGTAAGGCGGCAAGCAGTCTTCCCATGAGACAGATAGCATTGCCACGTTCCTTGTTGATCTCCTGACCGGAATGTCCTCCCTGGAGTCCGGAGATTTTAAGTTTACATAACAATCCTTTTATCTGCTCGGTTTCTGTCTTTTTCCGAATGTCAATCCGGGCTCCACCTGCGCATCCCGTGATAAATATCTTTTCCTCTTCCTGATCGAGGTTAATCATCCGTTTTGCAGTGAGATCATCTACCGTAAGTCCTGCCGCGCCTTCCATACCGACTTCCTCATCTACAGTAAGAATCAGTTCGATTTTCGGATGACGGTATTCTTCCCCTGCAAGAAGTGCGAGCCCGAATGCAACCGCAATCCCGTCGTCGCCTCCAAGGCTTGTTCCCTTTGCGGTCAAACGGTCTCCCAGAATTTCAAGCTGTAAACCATCCTTCGTCATATCTATGGTACAATCCGCATCCTTCACAGCCACCATATCCATATGCCCCTGTAAAAGAACCGGTTCATGATCTTTGTACCCCTTCGACGCTTCCTTGATCATGATAATATTATTCAATTCATCCTGTCTGCAATACAAACCATGTTCATTGGCAAATGCTTTCAGATAATCACTGATCTGTCCGGTATTGCCGGATCCATGTGGAATCTTACAAATTTCTTCAAAATAGTAAAATACATTCTGTGGTTCCAGATTTTCAAGTATACGCATCCCTGATTTCCTTTCTGCTTGTCCCTCTCACCAAAAAAATGATCCGGTGGATCATTTTCTCATATACATAGCAACTAAATTCATGCTCCGTTTATGACTCCCATTCACTAAGTATTCCTGACTGGTTTATAGAAAAAATCCCCGCAGTCAAAGGCTACGGGGAATCATCTTTATTATGCAAGTTTGCTCTTTGCAAGTTCTGCTAAAGACTTGAAGCCTTCTGCATCATTTACAGCCATTTCAGCAAGCATCTTTCTGTTGATATCAACTTCTGCAAGCTTTAAGCCGTACATAAATTTGCTGTAGGATAAGCCATTCAGTCTTGCAGCAGCATTGATACGTGCAATCCAGAGCTGTCTGAACTGACGTTTCTTTTCTTTACGTCCTGCATAAGAGGAAGTTAATGCTCTCATTACAGACTGTTTTGCTACTCTATACTGTTTGCTTCTGGCTCCTCTGTAGCCTTTTGCAAGCTTTAATACTCTGTTATGTTTTTTCTTGGCATTTACGCCACCTTTAATTCTTGCCATTGTTCATATCCTCCTAACGACTATAGTGTTTTATTACAGATAAGGTAAAATCTTCTTCATATTCTTAACATTCGTTGCATCTGTAATAGCCGGCTGTCTAAGAGTTCTCTTTCTCTTAGTAGTCTTCTTGGTTAAGATATGTTGCTTGTAGGCTTTACTTCTCTTTAACTTGCCTGTTCCTGTAACTTTAAAACGCTTTGCAGCAGATTTGCTGGTTTTCATTTTTGGCATAACTGATTTCCTCCTGTATACAATAATTATCTATTTTAACTGAAACTAACGTTTCTCAGTTAAAAACATGGTCATGCTTCTTCCTTCAACCTTCGGTGCCTTTTCTACGACACACACATCCGAAAGAGCCTCTGCAAAATCATCTAAGATATGCTTGCTGCTTGCCATATGAGCCATCTCACGTCCACGGAAACGTAATGTCACTTTCACGCGGTCTCCCTTGGTTAAAAACTTCTTTGCAGCATTAATCTTCGTATTTAAATCATTCGTATCAATATTGGGGGATAAGCGGATTTCTTTAATCTCGATTACCTTCTGCTTCTTTCTGGCTTCTTTTTCCTTGCGGGCCAGTTCGTAACGATACTTTCCGTAATCCACAATCTTACACACCGGTGGTTTTGCTGTCGGCGCGATCTTCACAAGATCTACCCCTGCTTCCTCTGCGAGCTGCAAAGCTTCTTTGGAAGACATGATTCCAAGCTGCTCTCCGTTTTCACCGATCACACGTACTTCTTTGTCTCTAATCTGGTCGTTAATAAATAATTCGCTAATAATTTTACCCTCCCTAATAAGAATAAAAAAAGTGGACAGCATAGCTATCCACAATACTCACATCTTTCCTCTGCACCCGTTTTCCTAAGGGCATATGGAAAATATAAACACCTGCCAGCACAATTACCGCAGGGTGAGAGTGGATACTCTGCTTTGTTTTCACATGCTTATATAGATTAACACCCCACTTACCGGATGTCAATACCATTTTTCAAACTTTTCAAGAGACTTTTTATAGTTTCCTACTCTTTTACCAGACGGATTTCGCCTTCAGATATTTCAAAGTCTGCCAAAAGCTCATCGTCAGAAAGCTGATTATAGGTAATAATATGCGTATCCCTCGCCTGAATAATATAAGCAAGCTGCTGGACTCTCTTATTATCAACCTCAAAGCTGCTCCGGATCTTATACCCTGGAATACCTTCCATGTCATTTCGTGTAAATTCTTCAATCGTAATATCTACATTCTCGCCCTGTTTTGCATAAGCATCCTCCAATTCCTTTTCAAAGGAGTCAGATGTCAGATTGTCGGGTACTGCACCGTCTCCGGTTCCTTCGAGCACCGTATAATAAATATTGGAAGAATCCAATGGACTTAAGGAATGTACATACATCCCCGGAACAGTGGAGGATTCCACGTACCCGACCGGAATCAGAATTGCACAGCAGGCAATCGCATCCTTTCCGTTATCTTCCACCTGCTTTAATTCAAAATTCTCAACCACTATGTACTGATCTTCACGGACCTCCGGATTCTGGATGCCCGCAACGGTAATCACTTCCTTTTCACACCCGCTAAAACAACAGGCCAGCATTATGATACTTCCTATCATCGTTGCTTTCTTTGTAAAATGCATTCTTTGGTTTCCTCAAATCTTTCCCTGACAGCTTTCTTTCAGCGAAACGTTCTGTCATTGTTATGTTCACTCAAATGCATGGCAACAGAAACTCCGGGGCGGTTTAAACCGCCCTCGGAGTTTTTCTTACTTTCCGTCAAATGTTGCACATGCCGTTTCCTTGCAATCACATGCTCCACAGCCACGAATATCAACACGGGATGCTGTACACTTATAATTTTCATTATACATGCATTTTGCAGCTTCGCAATCAATACTGATATACTCGCTTGGATGTTCTACTGCACTTTTAAAGCTGTCACCCTTCTTTTCGGTAAAGCTTTCACAACAGGTTTCTGCCGAACAGGATGCATGCTTACCGCCTACCATGATGTCCCCCTTGGAACAACGTTCATTTGCGTTGTAAGAACAGTTCTGTACTGCACATTTTAATTCTGCCATACTATTACCTCCTTTACGCTGTACGGCAATAGTATGTGCGGATGCTGAATTTTTATTCAAATAATAATTTTATTGTTACTCCGTTACCTCTTCCTTACGGATTTCCTTGGTACGGATTTCTTCGCAGATCTGGTCGATGAATTCCTGTAACGGCTTCACGCCCTCATCTCCTGCAAAACGGCTTCTTACCGATACCGTACCATCTGCTTCTTCCTGCTGTCCGACAATCAGCATATAAGGAAGTCTGTCCATTCTTGCTTCACGGATCTTAAAGCCGATCTTCTCGGAACGGTTATCTGCCGTAACATCTACGCCGGCCTCTGCCAATGCCTTACGTACCTTTTCGGCATAAGCTTCATACTTTTCAGAAATAGGAAGAACACGTACCTGTTCCGGGCAAAGCCAGGTCGGGAACTTACCTGCATACTTCTCAATCAGCCATGCCAGGGTTCTTTCATAACAGCCCATGGAGGTTCTGTGAATGATGTAAGGACGCTTCTTTTCGCCGTCCTGATCTACATAATACATATCGAAGTTTTCAGCAATGGCACAGTCAAGCTGAATGGTGATCATGGTATCTTCTTTACCGTAAACATTCTTTGCCTGAATATCAATCTTCGGTCCATAGAATGCAGCTTCGCCGTCTGCTTCTACGAAAGGAACCTGCTTCTCTTCCAGAAGCTTACGAAGGACTTCCTGTGTGGATTCCCAGTAATGCTCATCGCCAAGATATTTCTTCTTGTTTTCCGGATCCCATTTGGAAAGGCGGAAGGTTACATCCTTTTCCAGACCAAGTACGGTTAAAATATGATATGCCAGATTAAAGCAGTTGGATAACTCTTCTTCGGTCTGATCCGGACGGATGACATTGTGTGCCTCTGTAATAGTAAACTGACGGACTCTTGTCAGTCCATGCATTTCACCGGAATCCTCAGCACGGAATAAGGTAGAAGTCTCGCTCATGCGGTAAGGCAGGTCACGGTAGGACTTCTGGGTGTTCTTATATACATAATACTGGAACGGGCAGGTCATCGGACGAAGTGCAAACACTTCCTTGTCTGTCTCCTCGTCACCTAAAACGAACATACCATCCTTGTAATGATCCCAGTGTCCGGAAATTTTATAAAGATCACTCTTTGCCATTAACGGAGTTCTGGTTCTGACATAACCCCATTCCTTATCCTCAAGATCCTCAATCCAACGCTGGAGCTTCATAATCATCCTGGTTCCCTTCGGAGGGAAAAGAGGAAGTCCCTGTCCAATTACATCTACGGTAGTAAACAATTCCATCTCACGGCCAAGCTTGTTGTGGTCACGCTTCTTTGCATCCTCTAACTGGTCCAGATAAGCATTCAGCTCCTCCTTCTTATTAAATGCAGTACCATAAATTCTCTGAAGACGTGCTTTCTCGGCATTGCCTCTCCAGTACGCCATAGAAGAGGAAGTCAGTTTGAACGCCTTGATGCCCTTGGTACTCATTAAGTGCGGTCCTGCACACAAATCTACAAAATCTCCCTGATCATAGAAGGAAATCTCTGCGTCCTCCGGCAGATCCTCGATCAACTCTACCTTGTAAGGCTCTTCCCTGTCCTTCATAAACTGGATTGCTTCATTTCTCGGAAGGGTAAATCTCTTTAATTCATGACCTTCCTTGATAATCTTCTTCATTTCTGCCTCGATCTTGTCAAGGTCTTCTCTTGTAAACGATTCATGTTCAAAATCATAATAATATCCGGTATCAATCGCAGGTCCGATTGCAAGCTTTGCCTGCGGGAATACTCTCTTAACAGCCTCTGCCATAACATGGGAACAGGTATGACGGATGACACGCAAGCCTTCCGGATCTGCTGCAGTCAGAATACTCAGATTACAGTCCTTGTCAAGAACGGTTCTTAAATCGACAACCTCTCCATCCACTTCTCCGGCACATGCCACTCTGGCAAGTCCTTCGCTTAAATCCTGAGCGATTTCATACACGCTCATTGCTTTGTCATATTCCTTTACGGAACCATCTTTTAATGTGATTTTCATTTTTATATCCATTCCTTTCTGGTTGTTAACATTATGTTAACCAATATTTTTGAATAGTTACCTTTATATTAACTTATTGGGTAACCGCTTCACTCTTCCTCTGTGAAATTACTCTCCGTCTTCCTCTTCATCGTCTTCGAAGTCTTCCCAGTCAAATCCGTTATCACACGGACTGTTATTTCCGTTATGGCTTCCGATCGTGACAAACTTTCTCGGGGAAGTCAGCAAACCAAATACCATACCGCCTAAAACACCTACTGCAATGGCAAGCACCAGCTCACGATTGGAAATGGTGGTGCTGTCTGCCAAAAAATCTTTTACTTTTTCAATTCTTTCTTTCATATAAGTCATCCTCCTTTATTTTTACTTATATTAATCTGCATATTACCTGCCGCACTAAGTTCAAGCTGCGCTTTCAGCTTGCTTTCACTAAGTATTCTACATATACCTGCTGCACTAAATTCGTACTTCGCTTTCAGCTCGTCCTCTTTAAGTGCACAGGTATCGTTCGCACTAAGTTCAAGCCGCGCTTTCAGCTTGCTTTCACTAAGTGCTCTACATAAAAAGTCCCATGCATTACCAAAATGCATGGGACGTATCATACGCGGTTCCACCCTGCTTGCTCTCTGCGCCATAACGACTTACGAAAGCCTCTCAACATCTGTAACGTAGATGATACGAACCGGATTAGGGTCACTCCGAGGTAGTTTTCCATTGCTTCCTGCAAAGACATTCCCAGCACGATCTGAATCTGATCGATGTCTCTCTCTGTTACCTTCCACAATGTACTCGTCTCTTCAACGTTTTATTCGTAATTCATTTAATATATCTTATAATATTCCCCAAAAACAAATTTGTAAAGTACCTTTTTTAATTTGGGAGAAGGTTTTATTTAAGGCTCATCATGGATTTATGAAACTATCCAATAAGCCCTGTATAAGCCTGATCTTATGCTTTCTTACCGCAGCACTTCTTATACTTCTTACCACTTCCACACGGACAGGGATCGTTCGGATAAATCTTCTCCGGCTTTACAACGGTTGTCGAAAGCTTCTGGATCCGATAAAGCTCCTTACGGGTTGCTTCATCAAAAATATCTTCCCATTCCGGAAGATCATATAACCAGTCAGCCTGTGCAGCCACCATGTTCTTGTAGAGTAATTCCTTGTCAAAGCCAAGGTTTACTTCTGTGTCCTCTTCCATCTCTTCAATAGGATTCTGCTCCTTCAAGCTGTCATTGATTCCATCTAAAAATCCGGTCATGGTCATAATATCCACGCCGTACTTCTCAGCCAGTTCTTTTACGGTTCCCTTAACCACTTCATCCGGGTTCTTTAAAAGCTGTGCATAAATATCCTTTTCTTTCTGAAAATAATCTGCCCAGAGTCTCTGCAGATCTCCCTTATTTGCGGTAGCTGAATAAGCCATATCACGCCAGGTTTTAAGTAATGCCATTGTTAATTCCTCCTGATTGTCTGATACTCCAGACAATGATTCGTATAGATTACGTAAATTACTTACGCTTCTGTATTATAACCCAGATTCTGCAAATTGTAAACCATACAATCCATCCTATACTCAAAGAGGCCGCCATAAGGCAGCCTCCCTTTAGGTACTATTTCATCTCTTTTGACTGGTGACAGGCCATACCGCATCCGGCACAGTTGCCACCACATGAGGATTTCCCACTTCGTTTATCCTTAACCATCTTGTAAATGACTGCACCAACGATGGCACATAACACAAGAAGTACGATTGCTGTTCCCATAGTCATCCTCCTTTTCTATCGCTTTTTCTTTATTATCTGATATTTATTTCAGTTTTGCAAGTTGCTTATCAGAAGTCTTTAAGGTTGTGCTCTCCTTGTAAGGACGAACCAGCAGATAAATGAATCCTGCTACAAGTAAGAAAGCAACAACAGTTCCAAATCCGAATGCGCCCGTTGTAAACAAGGTACCAATCTGGTAAATGCACAGGGAGACAATATATGCCAAGCCACACTGATAGCTAATTGCGAACCAGAACCACTTTGCATTGTTCATTTCACGCTTGATTGCACCCATAGCTGCGAAACAGGGAGCACACAAAAGGTTGAATACCAGGAATCCGTATGCAGCAATCGGAGTCATAACCTGTGCCAGGCTTCCCCAGATTTCTGCCCCATCTTCTGCAACTTCCGAAAAACCAAAGAGCAGACCGAAAGTTGCTACAACATTTTCCTTTGCAATCAGACCACTAACTGCGGCAACTGCCATCTTCCAGCCTTCGCCGGCCTGTGTCCATCCAAGAGGAATGAAGATCCATGCAATGGCACTGCCGATCTTAGCCAGGATACTATCATTCAGTTGTTCAGCCTCTAACATTCCAAAGCCGCCGTCTGTCCATCCAAAGCTCATTAAGAACCAGAGAATGATGGTAGAAAGAAGGATGATGGTGCCTGCCTTCTTAATGAAGGACCAGCCTCTTTCCCATACACTTCTTAATACATTGCCAACGGTAGGCCAGTGATATGCGGGAAGCTCCATAACGAACGGTGCAGGATCACCTGCGAACATCTTTGTTTTCTTTAAAATAATACCGGAACAGATAATTGCTGCAACACCTACGAAATATGCACTCCATGAAACCCATCCTGCATTGTCGAAGAATGCACCTGCAATCAGGGCAATAATCGGAAGCTTTGCTCCACAGGGAACAAATGTGGTAGTCATGATGGTCATCTTACGGTCTCTGTCGTTTTCGATGGTACGGGATGCCATAACGCCCGGAACACCACAGCCGGAGCCGATCAGCATTGGAATAAAGCTCTTTCCGGAAAGACCAAACTTACGGAAGATACGATCCATAATGAATGCGACACGGGCCATATATCCACAGGACTCTAAGAATGCCAGGAACAGGAACAGTACCAGCATCTGAGGTACAAATCCAAGCACAGCACCAACACCGGAGATAATACCATCTACGATAAGTCCGGTTAACCAGTCTGCACAGCCAATGTTTTCAAACAGGCTCTGTGCACCAGGAATAATCCATTCACCAAACAGGGTATCATTGGTCCAGTCTGTTAGGAACGCACCAACAGTTGTTACAGATACATAATATACTAAGAACATTACCAGTGCAAAGATCGGTAATGCAGCGATACGGTTGGTAACCACGCGGTCGATCTTATCCGATACCGTTAACTGCTTTTTGCTCTTCTTTACGTAGCACTCTTTAATAACGGAAGAAATGTAAATATATCTTTCATTGGTGATAATACTTTCGGTATCATCATCCATTTCCTTTTCGATGGAAGTGATTTCTGCAGATACATCCGGAACCTTCTTCATCTGTTGTGCAATCTTATCATCACGCTCTAACAGCTTGATTGCAAAAAATCTCTTCTGCTCTTCGGGAACATCACTGCCAAGCTTATCTTCGATGGATTCCAGTACATTTTCAACTTTGGTATTGAACTTATGTACTTTGGCAGCAGTTCCAACATTTGCTGCAACAACTGCTGCTTCTGCTGCTTTCTGGATACCGGTACCCTTTAATGCGGAGATTTCAACAACGGCTGCACAGCCCATCTTCTCTTTTAACTTGTCAAGATTGATCTTGTCACCACTCTTGTTAACAAGATCCATCATGTTGACAGCCATAACAACCGGAATACCAAGTTCCATCAGCTGTGTGGACAGATACAGGTTACGCTCGATGTTCGTACCATCTACGATATTTAAGATGGCATCCGGACGCTCTGCAATCAGATAATTTCTGGCAACAACCTCCTCTAAGGTGTATGGAGAAAGGGAATAGATACCGGGAAGATCCATGATGATCACATCCTTATGGCCTTTCAGCTTTCCTTCCTTTTTCTCTACGGTAACTCCGGGCCAGTTTCCTACGAACTGGTTAGAGCCTGTCAACGCATTAAATAACGTGGTTTTTCCACAGTTCGGATTACCTGCTAATGCAATTTTCATAATTTTACTTCCTTTCTATTTGCTCTGATTATTTGTATTATTCAACTTCAATCATTTCTGCATCGGCTTTACGCAGGGATAATTCATAACCGCGGACCGTTACTTCGATCGGATCTCCCAGGGGAGCCACTTTACGCACAAACACTTCTACTCCCTTTGTGATTCCCATATCCATAATTCTTCTCTTTACCGGACCTTCACCATTTAATTTTGCCACTTTGACGGTCTGCCCACAGGCAACTTCTTTTAATGTTTTCATCTCTTTCCTTCTTTCTTCAACATTTTATAATGTGATGTCGGGGTCAAAAGCCTCCGACTTTGATACCTACGGATTGCTTCGTGCTACGCACTCACATCACCATAACCTTATTCGCCATATCCCTTCCGATTGCAACACGGGAACCTTTGACATTAACAATAATGTTGCCATTGATCTGGGATACTACTGTTACCTCGCCGCCGGATACAAAACCAAGATTCTCAAGAAATTTTCTGGTTTCTTCTTTGCCGCCAACCTTGCAGATTGTATTGATTTCGCCTTCTTTTACCATAGATAGTGGCATACTCATTACCTTCCTTCTCCTTAATTATTCAGTACTTTTATTACGATGCGTAAATCCATTTAAAAGTACTTCGCTCTGTACTGATCAGTTACCTTTCTACTTTGATTTTCCTTCTCCTCATTTGTAATTGAGAGTCATTTTCATTTATTTCATGGTTAGTATATGCTAACGTTTATTAGTTGTCAATAACCAAATAGGAAAATTTATCAATTTTCTTTTCATTTCATGGATGCAAGAAACAGAAAGTTGGTGTATACTGATAAGTAAATATTGCAGATAACTGTTCCATATTTTCACAGCCATGATACAAAATCCATTTAAAATAAGCTTTGCCGATGGCATTTTGCATAACTGAATCAGTTACTGTTTTTTTATTTAATCAGTGGGAAATGAATGGGAGGATCACATGCACAACAACCAATCATCAGAAGATTATCTGGAAACGATATTAGTCTTAAGCAAACAAAAGCCCGTGGTACGGTCCATTGATATTGTTGAGGAATTAGGTTACAAGAAATCCAGTATCAGCGTTGCCATGAAGAACTTACGGGAACGTAACCATATTGAAATGTCCAAAGAAGGCTTCATCACCCTGACTCCATCCGGCCGCCAGATTGCCGAGATGATCTATGACCGTCATCAGTGTCTGACGAAATGGCTTACCACTCTTGGTGTTGATCCTGAGGTTGCTGCCGAAGATGCCTGCCAGATGGAACATGTCATCAGTCAGGAAAGCTTTAATGCCATTAAGAAACATATTGTCAAAGTGATTGAATAAAAGAAATAAACTCTTCCGCCACGTGCGAAAGCGTATGATTTTTCTTCCATATGAGTGCATATGAAGCATAAGCGTCCGGATGATCTACCTTCCGCACACAGACATCCTGTTCATGGATCAGTGCCGAAATAGATTCCGGATAAATGGAAACACCAACTCCATGAAGGCTTAATTCATATGCATTCATCATATGTGCGACACGTCCACGGATCAACGGCGTCTGACCGGACGCATTGAACCACTTGTCAATTTCTCCTTTTCTGGATTCTCTGGAAGGGATCAGCAGATCATAAGGAAGAAGCTCCTCCGGCCGCACCGGCTTCGTTCCTTCTACATATAAGGGATGCCCCTTTGGAATCATCGCCACCCATGGCTCTTTATAAACCGGATATACATGAAACTCTTCCGTATTATATGGCGCTGTAATCATGGCAAGTTCACACAGCCCCTTCGTCACCCGGTTATTCACATCGTCCGTATTTCCGTTCCACAGATTATACTGCACATGAGGATGCTTTTTCTGAAACGCCGCAATCCATTCTGCAAAAAGACGCGGTCCACATCCTTCTACCGATGCAATGTAAAGGGTTCCCTGCAGCCCTTCCTTCCGCTCCTTTACTTCCTCTTCCGAACGATTTACAAGGTCAAGTATCTGCGTTGCATACTGTAAAAACAGTTCCCCTTCTTCCGTCAAGGTAACCTTATGCGGTGTCCGCACAAACAAAGATGTACCAAGCTCCGCCTCCAGATCCTGGATCTGACGGCTGAGCGGCGGCTGCGCAATTGCAAGCTTCTCAGCAGCTCTTGTGAAATTTTTTTCTTCCGCAACGGCTTTAAAATATCTGATATGTCGAAGTTCCATACGGCTTGTTTCCTTTCCGGCTTTTGTTTCCTTTCCGGCTTTTGTTCCCTTTTCAGATAACAGCATAATTATCGCATGTCAGGATAGCCTGCCTGAGCTGCGTCGTCCGTTCCATGAGCCTTGCTCCGGTCTCACGTTCTACTCTTTCAGCCGGTCTTTTATAAAATCTTCCGGATCCGTTCCAGACACTCTGTGAGAATGGCTCTGGGAGCCGCCACATTGATGCGTTGGAAGCCCGCTCCTGTACCGCCGAAAATCTTTCCGCTGTCAAGCCACAGCTTTGCCTCATAAATGATCCTGTGATCCAGCTCCTCCGGGCCAAGTCCGCATCCCCGGAAATCCAGCCATAGAAGATATGTACCCTCTCCGTCAATTACCGTTACTCCCGGAAGGTTCTCTTTCACATATTCTTTCACATAACGAATATTTTCTCCAACGTAAGACATCATCTGTTCATACCATTTATCTCCCTGCCCGTAGGCTGCTTTGGCTGCCACAAGTCCCAACACGCTTAACTGACTGATTCCTGCTGCATCCACCTCATGACGGAATCGCTGTCTCAGCTCCCGGTTCGGAATGAAAATATTGGAAATCAGCATACTGGCAAGATTGAACGTCTTACTTGGTGAGGTACAGATTACGGAAATCTCCTCATATTCCTTCTTCACAGAGGCAAACACCGTATGCTCTCCCTGAAATACAAAATCATTGTGGATTTCATCACTTACCACCTTCACGCCATGCTTCACACACAAATCTCCCATGGCAGTCAGTTCTTCCTTCGTAAACACCCGGCCCGTCGGATTATGCGGACTGCACAGAAGGAACAGCTTCACATGATATTCCACGATTTTCTTTTCAAAGTCTGCAAGATCGATATGATACCGGTTATCCTCTCCTAAATACAGGTCATTGCTTACAACGACTCTTCCGTTGTCCCGGATCACCTCGGAAAACGGATAATATACCGGCTGCTGGATCAGGACACTGTCACCTTTTTCTGTAAAAGCCTTTACTGCCATGGCAAGTGCAAAGACTACTCCCGGCGTTTTAATGAGCCATTCGGGACGGATCTCCCAATTATGGTGTCTTCGCATCCATCCGGCAACTTCCTTAAAGTACTCCTCTCCGGATTCACTGTAACCGAAAATTCCATGCTTCGTCCGTTCGATCACGGCATCCTCCACATAAGAAGTCGTCTTAAAGTCCATATCGGCCACCCAGAGCGGCAATACCTCCTCCGGCATTCCTCTTCTTACCGCAAAATCATATTTTAAGCAATCGGTTCCTCTGCGATTGATGATTTCATCAAAATTCAAATTTCTCTCCGGCATACAATCTGATCCTTTCCTTTATCCAGTTTCGTGATTTCTGAATAGTTACCAGTACTTTATAAATATGGTTTGAGAATTGCTACATTGCTACATAATTTCTGCAATTTTCAAACACCTCAGACAATTCCCCAAGCAGATCCTCAATATCCTCAATTCCGGTGGACAGCCGGAGTGTACAGGGTGTGATTCCGTTCTTTAAACGTACCTCCTCCGGCACATCGGCATGTGTCTGTGTCGTCGGATAGGTAATTAAGGTTTCTACGCCGCCAAGGCTCTCCGCAAATTTAATCATCCGGACCTGTTTCAGAATCTGTAAGGCATGCTCCTTCGAATCCACCTGGAAGGTAATCATGGATCCAAAGCCTCTTGCCTGCTTCTTCATAATTTCATATCCCGGATGCTCCGGCAGGCCAGGATAATAAACCTTTTGGACAATACTCTGTGTCTTTAACCATTCTGCGATTCTGATGGCATTTTCCTGTGACCGTTCCATACGGATTCCAAGCGTTTTCATGCCGCGCAGAATCAGCCAGCAGTCAAAGGGAGCCAGCCCCGCACCCGTTGTTTTAATTAAGAACCGCAGTCTGTCCCTGACCTCTTCGTTATTCGTTACCAGAAAGCCTGCCAGTGTATCGTTATGTCCGCCAAGGAACTTGGTTCCGCTATGAACCACAATATCTGCTCCCAGCTTTAACGGATTCTGGAAATATGGGGATAAAAAAGTATTATCCACAATCAGTAATAAACCATGCTTCTTTGCAATCTTCGCGATGGCTGCAATATCCGAAACATTCATCATCGGATTGGTCGGTGTCTCAATATAGATTGCCTTCGTATTATCCTGAATGGCACCTTCAATATCATCTTCCGCACAGTTTAAATGAGTAAATTCATAGTTGTTCTTTTTATTCACATGGTCAAACAACCGGATGCTTCCACCATATAAGTCAGCTTCGACAATCAGATGATCCCCCGGCCTGAACAGCTCCATCAGCAGGGTAATCGCTGCCATTCCGGTAGAAAGTGCAAAGGCATCAATTCCGCTCTCAAGACCCGCTATCATCTTTTCCAGATGCTCCCTTGTGGGATTCTGAAGTCTGCTGTAATCATATCCGGTGCTCTGTCCTGCCTCCGGATGCTCATAGGTCGCCGTCTGATAAATGGGGTAACTGATTGCCCCATAGTGTTCCAATTTTCCTTCGGTCTCCTCCAGATGGAGACATCGTGTGTTTAGTCCTCTTTCCATGTGTCCTGCCTCCCGATGTGCTTTCTTTTGCTCATATGGTCACTTTACCATGTACAAAATATGAGTATCAAGAATAAATTTTGCCACTCATTGATGTATCTGAATAGCTATGTTTAACTGTAACATAATCATTTATTGCTGTATAGTTTATATCTTTTATTACAGGTTATAGATTGAATCTATATCTCATTCATACCTATCCGGTTTGCTGAAGCATTTTATCATGTTACTTATTACGTAACTGTTCAGTACCTTCACAGTTACGATGCAAAATCCATTCCAAATCGGCTTCGCCGATGGGATTTTGCATTACTGAATCATTTTCTTACGGTCTTGGCAGTAAATGCTTCGACCTGTACTGAATAGTTACCTTATTACAATATATGATATGGAAACAATCCGTTCCATGGAAATTCCAATTCCACTGTCCATCCGGACGACATGCTCCACTTCATCGATCTTCTTCACCGTGCCGGTATCGGTAAGATAAGCGCCTCCGCTCTTCCTTGCATCGGGCAGAAAATAAGTAATGGTTACCTGCCATTTTTCGGACAGATGTTGCGCAATTTCGGAAAGCTGCTCATTGATCCTTGCAACCGCAGTCTCATCCAGAACGATCTCTTCCTCGGTAAGTCTCTGCGTTTCTTCAATCGCCGCATCGTAACCGGTAAGCGCCGCAAACGGCGAAAACTGTGCTGCCCGGTCATGAAGGGACATCTTCTCCCGCTCGGTGGACTGATGGTGCGGCAGGTCAAGGAGATCGTCATACCGGTGTTTATCCTCATAATATTCGCTCATGCCTTATGACCTCCGATCTGCTTATTTCTCTCCCTGGTCATGGCTCCCTCTTCCAGATTCATTCCCTTCAGAACCGCGTTTTTACCAAATTTCTTCTGAAGATCCAGAATCGCATGCTGGATCCGTTTCTCCTTTTGAAGCTCCGTCTGTTCCTGTTCCTTTTCCTTCTTAAGTGCTTCATAATCGGTAAAGAGATCCATCTGCTCAAAGACCTCCTTTTCCTTCGCTTCTCCCTCCGTAATGACCCTCGATGCCACAACATAGATTCTGCGTACCAACAGTTCCGGATTGATAATCCGGTCATACAAATCCTCTACCGCCTTCATAATCATTCTGGTCGAAGAGGTATATTCCGGCAGGTTCGCTGTTCCATGCGCATGCTTCGGCACCTTTCTTCCATAACGGTCGGTTGTGACCTCTCCATGGAATTTATTCCGGATAGCCGGATCGGTCAGATTGTCAATGTCATAACCAATGGTAAGCACCATCTGGTCGGTGACAAGTCCCTTATCCACCAGATCAAGTACCAGCAGATCTGTCATTTCCTTCACGATGAGCTTCGCCTTTTCTACTGTGTAAGCACATTGCAGCACCTGCCCGGAGCCCACGCTGTTCTTCTCCGGCTTATATGCCTTAATCTGCGCAATGGTAGTTGGCTCCCATCCCCACGCATGATCAATTAACAGCTCTGCATTGATTCCAAATAACCGGTACAGCAGGGCTTCGTTATAATATTCATTCGGCCTTCCAACCGAACACCGCGCCACATCGCCCATGGTATACAGTCCATTCTCATTGAGCTTCCCCGCATACCCGGGGCCAACCCTCCAAAAGTCCGTAAGCGGTACATGATTCCAAAGCTGCTCCCTATAAGAACGCTCATCAAGCTGCGCAATCCGGACACCGTCTTTATCTGCCGGAATCCTCTTTGCCACAATATCCATTGCGACCTTACATAAGTACAGGTTCGTTCCGATTCCTGCCGTTGCTACGATACCGGTCTCCTCCATTACATTTCGGATCATCCGCAGCGCCAGGTCACGGGCGCTCATCTGATAGGTCTTTAAGTATGCGGTCGCATCGATAAATACCTCATCCACGGAATAGACGTGTACATCCTCCGGTGCCACGTATTTCAGATAAATATCATAAATCTGCGTGCTGTATTTCATATAATAAGACATTCTGGGAACTGCCGTGATATAGGATACCTCAAGACCCGGATCCGCTGCAAGTGCTATGGCATTGGAAGATGCTCCATGAAAGGTTCTTCCGGGTGCATGCCTCTTCCGTTCCCGGTTGACCTCCCGGATGCGCTGAACCACTTCAAATAATCTCGCCCTTCCCGGGATGCCATAACGTTTAAGCGAAGGAGATACTGCAAGGCAGATCGTCTTCTCCGTCCTCCCGGGGTCTGCCACCACAAGATTCGTTGTAAGCGGATCCAGTCCCCGCTCCTTACATTCCACGGAGGCATAAAAGGATTTCAGATCAATTGCAATATAAATTTTATCTTCCATTTAAAACCTCCCTGTTTTTATTTTCTCATCTTCAGCGAGTAGTATACCATAATAGCAAAGGCAGGAACAAGTGTTCTTTTCCAACATCTGTTCCTGCCTCTTCTTTTTTATGAATATTGCATTTATGAATATTGTAATTGAAGTTTGTTTATGAAATCCTCCAGCACATAACGGGAATCCACATCTGAGTAAACCCGGATCAGCGGGCTGTCCTCTCTGGGTACACTGGAAGTATCCTCCCCTACCCATGGTGCCTTTGTCTCTGCATAATGTCCACACTCCGGATTCAGCGCTACCGCTACTGATGGAGAATCTCCAAGCGACCAGCTTTCTCCCTGTGTCCATGCAGCCTCATCCGTCATATTATAGGAAACCATGTTTTCAAAAAGATGTCTCCCTATCTCCCCATACGGATAAATCCGGTTCTGGATCTCGGCAAGTCCGATATGCATTGTTGTATAAACATAAGATGGAATCAGCCAGATCCTGGCTCCGCTCTGCAGAACTTCATTTGCTGCCTTTACATCATTTCCTGCATTAAATTCCCGGAAGGGAACTGTTCCATAACGGATTCCATGCGTTCCAATCCAGACAACTGTAACCCTTTTTATGATTTCCGGACATTTACGGAACGCAGCTGCCACATTCGTAATTGCGCCCATTGCAAGAATATAGAGTGGGTGATTTTCTTCCTTCAGTGCCTGCTCAATGATAAATTCTACCGCTTGGGAATTTCCGGAAGCCTGTTCATCCAGTGCTCCTTCCTCCCCCAGGAAAATCGGAACGTTCATTCCCATTGCCTCTGTAATTGTCCGGATTTCTTCAAAGCTTCTTTGTACGGAATCCGTTTTAGCAAAGTGCTCTGCCGTGATCCCTTCCACAATCAGTTTCGGACTCAGTAATGCATGTGCAATGGCAAAAGGGTCATCTGCCTCACATGCAGCATCCGTATCCACAATAACACGGATTTTCTTTTCATCCCTGACTTCAAATTTGAATGCTTTCTTCATCATTTTCTGTTTCCTCCGTTATTTCATATGCCCTGGAGCATTGCCATACAAGGCTGCTTTTGTCCCCTGTGTGCTTTAATCTCTTTTCAGTATATACCTCTTCATATTATATCTGCAATCCCTTTTCTACTGCATTGACGATTCCTGTTTCAGCATGGATTCATTAAATAACCCGGCGGATCACTTTCTCATATGCATGGCAACAAAAAAGAACACCCATAACTATATAAGTCATAGGTGTCTATCCGTGTAACAAGCCTTATATCTGATTCGATTCATACGAAAGAATCATCTGAAATGATTCATTTACTTTTGATATGGCATCTTCTTCCGGATATCGGCAAGACGGTTCAGAGCCTCATAAAGCGTCTCATCCTTCTTTGCGAAGTGCAGGCGGATGAGGTGATTGACTGGTTCTCTGAAAAAGCTCGATCCCGGTACTGCCCCGACACCGACAAGTCTTGCCAGATCCTCACAGAATACCTGATCGGATTCATAGCCAAACTCGGAAATGTCAAGCAGAATATAATATGCCCCCTGGGGAACGGTATGTGCAATTCCAATGTCATTAAGTCCCTTTAAAAACAGATCCCGCTTCGCCGTATACTTCTGCTGCAGCTCCTGATAGTAGCTGTCCGGGAACTGCAGTCCCGTAACTGCCGCCTCCTGCAGGGGTGCCGCAGCTCCTACCGTAAGGAAATCATGCACCTTTTTGGCTACATCAATGATGTGGGGAGGTGCAATAATATATCCGAGCCGCCAACCGGTGATGGAATAGGTCTTCGAAAGGGAGCTGCAGGAAATTGTTCTCTCCCACATACCCGGCAGGGATGCAAAGTAAATATGCTTATTGGGCTCATATACAATATGCTCATACACCTCATCGGTAATCACATAAGTATCGTACTTCTGTGCAAGATCAGCAATCAGCTTCAGTTCCTCACAGGTGAACACCTTACCGCAGGGATTGGACGGATTGCACAGGATCAGTGCCTTGGGATTCTGCTGAAAGGCCGCTTCCAGCTCTTCCGGGTTAAAATGAAATTCCGGCGGATAAAGCGGCACATAAATCGGCTGTGCTCCGGACAGAATCGTATCTGCTCCATAATTTTCATAAAACGGAGAAAAGATAATGACCTTATCTCCCGGATCCGCTACCGTCATCATAGCGGCCATCATTGCTTCCGTGCTGCCACAGGTAACAACAATCTCTCCGTTCGGGTCAATCGTTCTTCCCATGAGCTTTGACTGCTTCCTTGCAAGTGCTTCCCTGAAATTCTGTGCGCCCCAGGTAATGGAATACTGATGGTAATCCTCATGGGAAACTTCTGCAAGCCGGTCAAGGATCTCCTTGGGCGGCTCAAAGTCCGGGAATCCCTGGGATAGATTCACCGCCCCATACTGATTTGAAATTCTGGTCATCCGTCGTATCACGGAATCTGTAAAATGTGCTGTCCGTCCTGATAAATTCTTCATTTTATGTTCTTTCCTTTTTGTAACTGTTCAGAGCCATGCAAAATTGCTTTCTGCTGCCATGCATATGCATCCTGTCTATTTATCTGCTAAAAGATCCTGATCCCAGCCGACCTTGATGAAGTATCCGCCGAAGGTTTCATTGAATACCTTTTCGGTTGCTTCAGACTGGAAAGCCTTTACGACCTTTCTATAGGCATCCAGTTTGGCCTGATCCTGAAGATCTGCGGTACGTGCTGCAATGAGATTCCAGTAAGCTTCTTCATCTAACACACTGTCTTTGTAAATAGCTTCTTCCGTCTTAAGACCAAAATCAAGTGCATAGTTTCCGTTCACAATCGCTGCCGTCACATCATCCAGCACGGAAGGAATGGTGTTTGCTTTCAGTTCCTTAATCTCGAAGTTGACCTTGTAGCTTTCGATGTCATCTACCGTCGGGTTAAAGCCTGCATCGCTCTTTATGGTAATAAGCCCCGCTGCTGCCAGTACCTTGAGCGCACGTCCGCCGTTGGTTACATCATCGGGAATCGCAATCACATCACCGTCTTTAATCCCGGAAACATCCGATACCTTGTGGGAATACAGGTTCAGCGGAATAATGAAGGTGTATCCGACCGGTTCAATAGCATATCCATACTGCTCCAGCTCTGTATTGAGGTAAATGTGATGCTGGAACGAATTCAAATCAATTTCTCCGCTGTTTAGGGCATTGTTCGGAGTTACATAATCGGAAAACTGTACGATTTCGAGATTGATTCCTTCGTCCTTTAAGGCTTCCTGCGCCGGCTTCCACAAGTCTTCATAAATACTTCCGACAACGCCGATCTTTACTGTAGTCGCCTCTGCACTGCTTTCCGTCTTTGCGGATCCGCATCCGGTAAAGGCAAGTACTGCGGTTGAAAGGGTTAATACAGCTGCTAAAATTCTCTTTAATTTCATAATAATCTCCTCTGAATAGTTATATTATATTGTTATTTCAATTTCTTATCAGGCCAATTCTTTTTGCGCCTTTTACATCTGGTTTTTCATCTCTTAAATCTCTCATAAGGTAAGTGATAATTCATAATTTTCTCTCATGGTCTTACAGGATGCAGCAAACTGTTCCTTTTCTTCTTCATTCAAGGAAAGTTCAACAATCCCTGCAATGCCGTTCCGGTTTAATACGGCCGGAACACTTGCATAGACATCCGTCTGTCCATATTCACCATTTAAAAGGACGGACACCGGTAATACCCGGTTCTCATCTCCGAAAATAGCCCGTGTTACTTCTGCTATCGTTGCACCAATTCCGAATTCCGTAGAACCCTTCCCGCCGAGAATGATCCATCCTCCGGCTTTTCCCGCATCGGCAATTTCCTTTAAGTTTAAGCTGCCGAAGGTTTCCGGTTCTTCCTTCATCAGTTCGAAAAGCGGCTTTCCTGCGATACTTACCGTAGACCAGGGAACCATCTGGCTCTCTCCATGCTCACCCAATGCATATGCATAAATGGATTTCTGGTCAATTCCGGTTTTGTCAGCAAGCGCCCTGCGAAGTCGCGCAGAATCAAGGGTTGTGCTGGTCGAAAAGATCTGATTCGCCGGCCAGTCAAGTACGTGCTGCAAATAATGGGTCACCACATCGGCCGGATTGGAAATATTCACAATAATGCCGGTGTAACCCGACATTCGGATGTTCTCCGCAATGTTCTTCACGATTTCTATGGTCTGACGCAGGGTATCCATCCGCGTCTGCCCCTTACTCATATCCGGCAGCGGTCCTGCGGCCACAATCAGAAGCTGTGCATCCTTGATGTCGCTGTAATCTCCTGCGTAAACCAGTGCTCTTTTTGGCAGATACACCGTGGAATCATACAGGTCAAGAGCCTGTGCCCTGGCTTTCTTTTCATCAATATCAATATAGACGATTTCCTCTGCAAGTCCCTGGGAAAGCAGTGCATACCCTGCATGGGATCCCACATGTCCCGCTCCGATAATCGCGATTTTTCTGGTATGTATTTCCATGCTTCACGCCTCCTTAATGTCTGCTCTTTTTGACAACCAGGTTGCCAAGAAGCTGAATGATGCTGACTAAGATAAATACGGTAATTACCGTTACCCAGGTTACATCCGTCATGTTCCGGTCATGTCCGTACCGGATTGCGAAGTCTCCAAGTCCGCCGGATCCGACGGCACCTGCCATGGCGGTTAATCCCACCAGACTGATTGCGGTAATTGTGGTTCCTCTTGCGATGGCGGATACGCTCTCCCGTAAGTAAACGCGGAAGATGATTTCAAGCGGTCCGGATCCCATGGAAAGGGCTGCTTCGATTAATCCATGATCGGTTTCTGCCAGTGCACTTTCCACCTGTCTGGAAAAGAACGGTACGGTTCCCATAATCAACGGAACAATCGCACCCTCCACATTGATTGCGGTTCCCATGATGGCTCTTGAAATCGGGATCACCCAGGTTAACAGGATGATAAAGGGAATCGACCGGAAAAAGTTAATCAGCTTATCCAGAATCTGATACAGCACCTTGTTTTCAAGAATTCCACCCGGTTTGGTTACCGTAATGACAATTCCCAGGAACAGCCCCAGTACAAAGGCAATGATTCCGGACCATCCCACCATAATCAGTGTATCTCGGATGGCTTCAAAAAAGTCCGGCAGCTTATCCATCACATTCGGTATGATTCTATTGAAGAACCCGGTCATCCTTAATCACCTCCACTCCTACATTTTTATCTCTCAGATATTGCAATGCTTCATCTATTCTACTGCCTTCCCCGCTTACAATGGCTACAGTTCCGCCGATCGGTGCGTTCTGCACAATTTCCACATCGGCAAATACAATATTTAAGATAATTCCAAACTTCTGTGTCACCGTTGAGATCAGTGGCTCAGATGTATTTTTCTCTACATAGGAAAGCCGGACAATCAGCTCTCCCTTTTTCGTTGCGACAACCGGTGAATCGGCTGCAATCAGCTCTTCAATCTTCTGAAGATTCGATGTCGTTTTAATAAAGCTTCTGGTTAAAGGCTCCTTCGGAGATGCAAACACATGGAAGACCTCTCCTTCCTCAACCACATCCCCGTGATCCATGACCGCTACCCGGTTACAGATTTCTTTCACCACCGCCATCTCATGTGTAATAACTACCACGGTAATGCCAAGTGTCTGATTAAGCTGCTGCAACAGATTTAAAATGGATTTGGTCGTCTGCGGATCAAGTGCCGAGGTTGCCTCATCACAAAGAAGAATGTTCGGGTCATTGGCAAGTGCTCTCGCGATTGCGACTCTCTGCTTCTGACCTCCGGACAGCTGGCTCGGAAATGCATTTTCCTTTTCGGAAATTCCGACAAGCTCAAGCAGGTGATGTACCTTTTCCTTGATCTCCTCTTTGGAAAGCCCGCTGCCGCGCAAGGGATAAGCAACATTTCCGAAGATGGTCCGGGATGGCATCAGATTGAAATGCTGGAAAATCATGCCGATCTTCTTACGTGCCTTGCGGAGTTCTTTTCCGGACAGTGCCGTAATCTCTGCATCGTCCACGAAAACCTTTCCGTCCGTCGGCTTTTCCAGAAGATTGATGCATCGGACCAGTGTCGATTTTCCTGCTCCCGAAAATCCGATAATACCAAAGATATCTCCATCGTTGATGGTAAGGCTTACGTTATTCACTGCATGAACTTCTTTATTGGAATCTGTAAAAGTCTTACTGACGTTCTCTAACCGAATCATCTCATTACCTCTCTTTCACGTCACTAAGACTATCATATCTTCTTTCTCCGCGCTAATACGGGTAAAATATAACGAGCTATAGACTGAATCTATAGCTCGTCAATTCCAAGATACTTTCGTATCTCATCAATATACAGTTTTCCAATGGAGCTTAGTATGGTATTCTGCCTCGTAATATAACCGATTTCCATACCACTGTTTTCTTCCACTGAATCCTCCTCAAAGGGAATTGCCAGATAGTCATCGCCATTCAACTCCTCGCAGATGATTCCGGAACAAAGCGTGTAACCGTTTAATCCGATCATCAGATTGAGCATCGTTGCCCGGTCATTGGCCTTGATCGTCCGTGTATATTCCTTAGTGCTTAAAATCTCCTCCGCATAGTAAAAGGAGCTTGCCTCACCCTGTTCAAAGGACAGGCACGGATAATCCTTCAGTTCTTCGAACCGGATGGATTTCTTTTTCGCCAAAGGATGTCCCGACCAGAGATACACATAGGCCTTACAGTCAATCAGATGATGAAATTCCAGATTATTGCTCTTTAGAATCTTCGTCAATACTGCCCGGTTAAAATCGTTAAAATAAAGAATTCCAATCTCGCTGCGCATATTCGCCACATCCAGGATTACATCCTTTGTCATGGTTTCCCGGATTGCGAATTCGTATTTCAGTGTATCAAACTGCTGCACCAGTTCCACAAAAGCTTTGACTGCAAAGGAATAATGCTGTGTGGAAACCCCGAATTTCTTCTTCCGCTTTCCGCTCTTCCCATATTTATCAAGCAGCGTTTCATACTGCCCATACACCTCTCTTGCATAGAGAAGAAATTCCGATCCGTCCTGCGTCAGGGATACGCCCCGTCCGCTTCTTACAAAGATCGAAATTCCCAGTTCCTTTTCCAGCTCCTGCATGGCACTTGTAAGTGACGGCTGGGAAATATAAAGCGCTTCGGCGGCCTTGTTTAAGGATCCTGCCTCTGCAATCGTAATGGCATAATGCAACTGTTGAAGGGTCATGTGTCTGCCTGCTCCTTAAGAAGTTTTCATGTAACAATTCTTTATCTGATTTTCTGATCAAAGCTGATGCTTCAATACCGCAATCACCTTGTCGTAGTTTTCCGGCTGATGAGGAAAGGTACAGTTCGTACATACCTTGATGGTTTTTCCATTCTTTTCCATATAGGAAGGATTCCCGGGACATGCCGGCAGCTGATACATCGGACAGTAACAGAACAGACAGTTAAAGTCCGTTAAGCCCTGATGACAAGGGAAATATTTACAGTCTTTATTTTCAAAAAAGCGATAGGAATTCTCCATAACGTTACCTCTTCCTGTCCCGATTCCTGTATTGATTTCTGCTTTGATTTCTGCTTTGATTTCTGTTCCGAAAGTCCCGTGCCTTTTCTACAAAATTCTCTGCAAAGCCCGGATTGGACGGATAATACAGATGGGGAAACCCGAGAAACCGGTTCTGTGTTTCGATGACACAGGGATAACTCTTTCCGGTCACCGGTTTCACTGCCATGCAATCCTCTCCATTATCCGAGCTGTCATAATAATGGAACTCATGTCCGCGGATCTTCGTTCCTTCCGGCAGAAATGAAAGCTTTTTTTCCTGCAGCTCGATATACCCAAATCTTACCAGTTTTCCTTTGTTTATGCAAATGCCGGGAAGAACACCTGCCATCCGGTATTGCTGCCCCTCCTGATCCTCAATCGTTTCATGCAGATACATAAATCCGCCGCACTCTGCCACACAGGGAATGTCCTGTTCCATAGCAGTCCGGATCTCATTTCTCATTGATCCATTCTGTTCCAGTTCCTGTAAATGAAGCTCCGGATAGCCTCCGCCAAGCAGTATGCCATCGCAGCCTTCCGGCAGCCGGGAATCGTGGAGCGGTGAAAAGTAACAGAGCCTTGCTCCCTGTTCTTCCAATAGCCGCAGGTTATCCTCATAATAAAAACAGAAGGCTTCATCCCATGCGACAGCGATGATCGGAGAGTCAGTGTCTGTGATTCCTTCTACTTCTACCTCCACTTCCATATCATAGGTCGACTCAATTACGGAATCTTTCACGAATTCTGCGGAACCATATGAAGAATCTGAATTTCTCTTTGAAGCCTCCGGCAGTTCCACCGCCTCTGCCGCAATCTCCCGGATTTTCTCTATGGAAACGGTCTTCTGCAATTCTGCTGCAAAATCCCGGATCTGCTCCTGTACCTCTTCCTGCTCCTTAGGAAGCACCAGTCCAAGATGTCTGCTTTTCAGTTCCAGATGCTTCTGATCCGGAACATAACCTACAGCCGAAACAGAAAGTTCCTTTTCAATCAATGGTTTGATCGTCTGGAAATATGCCCCCGACATCCGGTTTAAAATCACGCCGCGGATCAGCTTCTCCGTATCATATTGCAGGAATCCGGCAATCAGCGCAAGGACAGATTTTCCCATTCCTTTCGCATCCACCACAAGTACAATCGGTGTCCCGGTCACCTTGGCAAGATGATAGGACGAGCCTTCTTCCCGGATGCCGCCAAGTCCGTCATACAATCCCATCACGCCTTCGAGAAGCGCAAGCTCCCCTTCCGTTCTGCCCGCCTTTAATAAGACACGTGTCTCTTCCTCCCCGGTAAAAAAGGTATCAAGATTCTTAGAAGGTACTCCCAGCACCTCCTTATGAAACATCGGATCAATATAGTCCGGCCCGCACTTATAAGAAACAACCGGAATTCCCTGCTCCTTAAGGCTCTGCAACAACGCACAGGTAATGGTTGTTTTGCCGCTTCCGCTTTTGGGTGCTGCGATCATCACTCGGTCAAGTTTCATACACTTCTCCTTCTCTCCAGACACTGCAACTAAAAGCTGAGTCTTAGATTATAAAAATAAGTTTATCATCTCTTCGTAATTATCCAGTACCCATATTTAGGCGAACCTTGACGCACTAAAACCCCCATATCTTTTAATTTTTTGATATTATTTTCAACATTTCTTCTAGAAATTCCAGTTATCTTGGCAAGTTTTGTAGCTGAAAGGTACTTATCTTCCTTTAAATTTTTCAGTATCTTTATCTGACTTTCGTTTAATCTACTAACATCAAATTCTAATTCATCTCCGATGCTTTCTCCGATGCTTTCTCCGATGCTTTCTCCGATGCTTTCTCCGATGTTCCTATATAAATTTACCCTAAACATATCATCAAATGCTTCTATCTTGGGTTCTTTCAGTCCATACTCTTCCGCTTTATTCAATATTCTTCGAATTCCGCTTCCCCACGCTTCTACCAATCCCATTTGGCTAAAAACATTAGCAATTAACTTATTCCTGATCTTAGAATGACCGCTCATCACCTCTTCATAGGTTAGTCCATTATACAATCCTCCTGGGGAAGTCACTTCCAAACGGTCATCATAAATAGCTACCTGTATACAAGACTCATCAGAGAGATTTCTGTGACAATGTGCGTTAATGATCATTTCCCGAATTGCTTCTACTGGCAGTTCATAATTTTCTCTGCGCACCAAACCATCTATTGTTGCTCCAAGTCTGATATTTCTTAGAACAAACTCAACCGCACTTTCAATTTGTTTATAGATCGGTCCTGTATACTCCCGTTTATCTAAAAATACCGTTCTATCTGTTCCTTTAAATACTGCACATTGTGTTTTTGAAAACGGGAAATAATCAGATGTTAATAAGACATACGCATTAGATGCAAGTACATTTCCATCTTTATTTTTCAAAATTTTCCAATTAAATAGTTGTTCTTTTCTAACAGCCTGTTCCGAAAGACCAGCTTTCTTACGAAAAGCTTCTATATCTTTGCACAAATTTTGTGTTGCTGCCTCTGTTACATCATACCCCACACAAGTCAGCTCATCCCATGAAATACGTGCCCCCTCCATCTCCAACTCTCTTATCTTTTCCGGATAAGCAAGTCGTGAAGTTCCTGCGACACGAATATAAGTCCCTTTTTCTTTACCCTTGGCCTTAATATAATATGGGCGATTTTTTCCTGCTTCCACATCAACAACAATTACAGTCTTTTCATCAATCGTTTGTGGTTCAATATCCGGAATAATCTGTGGCTCACACGAATCAGATATCGCATTTGCCAATGAATCCATAATTGGAAAAAGACTCTCCTTATCTACTCCAACTACTTGATGCGTTTTATCATCAATTCCTATGACCAATTTTCCGCCTTGCGTATTGGCAAAAGCCACAACGGTTTTCATGTATTTTTCACTTTTATCTGGTATTGTCACCTTGTATTCAATATTTTTTGACTCTCCAGAAAACAGCTTGTCTTTCACCATAACGCAACCTCCACTTATCTCATTTTTATTATAATATCCAACAAATCTGGTCTTTATATTGTACCAATAGACCGTTGCAATTAAAAATTTATTCTTCTAAATCAAACAATTCCATATGTATTTCTTGTTCCAAAATAATCTCCTGCTATTCTCTCTAACTGCTCAGCAATCTGCGTAAAAGGAAGATTCAAGTCCAGTGTCCTCACCCAGATTGTGTTTCCATTCATAGAATATTTATTATTGGGTGTTATTTGTTCCTGCGTCTTTGCATATAGTAACATTCCTGCAACATTTCCGGTTTGATTCCTATCCAGATTCTTCACATAAGCAAATATCTGATACAGATTTCCTGAGTGAATGCTGCTAACCTCATGCTGTGTCTGCATCGTATGCCTATAATACTTCGCATCAATAATCAATACTTTACCCGCAAATTTCAATGTAATATCCGTTACCATGCTTGGCAGGAAATCAATCATCCCATCGTCTATATTCCATTGAATCGTATCTGGATTTGCCTTATACTCCGGGTGATGATAGCGAAAATATTCCAGAATAAACTTTTCATATAAGCTGTGCATAGAACGTTCATCCAAAAAAGTTGCCAGCTTAGTTTTACCTTTATCTGTTGACAGCAACAAACTGCCAAGCACCAGATAACAAATATTCATAAGCATTCGGTAACTCTGATTGTTACGCTGGTATCGAATCCTGTCCCATCGTATCTGATCTGGTTCTATCATATCTACGTTCTCGAACAAAATCAGATTTTTCTTCAAAAGAGCTTTTCTATCCTGTTTCACAGTTTCCTGTCGCACCAATATCATCATGGTGGTTTTCAAAATTCGGTTCAGAAGATTGTCCTCAGATAGTTCATCATATTCACATGCCAACCTTCGCCTATGTTGTATTCTGTTTTTTATCGTTCCTTGAAGATTAAGTTTACCTCTTAAAACGGATAATTCCTCTAATTGAAGAGTATATTCCTTATACAATCCCTGTTTAAGCTGATTTGCCACTCCTTTGCCGAGTATTGCCGCAAACATGTCGTGAATATTCTCAAAGTCCTCCGTAGTCATCGAATCATAATTTGACTGACGCAGGGATTGAAATGCATAAGTCAGCATATAATATATATTTTTAATTAAAATCCCTTTGTCATTGGTCATTAATCGTTAAACACTCCTCTTAAAATATTCTGCCACTTTTGAATTTTTGCAGGTTCATCAAACCAGTATTCCTCAAGCATAGGCAAAATATCATACTCAACCACAGACTGCATCCATTCATCTGTACATTCATCCTGCCCACAGAAATAGCTATGCCCGATGCAGAATCCAGAACCCAAAGAAGAATCTTTTGCTATCTCAAAATTGAGTTCCTTTACTTTTTCAATCAAAGCATAAAATGTATCATCATTAAAGCTGTCCAAATACAGCCTGAATCCCTCAGAACTAAATCCCGGCTCCATAGCAAAAAAACTAAATCTTCTGCGCAAAGCATAATCAATAAGTGCAAGGCTTCGATCTGCCGTATTCATCATTCCTATAATGTAAACGTTTTTAGGAACTGAAAATGGCAAACCATTATATGCTAATGTCATCCTATTTCCTCTGTAGTCCTTTTCAATAAGCATCAATAATTCCCCGAAAATCTTACTCATATTTCCACGATTGATTTCATCAATTATGAAAAAATATGGTATCTCCTGATTGTTTGATGCTTTCTGACAGAATTTGTAAAAGATACCATTCTGAAGTTCAAATCCCTCACCAGACGGTTTATATCCCATAATAAAATCTTCATAGGAATAATTCTGGTGGAACTGAATAAATTCTACTCGTGATTCATCCTTAACCCCCATAATGGAATAGGCAAGCCTTTTTGCTGCAAATGTTTTTCCAACTCCTGGTGCTCCTTGCAAGATAATGTTCTTTTTGTTAAGAAGTAAACCTTTCAATGAATCATATTTTTCAGAAGTCATATATACTTCAGAAAGAAAATCCTCTTTGCTATAAGTCTCTGCTTGTTCACTACCGATTGGATTCTCCTGATTTTCTTCACGCACTATGTCCATGATAAAATCATATTCTCCTTTGGTCAGCTTAAAGAGACTTCCCTGTGGATTCATAAAATATTCCATTTTCTCCAGTTCTGGAGCATCTTTCAACAGGGTATAATCTATCGGAGATGTTAATCCCTCTATCTTTTCAAAATACAGATTATCACCATCATTTTGTTTGGTAACACGACATATTGCCACAACCTGCTTTACCGGGTTTGATTCATATCCGATAATCAGATCACCTTCTCTAGCATCAAGGAAATTCTGAAAAATTCGTCTTTTATTTCCATTGTCATTGTACATCGTATAGTTCTGTTCCTCACCAACCTCAATGTCTGAAAAACTCCATATCTTCGGATTTGCATTCAACCACCAGTAGTTAACGCCGTTTTCCGATTGATTTGCATATAACTTTGTATCAGAAAAGTCTACATTCTCTAACGCTTCCTTCAATTCGTGCCGCAGTTTCCAAACAAATACACCTTCCTCATCAGAATTTGCATTTCTACCAACAAACAAAATTGTCCAGTATCTCTTTCTGCCGTCTTTTTCCTTTACTGAAATATCACAACCTGTCTTTTCTGCAATTCGCTTCGCCAATGTTGTTGCACCAGTATTGTAGAAATTAGGTGTTTCTCCATATTTTACCGAAAGCTGCTTACAGGTTGCCATTCCTCCATAATCAAGAAATCTGTACAATACTTCCCAGCTTTGCGTATTGAAAATACTCTCATCTTCAAACAGCTCTCTCCAATCATCTGCTGAGATTCCAAAATCTATGTCCGTACCTATCCAGTCTTCTTTCACTTTCTTTGTTTCATCAGCCAGATAATTTGCTATGTAAAAAGATAAATCAAAAGTGAGCATTCTATGGCTTTCGTCTGCATAACAGTCCGAATCAAGGTTACTTTCAAATAATTCTATCAGCTCGCTATCCTGCGAAACTACTTCCTGCATCTCACTAATCAGTTTTGAATTACCTTTAATATTCTGCTCTGTATGCCCCTTGGTTGGTATAAAATCATTTTCCAGATAAATCCCGGTTGCCTTACATACTGTATATTTGAATATATCATATTTCTGCGGATACTTCAGGCACAAATACACTGTAATCGCCATAGGACGCTGATAATGCTGATACCCCGGAGATAATCTGTCACACAAGTCCTGTGCCGAAGATTGGAACTGCAATATACGCTCTTCCACATCTTTGGATTCATCATAAAGGTTGATAAACATTGCTCGTACAGTTTCTGCATCATCCTGTGCGTACTGAATCATCATCTTTCTCGGAAAATTGTTCATAGATGCCAGTAAATTAGCAGTTTTCTCAGTTGCTTTAGCAAACATAACGGCGAAGTCATTCGCATTTATATCCCAATTATCTTGGAACCATTTCACCGCTTCCCATTTATATTTTTCACTCTTCCATCTTTTGTTGAAAATTTTTCTATATTCCACGAGTGCATTTTGCAATTTTCCCAAATTTATCAATATTTAACACCGCCTTTATTCTTTTTCACAATTATTTAACTCTTACCATCTTTTGATGTATGAGTCTGACAATAACTCCTTGTCTGCATCATACAATTTTCTTTCAAGCCACTTCAATGTCCAGTTACTTTTTATTGAATTATGATGTTCTTCCATTTTCCAATGTGCATGATACGGAAAAGTCTGTGGTTCATAGTGTGGCAGAACCTTTAAAATTCCTAAACTTACAAATTTCTGTCCACTATATCTGTCTATAAACCGGTCTCGGATAAACTGCTCCATCTTTTCCGTATCTATATAGTTTCTGCCTTATGCAGTAATTTCGTAGAAAGAATATACCTTATCAATAACAGCATTCTCTTCTGCAAGTTTCCCTTACAACATCATTATTACTTCTTTTATTTTCTTTTTGACTGCCTATAAATACCTCCACTTATTTTTCTATTTCAACAATGTCATCCAGATTACAATCAAGTGCTACACATATTCGCACTAAAACGTCCAATGCAACATACTCATTATTTGTCATCTTCATAATTGTACTTCTCGCAATAGATGTCTTTTCTCTTAGATCTGCTTTAGACATTTCTCTGTCTATTAAAAGCTTCCATAAAGGCTTATAATTAATATTCACCCTATTATTGGTCATCATATCTCCTCCACATTTCTGCAATAGACAATCATAGGATAATAATACCAAAGGAATGGCGATTATACAATCAATTTGCTTGAGTTCTCGAACACTTGATGTTCATTTAAAGACAAATAGCTCTCGATGACCATATTCGTTCAAAGAACTTTAATTGCATTGATAAAAATTGATTCACTTTTTTCATAGATTGTTTGACACTATCTTTTGAAAATGAGAAAATCTACCGGATCATTTTTCACATGCATTAAACTGAAACGAACAGATCCACACCGGATTTTCTGCCTGCATCAGGTGATAGGAACCAACCGGTTTCATGCGGTTTACCTGCACCTGCACGACCTCTTCCTCTGTTACCCGGAACTGTGTCAGGATCTCTTTCAGCTCTGAAATAGTCTCTAAGCTGATGGCATTTAACACAATCCGCATCTGTGGGTTCTTTGTATAAAGACAATCCAGAATTTCTCTAAGCTGCCCGCTGCTTCCCCCGATAAATGCATGGGTCGGGACAGGAAGAGTCTCTAAGGCTTTCGGAGCCTTTCCATTCACCACATGAAGATTGGGAAGTCCGAACTGTTCCTTGTTCCGTCCGATGAGAAATACGGCTTCTTCCTTCTGCTCAATCGCATAAACCACAATCGAGCCCGAAAGCCCAGCCATTTCCACAGCTACAGAACCGGTTCCGCTTCCTACATCATACACCACTGCTCCCTCGGACAGCTGTAGCTTACAAATGCTGATTTCACGGATTTCTGCCTTGGTCATGGGAACCTTATCCCGGATAAATGCCTCATCCCCGCGGTAAGGCGTTAAGATCGCCTTATCAGGAGCCGGATTGAAAATAAGGCAGGTATATAAGCCCTTCTTGTGACTGCCGAGGCACTCCTGTGGCGTCAGTGTCCGGATCTCCTGCTCAGGATAGGACAACTGGAATCCTGCCGTTACAACGCAATCCATAAGTCCTTCCCTGATCAGCAGCTCTCCTAATGCCTGCAGATCCGAAGCCCCGGACAGTAATAGAAACACCTTCTCATTCGCCCGGATTTTTTGTGCAAGATCCGGCACCTCTTTTCCATGCATGCTGACAAGCAGCGCATCCTCATAACGCTCTCCGATGCAGGACGCCAGACAGGCAATCGAAGAAATTCCGGGCCGGATCGAAACGTCTGCCTGCAAAACTCCCTTTTCTATTTCGGTAGTCAGTGCTTCATACATGGCTTTGCAGCCACTGTAAAATCCCGTATCCCCAGAGAAAAGAATCACCACCCGGCACGGATTCCGGTCATATTCCTTCTTCGAAAGCTCCTTCAGATACGGCAGAATCTGCTTTGCCATATAATACGGTTTCTTCTCGATCCGGGGTTCGTATGGCGCAATCATACGCTCTGCTCCAAGCAGAACATCCGCATGCTCAATCGCTTCCTTCACTTCTACGGTAAGGCTCTTTAAGCTCCCCATACCGACTCCTGCCAGCGTAATTTCAAAACGGCTTTCTTTACGAATCGGTTTTCCGCTGAGCTTTTCAAGCTTTGTCACCACTTCTTCAAAGGAATCCCCCTCTTCCTCAGCCATCGTTCCAACCACATAAACCGGGATATTGATACGTTCTGCTGCCTTTAGCTTTTCCAGAAAGCCACCTGTTCTTCCGCTTTGCTTCGTCACAAGACACTGAATGTCATATTGCCGCAGCATGGCTTCATTCATCTGCTCGGTAAATGGTCCCTGCAGCGCCAGAATCTGCTTTCCGGCAATTCCCTGCTCCATACAAAGCTGAATGCTCTCGATGCCCGGAAGCACCCTGACATAGAGACGCTCCTTCAACTTCTCATGCGCGCAGTACCGGAACAGATCCTTGCTTCCTGTCGTAAGAAGAATATTGCCCACGGTCTGGCACAAAGCTTCCGCACAGGCTTCGTGATCTTCAAAATAGCGGACGCCTTCGATTCTTCCTTCCTCCCGCTCTCTTTTTAACCGCAGATAAGGAATGGACAGATCTTTCATCGCCGCTTTGATATTCTGCGTTACCACCGTGGCATACGGGTGGGTCGCATCTACCACAGCAAGGAAATTTCCTTTTTCAACAAAATGCCGGATTTCTTCCTGATCCATTCTGCCCCGGTGGATGCTCACAAGAGGATTCTCCTTTAACACGATTTCTCCATATTCCGTTGCCACACACACGGTATGCGCGATTCCGGCATCTGTCAGAGCTTCAGATAAGGCTCTTCCCTCCGTTGTCCCTGCAAAGATTAGTATTTCTTTCAACTTGATACCCCCGCTTCGTAATCAGTTTTCCATTGATGATTTCCGATCCTGCATTTCCGATAAACACGGTTGTGAACATGTTCACCTGCGTATCCCGCAGCTCCTTTAACGTACAGACAACCGCTTTCGTTCCTTCCCTGCCGATATTCTCCACATAACCGCAGGCGCGGTCCTCTTCCAGTATTTCCAAAAGTATATCACAGGCCCGCTTCAGATAATCCTTCCGTTTATGACTGGACGGATTATAAATGGCAATGGCAAAATCTCCCATGGCTGCTGCCCGGAGCCTTTTTTCAATCTTATCCCACGGCGTCAACAGATCACTTAAACTGATGACACAGAAATCGTGGTTGAGTGGTGCTCCCAGCACCGCTGCCCCACTGCAGGCTGCGGTAATTCCCGGAACCACAATAAGCTCCATGTCCTCATAACCTTTTCCAATCTCATACATTAAAGAAGCCAGGCCATAGACACCGGCATCCCCGCTGCAGATCAATGCCACCTGCTTTCCTTCAGCCGCCTTTTCAAAGCACATCCGGCAGCGTTCTTCCTCCTGCCGCATCGGTGTTGACAGCAGCTCCTTTTCCCTGAACCGTCCACCAAGCAGATTGATATAAACCGGATAGCCGACAATGACATCCGCTTCCTCCAGCGCCTTAAGAGCCTCTCCTGTCATCATTTCTTCTTTTCCCGGGCCCATTCCTACGATATAAATTCTATTTTTCATCAAAAGACACGCTCCATCTTCGTTTTACAATCGCTGCTGTAATTCCATCCTCTGCCTGCTTTCCCGTGATGAGTATTCCATCCGGACCGCTAAACCGTAAGGCTGCCCGTTCACAGACATTATCAACACCCACCTGACTTTTCACGAACTCCGATGCATGGAAAGTTCCTTCCACCTGCTGTAGTTCTTCCGCGGAATATGTGACAAAGGGAATTCCATAATGGCTGCTCATCCAGAGAATTCCTTCCTCGTCCTTTTTCCGGTCAATCGAGGCGAAAGCTGCCACCTGCTCCATGGAAATGCCGCTTTCCTTAAGAGCTCTGTTCACAAAATGGTCGATCTGCTCTGCCGCCTTTCCCCTCTTACAGCCGATTCCGATGACATACTCCTTCGGACGCAGGGTAAGAAGACGTCCCTTTCCATACGATGCCGGGGCTACTAAAACATCGACAGGAGCCTCTGTAATGTCAGGAATCTCGGCAGACGATTCTGTAAAAGCAACCGGAGCATCTGTAGTTGATTCCGCCGACACAGCCGGAGCATCTTCAGTTGATTCTGCCGAACAGGGAACAATCCGGATCCCTTCCGGAACATTACCTTCTCTCGGAACCTTTCTTCCTCCCGTGCTCCCCGCTTCTCCTTCTTGCAAATGCCCTTCTTCCACTGCCATCGTCACTTCTTCTCCTGCCAGAATGCGGGAAGACACCTTGGCAATGCCATCCTTATTTACGATGTGCAGTGCATTCCGTCTGGCAAACAGATCGACCGCAAAGCAGTGATTCAAGTCGGTTGCCGTTGTAATGACCGGGGTACTTCCCATGCGCTCTGCAAGGGAAACCGCCAGTTCGTTGGCTCCTCCCACATGCCCTGCCAGAACGGGAATCACAAAGCGTCCCTGTTCATCCATTACAAGCACCGGCACATCATTTAATTTATCCGTAAGAAACGGAGCGATGGCCCGGACCGCTATTCCACAGGCTCCGATAAAAAGAAGGCTTCTGCGCTTCTTCATCTGCTCACCGGTCCATTCCGTAAGTGGCTGTTCCACATAAGAGAGTCCGCTTTCTACAAGATTCTTTTCTGTAAGTTTTCTTTCTGTCAATCTCTTTTCCGCATGGGAACACTTCGTATAAAGGCAAAGTTCCTCCTCTGTCTCCCCTGAAAATGCCTTTTTGATTTTTAAGGACAGTTCGATTCCTTTTAGCGTAAAGCTGATAATACTTACCTTCATTCTTGTGTTTCCTTTGCTTTCCGGAATTCCGTCGAAAAATCCGGTGCATAGAGTCTGGACTTCCGGTAATGCTGATGCGCGATTGCATCCCCGACAAGCACCAGTGCTGTCTTATAGATTCTATGCTCCTTTGCAACAGCCGGTAAGGTTTCCACCGTACAGACATAAGCCTGCTCTTCCGGCCAGGTTGCCTTATAGACAAGAGCTGCCGGTGTCTCTCTCCGGTATCCGCCTTTTATCAATCGCCTGCTTAGTTCTTCCAGCATTCCGGCACTTAAGTAAATCGCCATGGAGGCCTGATGCGTGGCAAGCCCTTCGATCTGTTCCTTTTCCGGCACGCCTGTCCTTCCTTCCATCCGGGTAATAATCAGAGTCTGGGAAATATCCGGCAGGGTATATTCGAGATTCAACGATGCTGCCGCTCCGAAGCAGGCACTTACGCCCGGACAGCTCTCATAGGCAATTCCCTTTTCCTCCAGTGCATCCATCTGTTCCCGCACTGCCCCGTAAATGCTGGGATCCCCGGTATGCAGCCGCACAATCACTTTTCCGCTTTTCTCTGCATCTTCCATGATCGCAAGGACCTCCGGAAGCGTCAGTCTGGCACTGTTATGAATTTCACAATTCTTTTTTGCATATTGTAAAAGCTCCGGATTCACAAGAGAACCTGCATAGATAATCACATCTGCTTTTTCCAAAAGATGCATGCCCCGTATCGTAATTAAATCTGCTGCTCCTGTTCCTGCGCCAACAAAGTAAACCATTCTTCCACTCCCTCACTCCTTGCCAGTTCTCCGAATTCGTTCGCGTACATGAGACATTCGACCTGCATCTTTCCCCCGGCACGCTTATTCAAATAATAAAAAATCCGCTCCATTGCCGCCTCCATGACCGGTGCTCTTTTGCCGCATGAATCGAGGATTCTTACAGCTTCTTCGGTTGTGACACAGGTTAAGATCTGCTGTGCCACCGGAAGCTCTACGCCAATCTTTACCGCAAAAGCAGTCAACAGCTCCATCCGGCAGTCCCCTTCCCTGGAATGGGTGTTCATGATGCCGCCCGCTACCTTAATCAGCTTTCCGATATGGCCGGTAAGAAGCATCCTCTGAAAGCCAAGCTCCACCGCCATGTCAATCGCCTGTCCGATAAAGTTACTGCATTTTACACTCCGGTTAAGGTCATAGTGATAGACCTTTTTCATATAATCCAATCCATAATTTCCGGGAGAAACCGCCACATAATCATACCCTTGTGCTTTCCGCTGGTTGAGCTCGACACGGATGGTATCCAATATTGCCTGATTGCTCATCGGCTCTACAATTCCGCTGGTTCCCAGAATGGAAATACCGCCGACAATGCCAAGGCGGGAATTAAAGGTCTGCTGTGCAAGCTCCTCTCCTCCCGGCACGGAAATCTCGACCTGCAGGATTCCCTGATAATCCAGGAGATGGCATACCTCCAGTACTTCCTTCGTAATCATCTCCCGCGGCACATGATTAATCGCAGCATTTCCTACCGGCTGGTCGAGTCCCGGCTTTGTCACTCTCCCGACGCCCGTTCCACCGTCAATAAGAACCTCTGCCTGTGTCCTTTTTTCGCCGGAATCCGGTTGTTCTTCCGGAAGCGTTACCCTGGCAACAATCCGGGAACCGGTTGTGACATCGGGATCGTCCCCGCCATCCTTTATGACTGCACAGGTAACGGCACACTCTTTCCTCTGAATATCGGTAATCTGTGCGGTGTAAGGAATTCCTTTGGGCGTTTCGATCGTGATTTCTGTTTTTTCCATTCCGGAAAGAAGCATATAGGCAGCCGCCTTGGCAGCGGCTGCGGCACAGCTTCCTGTCGTAAAACCGTATCTCATCTCTTTGTCCTTAATCTATCCTCTATACTTTGGTTTGTTTCTGTCATCTGTCAACCATATTTCAACCTGTATGAATCCTTTATTATATAGCAACAATTCAGCCAATCCTTTCATGATCTGTTTCTTGTGAGTTCATAGATCAATGCGTTGCAGATTGCTGCGGCTACATTGCTGCCGCCCTTTCTGCCCCGGTTAATAATAAAAGGAACATCGGTCTGCAAAATGAGCTCCTTGGCCGCTTCCACATTCACGAATCCGACCGGAACACCGATCACAAACGCTGGACGCCAGTCACTGCCCTGCATCATTTCATAGATCTGAATGAGCGCTGTCGGTGCATTTCCTACGGCAAAGATCACCGGCTTTTGAATCTTCGCTGCTATTTCCATGCTGACAGCCGCGCGCGTTGTTCCGCGCTCCCTGGCAAGTTTTGCAACGGTTTCATCTGCCATATAACAATGTACCTCTCCACCCAGTCCGGCCAGTGACCTCTTATTAATTCCGGAGAGCGCCATATTCGTATCCGTTACAATATCGGCTCCTTTCTTCAGAAGCTCCCTGGCAATCCCTACTGCTCCCTCCGAAAAGGTCAGGGTATCCGTATACTCAAAGTCTGCGGTCGTATGAATGACTCTTTTCGTAATCATTTCCTGCTCTTTGGGCAGCACAATTCCGCGCTTCTTAAGCTCCCCATCGATGATCTCAAAGCTTCTTTGTTCAATCTGTTCCGGTAATAAATGTTCAATCACGGTTTTAAACACTCCTTTATTGCTTCCAGTAATTGCAGATTTTCTTCATGACGCTTCACGGCAATGCGATAATACCCCTGGGACAGTCCTTCAAAATTCGAGCAGTCACGGATCAGAATTCCCCGCCGCAGCAATTTCTCATACAGATTTTCCTCACAGTAAAACAAAAGAAAGTTCGCTTCTCCTTGCAATATCCGGATCCCCATTTGTTGTAGTTCCTCTGTAAGAAACTGCCGCTCCTTTTTCACATAGCGGACGGTCTCTGTAAGGTAAGCTTCGTTTTCCGAAGAAAGGCATGCCTGTCCTGCCTTCTGGGCAAAAACCGACAGATTCCACTCCGGAAGCTGCTCCCGGATCCTTATAAGTAGCTCTTCTGTGCTGCCAACCAGATAGCCAAGCCGTACTCCCGGAATAGCGAAACTTTTCGTAAAGGCCCGCAGCAAAAGCAGCCGGTCCTCTTTCCCGATTTCAGAAAGCATGGTATCCTGCCCTTCACAGAATTCGATAAAGCATTCATCCAGTAACAGAAAGGTATTGGTTTTCCTGCATTTTTCCAAAAGCTGTTTCAGATACTCCTTCGAAGTAAGCACTCCGGTCGGATTGTTGGGATTTGCCAGAATAAGAAGCTCCGGTCTTTCCTGTTCCAAAACAGTAAATAATTCCTCTGTTAATAAAAACCCGTTCTCTTCCTTTAGCATAAGTGGAATCACTTTGCTTCCTGCTGCTTTCGCCACATGCTGATAACCATAAAAGGAAGGAGAAGGAATCATGATTTTCGTTGGATGCAGGGCATGCACAACCGCCATCAGAAGCTCCGAAGCCCCGTTCCCGAAAAGCAGCTTCTCTTCCGGAACAGCAAGCTTCTCTGCAAGGCTTTCCTTCAGTGCCAACGCCTCCATATCCGGATATTCCTGCACGCTGCAGACTGCTTCATGCAACGCCGCTTCGACTCCGTCCGGCATTCCAAGCGGATTTACATTGACCGAGAAATCAAGCCGGACCTGATTCCGGTAGATGTCTCCACCGTGTATTGCTTTGTTTTTCATCGTGTCTTTCCGGCTCCTTTCTAGCTTATCCAAAGTAGAAATGTAATTCCCATCATCCCTATACACAAAAGCTCACAAAGCCATGCGGTAAGATACATAAGGTGATTGATCCGTTTGATATCCTCGAATTCCACCTTCCGCACCGCATCTCCGATATAGGGTTTTTTCACCACTTTACCAAAATAACTGGCATCTCCGGCAAGCCGGATTCCAAGTGCTCCCGCGCATGCCGATTCTGTCTGTGCCGAATTCGGACTGGCATGGTTCCTACGATCCCTCCTGTGAATCTGAAACGCCCTTTTTCCATCGTATGCACTTCCACCGACAAAAGCGGAAAGAATCATCAGATAAGCACTGATTCTGGCAGGAAAAAAATTCACCACATCATCCAGCTTCGCTGCCACTCTTCCAAAATAGAGATAACGGTCATTCTTATAGCCAACCATGGAATCCATCGTATTCACGGCCTTATAAAAGAACCCCAGCACCGGTCCTCCCAATGCCAGATACAGCATCGGTGCAATCACTCCATCCGAGGTGTTCTCCGCTACCGTTTCAATCGCCGCCCTGGCGACTCCTGTCTCATCGAGTACGTCCGTATCTCTTCCGACAATCATGGATACCGCCTTTCTTGCCGCCGGAAGATCTCCCCTCTTTAAGCAGGCATAGACCTTCATGCTCTCAACCTTCAGACATTTCGCTGCCAGAATCTGATAGGTCATGATGGTTTCCAGCACCAGACCTATATAAGGATGCAGGGCATAACCGCCAAGCAAAAGAGCTGCGGTTACCACGGTTACGCTAAGAAGCACCAGTACAACCAGCACAATTCCTCTATGAAATTCTCTACGATCATTTCTTTTACTTTCTTCCGGATTCCCCAGCAGTTTCCGGTCAAGTGCCGCGATCAGATTGCCGATCAGCCGGATCGGATGCGGCAGCCAGTAGGGATCCCCCAGCAGAAGATCCAGAAGGAAACCCAGAAAGAACGCTGTCATATGATATTTCAGCATGGTATTCTCCCCATATGATATATTCGATCATACATAACTATTCAGTACCTTCACAGTTACAATGCAAAATTCATTTAAGATCAGCTTCACCTATGGAATTTTGCACTCTCAAATCATGTTCTTATGCCTTCAGCGGTAAATGCTTCAATCTGTACCGCATAATTACAATCATTCATTATGTCTATGTAGTTTACATAACCAATTTACATAACTAATTTACATAACTTATCCATATATATCTCCCCGGATGACTGCCCGACGGTTACTTTGCAGCGGTAACCTTCTCCGTTTCCAATCTGAAAATCGAAGTACTCACCATCCGTAAAACTGCTGCACACTGCCATAATCGTTCCCCCATGAACCACGGCAGCAATTTTCAGATTCTCATCCCTGTTTTTCTGCTTTGCTGCATTTTGCTGTTTTTCTGTATTCTCCAGCTTCTCTAACTTCTTCTGATTGTCTGTATTCTTCTGATTCTTTACCTTCCTGTCATTTTCTGCATTTTTATCTTCTACATTTCTACCTATAACCCCGGCAATTGCAATCCGGAGCATCTCTTCAAATCCCTGCCTGCACCGTGCAATAAAGTCCTCCCGGCTTTCTCCTTCCGGAAAAGGGATTGTTCCGTTGCTGTCAATCCAGACCTGATACCGGACATCTCCCTGCAGGTCCTGATAATTCTTTCCTTCAAAGAGTCCGAAGTCCATCTCCCGGAATTCCGGAATCATATGCTGCTCACAGTCCCCAAACAAAAGCTCTGCTGTTTCCCGGCATCGTTCCATAGGACTGACAAATAAGGCTTGTAAGGATGCCGGATCAGGATAGATGCCCTGCCTTTGAAAAGCCTTTAATTCCTCCCGTCCTTCTTCACTTAACGACTCCTCCGTCCTCCCCAGATACCGGTGCTCACGATTGGCATTCGTTGCTCCGTGCCGGATCAGATAAACTTCTATTTGATTCTCTGACCGATTCCGCATAATACACGCACCACCTCATCTGCTTTTTGTGCAAGCCGGATCAGAATTCTTCCGGTCTGCTCCCGATAGGTTCTTTCAAACGCATCCACCGGAACGATTCCGTTTCCGATTTCATCACAAATCAGAATAACCTCCGGATGCTTCTCCACAAACTCCATCACATCCGCTTCCAGTTCCTCCGGGGTTCTTTTTCCTGCCAGTTCCTTCTTCACAACATCATGGAAGTGATTGATAATCATCATCTTTTTTTCACCACCTGCTTTTTTCCAGGCTTCCTGTATCTGTCCCTCTTCCGGAAGTACCCCATCAAAGATAATACTCTTCTCGTTTCCTTCCTCTTGCAGGACATAATGCAATTTTCCCTGTGCCAGACCACCTATAATTAATTTCATGATTTTCCTCTTATATCAACTTACCCACTACTGCCACTACAACCATCACCACTTCTTCACACAACAGCACAAACCATCCTGCGGTATCCCCGGTAATTCCACCGAGCTCCTTTTTTGTCCGGTGATGGTAATAGGCGAATATCAAAAGCGCCGCAAGTACCGCTGCTCCGCCCGGCAAAAGCGACTGCCACAGCATGAATGCGATACACAGGATTCCCTGTACATAAAGGGAGGCTTTCACGATCCGCTTCTGCGCCCTGCTCGCAAACAGGTAAAGCAGGCCATCACTTTTCGCGGAGTGGAAGGTAACCACTGCAATGCCGCTTAATACTCTCGACAACGCAAATCCGGCACAGACAATCCAAAGTCCGCTTTCCTTTTTAATCTCTGAGAACGCGCCCAGATAAATCAGGCCGTAAAGTGCCAGCATAATCACCGAAAACGCTCCAATATGGGAATCCTTCAGTATTTCCAGCTTCTTCTCCTTCGGCTGGTACGAGTGGAACGCGTCCATCGTATCCATGAAGCCATCCACATGAAAACCGCCGGTAATGAGCAGAGGAATGGCTGCCCCTCCCATTGTATAGCAAAGCATTCCCAGTTCAACCTGTTTACATAACATGGACCAAAGAACAATACCAAGGCCGATCACCGCCCCAATCCATGGAAAAAAGCATAACATATATTTCATGTCTTCCTCTTTCCACTCAAACTGTGGCATCGGAATCCCCGAATACATGGAAAAAGAAATGACAAAAGCTTTTAACAGTTTCATAATAACGTTCCTTTCCAGACAACCGGAATACCGGCCACTACTTCAATCACGGTATCGGCCATGACCGCCAGTCTTTCATTGACCTGCCCCATCGCCTCGATATATTCCGCGGTCGTTTCTTCATAGGAAATGCCATCCTCAAACACATTGTTGGTCACGATAAGCAGGTGCTCAAGCTGGCGGTTCAGTGCTTCTATTCCATCAAGAATCTGTGCGGTCACCTCATCCCTTAACCGGATTTTATTTTCTGCAAACATTTCATTTGCAACCAGATTGGACATACATTCCAGAAGTGCCGTATCCCGTATGAACGGTACGGAATTTTCCGGCCGATTGACCGTCACAGCTTCCTCCTGAAATTCATTGGATCGCTTTGCAATTCTCTGAGCTGCTTTTGTAAGATCCCTTGACTGCTCAATCGTCGTAAAGCCCTTCCCGGCACGGAGCCTTTGGTGACGTCTGATTTTGGCAAGGCTTTCTTCCCCAAACGGCTGCATGGTCGCAATATAATATTTTGTTTCTGCCTGCGTGGACAGACGCATCAGATATTCTTCCGCAAAGGCGGACTTTCCGCTTCCGCTGCCACCTGTGACTAAAACTACCATAATCCTTATCCTTTTCCCTGTTCTTTTGCTTTCCGGTAATTTTACATTATGTAAACCTCTTATATGCTGAAATCTGCATCCCGGAAAAGGTGGTTCCGGTCTCATACAACTGCAGCGCCATATCCAGCAGTGCAAAGAGCATGACCGCTCCCGTTCCTTCTCCCAGTGCCATTTTCCCATCGATCACCGGCTCCATCTGCAGCTCCTTCATCAGTAACTCTACGGCCGGTTCCTTTCCCTTGTGTGAGGGGAGCAGATACTCCTTGGTCCCCGGAAAAAGGCGTTCTGCAACGAGGGCTGCCACCATACTGATCACCCCGTCTAAGACGATGGGAAGGTGAAAGAGCGCACCTCCCACGCACATTCCAACCAATCCTGCAATATCAAAGCCGCCGACCGTGCTTAAAACCGTGAACGGATCTGCTTTATACAAATCATAGCTCCGGATTGCCTCTGCAATCAACTGTTGCTTCCGTAAGAGCCCTTCTTCACTTAACCCGGCTCCCTTTCCGGTGACAAGTATGGGATCACACCGCAGCACTGCAGCTGCCACAGCACTGCTTGTTGTTGTATTTCCAATTCCCATTTCCCCGGTTGCCAGAAGCGTATAGCCATCCCTCTTACATTCCTGTACCAGCTTTATGCCTGTCGCAATGGCTTTCACGGTCTCTTCTTCCGTCATGGCAGGCTCCCTCCGGAAGTTCCGCGTTCCGCACCGAAGCTTCTCATTCCGCACTCCCGGAATGGAACCCTTGTGGCTCATCCCAATATCTATCGGAATTGTCACAGCTCCGGCCTTTGCACTCATCTTCCCGACCGAAGAAGCGTTTCGCCCCATAGCCTGCACAACTGCTGTGGTCACTTCCTGTCCGCTCTGGCTTATCCCTTCTTCCACAATCCCGTTATCGGCGCAGAAGATCAGTACTGCCTTTTTTGAAAGGTCAAGTACCTCCGTTCCAAGGATCGCTCCGATCTGTGCAGTAAGTGCTTCAAACCGTCCCATACCGTCTAACGGCTTGGCAACATGATCCCAGTTCTTCTGCACCTTCTTACGCGTCTGTTCCTCCGGTGCTTCTATTTTAATCTGCTTTAGTTCCTCCCTGGTATAATCCTTAAATACCGGCATCCCGAAGCATTCCATAAACTTCCTCCATATTTAAGTAAAGCCGTAAGGTATCTGCCAGCTTGTCATACTGCTTTTCCTTAAAGCTCTGATAGTCCTCCATCTGACTGCCCTGCAGGGAAACGCCCTTTTTCTTTGCAAGAGCCTGTACAGTCTCCCCTGCAATCTGTGCCTGATCGAACAGTCCGTGCACATAAGAACCATAAACATTCGGATTTGCTCCTGTCCGGATCACCGGCTGGTTTTCCGGCAAAGCCTCGCCTGTCTCTTCTTTCGACAATGTCTTTCCCATATGAATTTCGTAGCCCCGGAAAGCCTTTCCGGACATCCCCTGTAACGGTCCTTCTATCTGTCCTACGCTGCCTTCTGTCTGGCAGCGCCGCTTCTCCTTCTGTAAGACGGTCGTTACAGATAACAATTCCATTCCCCGGATAGAGCCGCCCTCTTCCACACCATCGGGATCTGCTATGGTTTCTCCTAACATCTGATAGCCTCCGCAGATTCCGAATACCGGGATCTCTCCTGCTAATCTTTTCACCGCAGCTTCCAGACCGTTCTGCCGCATCCATTTGAGGTCCCCCATCGTGTTTTTGCTGCCCGGAAGAAAAATGAGATCCGGATGATGCAGCTCACTGATCGAGGTCACATAACGCACCGTCACCTCCGGAAACTGCTCAAAAACATTGAAATCCGTAAAGTTGGATATTCTCGGATAATGAATGACCGCAATGTCAATCAGCCCTTCCTTTTTACGATCAAAACGTCCGGTAAGGCTATCCTCATCTTCAAGCGCAAGCTCCATATAAGGAACCACTCCCGTAACCGGAACACCACCTTTTTCTTCCAACATCGTAATTCCCGGGTCAAGAATCGACTTATCTCCCCGGAATTTATTAATAATAAGGCCCTTGACCCGTTTTCTTTCTTCTTCCGTCAAAAGCATCAATGTTCCCAGGAGCTGTGCAAACACCCCTCCACGGTCAATGTCCCCGACTAAAAGCACCGGTGCATCCAGCATCTGCGCAAGACCCATATTTACAATGTCGTTTTCCTTCAGGTTGATTTCCGCAGGGCTCCCTGCTCCCTCGATCACAATAATATCCGCATATTCCTCTAACTTCCGGAATGCCTTCCGGATGTCCGGAATCAACTGCTTTTTGTAGGCAAAATAATCCCGCGCGCTCATGTTGCCGATCACTTCTCCATTGACAATGACCTGCGAGCCGGTATGATTCGTGGGTTTTAGCAGAATCGGATTCATACAGACCATTGGATCGATCCCTGCTGCTTCCGCCTGCATGACCTGAGCCCTTCCCATTTCCAGCCCTTCCTTCGTAATAAAGGAATTAAGCGCCATATTCTGTGATTTAAAAGGAGCCACACGCCATCCGTCCTGCTTAAAAATCCGGCACAGCCCAGCCACCAGAAAGCTCTTACCAGCATTCGACATGGTTCCCTGTATCATAATTACCTTTGCCATCTGTTTATCCTCATGCCTGTTTTCTTAAAGGCTATCTTCCTTTTCTATCTCCTTACTGCCCCATTTCTTCCCCGGTATTACTCTTCTCTGGTATCACTCTTCCCTGATATTACTCTTCTCCGGTATCATATTTCTCCTGCATTTTGAAACTCAATTTCGATGTCCTTCTCCTGCGCCCAGTTCAGCAGTTCTTCGTTCTCCTTCTCGAAGCTCCCAAAGCTTTTCCGGCAGCAGATCAGTTTTTTGCAGTTACTTAATATATTCTTTGCTTCCTGCAGGGTTTCCCGGGGAACCGGCTCAAAAGCTTCCGTTACAATCACCTTTCCGGCAAGTGCCCTAGCGGTCGGATAATCCAGATCATTCCGGAACAGAATTCCGGTTGCAAATGGTGTCCCCTCCCGCTGCAGCTTCCGGTAGACACTCCTGCCGCTGCCGCCTCCTGCCATCACAAAAACCTCAGGCTCTCCCCGTGGTGCCGGCAACTCCACATTTCCGGTTGTTTCCTCGTAGCTTCCCGCTGTAATATCGAACAGCTTCGCAATATATCCTTTGTCCAGCACCTCTGCCGGAGTTCCCATCCGGTCTACCCGGCGATCCCGGATACACAGAATCTGATCGGAGATAATCTCTGCCAGTTCAATCTCATGCAGGGACATGATCACAGTCAGCTTTTTCTTCCGTTTCATTTCCTGTAACACTGACAAAAATTCCAGCTTATACTTCACATCCAGATACGACGTCGGCTCATCCAGTATCAAAATTTCCGGCTCCTGACAGATCGCACGTGCCAGCATAATCCGCTGTCTTTGTCCGTCACTGATCCGGGTAAAATCCTGATCCTTAAGTTCCTCTACATGCACCAGCTTCATGGCCTCTGCCACGGCCTCCCGGTCCTTTTCCGAAAGAATGCCGAACCGCCCGGTATAAGGGTATCTTCCGGTTGCCACCACATCCTCACAGGTCATCATTTCCGTACGCAGACGTTCCGTCAGCAGTACGGCCATCGTCTGTGCTCTCCTGGATAAGGACATTTCTTCCAAATGACTGCTTCCCAGCATAATCGTACCGCCAAGCAGCGCCAACTGTCCGGCAATGCTTTTAAGGATGGTCGATTTGCCGGAACCGTTCGGACCGATCAGTGTCAGGATTTCACCCTTCGAAAGTCCGATTTCGATTTGTTCCATCAGGGGCTTTCCGTTATAGCCCACTGCCATTTTTATGGTACGGAAATAATCCTTCATGTGTCCATCTTCTCCTTATTCCTGCGAACCATCACCCATAAGACAACGGGCACTCCGAAGATCGCCGTCACCGTGCTGATACTCAATTCGGTCGGTGCCAGAACCATCCTCGCAAGCAGATCACAGAACAGACAGAACACTCCGCCGCCAAGAAAACAGGCCGGAATCATCAAAATCGGCTTCGTCGTTCCAAGGAGCTGCTTAACAAGGTGCGGCACCGCAATTCCCACGAAGGAGATTGGTCCCGCAAATGCCACAATACATGCCGAAAGGACACTGGATAAAACCACCAGAGCAATCCGCAAAAGCCGCACATTCACTCCCATGTTCTGTGCATAGCCTTCTCCCATCTGATAAGCACTTAAGGGCTTTGCCAGTAAAAAGATGTAGATGCAGGTAAGGAAAACCACCACCGACATCACCCTCACCTGATTCCAGTTCATCCCGGAAAAGCTTCCCCGTGACCAGTTATGCAGATTCACAATTTCCGCATCCTCCGCAAAGGTCACGACAAACTCGGTAATTGCCGAACAGATATAACCGGTCATCACACCGCTTACCACCAGCATCGACATCCGGTTTACCCGGCGTGCCATCAGAAGTACAAAGCCCATACAGATCATGGCACCGAGAAATGCTGCCAGAATCATCGTAAAAGAGGTTACCCTTATGGATCGTCCCATGAAAAATACCATGAATAATGCAACCATCATTTTCGCTCCGGATGAGATTCCGAGCACAAAAGGTCCTGCAATCGGATTATGGAAAAAGGTCTGTAATAAATATCCGGCAAGGGCAAGCGCCCCACCAAGGATTAACGCAGCTAGCGTCCGCGGCATCCGGATGTCCCACAGAATTCTCGCATTCAATACCTCCTGTCCCCGGATGGAAGAAAGAATATCCTTAAACGGAATGGACACCGTTCCGATGCAGACATTCAGAATCAGGAACAGAATAATTCCTGCTGTCAGTAAAAGGAATGCCGTTATCACTCTTAATGTTCGGTTATGCTGCATATACTTCCTCCCCTATTTCAGCCGGAAAAGATACTTCATCTGCGTATCATCCCCCCGAAGGAGCATGATATGAAAGTCCTTCATCAGATCACCAACGGACATCGACTGCTGATAATAGTCATTGGTCGTACAGAATACATTTCCCTCCTGTACTGCTTTAAAATCTTCTAAAACCGGGCATTTTTCAAGGAGCTGTGCAATGGAATCCACGCCGCCGTCAATCGTACTGTTATAAATAAGGAAATCCGCATCCTTTGCCCCTTCATAAAACTCCTCGATCTGGATGTTCATGGTCGAACGTCCACCTTCTTCCCCCATGTCCTCAAAAATATATCTGCCTCCCGCAAGCTCAATCATTTTCGGGATATAATCGGAGCTTCTCCGGATCTGCACCAGCCCGTTTGAGGTGATAAAGAAAAATGCCACAGTCTGATCGGTCTTTTCATCCGAGGTCACTTCCTCTAAAATGGCTGTCTGCTCTGCAAAGATCTGTTCCGCCTCTTCTTCCTTTCCCACCATGGCACCGAAGAATTTAATCCATTCCACCCTGCCAAGCGGATGGGATTCATAACTGGAATACTCAATCATCACCGGGATTCCAAAGTCATTCAGCATTTCAATCACCTCGGGCGTATGCGTAATCATCCGGTTTTCAATGGCTAGGGAGCAGTTTTCTGAAACGATTGTTTCATAATCCGGCTTACTGTACTTACCGGCATACCGGATATCGCCCCGCTCCATGGCATCCCTGGCTTCCTCCACATACCAGTTTTCCTCCTTCTGTCCGGAAAACCGTATCGTATCGAGTGCATGAAGCTTCACAAACATGTCCATCACCGCAGACGATACCAGATACAGCTTCCGGATGGGCTGCTGCATGACAATCACCTCTTCCGGGAGGTTTTCCGGTATCTCTTTTTCCTCCGGCACAATGAAAAGCTCCGTTCCGTCCATTGTCTTTAACATCCGGTATCCGCCCTCATAGTAGTCCACGGAAAAATTCTCGGCATACTGCAGTTCCATGCTGCCTTCATAAACCAGTTCTTCTGATTCTGCCTCATTCGTGCCTTCCAGGGAAAGAATCGTTGCCTTATCTGCACTTATCCCGGCTGCTCCTGCTTTTTCATTCGCATCCTCCGGAAAAGCTGCATTCTTCCCCGGTACGATCAAAGCAGAATCAGAAGAAGGACTGCCACAGCCCAAAAGCCCAAGCAGTCCCAGCAAAAACAAACCGGATACGATTGTTTTCTTTCTTCTTTTTCTCATAGATCGTTCCTCTTAATCAAGCGCCTTGATCGTATCGGAATGAAAGGTCAGGGTATACTCGATTTCATGTGGCTTACTCATTGCCACGGTATCTCCGATTACTGTCACCGGCTCATCAAAAGCGGCTACGGGAATCTCAAATACGGAATTTCCCTCGGTGTTTACCGGAAGAAACTTCTCTCCGTCTACCAGCATATAATCATAGTTCGGACTGCTCCACTCTACGGAAGCTGTCACCTTCTGATTCTCTACGTTAATCGTCACAGGAGAAGCAATGCTTGCGCGTCCGCTTCCTCCTTCAAAGGTCATCTCTACCAAATAGCTTCCATCCGTAAGATCAGGAATGCCGGATTTTCCTGAAGCTTCGCCGGAAGCCGATGTCCCTGCTGTTTCTGCTTCAGAAATATCTACCGGATTCGATACGCAGACCTTGTGGTCATACCACTTGCCCTTGGTTCCGATCAGGGCAACATCAAATTCTTCATCCAATGCCGGAACCGGAATATCAAATCCATACACCTCATCGGTCAATCCGTCACTGTAGGTTACTTCATCCACTGTCGGCTCTAAGAGCTGCGCACCGTCCTTCTGTGCATCCTCTGCTGATCCCGGATAAAGATTCAGGATCTTCCTGGAGGCCAGAGATACATGAATGGTCATCTGACCGTTTTCTACCGTCAGGACTCCCTTTCCATCACAGGCTTCACTTACATGGAACATGGAACTGTCCGTAGAAAATTCCGCATCATAAGTTCCATCCGGAAGTATTGCCTGTGTGGTTTCTGCTGTGTCTTCCTGAACCTCTGCCACTGCTTCACTCTCTTCGGGTTCTTCTGTAACTTCTTCAGCAGCAGGGGCTGTCTCTTCGACAGCCGCCTCCTGCTGATCCCCTGTCTTTCCGGCACAGGCACTCATAAAAGCCATACTGAAAACCAATACACCGGTCAAAAGGATTGTTTTTATCTTACTCATTGTCTGCCTCACAACATCCTGTTCAATACAGGTTTATTTTCATTCCAGTCAGCTGTACTGATTCTACTGATTCATAGCATCCGCCGTATGCTCTACATAAATCTGCTGGATTCCTTCGATTTCACCAAGGCCAGCGATCTGGGTATCGACACTGTCAAACTTTCCGGAAGCCTTGAACATGCTTAACCAGGAATCCTCATCCCCGCCTGCCATATCATTGTTTGCATGATCTCCGGCAACAACCATTAACGGACGAAGAATGACTTTGGTATATCCGGCTTCTGCTGCTGCATCAATGACTGCTTCACATGCAGTTTCTTCCGGTTCTCCCTCTACTGTACCGATAAATACGTTATCATAGCCAAGCTCCTGCATCTGTGTCTGCATCTGGCTGTAGGACACCTTTGCAGTATGAGAGGTTCCATGTCCCATAAATACAAATGCGGCACCATCTTCCTTCGCTGCATCCAGACTGTCATAGCCTGCAGTCTTTACTGCTTCTGCGGTAAGAATTTCTGCAACCGCCTTCTTATCTGCATTGATTACCGTTGCATCTGCACCTACTTCACCAAGTAACGGCTCTGCAACCTGAACGGATTCGAACTGATCCTTGTAGTTATCCAGTTCTCCGATTAGTTCATCGTACTCTGCACCATGCATTAAGTGGGTCGGCTGTACAATCAGGTTCTTAACACCGTTATTAACGGCGCGGTCCAGAGCCTGGTTCACATTATCAATCTTCTCACCATCACGGGCCTGTACATGGTTAATAATAATCTGTGCGGTAAATGCTCTTCTGACTGACCAGTCCGGATATGCAGCCTGCAGGGCATCTTCGATTCCCTTAATGTCTGCTGCACGGCTGTTGTTAAAGGAAGTACCAAAGCTTACTACCAGAATTTCATTTTCACCGATTTCATCCTGATTACGTGCATCATCCTTAGAAGCATCTCCGGTATCTCTTCCGAAGTAATCCGGATCTGCATTTTCACCTTCTACCAGTTCCTTCTGTACATCTGTTAAAGCATCCCATGCAGCCTTTGCATCTGCACACTTCTGATCGGTGTTTTCGGTTCTTTCCTGCACATAAATTGCATCAATCAATGCTGCTACATTGTCTGCTGCCATTTGGTCTGCATCCTCACTCTCTGCGGTGTCTGCCTCTTCCTCTGTAGCTTCTTCTGTTTCAGAAGCTGCTGCATCCCCGGTCGCATCTTCAGTCTGTGTAGTTTCTTCTGCTGTGGTTTCCTGTGTATTGCTGCTTCCACATCCGGCAAGCGTACATACACCAAGTACCGATGCCATAAGTACTGCTACAATTTTGTTTTTCATAGGTTCTCCTCTTTTCTGCAGGTTTTCTGCGTTTTTGGTTACGAAGTAAGCTGCCAGGAAACGGGAGTTTACGCAGTAAATAAAAAGTTCACTTTATAGAAATTCCAATGGAATTTCCATAAACAAATAAAACCCTTTCCTATTTTTAACAGGCAAAGGGTTTGTACACAAAGAAAACGTAACCATCCGGAATTGTGCAAAATCTGCAGCATCCCCAACGGTCCGCATTACGTACAACCTTTTTACTCGTGGTCTGAAACAATCGTTTCTGTACAGCAGTCAGGCAGGTCTCCCGGCTTAAAGATCATCGCATCCGCCATCTTCCCGGTTTCCCAGTGATATCTCGGCTTCTACTCCCTAATTACGGTGACGAGTTCGTACAGGATTTGCACCTGTTTCCCTTTTCACCGGAGCCAACGCGCATTTATATTACAACGAAAATCGCCACGCATTGCTCCGACACCTTACATACTCCATATTCAATTCATGCGCTAATATAACATATTTCTACAGGAAACTCAACCGAATTTTTTCACGGGAATGTAGTTTTGAATCAGCTTTTCATACTCCGCTTCGTCAATGTGATATTTCCTCCGGAGTACCACATACGAAACAAGCAATGCTGCTACCGGAATCAATACCATGCCAAGCCGGAACACCAGCCCCTGTGTGGCAGTGATCTCACTGATATACTGATTTGCGGTAAGCAGCGCCCCCTCACTCGACAGTTCCCCACGGTTCACGGCAATCTCCAACGCACTGATTCTCTGGCTCTTTGCATAAATTCCGCTCGCAATCAGCACCAGTGTGGATAAGCCCTGATTAATTCCACCTGCCAGCTTTACACTGAAAGACCGGACTGCGGAAATCACGGAATCATGCCGCTCGTGAAATCTTGCCTCATCGTATTCGATCGTATTGTTAATCATAACGACGATCACCAGATTCATCAATCCCTGAAAGAAAAAGATGAGAAAGCCGATGGCATTTAACAGGATGACGTTCTTCGGCAGCACATAGCCAAATCCAAGGAAACCTGTATAACCTGCCAGTAAGGCGATGAAACATATCTTAAGTATTTTACCTCTTGAAAAGTGTTTTGCCAAGAACGCATAGCTTGCCTGCGAAATCAGCATACCCAGTCCGTACATCACGGTAAAGTAAAATACCAGATTTCCGCTTTCCGAATAACCATATTCTATATAGAAGAAATTCACTCCAAAAATAATCAGAATGTTACAGGTGATATTAAAAAAGATGGACGCAATGCCTGCTGCCACAAGCTGATCATTTCTTGCAAAAATGTGATACATATCCTTTAAAGACAACTTCTCGGTCTGCTCCTTCCGCTCCCTTTCCCGGATGCCAAAGGCGGTCAGCATCTGGGAAGCAATAAGTGCTAAGGCTACGACCAGCGCAACGATCCGGTAAGCCATTACCGCATTTCCTGCAATAACGACAGGAACCACACCGGCCACTGAAAACTGACCGATGCAGACGAAAATACTCATGATCGTAACCAGACTGTCCCGGGTTCCCGGATCCGAGCTTAACGAAGGAAGCACGCCCCAGTAGGCAATGTCATTCATGGTATACGTCATTCCCCACAGAAGATAAAAGAGACTATAAAATGCTACAAAGCCCCAGCCCTGCGGTCTTATCGTAAACAGACCGATGATCACCACGGCATTACTGATCGAACCAATCAGAATCCAGGGCTTGAATTTTCCCATCCGGAAATGCGTATTTTCAATAATAATTCCCATCAGCAGATCGTTGACTGCATCCCAGACCATGCAGACGATCATGGCAGCGCTGATCACGGCAAACTGCACGCTGCTTAAATTCATCGTGTACTGGACATAAAGAATCAGGTACATACTCACCAGCGCATACGCAGCATCCCGCCCTGTTGCTCCAATACAATAGCTCCATTTTGTTCTTGCATCTAATTTATCATTCATGTTTCTTCCCCCTGTTCGCAGAATCTACAATTTTTAAAATCGTCTTTCGTTTCACCATACCACCACTCTGATTACAGACACTGTCCACGTTTCCTTCTAAAATTCCTTCCAGCATCATCCGCACCTCCGGGTCCTTCACGGACTTCGGGAAATACATCAGCCTCGCTGCCAGCTTCCCGATCCGGATCCACCTTCTGGCAAGCCGGGAATACGGCTGCATCTGCGTCAGAGAATTCTTCGTTGTAAATTCTCCCGGAACGGTATGGGAAAGATGCGTCCTTGGATAGGTATAAATCCTGTCAAAATCTTCTTTCGTAAGAGGCACCTTATTCTTAAGACTCAAAGGGCTCTCAAGCTCCGCTCCCTGAACCTCTACCTCCCCTGCCAGCCGGATGTCGTTAAGAGAAGCACCGATCTGAATCTCATAGTCGCCTCCGATTACCTCAAATTCCGAATTCTGGTAGACCGAGAAAGCCCTAGCAGTTAACATAACTTCTACTTTCTTCTTTTCGCCAGGCTTTAAAGCAGTCTTTGCAAATCCCCTCAATTCCCTTCTGGCACGAAAATCTTCCGTCTGTGGGTTTCTCACATAAACCTGCGAAATCTCCATTCCTGCAGTCTCACCGGTGTTTTCCACCTCAAACGTAACCGTATAGCTTTGATTCTCCTTCTCTGTGATTGTGAGATTGGAATAGGAAAAGCTGGTATAGCTCAATCCATGTCCGAAACAGAACCTCACCGGCACCTCAAAAGTATCGTAATACCGGTAGCCCACGAAAATACTCTCCCGGTATTCCACCTCATCCGGATGCAGTCGCTGTTCCTTCTGCTTTCCAAAGTTTCCGTAGCTTGGTACGTCTTCTTCCCGGTAAGGAATCGTCTCTGCGAGTTTCCCGCAAGGATTCGCCTTTCCCAACACAATCCGTGTACAGGCCGCCCCGGCGGCTTCTCCTCCCAGATAAAGCTGCAACACTGCCCTGCACTGACACACAAGCTGCATATCATAAGGCGAACCGCTTATGGAAATAAACCCGATATTATCATTTACCTTCAACAACTCCTGCAAAAGTACTGACTGATTCTGCGGCAGAGAAAAGCTTTCCCGGTCATATCCTTCTCCTTCTGCAATATCTGTAAGTCCACCAAAGAACAGCACCGGGATCTTCCGCTCCTTTGCCTCTTTTGCCAAAAACAGTGCTTCCTTTTCCAGCCTCTTATTTCTCTTCCATGAAGTACTCTGATATCCTCTGGCAAAGTGTACCGTAACATGCTCCTTTTCCAGAGCTTCCATCACCGAATCGACCCGTTCCGTATGGATATGGCTGCTGCCTCCTCCCTGAATTCGTGGGTGAAGTGCCAGATCTCCCAGAATCAGGATTTCCTTTTTTCCCTTTAGCGGAAGGAATCCATCGTTTTGAAGAAGAACGGCACTTTCTTCTTCGATTTTCTCTGCCAGCTCGTGATTTCTACATCTCGTTTCAGGGACAACGCAGTTTAACCTTTTCCCGATTCTCTGCCCCCTGCCATAAGTCTCCTCCAACTCCTTAATTCTCTGTGCTGCCTCCGCAAGTTTGGAAACCGGAAGTTTTCCTGTCTTTATGGCATTGGAAAGATCCTTAAAATGATTGCCGTTGCTGTCCGGCATCTCCACATCCATTCCGGCCCTGATGCAGGCAGGAAGATCCACGCAGGCTCCCCAGTCACTCATGACAAGCCCTTCATAGCCCCATCTGTCCCTCAGAATACCGGTCAGCAATTCCTTGTTTTCACAGGCCGGTACGCCATTCAGATAATTGTAGCCGGCCATAACCGTAGCCGGTCTTGCTCTCTTCACCGCCTGTTCAAAAGCTGCCAGATAAATCTCGTGCATAGCCCGCTCATCGATCATGGAATTCGAAGTCATGCGGTGGGTTTCCTGATTATTCCCTGCAAAGTGCTTCAATGAAGTTCCGACACCACGCTTCTGCATGGAACGGATATAAGCCACTGCCAATTCTCCCGCAAGAAACGGATCTTCCGAATAATACTCGAAATTCCTTCCACAAAGTGGGGAACGTTTAATGTTGATTCCGGGACCAAGCACAACCGAAACCCCCAGTTCCTTTGCTTCCTTCGCAATCCCTTCTGCCATTTGTCCGATGAGGACCGGATCCCAGGAACACGCCACGCTGCTTGCCGTTGGAAAACACGTTGCCTCATAGCTGTCATTGTTCTTTGCTCCATCCTCCTGCGCCCGGACACCATGTGGGCCATCCGACACCTGAAGTTTCCCGATATGCCATGCTCCTTTTCCCGTCACAAGCCTGCACATTTCTTCTAAATTCTGATCCATAAAACACCCCCATTTTATGTTACTTTCTAAGATCAGCTTATCATCTTCGAGGTGGATCCTATATCATTTTTATGTTATATCATATCAAATTTATGGTTCTGAATCGTTACAATCTATGTTACAATACAATAGAAAAACAGAAATCTAAAAGGAGCCCGGAATGTCTTCAAATCAGCGTGAAATAAACTACCAATTTCTTACCTCTTCCAAAAATTTTCTCTACGATGCAAGAGAGGATGGGAAGACTCATACGCCTTTCCACTATGAGCTCCTGCTATTTCGGGCTATTCAGAATGGGGATCGGAAAGGTGTGGAGGATTCCCTGACGCTGTATCAGAATTCCGGTCTGATCATCGGTCACATGTCCGATAATCCCTTGCGGGAGATTCATTACTGGGCAGTATCGACCATTGCTGTTGCCATTCATTATGCGATTTTAGGGGGATTGGATGAAAGTGAAGCTTATCAGCTAAGCGACGAATATATTCAGGAAATTGACTCTCTGAAAACAATGGAAGAATGTATTCATTATCTGTGTGAAAAAGCAATGGAACTGGTCACAAAGGTGAAGGAAAATACCATTCCCCAATGCGCCAGTCCCTTAATTAATCAGTGTGTGCATCTCATTCATATTCATCTTCACAGCCGTCTTAAGATTGAAGATCTTGCCCAGAGCCTCCATGTGTCCCGGGACCATTTATCTGCTGCCTTTAAAAAAGATCGGAAGATTTCTCTTCACCGGTATATTCTTGACCAGAAATTACAGGAAGCCAAGCACATGCTTTCCCACGGCATGTCCATCAACGAAACCAGTTACACGCTTTGCTTCTGCAATGAAAGCCACTTCATACAGCTTTTTAAGAAGAAGTATGGAATGACACCGGGGGAATATGTAGCTGGCTGTTCCTCGTAATTTTTAAAGCTGCGCAAGAATCTCTCCGATATCTCCATCCATGCATACTGATCTCTTCCTGATCTCATCCGGTGCATAGGCTTCCCCAGAATTCAGGCAGGCATATACGGCCTTGGGATTCTCGGCAGTCATGTGCCAGAAGGGATATTTGATGATGCCCGGCGTGTTGTATCCGACGCCCATCTCCCAAAACAGGATCTTCAATCCTTCATGTCTGCGCAGGAATTCTGAATACCGTTCTGCTGCCCGGTGCCAGCCCTCATCCTCCAAATAGAGGATATGCGATCCCACATGACGACGAATAAAATCATCATACCGACACGCAGCAGCGTGCCAGCCCTCATCCTCCACGAAAGTATCATCCGCCCGGAGATTCATGCTCATGGGTCTGCCACACTTCGGACAATGCGGAACCGGATCCGACGGGATCTCCATTTTGGGTACGGTTCCCTCCGGAAGAATCAGGGCGCCATCTGCTCCGATCTGATACCCCTGCGCTTCTACCATCTGCCGGACCATCGTTTCATTGTCGTAAGTACTTTGATGACAGGGTTTACTGCACTGGAACAGTCCATAGTCTCCCTGCGTATAAAACAAACTTTTTTTATCAAAACCGGCTTTCTGAAAACAGTGATCCACATTCGTTGTCAGTACAAAGTAATCCTTATCCTTCACCAGTTCCCACAGCTTTTCATAGACTGGCTTCGGTGCATTCCTGTATCGGTTTACATAAATATACCGGCTCCAGTATGCCCAATATTCTTCCAGCGTATCATATGGATAAAATCCACCGGAGTACATGTCTCCAAAATGATATTTCTTTTCAAGATCCGAAAACCAGGTATGAAACCATTCTCCCGAATAGGTAAAGCCTGCCGATGTGGAGAGTCCTGCTCCAGCTCCGATGACTACTGCATCGGCCTGTGCAAGTGCTGTCCGCAATGATTCTATATTATTTTCTTTCATATAATCCCTCTTTTCCTGCAACTGTTCTGTTCCTTCAAAGCTACAATACCTGCTCCTATGCTTCCTATTCTTATTTCCAATAACTCTATCCCAAAATTTCATGATAAATTTCCAGATCTTCCTCTTTAAAGACATTAAAAATCACTTTAATCAGAGATTTCGTGTCTTCCTTATATTTCTTAACGGTCTTCACCGCAATCTCTGCTGCTTTCCGGTTCGGAAACAGGAATACGCCTGTCGAAATACAACAGAAAGCGATACTCTGTACCCCATTCTCATCTGCCATTTTCAGACAGGACCGGTAGCAGAAAGCCAAAAGTTCCTCATGCTTCTTCCGCAAGGATCCCTCCACAATCGGTCCAACCGTGTGAATCACGTAATCACAGAGCAGGTTAAACGCCGGAGTAATCTTCGCCTGTCCGGTCGGCTCTTCCTTTCCCTGCTTCTGCATCAGATCATTGCAGTAATTCCGAAGCTGGATCCCGGCATAAGTATGAATGCAGTTATCAACACAGTTGTGACAGGGCTGATAACATCCGGTCATGCCACTGTTTGCGGCATTCACAATCGCCCCCGTCTGCAGCCTCGTGATATCTCCCTGCCAGATATAAAGATCCGGCTGCACCTCCTGCATTTCATCAAGTGTCACAATGCTTTTCCCCTATTTATCTGTTGTAAATACGCATCCTGAACTGCCAGAAATTCCTGATCTATCTCTCCCGGCATCCGCACATTCATTAAAGAACGAAGCAGAACCTTCTGCTCCTGTTCCATTTTCCCTACTTTATTATTTTCTGATCCGGTTCTTTCCATATACTTGTGCTATTTCCCCTGTTCCAAGTCCGCATCTTTGATTGATCTTATTATTTTAGCATTTGCACACCTAAAATAAAAAACTACTTACGAAAAAATTTTTCTTCCTTTATAATAAAAATAGAAAGGTGGGAAGCTAATGTTTACCAAAGGAGAATATGTCGTATATGAACAAAAGGGCGTCTGCCGCGTAGAAGGATTCGAAGCTCCGGACATTCCCGGTATTGCAAAGGATCGAGACTATTATGTTCTTTTACCTGTTTTACAGGGTGGAAAATTATATGTTCCTGTGGATTCTGCCGAAGGTAAGATGCGGAAAATCATTTCCAGTCAGGAAGCTGAAGAACTGATTGCCAACCTTGACCAGATCAATCCTTTAAAGGCGGCCGACGACAAAACCGCCGAGGAATTGTACAAGAGCTGTATGCGAAGTTATGATTATACGGAATGGATCCGCCTAATCAAATGTATTTATCAGCATAAACAAAACCGGATCAAGGATGGAAAGAACGTAACCAGCCGGGATCAGAAATATATGCGGATGGCCGAAGAAGCTCTCTATTCTGAGCTTAGCATTGCGCTGGATATCCCCAGAGAACAGGTATTATCCTATATTCTGTCGAAGGAGCATGTTCAAAAATAAAGAAAGAGCACAATTCAAAAGCAGCAAACCTTTTCAAGATTTGCTGCTCTTATTTTAATGTATTATTCCGTACGATTTTTAAGTCACAGCTTACAAAAGCCTCTTGCTAAAAAGAATGCATGGTTATCTATTCTTTTGAATTCTCTTTAAGAATCCATAGCCTACAAGGCTTGCGATCATTTCCGTAATTGGGAATGCCCACCAGATGAGAGAAACTCCCATCTGGCCATTTCGGACAAAAATGGAGAAGATCCCTGCCAGGGGCAGAATCAGCACAAATTGTCTGAGCAGTGAAATCACAAAAGATTCCATCCCGCCCTCCAATGCCTGATAGATCCCTTGGTATGCAATATTTATTCCTGCAAAAAGAAAGCTGATCGAGATAATCTGCATGGCACTTATAAAATATTCTCTCGACTGTCCTGCATTAAACAAGGTTGCAAATGCTCCCGGGAAGATTTCTGTAATCGCAATTCCAATCACCATAAGTACAATCGTATAAATGAGACCATATCGGATTCCGTCTTTAATTCTCTTTTTGTTTCCCATGCCATATGCAAAAGCAATGATCGGTGTAATGGCATCCCTTAGTCCAAACGCAAGGAACAGTACAAACTGCTGTACTTTATAGAACAGACCATATGCGGTCTGTGCGGAAGGGCTGAATTTCAGAATCAGATTCATCACATAAACCATAATCGACATCAGCGCCTGTGCAATGATAGCCGGAAGTCCGATAGCATAAATTTCTTTTATCGTTCCGGCTTCCGGTTTCATATATTTCACACCTTGCTCAAATTCCTTATTTAATTTCGTATGGAAAAGGACTAACAATGCCGCAGACGCCACCTGTCCGATCACTGTTGCGTAGGCAGCGCCGGCTACTCCCATCTCTGGAACCGGACCCAGTCCATAGATCATAATGGGATCCAGAATGATATTAATTACCGCTCCCACGATCTGTCCGATTGTTGAATAAAGAGAACGTCCCGTTGCCTGTAACAGTTTTTCAAACAGGGAGAAGAAAACGATTCCAAAGGAACATACACAGCAGATTCTCAAATAACTGGTTCCCATGGAAATCACTTCCGGATCCACGGTCTGTGAGGAAATATATGCCTTGACCCCGAAAATTCCAAATAAAAGACACACGGCATAAATCATAATTCCTAAGAATAAACTGTTCCCGGCAGCCTTAGCCGCCTTTTTCCTGTCGCCCTGGCCAAGCATTCTTGCAAGCAGTGCATTCGTTCCCACACCGGTTCCAATTCCGACTGCTACCATAAGCATCTGCACCGGAAACACCAGCGTCAGTGCATTTAATGCTGCTTCGCTTCCGGCTCTCATGTTACCGACAAAAGCACTGTCCACAATATTGTAAACGGCCTGTAATGCCATGGATAAAATCATCGGCAGTCCCATCTGCATCATGAGCTTATTTACCGGCATTTCCTTCATTTTGTTACTTTCTGTCATTTTCATTTTCCTCCTCTGGCTCGCTTTCACTAAGTGTCCTACTTCTCCCTCTCACTCAAAAATGATCCACTGGATCATTTTCTCACATGCATGGCAACTAAACTCATGTTGCGCCTCTGGCTTGCATTCGCTAAGTGTTCCGGAGTGGTTCGCACAAAAAAAACGAGCAGCAAAACTGGATTTACGCTAGTTTGCTACTCGTTCAGTAACTCATTATATTTGCTGTTTTTAAAAAAGTCAAACAAAAAATCTCTAAAGGTTTTCGATCATTTCCACAAACAATTCCGGCTTCTGTAATACCAGTCCGCCATGTCCCAGGTCCGGTAATACTTCAAACTGTGTCTGCGGGAATTTCGTTTTCATATAACGAAGATCCTTTTTTCTCTCCTTCTCCTCGTCTTTTGCATACCAGTAATGAATCTGCGTATCTCATCATCATAAGATAGTCTTTCAGGGCAATGAAGCGCGTGACAATCCATGGCAGTTGATAGGGCGTGATTCCGTCATCCATAACGCAATGCCGGATTTTGATCTTTTGTCCAAGTGCAGTCATCAACGCAATGGAGCCTCCCATGGAGCAGCCGTATACCGCATACAATTCTGTGTAACCTCCTGCCTTAAGCCAGTCATTCAGTTCTGATGCTATCTGTTCCACACTGGTATAATCACTGTCATTCTCAAAGTCATAACCAGGAAGTGCCGGAACCAGAAGATGATACTTCTCCTACGGCAAAGGGATGACATTTTCAAAATAGTCCCATTTCACAACCGAAGGATGAATCAGCAGAATGGTTTCTTTATTTTCTTTTCCGAATTCATGAATATTCACGGATATTCCTCTTTCTCCTGACGTTTTCTTTTATTATGTTTTTCATATTCAGAAAAGTCAACCCCACATCCTCTGCAATACTTCTATCCTATTCCCCTTATAATAATTCTTCTGATTCAATTAATATCTGATTTCCATCAACTCCTATTTCTTCCCAATATGCATGATCCAATGTCTGGAAAACTGCATTTTCAATAAGTCCCGCACATCTTTCCATAAGATACCTATTATTATCTGTACAGTTCTAAAATCCGGAAGTGGCTGATTTCAAAATCCTCCATAATGTCCTAACGTTTCTGCGGCAAGTTCCGATCCCATCTTCATAGCTTCAACAATCTCTCCGTGAATTAAGTGTTCACACACAAATCCGGCATGATAACTGTCTCCACATCCGGTAGTGTCAATCACATGCTCTACCTTACTGGCAGGAACCTGATAACGCTCTCCCCGGAAACAGGTAACACTTCCACGTTCCGCCAAAGACATATTAAACAGCCCATCATATTTCTTAGAAAACTTTTCGAAGTGACATAATAAATTTTCTTCTCCGCTTATCATAAAATAATCTATGTAGGGCGCATACTGTTCCATATCATCAAAGTCCCGGTAAATATCAAAATCCACCGCCAGTCTGAAATGATATTTCTTCTTCGCCTCCAGAATCTGGTGAAAGCATCCGGCCCAGAAGTGAATGAAAACAGCATCTGCATGAGCAATGACGTTTAATTCTTCTTCATTCAATACCATTTTATCCACAATATCGCCGTCCCAGGAGTTCTCCTTATAATACCGGTCACCTTCTGCCGTCAGATAAGTTCTGTTATTGGCAGTTGTCATTCCTGATTCCACTCTTACATAATTGGTATTGATTCTCTTATCTGTGATCGATGCCATAATACAATCTGCATAAGCATCTCTTCCCACAGCTCCCAGTAAAATGACTTCCATTTCATCAAAGCCCGATGCATGAGCTGCAAAATTAAGAGCTTCACCGCCCGGTCTCATCTCATTCGTTCCATCAAATACATCCACACAGAGACATGGTAAAGCAACTAATTTTATTCTCATTTTTCTGTCATCCATTTTCGTTTACTCATCCTTATTTTTCTGATCTTTCCGGAACATGGAACCAATAATAAGTCCGTCCGGCATTCCAAGTAAAATTCCGATTCCCGTATTATTATAATACGGTTCTAAATCTCTTTTGCCATGAAAATAACATACCCGCAGACCGTAAAGCCATTCTTCTCGTAAAACTTTGGATCAGGTGCATATTTATTTGTAGATAGAGTAATTCCAGCCAGTCCTTTTTCCTTAATGTATTTTTCAACTTCCAGGAGCAGTGACGTTCCTATCCCTTTTACTATTACGCTCTAACTCTCTTATGTGTTTTCTGTAAAGTTCTCTTTTGTAAGCATTCATTTTATTACTCTCCAAAATGATCCACTGGATCATTTTCTCATATGCATGGCAACTTTGAGTAACAGTTCAGCCTTGCACATTCATTTCTGCATGGCTGAACTGTTACCCCTTTGACTGTTTTATGTGTAGAAACCGTATTGATTTTTGCAGAAAACCGCTTAATAGCCCTTACTCAACAAAAAATCCGCCAAATGTACGATTTTCACGCCATTGATATTACCTGCGGCCAACTCATCGAGTGTTACGACATATTTCGGGTAGTGATCCCTGATTTCAAGGAGATTGGCAACCTCACGGTCGGATTCCTCCGGCAGATTGCGGCACACCTGCACATAGATACGCTCGTCACGCCGTACCGCCACAAAGTCAATTTCTTTCGTTTCGTTCTTGCCAATATAGACCTCATAACCTTTTCTGCGAAGCTCAAAATACACGATGTTTTCCAGCATCGCGGCAACAGATTGCGGATTAAAACCCATCATGCAGTATTTGAGAGAAGCGTCGGCAAGATAAAATTTCTCCTGCGTTTTCAGCACTGATTTTCCTTGCAGATCGTACCGCTGACAACGATAGATCACAAAGGCTTTTTCCAACCATTCCAGATAGTTGTATACCGATTCTACCGAGAGAGAACGCCCCTCGCTTTTCAGAAACTTCACGATAGCGTTTGCGGAAAAGGTCTTTCCTACATTTTCAACGACATACTTCACCACTCTGTTGAACAGGTCAAAGTTCGTGATATTGTGCCGCTTCGTTATATCGCTTGTGATAACGGAATTGTAAATTCCCTCGACGATCTGATACGCTGCGCCTTCGTCAAAATTGCTCAGCGCAACGATTGGAAAACCGCCCATGCGAATATATTCGGTTAATAGCTCTTTTGTTTTAAATCCGCCATAGTGCCCTGATGTTTCTGCTGCAAGCTCCGATCCCTTTTTCATAGCCTGTCCCTATTCCATGCTATGATATCCACAGAGCATCACTTTGGCGGTAAACACACCATCCTGACAGGTAAATGTACTTGCACCACCGGTCTTTTCAGCAATATGGCGGACGGACTGGATACCGAGACCGTTCCCCCTGCGCTTGGATGAGATGAAAACTCCGCCCTTTTCCCTGACTTCGCCGTCAAACGCATTTTCGACCTCAATCAGTAAAATTCTCTCAGCATGAACATATGCGGTAACCCTGATCTGCCGCCGTACGGTCGCAGTACGAAGACTTGCCTCCAGTGCATTTTCCAGGAGGTTTGACAGCACCAGACACATATCCATCTCATCTGTCGGAAGTAATTCCGGCAAATCGAGCTGTGCACAGAAGGGAATATCCTCCCGCGTACAAAGTGTCCAGTAGTGACCAACTACTCTGTCCGCTGCGCGGTTTTCACAAAAATTCATATCCAGAGTTGGAATTCTGGAAACCGTTTTTGCAAGATATGTCTTCAGACTTTCCAGATCACCGTCTTCTGCCAGAGCTGAGATCTGATAGAGCTGATGGCGCATATCGTGCCGTGCCTGCCGCGCCTCTTCAATCGCAGCCGTAAGATTATCATAACGTTGCTGCTGCATGGAAAGCATCTGGTTTTCATTCTGCAGTCTTGCGTTCCGGTTGATACTCACCGCCATCAGCAGAAAGATCATATTGAACCAGAGCATCAACACCAGAAGTGCAATGCTGATAACGATATAGCCCTGTAAAACCCTTCCGGTCTGGAGAGTTGACTGGTAACGCGGGATCATGAAAAGATTCAGCAGAATAAACTCCACAGGAAGCACCCAGAACACATACCATGTCTGTGCGAAATTGTCATCTTCAACCATCGTCCGGACTACATGCGTTGCCGGATAATATGCCGCAGCTACGATCAGCCAACAGACCGCATTATAAAAAACACAGGCCTCAAAGCAGAACCACGGCTCCTGCACCGTTTCCTGTGCATGCATCACAATTGCTGCGCTGACGGCTCTGGACAGGCTGTTGATGCATGAAAATACTGCACAGGCTGACAGTACAATCGACCCGGATTTCCACAGGGAAATCCGGAGTGTACTCACATACAGTACGATCGTAAACAATACAATGAGCACCAGAGCAGGCACTATGGACATGCGACGATTATAGCAGATGAGTCCTCCTGCGGTACAAAATCCTGCCAGCAGCGGCAGCACCCACGCGGCAAGCCTTCCCGGTGACTGCTTTAAATAGGACTTTACCGGAAAATACGAAAGAAGAAGACCGGGTAAGATCACGGTCAGCTCTAAAATCGGCCGTAAAACATCCTTCATCCGATGCGCCCCCTTTGCAGCAAAAATTCCATAAACACCTGACGGGCACTTTTCAGAAGATTCTGACAGACATAGACGCGGCTGCCATCCCTCATGCAAAATGCATCCGCTTCAAAATCCTCTGCCTGTTCAAGATTGACTATGACGCCGCGGCCACAAATGAAAAAGCGCGGATCTTCCTTCAGGGACTCCGTGAATACCTTGAAGCTCTGCCTCGTAGCGAGGGTCTTTCCGGCGACAGTATGTATATTAATTATATGGGCAAAATGCTCAGCATACACAATGTCACTACAACACAGACGGATATCACTTCCACTGACCTTGATGTCCAGAAATTTTTCCTGCTGCGGCAGCCTTTTAAGCATTTCGTCCAACAGTCCGGAGAGCTCGTTTTCCGAAAACGGCTTGACCAGATAGTGCAGAGCCCGTACCTGAAAACCTTCCAGTGCATGATCTGTCGAGGTGGTGGTGAAAACGAGAATGCAGTCTGCATCCTTCTTCCGGAGCTCCCGTGCCACATCCATCCCACTGCGGCCAGGCATATAAATATCCAGAAACGCAGCGGTAAAACGCTGCTTTTGCCTGGCTGCAAGGAAGGCCTCTCCACTGTCAAATTCCAGAATTTCAGCCTGTGCGCCCCGCAGCCCAAGCTGCCGTACCAGCCGTTCTTTCATCAGCGTACGCTCGGCCGCAAGGTCATCGACAATTGCAATTCTCATAACCGCATGTCTCCTTCCTGTATGAATTCAGCTTGATTATAGCATGACTGTCAGGTGTCGGCAAACCCGGATTTCATGCCGTAATCAGGCATTTCGTGCCAGATTACGGGTTTTCGTGACAGACAGCTTGAAAAGGGCAGCCAGACCTGTCTATACTGAATAGAACGTAACTATTCAGTGCAGGTCGAAGCATTTACTGCCAAGACCGTAAGAAAATGATTCAGTAATGCAAAATCCCATCGGCGAAGCCGATTTGGAATGGATTTTGCATCGTAACTGTGAAGCTGCTGAACAGTTACAATGGAACAAGCAAACCAGGAGGATTATTCATGAGAAAGAAAAACAAGATCTATTCTGTTCTGACACTGCTGCTGACAACAGCGTTGTGTTTTAGTACAACAGCCTGCAGCCAAACCCGGCAGCCCGCTGAGCCCACGCCTGCGCAGGAAGAAACAACTGTGCAGGAGCCTTCCGTACCGGAGCCGGAAACTGAAGCAGCAAAAGATACTGTGCCCGAAACCGAAACTGAACCTTCCACTGCCGCACTGTCCGTAAAGGCCCTTCAGCCAAAGCAGGTGGACGAAAACCCATACATGGCAAAAAGTGATGCAAACATCCACCACGACGGCTACAATACCGACTCAACGGATGAAATTCTGCCACTCGGCATTTACCCTGAGATCAATGTCTCTTATGAAACGACGAACCCGAACGCCTCTCCTGCCATCTATTTTGACAGCTACGGCCATGCGGTTGCACCGCTGCTTGGCGGCATCGCCATCCGGGACCTCAACGCCGAGGAGACGAAGACGCTCGGTTATTTCTCTCCCACACAGCATGACGGTGGCGGCTATGTTATCCAGAGCTCCTACACGTTCCTGGATTCAGAAAACCGTATCGTCTGTCCTACAAGCAATAATCACGTGCTGATGCTGCGTACAACCAAGGAGGACGGAAGCATTATCCCTGAATTTGAAAAGGTTCTGGATATTGATATCAAGGCTGCAGCGGAAGCTGTGCTCGGCAAGGAGCTGACTCAGAATCTTCTGTCTGTAGTCTTTGACTACGACGGAAACCTCTGGTTTGCTACCGGCGGCTTCCGTATCTATCCGGAACGCCAGCAGCAGGGCGTCATCGGTTACATTGCCCGTCCTGCCATTGATGCAATCTTAAACGGCGGACAGGAAGACCTTTCAAACGCGGTCTTTGTTTATGAACTGGCACCCGGCGAGGGTGCGGAAAACGGCATTGCCTCCTCCCGTGACGGTGCGGTCATTCTGACAAACCAGAACTGCTATTTGCTGCGTGCCAAAGAGGGCGTCAATGTCGTATGGTGCACACCATATGAAAGCGTTGGTGCAAAAGTCAGCGGCGAAGGCGATAAAACAACCGGCGGCGGTCTTGCCTGGGGCGGTGGCTGCTCTCCCACGCTGACACCGAACCTCGTCCTGTTCACCGACAATCAGGATCCCGTAAACCTGCTTGCGCTCGATATGAAAACCGGCGAAGTTGTAGCAAGCTGCCCAATACTGGATGATCTGCCTGAAGGCTATCAGGTGGCCATTGAGAACTCCGCAATGATCTACGATGACGGTAACGGCACGGTCAGCACTATCGTCTGCAACTGGTTTGGTGCAGGTAATGCAGGACTTTCCGACCCTGACAATGACTCCTCAATCCAGAGCTACTCAAACATTTATGACCAGAACTGGATCATGAAGGGTAATGTCATGATTGCGCCCGGTGTCGAGCGCGTGGATACCGTGAAAACGGCCGACGGCTATGAAATGAAGAGCATCTGGTGCCGAAATGACTTAAGCGACACCTCGATTATGAAGCTTTCCACCGCGACGGGCTATATCTACGGCTATGTACAGGATCTGACCACAGGCATGTGGCAATATATCATTCTGGACTTTGAAACCGGCAAGACCGTTTTCACAATGGATGTTTCCGATAAATATGGTTACAACAATATGGCCATCGGCATGTATGCCGGCAATAGCGGCAACGCGCTCTACTGCCCGACGGGTTATCTGGAGCTGCTGCGCTTACAGGACCGCTTCGTCTACCTGCCTGAGCTTCCATACCGCAAGGTTGATCTCGATCAGGCGGCAAGAAATGTTCTTTCACAGGATCAGTTTACACAGGACGGTGGCGAAGGTGAAGTGGCAGGCTGGCGCAACAGCGTAAGTGTCCGCAACGTACATCCCAACACCACAGTTGCCTTCCGCATGAATAATCTCTCCGGCAGCGTTTCTGACCTGACACTCTATGCCTATGGTATGGATGACAGGCTGGCGGAGGTTCCCGCAGAGCTGTGGTCGATTACAGACGAGAATGGTGAAGCCGTAACGGAACTGACTGACGGCACACTCTATGAACTGCGTGTAACCGTCGCTGACAGCGGCGATCTCGACCTGAGTGAAACGGAAAAAGAGATCCGTCTCTCCGTTGTACTTGGAAAATAATTCGTAACTATTCAGTACAGGTCGAAGCATTTACTGCTGAGACCGTAAGATAATGATTCAGTAATGCAAAATCCCATCGGCGAAGCCGATTTGGAATGGATTTTGCATCGTAACTGTGAAGGTACTGAACAGTTACAATAATTCATTTCCGGATCCGGCGTTTCAAACGCCGGATTCTTTTTATCTTTATGGAGTATCACAGCGAAAAAACCAATATTCTGCAAATATCCATACTATGCTTCTCTCATACCTCGTTCCAGTAGTAATATCCATCTTTACTTTCATTGTATAATTAAAATCCACCTTGACTTTTTACCTTTCGTATTGTATCATTCTATACAGTTCAAAAAAATACTTTTTAAAAAGAGGTATAAGTAATATGGATCCGTCTACATTTGTGGCTTTTTTCCACGATGCGTTAAATGCCTATAATAAGATGTGTGAACCGATTCTGCAGGAATTTGATATTCCGCAGGTATCCTTTGACATCTTAATGTTTCTGAAAAATAACCCTGATTTATGTACCGCCCAGCAAATCAGTGAATTCCGGAACATTAAAAAGAATCTGGTTTCTGTTCATGTGGATAAGCTGGTAACAGCAGGTTACCTGCAAAGAGGAACGGTTGCCGGGGACAGGCGGAAGATCCTGCTCTCCTGCACCGAAAAAGCGCAGCCGATTCTTAAAGCCGGCCAGGAAATGCAGCAGAATTTTAAGCAGGAGCTTACCCGGAATATATCCGGAGAACACATAAGTATTTATAAGGAAATCATCGAAGCTATGGCCGGGAATGTCCGCCGGATGCTGAATGAATAACATGCAAATTCAAAAGGAGATCATCACTATGCAGGATAACAGGAATTTTCTAGGTACGGAGCCCATTGGAAAGCTTCTGCTCAAGCTTTCGATTCCGACCGTAATCGCCCAGCTCATCAACATGCTTTATAATATTGTAGACCGGATTTATATCGGTCACATCCCCGGGGAAGGGAGCCTTGCCCTTACCGGAGTCGGTGTCTGTATGCCGATTATTATGATTGTTTCTGCCTTTGCAGCCCTTGTCAGCTCGGGCGGTGCACCGAGAGCATCCATCTATATGGGCAGGCAGGACAATGACTCCGCAGAACAGATCTTAGGAAACTGCTTCTCTCTCCAGATTGTGGTTTCTTTATTTCTGACTGTGATTTTACTGATCTTTGGGAAGGATTTATTACTGGCTTTCGGTGCCAGTGAAAATACCATCGGTTATGCAACCGATTACATGCGAATCTATGCCTTTGGCACCCTGTTTGTCCAGCTGACGCTTGGCATGAACGCCTTTGTAACCGCCCAGGGTTTTACAAAGATTTCCATGTTTTCTGTTCTCATCGGTGCAATCTGTAATATTGTTTTAGATCCTGTATTCATCTTTGGCTTTCATATGGGCGTAAAGGGGGCTGCCCTTGCAACTGTCCTGTCACAGGCTATTTCCACTATCTGGGTAGTCCTTTTCCTCTGCGGCAGGAAAACACAGATCCGTCTCCGGAAAGCCTGTCTGCTTCTCAAGGCGCAGGTAATTGTTCCCTGTGTTATGCTTGGACTTGCCGCCTTCATCATGCAGGCAAGTGAAAGCGTTGTAAGCGTCTGCTTCAATTCCTCCCTGCTTCGATACGGTGGTGATATTGCCGTCGGAGCAATGACCATTTTAACCAGTGTCATGCAGTTTGCCATGCTGCCCCTACAGGGAATCGCCCAGGGAGCCCAGCCTGTTTCCAGTTATAATTATGGAGCCAGAAACGCCGACCGGGTGAAGAAAACCTTCCGTCTGCTTCTGATTACCTGTCTGACCTATTCCGTTTTGCTTTGGGCGGCTGTAGAGCTTATTCCAGATGCATTTGTAAGCATTTTTACTTCCGATGCGGCATTGGTTTCCTTCACGGCACCCATGCTGAGAGTCTATCTGGGCGGTCTGTTCCTGTTCGGTATCCAGATTGCATGCCAGATGACCTTTACCTCCCTTGGCAAAGCGGTAAACTCTATTGTTGTTGCTGTTGTCCGTAAATTTGTACTGCTGATTCCACTGATCTATATCATGCCGCACCTTGTGTCCAATAAAACCGTAGGTGTCTATATGGCAGAACCCATCGCGGATATTATTGCAGTACTCTTTACATCCGTTTTATTTGCGGTTCAGTTCAAAAAAGCACTTGCAGAGATTCAGAGTTAGCCTGTTTTACAGGCTGGCTCTGTGTCGCTCTTCTGCTATCTCCTCTCTCATATCCAGAAACACGTCAGCTATGCCTTTTCTACGTTACTGTTCACTCGTACCTCGTTCCACCATCAAACCTGCCACTGGCAGCTTCTCTGGATACATGGCAAGTAACGATACGCAGGCTCATTTGAAGTTTTGCTTCGCAAAAGGAGCCTGCTCACTCCTGAACAAGCTTCACCAAACTCACCTTCGGTTTGCCAAGTGAACTTGTATGGTTCGCACTAAGCTCGAAATAACCTCGCTAAGTGCTCTACTCAAATTATGTTCTTACGCAGCCTGACAGCAAGTGTCAGGCTGCTGTGTGAACTGTAACTTTTCTGCTGCTTTACCTGTTTATCTGCAAATGTTACAGTTCAGCCATTGACTTTCTAACCTTTTTCCCTTATAAATAAGAATATGACATATTACCCATCATTTGAATAGGTAAATATATTTACCCGATAAGGAGACCATTATGATTAATCAGGAGCGTTTCATCCATCGTTTTAAAGAATTAGTTTCCATTCCCAATTCCTCCAAAGAAGAAGCTGCCATGTGCGATTATCTGAAAAAGGCACTCACGGAACTGTCCATCCCTTTTGAGGAAGATGATACGGCATCCAAAATTAACGGAAACTGTGGTAATCTCTATGCTTATGTTGAAGGAGAAAAGGCGCTCCCCCCGATCCTTTTATCTGCTCATATGGATTCGGTAGAGCCTGCCAAAAAGAAAAGCTGCATCTTTCATCCCGATGGTATGATCACTTCAGATGGAACGACCGTTTTAGGTGCCGATGATCTCGCCGGAATCTGTGCTATTTTAGAAGCCATTACTTCCATAAAAGAAGACGGCATGGCTCACCGTCCTGTAGAAATTGTATTTGATGTTTCCGAAGAAACCTATTGTGAAGGCATCCAGCAGTTTGATTTCTCCAGATTAAAATCAAAGGAAGCCTATGTATTTGATCTGACAGGCCCGATCGGCGGAGCTGCCTGTCAGGCACCTGCGATTCTTTCTTTCGAAGCCGTTTTCCACGGAAGGGCTGCCCATGCTGCCTTTTCTCCTGAAAACGGAATCCACGCCATCAAAGCTGCTGCACATGCCATTGATGCGATCTCCTGTGGACGGATCGGAGACACGACCGTGAATGTCGGCACCATACAGGGAGGCTCTGCGACCAACGTTGTTCCTGAAACCTGCATCGTAACCGGAGAGGTTCGCAGCTTCCATAATGAAAGTGCACTGCGAAAGCTCGATGAAATCAAAGAAACCTGCGAAGAAGCCGCGCTCCTTGCAGGTGCCTTTGTTGATTTTAAGACAGAAACCCTTTGTCTGGCTTACCGGGTAGAGCCTTCCTCCAGGGTGGTCAGCCGGTTTACTAAAGCCTGCGATTCCCTTCACCTTGAACCGAATCTGATCAGTACTTACGGTGGCAGTGACAACAATCACTTCTTCCATCATGGTATCACAGGCCTTGTGGTTGCCTGCGGAATGAACGACTGCCATTCCTGCAAGGAATATACCAGTGTTTCGGATCTGATGAAAGCCGCCAGACTGGCGGAAGCACTCATTCTGGCTGAATAGTTACTATAATTTTATAACTTTTCTAAAACTCTATACACCTCATGCAGGTCGGTAATCACCTCATCCACCTGCACTCCTGCTTCCTGTATCATGGTATCATCCCGCCCTTCCGGATGATACCAGCAGGTACGGATTCCGGCATGGTTTCCTCCCCGGATATCACTGGTAAGGGAATCTCCCACAATCAGCACTTCCTCTTTGCTTATCGGACCGATGGCATGAAATACCTGGGTAAAGAATTCCTGACCTGGCTTTTCTGCCTTTAAATCCTCCGACAGAAAAACGCCATCCATGAATTCTCCGATCCCGGAAAGACGAAGCTTTTTCGTCTGCGCCACAACCGTTCCATTCGACACCACATATTGTTTCACTCTGCCCTGCAGGGATTTCACAATATTGAGGCTGTCATCGCAATACACAATCGTATCTCCCAGGCGCACCTGATATTTCTCATTGAATTCTTCTGCAAGACCCGGATCAATTCCTTCACTTGCGAAGAAATCCCGGAATCTGCGAACCAGAATCTCCGGTTTCGTAAGTTCTCCACGCTCTAACCGCTCCCAGTAAGTCCGGTTGATCTTCGAATACCGTGCAATCTTCTCATCCGTGCATTCTCCCAGATGATATTCCTCAAATAAGCTTTGGATAGCTGCCTTTTCTGCTGCCAGAAAATCCAACAGGGTTCCATCCACATCCCATAAAACTGTTGTAATCATTTGTCTCTCCTTCGCCTACTTTTCAAACCGGAAATAAGAAAAGTCAAAATTGCTTCCGGGCAGGAATGCAAAGGACACCTTCTGTTTACCGGTAACATCCTGCAATGCAAATGTTCTTTCTTCATAGGAATCGGCATTTTTCGGATAAACGATGTAAGCCACCCTTCTTTCACTGCCAAACGGAGCCTTATAAAACTCCCAGTCCTCACAAAATGAAACCCGGTTCTGATCCTTGTCGCAAACCATACTCTTTTTCCTCCGCCACAAATGTTATCTGAATTCCTTTTTGTGGCAGCTGCAACAGCTTCCGCCACTACAACAGCCCTTTTTCTTACGACGCATACAGCCGTAAACAGCTCCTGCTACAATTCCCACCAGCAGCAATCCGATTACGATATCCCAAATGTTCATACGTTCCTCTCCTTTCATGACAATCTGCATGCTCACACACAGATGCCTTTTCCATCTAATGAATCAGGAGATGTGTGATAAACGCCGCAGCCCACGCAATCACGCACTGCCATATTACCACAATTACCGCCCATTTACTACCAAGCTCCCTCTTAATGGAAGCAATGGCGGCCACGCAGGGAGTATAAAGCAGACTGAAAACCAGAAGTGCTGCTGCCGAGGAGGTGGTGAGAACCGTTCCTATATCTCCTCCAAACAATACCTCCAGTGTGGAAACCACACTTTCCTTTGCCATAAATCCACTCAGCAGGGATGTGCAGATTCTCCAGTCTCCAAGTCCTAAAGGAGCAAACAGCGGGGTCAGCAGACCGGCCACCTTTGCGAGCATACTGTCTGCGGAATCGGTGACCATATTAAAATGCAGATCAAAGCTCTGCAGAAACCATACCACAATCGTTGCAATCAGAATTACCGAAAATGCCTTCTGCAGGAAGTCTTTTGCCTTTTCCCAGAGAAGCTGCGCAACATTCTTAATGCCCGGCATACGGTAATTGGGCAGTTCCATGACAAACGGAACCGGCTTTCCTTTAAACAGGGTTCCCTTATATAAGAAAGCAATCAGAGTTCCGATTAGAATTCCAAGTACATACAGCCCGGACATCACCAGTCCACCATGCTTTGGGAAAAAGACACTTACAAAAAACGCATAAATCGGGAGCTTCGCCGTACAACTCATAAAAGGAGTCAGAAGAATCGTCATCTTCCGGTCACGTTCACTGGTCAGGGTTCTCGTCGCCATAACCGCAGGCACCGTACAGCCAAATCCAATCAGCATCGGTACGATACTTCTTCCCGACAGTCCGATCTTACGCAGCAGCTTATCCATGACAAATGCCACCCGCGCGATATAGCCGCTGTCCTCCATCAGCGACAGGAAGAAAAACAATGTGACGATAATCGGAAGAAAGCTTAAAACACTTCCTACACCGGTAAAAATTCCATCAATCACCAGACTGTGAATTGCCGCATTGACATTCATGGTGGTAAGTGCTGCATCCACAATCACAGAGAGCTTATCAATGCCCCATTCCAGCAACCCCTGAAGCCATGCTCCGATCACGTTAAAGGTCAGGTAAAATACAAGCACCATAATACCGATAAAACAGGGAATGGCAGTATATTTACCGGTGAGAACCCGGTCAATCTTCTCACTGCGGACACGCTCCCTGCTCTCCTTGGGCTTTACGACCGTCTGCTCGCAAAGCCTCTCAATAAAATCAAATCTCATATCCGCAATTGCAGCGCTGCGGTCAAGTCCACGTTCCTTTTCCATCTGACTGACAATATGCTCCAGCATTTCCGTTTCATTTTCATCCAGCTTAAGCTGGTTAAGAATCAGGTGATCACCTTCAATAACCTTCGTTGCCGCAAACCGGACCGGAATTCCCGCCTCCTCTGCATGATCCTCAATGAGATGAACCACGGCATGAATGCAGCGATGCACCGCTCCGTTATGATCCTCTTTGTCACAAAAATCCTGTTTCACCGGACATTCCTGATACTTTGCAATATGGATCGCATGCCGGATCAGCTCGTCCACTCCCTCATTTTTCGCCGCTGAAATCGGAATCACCGGCACTCCGAGCATTGCCTCCATGGTATTCACATCAACAGCTCCCTGATTGCCAACCACTTCATCCATCATGTTAAGAGCAACAACCATCGGAATATCCATCTCCAAAAGCTGCATGGTAAGATACAGATTCCGTTCAATATTGGTCGCATCTACAATATTGATGATAGCACGCGGCTTTTCATTCAGCACAAAATTCCTCGAAACAATCTCCTCACTGCTATAGGGAGACATCGAATATATTCCCGGAAGATCCGTCACCTCCGTATTCTCATATCCCCGGATCACACCATCTTTCCGGTCAACGGTAACACCCGGGAAATTGCCGACATGCTGTCTTGCTCCTGTCAGCTGATTAAACAAAGTCGTCTTTCCGCAATTCTGGTTACCGACGAGTGCATAGGTCAGTATCGTCCCTTCCGGAACCGGATTCTCATGATCCCTGGAATGATATTTTCCACTCTCACCGAGTCCAGGATGATCGGTATTCTTACTCTGTTCAATTCCCCGATGATCTCTGGTTCTTTTCTGGATCTGTTCAATCTCAATTTCTTCTGCTTCCGCAAGCCGGAGCGTCAGTTCATAGCCATGAATCTGTACCTCCATCGGATCCCCCATCGGAGCAAGCTTTACTACCGTCACCTCTGCCCCCGGAATCATTCCCATATCAAGAAAGTGCTGACGTAAAGCCCCTTCACCGCCAACCTTTGTAATTACCGCGCTTTTTCCAATCTGTAGTTCCTTCAGTGTCATTTTCATTTCTCCTTTGTGTGTAACTGTCCGGCAGCTTCCCGCCTCACGGTTACAATACACGTCTTTTCCTTTTAAATCTTAGTGATTAAATTTTATCACAAAGACAGCTGTTGCGTATACAAATTTATTGTACGATAATGATGATTATTCGGAATAGGAACATTTCTTCCCATCGGAAAAGAAATCCCCTTCCATTTGGAAAAGGACGAAGCTTCTCCTGCTACACAGCCTTATTACCGCCTGATTCCGGAGCATCCGGTTCAAAACATCAAATATATTGTTGTACAGGAGGATATTGCAAAGGGACAGCGTGTAGAAAGCTTCCGTATCACGGCTGCCAGAGATGAAGTGTTTTTGAAGTCTGTGAAATTATATGAGTAACGAGTAAAAAATAAAAAAGAGTCCTCTTTTCATTATGGCCAAGATGATGAAATCAGGGCTCTTCCTTGTCATAGGAACTGCATATGTTACTGTTTTTTGCTGTCCCTGCTACATTATAAATCACAAGCGCTGTCAGAATCAGAACATACCCAATCAATTTCAACACCGTCATGCCCTCACCTGCAAGGACTACGCCCATCACACTGGCAGTCAGAGGATTCACCACCGTAAATACTGCTGCGGTTTCTGCCGGAAGATATTTCTGTCCGACCGGTTGAAACGTAAATCCAAAGCAGCTGCACAGCAATACAAGAAACATCAGCATCAGCCACTGCTTTCCGGTCTGTGGCACACCAAAGCTTCCGGTAAACAGCGATGCGATCAGGCACAGTACCCCCATCACACCGAGCTGCAGCATACCGACCGTAACCGGATCCGCATTCTGTGTCACACGTTCCGTTGCCATAATGCATGCTGCATAGGTAAGCGCCGCACAGATCATTAACGCAATGCCAATTCCGCCTCCCGGGTTACTGCTTTGTGTAAGAGACAGGAATCCCACACCGCTCACTGCCAGTACCGCACAAAGCATGGTTTTCTTCCGTGGCAAAACTTTCGTCAGCACCGCCGCATAAACCGGCACCATAACAATCGCCATATTTTCAATCAAGGCACTGACTCCGGAATCAATCTGTCTCAGTCCATACATTTCAAAAATCATGCAGACCGTATACAGAACGCCTAAGATCAGCCCGCCCTTTAAGCTCTCCTTACTGCATTCCTTCAGCTTTTTAAAGAAAATCACCGCCAGAACCAGAAATGCCAGAATAAACCGGATCGCCAGAATGCTCATCGGTGACATGGATTCCATCAATATTTTAGAAAAAAGAAAGGACGTTCCTCTTGCTATAAAAACCGTTGTTAACAGTATCTTTGCACCTGTCCTGCTCATCTTGTCTCTCCTGTTATAAACCGCACAGCCTTTGCCAGCCGCTTCCCCGGATCTGCAAAATGTCCTCCGGGATTCAGCTCATATTTCACGTCACAGCATTGCTTTAACAATTCTACCGTTTCTCTGGTACGGTCTGCGATAGTTGACATAAGTTGGTCTTTCGTGTTCGCTTCTTTTCCGCCAAGACTAATGTAAATCCTCTTACCGGAAATTTCATTCAGATGCTCTGACAGATAGGGCACAAACTGCGGATACCACAGCGATCCGGAACAACTCCCTGCACCGGCAAACGCATCCGTTTCACACATTGCCCACAGTGCGAACAGACCAGCCAGTGAATAGCCCATCAGATAGATGCTGCGTTCCTTCCCATATTGCTCTTTGATCTGCGGCAGATACTCATTTCGAAGAACTGCAAGAGTATGGGACGCTTCGCCTCCAAAGGATGCATCCACTTCCTTACTTTTCCATGGGGAAAACTCACAGTTCCAGTCCGTCACTTCAAAGGCAATCAAGGTGTAATCGCAATCCCCGGTCAGACGCTTGATCGTCTCATAGGTATTCAGAAGCTCCCTCTCCCGGAACTCATACATCCCCCAGAGAATCACCGGACCCTTTTCACTTGTATGTAACGTATACAGCTGCATGATAAAATCTCCCATAATATACTGAAATGTCTTCAGATTCTATGATTCATGACCACACCATAGATCTCTCACGAAAGTTCTGCCCGCTTTCCATAAGCACACTTCAAAAAATACCGTATTTTCTATTGGAAGTCAACCGCAGGGAATATCTTCCATGGGCCTCGGTTCCTTTTCTCATATATCTTATCCGGCAGCAAAAACGCCTGTCACATCGGTTGATATGACAGGTGCTCTCTATAAATACCATCCTCAATTCCAGGCCTGGCGAATGTCCTCCTTATTGTTCCGCAATGTGTCTCGTAATTTCCTTCCAATGGTCCAACACATACTTCCCTATAATGGGATCATACATCTTCCCCAGATTCCGCTCGATTTCCACATAGCACCGGGAAAGTGTCATCGCATTGCGGTAATGTCTCGTACTGGTCATGGCATCGATGGAATCACAGATCGCTATAATCCGTGCTCCGACCGGAATCTCTTCTGCCTTAAGCCCGGATGGATAGCCCTTTCCATCGTACCTCTCATGATGATGCAGTACAATTTCTTTAAGCTCCACTAACCGGTGGGATTTACTCAAAATATTGGCTCCGATCTGTGGATGCTGTTTCATCTGCTCCCATTCCTCATTGTTGAGCTTTTCCGGCTTTTTTAAAACACTGTCCGGTATCCCGATCTTTCCAATGTCGTGAAGATGCGCCGCAATATGGATCCTCTCGGTATCCTCCTTTGACAATCCGATCAATTGGCAAATATCATGTGCCATATCGCTCACCCTCTGGGAGTGACCGGCGGTATAGCTGTCCTTGGCGTCCAATGCGCTTGCAATGCATTCAATAATATCATGATAATCCATATCCATGCCATTCTCGCTGCAATGCTCACAATAGGAAATCTTATAGGAATTACTGCGGTTAATGGCTCCGATCTCCTCTAACAGATTCATCATCCGATAGACCGTTGCAATCCCGATCCCCGGAATCATCTGGGACGCGATATAATAGATCTCCTTGCAGCTGCTACAATCCTGCCCTAAAATCACATCCAGCAAAGTCAGTCTTGCCTTGGTGATCCGACATCCCCGCTCCCGCATCTGCCGGACAATCATTTCCTTCTGCATGTTGTTATTCTGAAACCTTTCTTCCGTATGATCTGTTCCCTTCCTGTTATAGGATCTGTTCCCTGTTTCATGTTCATATACTATATTCATTTGTCACCTTTCCTCTATTGAGTTCCGGCTTATCTCTGTTTCTATGGATAAGTTCCTCTTTTAGTCCGTCGCTTTAGTTAGCACTGATTATCCGATGTTAGTTGTTGCTAACACTGGATTTTTAAGTAAGGCACACACGAGGTATGCGCCTTACTTTGTTAGCTATATCTAACCGTTATTATAACTTTTTTCTCAATAATGTCAAGGAGAGCCTGCCTTCGAATTACAATTTCTTTAACCATTCAGCCTAATGCCACATCCAGCACCATCATCAGCGCAAATCCAACCGCCACACCAATGGTTCCAATATTGGTGTGTTCCCCATTCTGTGATTCCGGAATCAGCTCCTCGACCACAACATAAATCATGGCTCCTGCCGCAAAGGACAGAAAATACGGAAGCGCGGGACGGATACTTGAGGTTAACCAAATGGTAAGGAGTGCGCCAATGGGTTCTACAATCCCGGATAACACACCACAGACGAAGGCCTTCGTCCTGCTCATGCCTTCTCCTCTTAAAGGCATGGAAATAATGGCTCCCTCCGGGAAATTCTGAATAGCAATACCAACCGCGAGTGCAAGCGCCCCTGCCATCGTGATTCCGGTATTACCCATCACGGCTCCTGCAAAGGCCACACCTACCGCCATTCCCTCCGGAATATTATGAATCGTGACGGCAAGCAGCATCATGGTTGTTTTCGAGAATCCGCTTTTCACCCCTTCCGGCTTGTCACTTGCAAGATGCAGGTGAGGAGTCAGTGTATCAATCAGCAGTAAAAATACAATTCCAAGCAAGAATCCAACCAGTGCAGGAACCCACGGGATCACTCCCTGTTCCGCTGCCATATCAATGGACGGAATTAAGAGTGACCAGACAGATGCGGCAATCATCACTCCTGCCGCAAATCCAAGCAACGCTTTTTCCAGCCGGGCATTCATCTCGTTGCGCATCAGGAATACCATTGCTGCGCCGAGCGTCGTGCCAAGCAGTGGAACCAGCAATACAATCATTTCAGACATACCAATCTCCCTTTTGATTTACTCTTATGTTATTACCGGGGAAAAGAAATGGTGCCTTTTCCCTTATGCAATGTCAAATACACTTCTGCATTTCAGGTTTTCAGGTGTGCCTTCGATGATCTCTACCGTATATTCACCGGCATCCATATCAAAATAATTATCAGAGAAACGGACATCGCCGCTCTCGTCATACAGCTCTACATTCTTTGCATAAGCATCGGCTGTTACAGTGATCCTGCTGCCCTCCTGCTTTAGGCTAAGATTCGGGTTCTTGAAGTAATAATGCTTCGGTGCCGTAAACAGACAGGTGTTTTCAGATACCGCCTTTCCATCCACGATAAAGCTGTAGGTCATGTGGATTTCTCTTTCATCATAAGAGCTGAAGTCCTTCTTTTCAAGCCATACGCCATCCAATGCCGGTACCGTCACGGTCTCTTCTCCGCTTTCAAGTACCTTACTTTCTGAATCCCGCAGCGACCATCTCACAATACCGGTAACCGCTTCAAAGGTTTCATTTGCTACATGAAGAGTACCACTCTTCTCAATCGGCTTTGGCTCTGCAATACAATATGGACGTTCACTCAGTTCGCCGGTCTCCTCACAGGAAATCATTACCGGTGCAAACATCTTACGTTCTGCATAGTGAAGGGCTTTCCATCTGCCATAGTAATCAATGCTTGCCCAGGATGCTACCGGCCAGATATCATTTAACTGCCATACGACAGCTCCCATGCATCTTCCACGATATCTACGGAAATGCTCCACGCCATAACGGATCGCATCCGCCTGTAAAAGCTGGGATGCATATAACAGATGGGCAAAATCCTTCGGGTAAAGATACGTTGCAGAAAGGTATTTCAGGATCTTACCATTTGCAGCCGTATTTCTCTGATGCATCTCCATCACTCTGGAGAAAATATTCCGCTCTTCCGGAAGGGTAAAGCTCTCCACCGTCTTAAGGCTCGGGAAGGACTGGAAGCCGAACTCGGAAAGATAACGGAAATGGTACTTTCTGTAATCGGTAAACGGCTTCTCTCCATGCCATACGTCCCAGTAATGGGCATCTCCTCTTGCCTCATCCCACGGATTATCATAGCTTCCGCCTGAGGACGGAGAAGACGGCCAGTAAAAGGTCGCGGGATCCTCTGCCTTACAGATCTTCGGTATAATATATTCATAAATCTTCGTATAGTCTGCTTTCTGTTTTGCTGTTGTAAGCCAGATGCCATCCAGTGTCTGGGTTTCCATCTCATTGTTACCACACCACAGGGCAAGACACGCATGATGACGGATTCTGCGGACATTCTCAATGGTCTCTGCGATGATATTGCGCTCAAATTCGTCATCCAGTTCATACGATGCACAGGCATACATGAAATCCTGCCATACAAGCAGTCCCAGTTCATCACACAGATCAAAGAAGAAGTCCTCCGGATAATAACCGCCGCCCCAGACGCGGATACAGTTGTGGTTCGCCCATACCGCATCCCTTAACAGCTTCCCGGTTCTCTCCTTCGTCACTCTGGATAACAGATTGTCCTCCGGAATATAATCCGCACCCATGGCAAAAATCTTCACACCGTTTACTTCGTGGGCAAAGCAATTACCCCATTCATCTTGATCCGTATTTACTGTAATCGTACGCAGACCGATTCTGCGTTTCCAGAAATCCAGTACCTTCCCATCCTCGGAAAGCAGGCTTACCTCTACCTGATAAAGTGGTTGATCTCCATAGCCATGCGGCCACCAGAGCTTCGGATCCGTGATGGCGATGCGGAACTGTTCTTCTGCGCCTTCGCCGCGTTCCTCATACGTATACGTTTTTCCATCGGGAGAAGTTACCTGAATGGCAAGGGTTCCCTCCGGCTGATCGGTAAAGGTCTCTACGGCAATGTCAAAATCCAGTGTTACAGAACCTTCTTCATGGATTTGTGTTATGTAAACCGATTCAATACGGCTCTTTTCCACGCCGACTAACGATACCTCACGGTAAATTCCTGCGTCCGGAACACGCGGCCCCCAGTCCCAGCCGAACATGCAGTGTGCCTTACGAAGATGAGGAAATCCCTCCATTGCCTCATGCGAACCACCGGTATACACCTTTGCATTCTCTTCTTTAATATATTGTGTCGGGGAGTGAAGAATAACCTGTAATTCATTCACCCCCTCCTTTAAAAGGTCTCCGTCCAGAAGATCATACTCCCAGCTACGGTGCATATTGTAAGCACTGCCAAGCAATTGCCGGTTTACATAAATATCCGCAAGCGTATCAATTCCATCAAACCTTAAGAACAGTCCATCCATGGAAAACCACTCCGGCTCCACCTCAAACCGGGTCGTATAACAGAAATCATTATCCATAATGGGAAGCGTCTTTAATTCATTGTCACGATAATACGGATCCTCGATTTTCCCTTCGGTAAGAAGGGTCGCATAAACCGATCCCGGAACCTCTGCCGGCAGCCCCGCTTCTCCGGTAAGACCTGCATCCTTTCCCAGAATCTTTAAATTCCATGTACCATTTAATAATTTTGTTTTCATCTGCATCTCCTACGCTGTTTATATTCTCTTATCTGCATATTTATGATATAATGTAACTATTCAGAGCCATGCAAATTATGGCAGTATGGACGATGAATGCTTGCATTCAAGCGGACATATGCCATGATTTATATGACGAAGTAACCACATGAGCAAAAGGCAGGCTGCATAGCAGCGATTTGGCGAATGGGGTATTGAATAGTTCCATTTCATATAAATAGCAAATGCATTCCTATCTATGCGTTAAGTCTATCATAAAACCACAAAGGAGTCCATCATGAAACAAAAAGGAAAACGAATTGCCGCACTGATCTGTGTGATCTTACTTGTACTGCTTTATGTTGCCACTTTAGTTGTGTCGCTGCTTGATTTTGAAGGCTCTGACCAGTTGTTTGCATCCTGTATCGTGGCCACAATTGTTCTGCCCATTCTTCTGTGGGTTTACATCTGGCTGTATGGAAAGATAACCCGGAAGGATACGATTGCAGATCTGCACCACGGCCAGAAGAAAGAGCACTAAGCTCAGACTTCTCCTTCGGATCGTCTTCTCTAAGTGCTCTACATGACTCAGGAAAAGCAGAAACCGGAAACTTTCGCTTCCAATTTCTGCTTTTCTTTATTTCTTATTACTTTTTAATACTGCCTGTTAATGTGTTTCTTCTCTATGCTCTATGCATAATTCTGTTCTCAATCCACGCGTTCCCTGCCCCAGAAGAATAATGCTACCGTACCAGGGCCTGTATGGCTTCCGATGGTCGTTCCGATCCAGTTGATCTGTACCGGTTCTTTTAAGTTCGGGAAGTTCTTTTCAACGAGATCTGCAACTGCTCTTGCATCCTCATAGCATGCGGACTGGGAAATATAGCACTTGCCATCGTAAGCAGTGCCTCCCTCTGCGTTCTCGATCATCTTATCTACAATTGCCTGAATAACCTTTTTCTTCGTACGGATCTTGTATCTGGGAATCAGTCTTCCCAAATTATCCATATTCAGTAATGGACAGATATTCAGCAATCCACCAATGAAGCCTGCTGTCTTGGTAACACGTCCTCCCTTGATATAGAAGGTTAAATCGGTAGAGAAAAACCAGTGATGCATTCTTAACTTATTGGCCTCTGCCCACTCATGAAGCTCATCAATATTCTTCCCTGCATCTCTCATATCTGCCAAAGTATCCATAATCAGACCATAACCGGAAGAAGCTCCCAAAGAGTCTACTATATAAAGCTTACGATCCGGATATTTCTCTTCAAGGTTCTGCTTTGCAACCATCGCAGAGTTCACGCTTCCGGAAATTCCGGAGGATAGCGTAAGATGAATAATATCCTTTCCTTCCTTTAAAATAGTCTCAAAATACTGTTCATATTCTTCCGCATTTACCTGAGAAGTTCTGGTATCTGCTCCATTTTCCATGGCTTTATAAAAGTCTTCGAAATTCATGGACTGTCCCAGGTCATCTGCATATTGCTTTCCATCCAGTTCATAGTGAAAACAGATGTAACGGATGTCTCTCTGTTCCATATGCTCTTTTGATAAATCCGCCGTAGAACAGCAGCTTAATACATAATCACTCATGTTATTAACCTCTCTTATCCATTTTTCTCCATTATACTACAATATGGTAATATATTCAATCATATGTAGTACTAAAAGCCACTTCAGGAAAGCACGTATATTTGTCAGCCAATCTGTACAATCCGGCAGCTTAGGAATGGGCATGGCTGAACTGTTACTATATGCCTCTGTTACTATTCTCCAGAACCTCGTTCCGGTAACGATTCACAGGCTCATTTGAAGTTTTGCTTCAAATGAGGATCCTGCTCCTACTTAAAATAAGCAACTCCGGATTCAAAAATCATCATATCCTGTTCGCCGTAAATATTTACTGCGACGCCCTTATCACGGCGCTCTGCATGAACCATCTTACCAAAGCATCTGCCATCCGGAGAGGTAATGCCTTCAATGGATGCATAGGAGCCATTGATGTTCCACTCTTCATCCATGGAAACCCTTCCATCGGGATCACAGTACTGGGTTGCAACCTGACCGTTTGCAAACAGCCTGTCAATCCATTCCTTCGGTGCTACGAAACGTCCTTCTCCATGGGAAGCCGGACAGCAATAGGTTGCTCCGAGTTCTGCTTCCTGCAACCAGGGCGACTTGTTGGAAACGACCTTCATATACGCCATTCTGGAGATATGACGGTTAATGGTATTAAAGGTCAGTGTCGGAGAATCTGCCGTCTGTCCGCAGATCTCTCCATAAGGAACCAGACCTAATTTAATGAGTGCCTGGAATCCGTTACAGATACCAAGTGCCAGACCGTCTCTTTCATTAAGAAGCTTCTGGACGGCTTCCTTCATCTTCTCATTCCGGAATGCGGTTGCAAAGAACTTCGCACTTCCATCTGGTTCATCACCTGCGGAGAAACCACCGGGGAACATAATGATCTGTGCTTTTGCAATATCCTTTTCATAAGCCTCTACCGAATCACGGATGTCCTGTGCGGACTGGTTTTTAAACACTCTGGTAATAACGTCCGCACCGGCACGCTTAAATGCCTTCGCGCTGTCATATTCACAGTTCGTTCCGGGGAATACCGGAATAAATACGGTAGGACGAGCCACCTTATTCTTACATACATAAACAGAATCTGCACGATAAATCGGGGATTCCACTTCTTCTTTTCCCTTGTATGCCCTGGTCGGAAATACCTTTTCAAGCTTTGATTCCCATGCATCCAGTGCTTCTTCCATGGTAATCTTCATATCGCCATAGGTAAATACAGGCTCTTTTGTCACCGTTGCCACAATACGGAAATTCAGATCCTCAGTCTCTTCCTGGCTGTCGCAAAGCTCCTTTAACTTCTCTGCATCTTCGGCATTCATTTCAATCACCAGATCACCCAGACTGTTTTCAAACAGCTCTCTCTCCTTCAGGTTATCTGCAAATGCCACACCTGACTGATTACCAAATGCCATCTTGGAAACGCCTGCGGCAAGACCCTTGGCATCCAGCACATAAGCGGCTTTTACCTTACCATCCCAGATCAACCGGGAAATAAAAGCGAAGGTCCTCATGGCATGATCATAAATCGGAATATCATATTCGTCACGGTCAAACCAGAACTGAACCAGTTTATCTCCTGCTTCCTTAAGCTCCGGTGTCATCATATGCTTTCCTTCCGCTACATCGACTGCAAAGGAAACAAGGGTTGGCGGTACATCAATTTCATTGAAGGTACCTGACATACTGTCTTTACCGCCAATGGACGGAAGTCCGAATCCAAGCTGTGCATCGTATGCGCCGAGCAGTGCTGCAAAAGGCTGGCTCCAGCGTTCCGGATCGGAGGTCATTCTGCGGAAGTATTCCTGGAAGGTAAAGCGTACCTTATGGAAATCACCACCGCCTGCTACAATTTTCGCAAGAGATTCCGTCACTGCATAAACAGCTCCATGATACGGGCTCCAGGAGGATAAGTACGGATCAAATCCATAACTCATCATGGTTACGGTATCCGTCTTTCCTTTTAATACCGGAAGCTTCGCAACCATGCTCTGGGTTTCGGTCAACTGATATTTACCACCATAAGGCATCAGCACGGAACCTGCACCAATAGAGGAATCGAACATTTCCACAAGTCCCTTCTGGGAGCAGACATTCAGATCATTCAGGGTCTTCAGGTAAGCGTCCTTTACATCCTCTTTCTCTAAGGCTTCTTCTACAGCCGGAATTGCAATCTTCTTAAAATAATTATCTTCTTCGGAAGGGATATCCACTTCTACACTGGTTTCCTGATGGGCACCGTTGGTATCAAGGAAGGCTCTCTTTAAATTTACGATTTCCTTTCCACGCCATTTTAATATGAGTCTCGGATCCTCGGTAACTACTGCTACCGGAACAGCTTCGAGGTTTTCCTCTGCCGCATAAGCAAGGAACTGATCCACATCCTTCGGATCCACAACCACTGCCATACGCTCCTGAGACTCGGAAATGGCAAGTTCTGTTCCATCCAGTCCCGCATATTTCTTCGGAACCTTATCAAGGTCTACGGTAAGTCCATCGGCAAGCTCTCCGATTGCCACGGAAACACCGCCGGCACCAAAATCGTTACACTTCTTAATCAGTCTGCTGACTTCTCCGCGGCGGAATAATCTCTGAATCTTTCTTTCGGTTGGTGCATTACCCTTTTGTACCTCTGCTCCACAGGTTTCAATGGAGCTTTCGGTATGTACCTTGGAGGATCCTGTTGCACCGCCACAGCCATCACGTCCGGTTCTTCCACCTAACAGAATGATGATATCGCCCGGATCAGAATTTTCACGGATCACATTCTTACGTGGAGCGGCTCCCATAACGGCACCGATTTCCATTCTTTTTGCCACATAATCCGGATGATATAATTCTTTTACATAACCGGTAGCCAGACCAATCTGGTTACCATAGGAGGAATAACCGCTCGCTGCTCCACGGACGAGCTTCTTCTGGGGAAGCTTACCCTTTAAGGTATCTGCTACCGGTACGGTCGGATCTGCTGCTCCGGTAATACGCATTGCCTGATAAACGTAGCCACGACCGGATAACGGATCACGGATTGCTCCTCCAAGACAGGTTGCAGCACCACCAAACGGTTCAATTTCTGTCGGATGATTGTGGGTTTCATTTTTGAAAAATACCAGCCACTCTTCCGTTACCGGTCCATCGCCATAGTCCATCTCAACCGGTACTACAACAGAACATGCATTGATCTCATCGGATTCTTCCATATCCTGTAATCTGCCATCCTTTTTCAGCTTACGCATGGCCATAAGAGCTAAGTCCATCAGACAGACGAATTTATCCTTACGTCCTGCAAAAATTTCTTCTCTCGTATCTAAATAGCTTTCATATGTCGTTTCTAACGGAGCCCGATAATATCCGTCCTTGAAAGAAACGTTCTTTAACTCTGTGGAAAACGTGGTATGACGGCAATGATCCGACCAGTAGGTATCCAGTACACGGATCTCTGTCATAGACGGGTCTCTCTTTTCATCTTCAGCAAAATAATGCTGAATATGCTGGAAATCTTTAAATGTCATTGCAAGAGAAAGACTCTCATAAAGCTTACGCAGTTCCTCTTCTCCCATGGCAGTAAAGCCATCAAAAACCGCCACATCAGCAGGCTCTTCATACCGTGTAATCAGGGTATCCGGCTTTTCCATGGATACTTCTCTGGAATCGACAGGGTTAATACAGTAAGAACGGATGCGGGCAAATTCCTGATCCGTAAGATCTCCTGCAATCATATAAGTGACTGCGGTACGGATCACAGGTTCCTCATCCTCCTTGAGGAAACGGATACATTGTACGGCAGAATCCGCTCTCTGGTCGAACTGTCCCGGAAGAAACTCTACGCTGAACACTCTGTTTCCAGCCGGAATCTCAATGGTTTCGAGGTAGTAATCATCTACCGGCGGCTCTGAGAACACACAGGAAAGTGCCTGTTCAAAGACAGTATCCGAAAGGTTCTCTACATCATAACGAATAAAGATCCGAACCCCGGTCACACTCTTAATATCCAGATAATTTCCAATCTCCTCCTGTAATTCTTTTGCCTTGACAGCAAATGGTGCTTTCTTTTCCACATAGACGCGCTTTACATTACCCATGAAAATTTTTCATCCTCCATATATAATAATAAAAACTTTGGTAACTATTCCTCTGCGATGAGTCCGCTCATCATATACATAATCTCCCGGTCAACGGCCGCTTCGGTAATTCCCCGTGTTTTAGCCGCTGCCTTAAGACCCTCTAAAACATACATCATATTGCTGGCTGCTCCGTGGGGATCTTCACAATAGAATTCCCCATTTTCCACACCTTCTATGATCAGCTTTTCTAAAATAAACAAAGCAATATCAAACTGCTTTTTAATATAATTCTGCTTCGGGGCTGTTTTGTTTTCAAAATAGTATTCATAAATGGCAACGGTCAGTGAGTTCTTTTTACTCAAAAGCTCTCTTTTCTGTTCTTTCAGGAACAATGCCAGTACATCTGCAGCCGTTGCATCCTCGGGAATTCCCTCCCCAAAGGATTCTTCTTCCTCCTGATGCAGGATCTCTTCAAAAATCTCTGCCGTGCTTGAAAAGTAAAGATATAAACCGCCACGGCTGATCTCACAGGCATCCACGATGTCCTTCATCGTCACCTGCTTGTAGCCCTTTTCCTGAAAAACCTTTCTGGCCGTATCCAGAATGTGTTTCTTCTTCTGAACCGATTTATCACTCATTCCCTATATCCCCCGTATGTTTATGCCAGTGGTGCATCCCAGACATTTAATACTTCCTTAAGCTTCTGAAGACATTTTAAGAATGTGCCGTTCTCCACCGCTTCTGACCACAGCATACCCTTCGTCATGCCGCCGAGAACATATTTCGCCATAATCGCATAAATGAGTTCGATATCCTTAAACTCCACACGGTCTAAGGCTCTCATTTCATCCTCATGCGTACGGATTCCGTTTCTTGATAATGCATATACATAGTTCCGGTCTACAAGTCCTGTCCGCTGTACCTCCTTCACAAAGGAAAGCAGTGTGCTTTCATATACAGGGATCGCTACCGAATTTGTATTCTGCTCGCCTTGATATATCTGGTAATTCTTCTGCCCCTTCTTCTGTTCAAAATAAGGAATGTATCGTAAAAGGCTCTGACTGATATCACGGTACTTCTTCATCAGCTCCTCAAGATATTCATTTTCATTCTCCATAGATTGTACCTTCCCCCAAGAAAAAAATAAGATGTAACTATTCAGAACTCCATTCGCAAAGTTTCTGCTTCGCAGTAACTTTTGCTCATGTAGTTACTTCGCCATATAAAGATTGTCAAATGTCCATCCGAATGCAAGCATTCGACGGACATTTAACAATCTTTGCATGGCTCTGAATAGTTACATCTTATCATAAATCAGGAGGAAAACAAATATAATTTTACATAGTTGGTAAAGGATTGTCGAAAAGATTTGGAGTTCTTTTGGAACAAGCGAATATATTGTCATATATAGTCAATATAGTTGTAGAAATTTTACGAAAATATCAATATAATTACAAATGTACCGATCGAGAGGTCGGTAAGGCTAATTAGCAATTCCGGAAAAATTCCCCTTTTACACAAACGAAGGCCCCCAAGAGAGATCTTGGGGGTCTTTGTTTGCTTCAGCAATAAGCCATGCAGGTCAATGCAGGAAGCATCCCCGTAGAAGCTTGCTTACAAAGGGGATGTTTTCTGTGTTGACCTATAGGGCGCATGCCCTGCATGAAATAAGCGTAGCTTATGAATGCTGCATGGCTTTACGATTTTTTATTTACTTTCTAACATTCCAGTGTTACAATTAACAATATAATTATGATGTAAAATTTCAATCAATGAAAGGAGCCTTCTATGGCTACCATCCGTGATATTGCTGAAAAGCTTGGTGTATCCATAAGTACAGTTTCCAAAGGCTTAAACGGTGCTGCCGACATCAGTGAAGAGCTTCGCCAGCTGGTACTCGATACTGCCGTGGAAATGCACTACACCACCAAGCGTATGCGTAAGGAATCCAATAAAAAACTTTGTATCTTCGTAGAACACGCCCAGCATGACATGCCGAATTCTTTTGCTTATGATATTATTCTTGGATTTAAACAGGCTGCCTATCGTGATAACTGGGACATTGACATTATCCCCATCACTCCCGAATTCCAGACTACAGAGAAATATGACACCTATATGTTGAAAAATGGTTACTCCGGAGCATTTTTAGTCGGCTTTGGCTTACAGGATGAATGGATGTATCAGCTTATCTCCACCACTTTCCCTACAGTCCTTTTTGATAATTATATTCCGAAGAATCCGAATATTGCTTATGTAGGTGCCGACAGCTTTGAAGGAATTGACACCGCAATTGAACATCTTAAAGCACTTCATCATACAAGAATTGCCTTTTTAAACGGTTCTTTGTATTCCATGATTGCCGAGCACCGGGAACGGGCCTTTTATTTAAGTATGAAAGCACATGGCCTTCCGATTGATGACCGCCTGATCGTACATACCTCCTTCTACGGAAGTGGTGTTGCAGGAGACCTTCCCGCATTACTTGAACTGGGTGCTACTGCTATCCTCTGTGGCAACGATCCCATTGCCTACGAGGTGATTCATGAGTGCCTCAAGGCAGGATACCGGATCCCGGAAGATATCAGCGTCATCGGTTTTGATGATCTGCCCGATTCTGCCAAAACCACGCCGCCTCTTACCACGATCCGCCAGAACCGCCTTGATCTTGGCAAGTGCAGTTATTCTACGCTGTGCAATCTACTCATGCATGTCACCTGCAGCATGACCCTGTTACGCCCCCAATTTGTAGTGCGTGAATCGACCGGGGAGGCTGCTGCTTCTACTAAATAACTGTGAAAGAAAATAATAAACAGATGAGGTTAACATTAAACCTCTGATTTAATGGAAGTTCATAAACTGCCTCGAATAAACAGGCAGCCATATAATGTCATATTCTGCTTATTGGAAGATCAGGAAACAACCTTTTCTGATTAACTGGAAAGCTCTTGGAAATGCCCATGAAATAATGTTTTGTTTCAATGATATAATACAAAAAACCACCATAATATTAGGTGGTTATCAGAGTACTCTAATTGCCAAACCGGATAATTATATGGCAGGCGTAGCCGCTCCTGCATCTCTCGGGTTTCCCCTGTCGTACCATCGGCGTGTGGTCGCTACGAAATCTACCACCTCATACAACTATCCGGGTAAAGCACTATTATTATATGCTGATAGTAACACCATCATTCATTTTTGTAAAGTACTATATTATTTCTCAAGCGTTGGGCAAATCGTTTTTCGCTTTCGCCTATAGCTGTAATAATTGAATTTTTATACTCCGGATTGTCCGTTTCTATTGCAATCCTTAGTACAAGATTAACATACTTCTCATCCTCAACAATTCTTTTACAAACTAATGCGGTATGCTCTCTTTTCTCTCTAAAAATATAATCAGGAGTTCGAAGAATTTCATCAAACAGACTGCTATATCTAGCATAAAACTCATCTCCACGACGTTCACGAATGTGTTCTATTCTTTCGTCGGTTATTATGACTTCATCCGTTCTAATATCCTCAGTTATACACTTATATATTTCTCTATCGATTTTACCTATTTTGTACACTTCAATATTCCTTTTATCCTTTGATATATCCATTACAGCAGAATGGGTTACTTTTATAATCTTTTTTCTTTGCAGGCGCACCCAATACAGTCCGCCTCTTTCCGGTAATCCTGCCCCTCTTTGGTGTAATAAACCGTTTCCTGATCGGTTAACTCGTTACCCTTAGTATCAAATACATGTGTCTTGGCAGTATATTGTATATAACTCGTTCTCATCCAAAGCAAACAGTACAAGCGTAGTCAAAAAATATACAGAGGAAGTATGGATGATATTCAGAAAAAATTACGGAAATGACGAATTCTCATTTCGTGGAAATCAATAAAAGTTAACACGAAAGTTGACATGAAATAGAAAAACCCTGGTAAATACCAAGGTTTTAAAGCAGGGGCAGTAGGAATCGAACCCACATCGACGGTTTTGGAGACCGCTGTTCTACCTTTGAACTATGCCCCTATTTATCCGGTGTTTCAACCACCGAATGCTATTATAACTTATAGAAGGTTTCCTTGTCAAGATTAATATTTCAAATATGCATCGGTATCTTCTTTAATGATTTTACTGTATGCTTTTACCTCTTCCGAGGGTTCGTAATCCTGCTGATCATAAAGCAGTTCATGAAGCTTCACCACGTTCGTTTTAAGGTCAACCGGTACCACGAATGCTCCGACACCACCCTTGGTTCCACCGTTACGCATTCCCGCAAACGGAAAGCCATCGCTGACGGTCACCTGATAATCTCCTACTACGCTGAGCATGGTAAGAATATCATTAATATCAAGTGAGGTGCTGATATAGGGAACCACCGCTTCGGCGGCAAGACGAAGCTCGTTAAAGGATGCTGTCTTACACTTTTCCATCATGGCCGTAATCAGATCACGCTGTCTCTGTGCTCTCTGGAAGTCATCCCCGATATAACGAATCCGGCAGTATGCTGTTGCCTGCAGACCATTTAATGTCTGGACTCCCGGTTCGGTAACCGGTATATATGAATCCTCCTGTGCTGTAAAATTCACACCATCCTCGCTTGTTCCGACCATACAGATCTGATAATTGTTTAGATGTGGTATTTCCTTTTCGGTAACTTCCAGTTCAACGCCGCCCAGCGCGTCCACGGCCTTAATCAGTCCCTCAAAGCCAACCGTCACATAATCCGTAATATACAGATCCGTATTCATATTAATCATGCTGATTGCCTGTGCCGGTCCTCCCTTGGCATAGGCTGCATTACATTTATTATAGCTGTCATTTCCCAGATTCAGATACGTATCACGATAAATGGAAATCAGCTTTACCTCATGGGTATCTGCATCAATGGAACAGATCATGATCGTATCACTGCGGTTGCCTTTTCCAAGGCTTCCATCCCTTGCGTCCACGCCGAACAGGGCTATCTGATATATTCCGGATAAATTAGACTTTTGTGGATCCTGATCTTCCTCTGTATCATTCTGAAACTGCTGCCTGATTTCTTCATTCACAGCAATGTCTCCTTCTTTGATCTGCTGCTTCTGAGCCTTCGTTGCATGCATAACAAAATATAATGCCCCAATGGCCGCTGCAAGCACAACCAGCTCCAGAATATAAAGCGGCAGATGCCGAATCCATTTCTTCTTATCCATAAGTTACTCCTTCGTAACATCATTCACATTATTACATTGTAACACATTTGTAAAATTTTGCCTATCCCCAACCTCAGATGAGCTGCATGGCATCTGCTACACTCTTTACACCCAGAATGGTAATGTCTCTGATATTCTTCACACTGTCCACACACACGGCCGGAATGATGCAGGTTGTAAAGCCCAGCTTCTTTGCCTCCTGTACACGCACGGGAATCATGCTCACGGCACGCACTTCTCCGCTCAAGCCGATCTCTCCCATGGCAATCGTCTTTTCATCAATTACCTTATTTTTAAAGCTGGAAATGATGGCAAGTGCAATCCCCAAGTCAATCGCAGGCTCCGAGATACGGATTCCTCCTGCAATATTGACATACGCATCACAGTTCCCCATCTGTAATCCCAGACGCTTTTCCAATACCGCCATCAAAAGATTTACGCGGTTAAAATCAGTTCCGATTGCCTGCCTCCTTGGAATTCCGAAATTGCTGTGACATATGAGTGCCTGAATTTCAATTAAGATCGGACGCGTTCCCTCCATTGAACAGACCACGATGGATCCGCTTGCCTCCTCCGGTTTACCGTTCAGCATGAATTCCGAAGGATTCTTTACCTCGTGCAGTCCATCCGCTTCCATTTCAAATACCCCAATTTCATTCGTGGAGCCAAAACGATTCTTCACCCCGCGCAGAATCCGGTAAGACGCATGCCGGTCCCCCTCAAAATAAAGCACCGTATCCACCATATGCTCCAGCACTCTCGGACCTGCCACCGTTCCTTCCTTGGTCACATGACCGACAATCAGGATGGAAATATTGAAGCCCTTCGCAAGACGCAGGAATACTCCTGTTGCTTCTCTTACCTGTGAAACACTTCCGGGTGCTGCCGATACGCTTTCCTGATACATCGTCTGGATCGAATCCACGACCACAATTTCCGGTTTCTCCCGTTCTAAGGTTTCTTCGATAATCTCCAGATTCGTTTCACATAAAAGCCGCATATTATCACTGAATTCTCCGATCCGGTTTGCACGGAGCTTGATCTGCTTTAATGACTCTTCTCCTGAGATATACAGCACCTTATGCCCGTCTGCAGACATTTCACGGCAGACCTGTAAAAGCAGCGTGGACTTACCAATCCCCGGATCTCCTCCGACCAGAGTAAGGGAACCCGGTACAAGTCCTCCTCCTAAAACCCGGTTCAACTCTTCAATATGGGTCTGCATCCGTTCTTCCTTTTCCAGGGAAATTTCTGAAAAAGAAGCAGGAACAGCCTTTTCATGTGCAGTCTTTGTACTTTTCCCTTTTCCTGCTGTAACTACCGTTTCCTCCACCATAGTGTTCCATTCCCGGCATCCCGGGCACTGTCCCATCCATTTGGACGATTCATAACCACAGTTCTGGCAGAAAAAGATGGTTGATTTTCCTTTTGCCATAAAATCCTTTCCTTGAAGTAAAAAGCGCTGTTTCAGCAGTGAAACAGCGCTTCTGATCTTATATAACTATCTCGTAACTGTTCAGTACCTTCACAGTTACGATGCAAAATCCATTCCAAATCGGCTTCGCCGATGGGATTTTGCATTACTGAATCATTTTCTTACGGTCTTGGCAGTAAATGCTTCGACCTGTACTGAATAGTTACACTATCTCTTTAATGAATCACTTTAATATGAACTTCCTCTGCATTTTCAAGCTCTACACTGATATTCAGCTTACCGCCGAGATTCGTCTTCATCTTGCCTCTGCTCTTTCCGTCCTCAAATACCTCATATTCGGTATCCTCGCACAGGCCTAATGTAATCTGTGCATCTTCATTTCCGGAAACTGTAAATTCAACACTATCCGTCGTTTCCTTAAAGTAAAAAACGCTCGTTCCAGGAACCGATTCATATACGAATAATCCATTTCTTTCAAGCTTCGTCATCGTCTGAAAGGTCTTCACCTTATACAAATCACCTTCGTATTCAAAATCCTCAAGCTTCTTCTTTTCTGCCAGCTCATGATTGCCGAAGCTGATGGTTCCATCACTTTCTTCACGAAGTAATTCTTCTACAACAGCCATTTGTATTTCCTCCTGATTGTACATTTGCCGTACCTGTTCTATATATGGTAAGTATAAACTATTTAGTTTTTGACGTCAAAGGAAATCTGTCCTTTTCGGAAACCAATCGTAACCTGATCCCCGGCATGGATTTCACCCGCAAGGATCTTCTCCGCAAGCGGATCCTCAATCACGTTCTGGATGGCTCTCTTTAATGGTCTCGCACCCATCTTGTAGTCCGCATATTTGTCCACAATATGCTCCTTTAAGGCATTACTGAAATGAAGCTTTAACTCCATTTCCTTCTCGCACCGCTTCGAAAGATGACTGCTGAGAAGCTGCACGATCTCCAGCATCTCCTTCTTTTCCAGTGTCTTAAATACAATAATATCATCAATACGGTTGATAAATTCCGGTTTAAAGATCTTTCTTACCTCTTCCATAACTCCGGACTTCATTTTCTCGTAATCCTGCTCCCTGGTTGTTTCCGTAAGGAACCCTAAGTTCTTCGGAGCAATGATTCTCTGAGCCCCGGCATTGGAGGTCATAATCAGTACGGTATTCTTAAAGCTGACCTTACGTCCCTTGGAATCAGTGATGTGCCCATCATCCAATACCTGAAGCAGTACATTAAACACATCAGGATGTGCCTTTTCAATTTCATCAAAAAGCACTACCGAATACGGATTCTTCCGGATCTTCTCACTCAGCTGTCCGCCTTCTTCAAAGCCGACATATCCCGGAGGGGAACCGATCATTTTCGATACGGAATGACCTTCCATATATTCGGACATATCGACACGGATCAGTGCGTTTTCCGTGCCAAACATGGCTTCTGCAAGAGCCTTGCTAAGCTCGGTCTTTCCGACTCCGGTAGGTCCTAAAAACAGGAAAGATCCTATCGGACGGTTCGGATCCTGCAATCCGACTCTTCCCCGCCGTATTGCACGCGCCACTGCGGACACTGCTTCTTCCTGTCCGATAACCCTCTTATGGAGCTCTTTTTCCAGGCGCAGCAACCGGTCGCTCTCCTTCTCTGTCAGCTTACTTACCGGAACCTTCGTCCAGGTAGAAACCACCTTTGCGATGTCACCTTCTGTCACTTCGATCCGGCTTTCGGCCTGCTTCTTCTGATAACGCTCTTCTTCTCTTTGATATTTCTTAAGAAGCTTTTCCTGTTCCCTGTTAGTTTCTGCGGCTTCCTCAAGTCTTCCTTCCTTTAGCTGTTCTTCCAGAACAGCATCCAGTGCAAGAAGCTCTTCTCTTCGCTGCTGTAAGCCCTCCGGTGCTTTGGAGTGCTGCAGACGTACCGCTGCGGAGGCTTCATCAATCAGATCAATCGCCTTATCCGGCAGATTCCTGTCATTGATATAACGCTCTGACAGATTCACGGCAGCAATGAGTGCTTCATCCGTAATCTGCACACGATGATGCTGTGCATATTTCCACGCAATTCCACGAAGGATGGAAAGAGCCTCCTCCTTTGTCGGTTCTTCCACATTTACCGGCTGGAATCTGCGCTCTAAGGCCGCATCCTTTTCAATATATTTGTGATACTCGGCAATGGTCGTTGCTCCAATAAGCTGCAGCTCCCCTCTTGCCAGTGACGGCTTCAGAATATTGGAAGCATCAATTGCTCCCTCGGCACCGCCTGCCCCGATAATGGTATGAATTTCATCCAGAAACAGGATAATGTCTCCATCCTCCTGTACCTCCCGGATGACTCTCTTAATTCGTTCTTCAAATTCTCCACGATACTTGGAGCCTGCAACCATTCCGGACAAGTCCAGCGTCATTAACCGCTTATTCTGAATCGTAAACGGAACATTGCCTTCCACAATACGGTTGGCCAACCCTTCTACCACGGCAGTTTTTCCGACCCCCGGCTCTCCAATGAGACACGGATTGTTCTTCGTCCTGCGGCTTAAGATCTCAATCACACGCTGAATCTCCATATCTCTTCCGATGACCGGATCCAGCTTTCCCTGCGCAGCAAGCGCGGTCAGATCCCTGCTGTACTGTTCCAGTGTTGAGGGCTGCTTCCTGCTATTATTCTTCTTATTCCGCAGATCCTCCTTGTAAATCGCCGGATCTGCCCCCATAACCACCAGCGTATCAACATAAACCTTCTGTACCGAAATGCCAAGGGTATTTAAGAGACGTACCGCTGCATTGTCCGGGTCCTTCAAAAGGGCCAGCAGAAGATGCTCTGTTCCAGCACTGTCTGCGCCAAACCGTTCAGCCTGCACATACGCCTCCTCCAGTACTCTCCGTGCTCTCGGTGAATACATTCCCCGCTCTTTCACGGCGGTCTCCCCATCGGGAGCAATCAGATCCCGGATCATTTCCAGAATTTTATCTGCATCAGCACCATTATCTTCCAGAATTTTGGCTGCTACGCCACTTTCTTCCTTAAGAAGTCCCACCAGAATATGTTCTGTACCCACATAACCGGTATGCAATCTGGCTGCCGTTTTCTCTGCAAGTGTCAGCGCCGCCTGCGCGTTCTTTGTAAAACTACCTGACCACACGTTTATTCTCCTCCATATTCCTGATATATCTCATTGACGAGTTCATAGACCTCGTCCTTACAAATTCCCTTACAAATTCCCTTTGCAAGGATTCCTTTCATCTGCTCCCGCATGCTTTGAAGTTCCCTGAGCTTATCCATATCAAGGCTGATTACTGCACCCTTCCGACGATCAAGCTGGATAAAGCCCTCCTGCTTTAAGACCGTATAGGCCTTGTTCACCGTATGCATATTAATTCCGATTTCATCTGCCATCTGCCGCACCGAAGGGAGCTCATCCCCCTCCTGAAGCTGCAGCGTGGCGATTCCATGAATAATCTGGTTGCGCACCTGCAGATATAAAGCTTCCTCACTGTTAAAATCAATTTCAATTATCATTTTTATAATCCATTCTTTTGAACAAAAGGAATAGCAGATGCTATTCCTTTTGTTTTTTATATGTCTTTATCGTCCATGTTCAAGAATTCAAATTCAAACTCATCGTCATCGGTCAGGAAGTTCTGCGCCTTCCGGGGCGCCTTCTTCACCGTTCCTTCGTTATTTTCTACAGGTCTCCTCACAGGCTGTCCCTGTCGTTCCGGATTACTGTTACGCGAAGGTCTTCCTTCTCTTTCCGGTGCTTCTTCACGTCCACGCTCTCTCCTTGCCGGACGCATTTCTTCTTCTCTTGAAGCCTTACCTGCACGCTCCTGTCTGCGCGGCCGTTCCTCTACTTCATCTTCCTGATAATCACGTCTGCGTCTTCTCGGAGCAGGTTCATCGAACTCTTCTTCGTCTTCTTCCTCATCTTCATCATAATCATATTCATATGCACCCCTCAGCTTGATGATCAGGATAGTAAGTCCGATGAAAAGAAGAACGATCACAACTGCAAGAATAATGATAACAATATTTTTCTGGGATGACTCGGATTCCAGACGCGCTACATTCTCATTTGCTGTCGTAATAGAGGAAAATAAAACCTCCACATCTGCCATCGTACCATCAATGTTATTGTACAGATAATACTTTCCGGTATCCGGATTCTCTGTATCTGTCATATAAACCACTTCATAATCATTGTGCTCCGGCTCCGGCTGTTCTTCCGGTGCTTCTTCACTCCCATCGCCTTCCTGCACCTCATCCGGATTTTCTGCTTCGGATCCATCCGTTACCTCTGCTCCGTCTACTGCTTCTGAGCCATCCGCTTGTGCTGCATCCGTACTATCTGTTCCATTTGCGGCAGAAGCATTCGAACCAATTGCAATCAGGTCGGAACGAATGTATCCTTCTACAGTCTTCCCATTATATTCGCATCTTAACTGATACCATTTATTTCCTGCTGCATCATTTGCCTCTCCGATCAGGGTAATTGCTGTTCCATCAGGCAGACTGGTCACTACATCATGCTTCGTGGATGCACCTGCACGTACCTTGACATTCGAAGAACACTTTACTGTCGCTGCCTGCTCACCAATTGCGGTCGGCACGGTTGCTTCCGGTTTGGAAGCTGAAGCAGAGGTCGAAGCATCTGCGGACGAGGATGAACTATTGTCTGTCACATCAATCTTATCACTTGTTTCTACCAGATCGCTTCTTACATAACCATAAGAGCCACCGCTTACCGGCACCTTATACCATACGGTTCCGGAGCTGTCCTTTTCTGCTCCGACAATATCAATCTTAGCCCCCTTTGAGGTCGATGCCACCACTGAGCTGTCTGTGCTTGCTTTCTCTCTGATTTTCGCTGTTCCGGCCGTTACGGTTCCCGTTGCTGCAAGGCTGGAAATGGTAGAAAGTCCAAAAACCATCATTGCAACTGCAAATCCAAGAATCCCTTTTTTCATAATTATCCTGTACCTTTCTTTCACTATCTTTCAAAACGCCTTCGTCCGCTCTCACCCTCCGGCCTTTCGCCGCTGAATCCGGACATCTGCTTATAGTTTTTCCTCTGCTGGCGCGCCTCATCTTCAATCTGCTTGTGATATGCCGCTTCGCACTTCGGACAAAGCCTTCCACTGCGGATATTCTCTCCACAGATCTCGCACCGCAGATAACCGCCTTTACTTTCAACAAGCTCAAAACGATTTTCCTTAATCATATCACGGATTGCCTTGTGTGACACCCCTGTCTGCGAGGAAATTTCTGCCACGTTAGCTCCATGGTGCTTTTCAAGGTACGATCTTACCTTTCCGTAGTCATCATATTCACATGCATTGCAATCCTCACACTGGTATTCTCCCAATCCTTTATAGATAAGGATTCCTCCGCAGGCTTTGCAGATTGTTGGCCGCAGAAAGCCATTCAAAGCCACCAGCCGCCGTTTCTCATTCATAAATTACCCTTTCCACACCACGAACAATTTACGCCTCGTCAATTGCCTTTCCGATATCATGGCGCATATATTTATTTTCAAAGGAAACCCATTCGGTTGCCGCATAGGCATTCTTACGTGCTTCCTTTAAATCCTTACCCTTTGCTGTAATGCCAAGAACACGTCCCCCGTTTGTTACAATTCCTTCCGGAGTCTGTTTCGTTCCTGCATGGAAGCAGAAATAATTATCCTGCCCTTCAAACCTTTCCAGTCCGTGAATGAGGAAGCCCTTTTCATATCTGACCGGATATCCGTCAGAAGCAAGTACCACACAGACTGCTGCGTTATCCTCAAACTGCAGATCAATCTGATCCAGCGTGCCATTAATACAGGCTTCCATTACTTCGATCAGATCATTCTTCATACGTGGCAGCACCACCTGAGCCTCAGGATCTCCGAAACGCGCATTGTACTCTAACACACGCGGTCCCTTTTGGGTCAGCATCAGTCCGAAGAAAATAATACCCTTAAACTCTCTTCCTTCTGCTGCCATGGCATCTACGGTTGCCTGATAAATGTATTTCTTACAGAATTCATCCACTTCCTCCGTATAGAACGGGCTCGGTGAAAAGGTTCCCATACCACCGGTATTTAATCCGGTATCCCCGTCTCCTGCACGCTTGTGATCCTGTGCAGAGGTCATGGTTTTAATCGTCTTTCCATCGACAAAGGAGAGCACGGAAACTTCCCTTCCTGTCATAAATTCTTCAATTACCATACGATTACCGGCAGTTCCGAACTGCTTATCGAGCATGATGGATTTCACACCATCCTGTGCCTCTTCTAAGGTATTGCAGATCAGTACGCCCTTTCCAAGTGCTAATCCGTCTGCCTTTAATACAATCGGGAACGATGCAGTCTTTAAATAGTTGAGGGCATCCTCTGCATTGTCAAAGTTCTCATAGGCAGCCGTCGGGATTCCGTATTTCTTCATCAGATCCTTGGAAAAAGCCTTGCTTCCTTCCAGAATTGCTGCATTTTTACGGGGTCCGAACGCTTTTAATCCGGCATCTTCGAGACGGTCAACAAGTCCACCGACAAGGGGATCATCCATCCCGACAATCGTCAGATCAATTTCCTTTTCTTTGGCAAATGCAACAATTTTATCGAATTCCATTGCTCCGATCGGTACACATTCCGCGATCAGACCGATTCCCGCATTTCCGGGTGCACAATAAATTTTATCTACTTTACTGCTCTTTGCGATACTTGTTGCAATGGCATGCTCTCTGCCGCCACCGCCTACGATCAATACTTTCATAGCTTCCTCCGTCTTCCTGTCCTATGATTTCACATTATGTAAACCATTATGGTAATTCTGCCTCTTCGTAACTGTAAGCCGAGCAGCCGGAAAATGATTATTCTTCTACGACTGCGATTCCATTTTCTACCTTTACCCTGCCATGTGCAATGAGATCAATGGTCTTCGGCAGAATCTGCCATTCCGCTTCTTCCATCACACGGTGCTGCAGTTCTTCCGGCGTATCACCGTTCTTCACATAAACCGCCTTCTGCATGATGATCGCACCATGATCGTATACCTCATCCACAAAATGCACGGTAGCGCCGGTTACCTTCACACCGCTTTTCAAAACAGCCTCGTGCGGACGGATTCCATAAAAGCCCTTTCCGCAGAAGGAAGGAATCAGTGCCGGATGCACATTGATGATCCGATTGTGATATTTCCGTACCAGCTCGACCGGCATCATAATCATCATTCCTGCTAAAACGATGAGATCCGGGGCTTCTGCATCAATCGTTTCGATCAACACCTTCTCAAACTCCGCACGATCCGCATAGGATTTCATATCCACCACGATCGGTTTGATTCCATGTGTCCTCGCACGCTCCAAAGCCCGTACACCCGGTTTATTACTTAATACAAAGCATAACTCAACATCTGTAATTTTCCTGCTTTCCACTGCATCAATAATGGCCTGCAGATTCGTTCCGCCGCCTGCGGCAAGAATTCCAACTCTTAACATAAGTCTACACCCTTTTCACCGGCAATGACATTTCCAACCACATAGCCTTCTTCTCCGGCCTCTTTGATTGCTGCAAGCACCCTGTCCTGATCGGCAGGATCAATTGCCAGCACCATGCCAAGTCCCATATTAAAGGTATTGTACATCATCTGCTCTGCAATATTTCCGGTCTTCTGTAATAATTTAAAAATTGGAAGCACCGGATAGCTGTCCTTCTGTACCTGCGCACGCACACCGTCCGGAAGCATACGGGGAATATTTTCATAGAAGCCGCCGCCGGTAATATGGCTGCAACCCTTTACCGTTACTCCGGCATCCTTAATTGCCTTTAAGGTCTTCACATAGATTTTGGTCGGTGTAATTAACGCTTCTCCCAAGGTCATACCAAGCTCATCATAATAGGTGGTAAGAGACTCCTTCGTCATTTCAAACACCTTACGAACCAGTGAAAAGCCATTGCTGTGTACACCGGAGGAAGCAATGCCGATTAACACATCACCTGCCTTGATATCCGCTCCGGTAATCAGCTCCTTACGGTCTGCCACACCGACTGCAAAGCCTGCAAGATCGTATTCATCCTCCGGCATCAGTCCGGGATGCTCTGCGGTTTCTCCACCGATGAGGGCTGCTCCTGCCTTCTTACAGCCTTCCGCAACACCCTTTACGATCGTGGCAATCTTCTCCGGATAGTTCTTTCCACACGCAATATAATCAAGGAAAAACAAGGATTCTCCACCGGCACAGGCTACATCGTTCACACACATGGCAACCGCATCAATTCCAATGGTATCATGCTTGTCCATTAAGAACGCCAGCTTCACCTTCGTGCCACAGCCGTCAGTTCCTGACAATAATACCGGATCCTCCATATCTTTAATATTCTTTAAGGAAAAAGCTCCCGAAAAGCCGCCCAGTCCTCCAAGGACCTCTGGTCTCATCGTTTCCTTCACATACTTTTTCATTAATTCTACGGATTCATATCCTGCTTCGATATCCACACCGGCTGTCTTATAATCCATGTCGTTCTCCTTTTCTTGTTTCATCATGTAGTTAACATAACATTAATTAAATCCTTTAATAATTTGCATATCCAACCTGCTGCAGCTTCGCGTCCTTGGCCTCTACCTGCTTCTTCAGGTTCCCGGTATAGCTCTCAATCTTCGCAAGCAGCTCCTCATCCCCGGTTGCCAGCATTTTCGCTGCAAGAATGGCTGCATTCTTCGCTCCGTCAATCGCAACCGTTGCAACAGGGATTCCGGGAGGCATCTGCATAATGGAAAACACTGCATCCATTCCCTCAAGATTCTTACCCGAAAGCGGAACACCGATTACCGGAAGCGGGAATAATGCGGCACACATTCCCGGCAGTGCTGCTGCCATGCCCGCACCTGCGATCATTACCTTAATTCCACGATCTTTCGCCGTTCTCGTCCATTCAATTAACAGATCCGGTTCCCGATGAGCGGAAATAATTCTCATCTCATATTCGATCCCCAGTTCTTCCAGCATTGCTGCCGCGCTGCTCATCACCTTAAGGTCTGAGTCGCTGCCCATCACAATTCCTACCATTGGCATTTCTATTTCCTCCTGTAATTGACGCTTATCTGATCATAAAGTAACTATTCAGAACCACATTCGTAAAACCGTTGCTGACGCAACTCAAGTTTACCTCATGTGGTTACTTCGCCATATAAAATTGCTGTTCTGCTTGAATGCAAGCATTCGCAGAAAGCAATTTTGCATGGTTCTGAATAGTTAAATCATATACGAATTATCTCTTCATTGCAAGAAAAACGAAATATTTTCGTATTTAATCCATACTTTCCTGATCAAGCGGAGCATTCAGTTCCTCACAGCCCGCAAGGACAAATCTTCCTTCCTCGATAATCGGAATGACTTCTTCTGTCATGGTCACCACGCTCACCTCTCCCAGTTCATCATACGGAATCGTAATATCCGTATGACAGTTAAAGTAGGCCTTGTGGCTGTCCTCCTTACGTTTGATGGAGCACTCGTTGTCCTTTGCAATAATCTCTTTTCCATCCGGATTAAAAAGGCGCACCTCTTCACTGTGGGAATAGCAGGTATCCCCTACTGCAAAGTGGGGACCGGTTTTCTCTGCAATCAGAATCGGCAGCTTATCCTCTATATGGTATTTTCTTGCTGCCACAAATGCGGTCGTGTTCGTTCCAATCGCAAACTCACCAATCGGTAGCGTCTCATGGTGGAACAGGATATTATCCTTAATCAGCTTCCTGTTTTCTTCTTCTGCTGTAAAGTTTGCACAACTGTAATCGGTCACTCTGCCGTCCTCAAACCGTAAGGTCAGATCCTTATACTCTAACTCGTCCAGATAAACATGGCTTACATGAAGGGTTCCTTCTGTTCCTGTCAGTACCGGAGAGGTAAACACTTCGCCAACCGGAATATTCACATCGGCCACGCAGTTCTCAAAATTCGTTTCCCTGTCCGGATTCTGCAGGGTATGAAGCATCACCTTCATATTGGTACGGTTGCCGTTCATTCCCTTTACCATCACATATTTGCCCTGATCGAGCACATCAATGATCTTCTGTTGGATCCGCTGATATAACTGGTAATCGAGGGTATTGATCCGGATCACTGCATCGAAAATCTCCGGATACCGGTCTTTACCTTCTTTGCCATCCTCCTGTCCCGAAGCAATCTCCGGCACCGGGAACGCAATAATTGTAAAGCTCCGCTCTTCCCCGTGAATGTAATTGTTCTGCAGTTCACCGGCTGACGCTGCATATTCCACCAGCATCTGCTGCTGTTCTTTGGATAAATGCAGTGCATGCTTCTGACTGACTAACTCTACCGATCTTTCGCCAAATACTTCCACTACCGCAGGACCTCCAAACGTGCCTGCCTGCTCCTTATATTCCTCATAGGCTTCCCTCAGGGCTTCGAGCCGCACCTGCAAAAGTGCTTTATCCAATATAAGCGCCTGATCGTCCTTGTGGTCAAAATCATACTGCTTATTCGGAATGCCGCCATAATACCCGATCCGGCTCATCCCTCTGCCCTCCAGCACCGAAGTCGTTGCCCGGTAAATGGTCGCTTCCAGTCCGATCTTCCGGAAATTCTGTACAGCCCTGCGGATCATCCGTTCAAAACCAAGACTGTAGCGGATGTTTACAATCTTTTTCTTCGTAATATCCTTATTTCCTGCCTCAAAGCCGATCCGGTAGCCTTCCGTATAGGTGTCTGCCATCTTCGCAATCGTCTCTTCCGGAAGGGTATTTATGTAAGCCGCCGTTTTCAGTTCATTCCCGGAAATATATTCTCCAAAATAATACAGATATCTCACATCGGAAAGGTCTGCTTCCTCGATGATCTTCCTCGCAAAATCCGCATGAACATCCAGCATGTTCCGGATCTTTGTATGGTATGCTTCCCGGGTATAATCACTGATATAGTAGTACAGGGATTCCTTTAAGTGCTCCGGCTTTGGCAGATCGAACTGTCCTTCCTGTTTCCCGGTTTCCTCCGTCTCTTCAAAGCTGCACCGGAAAGAACCGTAAATTTCAAGGAATAATTCCAACCCCTTTAAAAGATCCTCATCCCTGCCCTCATAGGTATAGGGAATCATGGCTCGAAGTTCCCCATATAAAAAGCACAGAATATTTCCATACACTTCTCCAAAAACCTGTGCACAATACTCCGGATTTCCAAAGCTTGTACCGTAATGCTCCGGCAGGATATCCCCGTAAAGCGCATGATTGTTCTCCTGAAGCTGCAAAAGTTCCCACCGGAACAGCTCTCCGCTTTCTACAAGCTCCCGCTGTTTCATTAGCAGCACAAGAAAAGCTGCTGTCTTTTCAAAAAAGCCGGAAAAGCTTCCGACATTGCTCTCATTTTTAATTTCTGTAATACGTTCCTTCGCCAGTTCCAGGCGTTCTTTGATCATCGAATTCAATCTATATACGCTCCTGCAAATAAAATTAAGCTAAGTGTAATAAAGGAAAGCACGTTCATCACAATCCCCAGAATCCGGAACAGCCAGAACTTCTCCTGTTCTCTTAAGGAAAGGACTCCGAGAATCAGCCCGGTCACCATAAACACCGAGGCGAGTAATGCCGCCGTTGCATACCGCACCGATGGCTCTCCTTTATGTAAATACGAAAAATAGACCGCTGTCCCTAAGGTGATCAGGGAAAGCAGTCCTAATATGGTCGACATAATACCTTTTTGTGAATGAACTTTATTGGTGAAAATATATCCCTTTGTTCTGTTCCACATCATTTTGTTTCCTTAGAAGATTATTTTGGACTTACTGCTTAACAGTCTCGCTCCATTCACAATCATCATTACACCACAGGCAAGCCCTACGACCAGGGAAATGACTCCTACTGCAATACTCCAGGCTCCGGTGTTGTTCATCGTCTTATATACTTTCTCATCCATAGGGGAATCTCCTTTCCAAAATAGCGGCCTCTGATTTTATAACCTCTTAGCGTGCGCCATATTCCTTATAATATGCATCAATGGCTTTCTTTATTTCATCATCAATGACAACCTGACCCTGGCAGGGACGATTATACAGATGCTCTACGACCTCATCCATATTGACAATGGCTCTGGCATCAATACCATACTTCTCCTTAATCTCATGGAGAGCACTCTTGTCACTCGACAATCCGCGTTCCATACGATTTAAGGAAACCATCAGTCCCCTAATCTCCACATCAGCCTGTGCTTTAATAATCGGGAAGGTCTCTTCAATGGACTTGCCGGAGGTGGTAACATCCTCGATCATAACCACGCGGTCTCCATCCTTTAATTTACTTCCTAATAAAATTCCGGTGTCTCCGTGATCCTTCACTTCCTTACGGTTTGAGCAGTAACGGATATCCTTTCCGTATAATTCACTGATCGCCATGGTTGTTGCTACTGAAAGGGGAATTCCCTTGTAAGCCGGTCCAAACAATACGTCAAAATCAAGTCCGAAGTTGTCATGAATTGCCTTCGCATAATACTCTCCAAGCTTACGAAGCTGTGTTCCTGTAACATATGCTCCCGCATTCATAAAGAAAGGAGATTTCCGTCCGCTCTTCAAAGTGAAATCGCCAAATTTCAGCACCTGACTCTCCACCATAAATTCTATAAATTCCTGCTTATACTGTTCCATTTATCTTAAAACCTCCTGTTTATAAGGCTTTCACGCCTTTATTATTGTCTCATCGTCAAGCGTTACATCCTTTGTAACAACATTGAGTGCCTTTTCATCCTCATACTGTTCGTTTCTGAGTTTCTGTCTTACCTCATTCAGCGTCTTTGCGTAAACCGTCTGCTTCTTGCCAAAACGATTCACGAATCTTCCCTGGTAAAGACCATCCTTTCTCTGTGATAAGCCTTTACCTAATTCTTTACCATTAAGGGATTTACCCATATGTGCCTCCTTCCTAAGTGTAGAATAGGAAGGATTCCAAATATCGTCCCTATTCTACCATAAAGCCTTACAATTATCAATCCGTTTCAAAAATTGAATTCTCATTTTGAAACTCCTCCGTGTTCTTATTTATGAAAGAATCTGATTCAGTAACCAGTGGTCTAATCTGCCCTTATGAGCATATAGTCTGTTACCGATTCTTACCGTGAAACCATTGGCCGGATTGGAAAGCAATTCTCTTGCTTTCGTCTGTCCAATACCAAGGTACTCAGCTTGTACGCAGTCTGTTCTCTGCATATCTGGATGATACTCTGACCGCTTCTGAATTACTTTCAGATGACACAACGATGTACAGCCGCTGGTGCAATGGTGCCCGCCCGATTCCTATAGATATCCTAAAGACTTTCCATCGTTATTGGGGACTTCTTTTCGATGTTGGTCGTAGTGAAAGTACCGGAACGAAATCTGCTTCCCGCGGTTGATTGCCGTATTGATATTATCTACCAAATAGTAAATCTGCTCGTTCAGCGGTTTTACTCTCTCGGAAACATACAGATTGCTTTTCAGCTCCGGCAGCGTGAACAGGTGACTGTCGGAATCCCGCACCGACTCGTTGGCGTAATCGATCATGAGCTTGTTGCCGTCGATGGTATAGGTGAAATCGTAGGATATGGAGGGTAGCTCCAGTGCGGCGATCGCACCGCAAAGCACCATACGGCGCTGCGTCTGTTTTTTCTTCCTTTTTCTGATTCTCTCTACCGTTCGATCTGACTCGTTCGGGAATCGTCCCGGCGGTTGCTGCCTGACGGGGCGGTTCGATTGATAATCCTGCATCATGTGGTTCTTCTCCAGTTCAAGCGAAAGGGCGATGACGGCAATGTCCGTCACCGCCCTTTGCTCAAAGGTTCGCTGCTGATTTATTCAGCGTTTTCTTTCTTCTTTTTTCTGTAAACGGTGATGCCGATCACTGCGCCGCCGATGATAAACAGCAGTGCGATCCAGAGGATCCTATTGCTGTTGTCATCGGTTTTCGGGCTTTCTGCGCCGGTGTTCGGGTTGGTTTGCGTAGGATCGGTCGGTTTTGTTGTGGAGCCGGTAGCCGGAATCTCAACTGCCG